>BNJV01001754.1_pt1 | contig 324783 bp, 402 predicted proteins | sample 8540591 | NCBI WGS metagenome assembly BNJV01 (sample SAMD00202457, study PRJDB9452) | human saliva metagenome | host: Homo sapiens | reverse complement strand
GACGAACGATTTAAAAGGTATCAAAGCCCTTCTCAGAGAGCTGAAGGGAACATTACAAGACTTCTAAAAAAATTAAAAAAAGGTGTTGACAAAGTACGAAAAAGTCGGTATAATAGTAAGAGTTGAAAATAACAACTCCGGTCCGTTGGTCAAGGGGTTAAGACACCGCCTTTTCACGGCGGTAACACGGGTTCGAATCCCGTACGGACTATAGTATATTGCAGATGAAACACTAGATGAAAAAAATTAAAAAAAGTTTCAAAAAAGTGTTGACAAGCGAAAGCAGCTGTGATATACTAATATAGTTGTCACTTGAGAGAAGCGAGTGACAAAGACCTTTGAAAACTGAACAAGACGAACCAATGTGCAGGGCACTACAACTAAGGTTGTAGTACTGAACAATGAAAAAACAATAAATCTGTCAGTGACAGAAATGAGTGAGAACTCAAACTTTTAATGAGAGTTTGATCCTGGCTCAGGACGAACGCTGGCGGCGTGCCTAATACATGCAAGTAGAACGCTGAAGGAGGAGCTTGCTTCTCCGGATGAGTTGCGAACGGGTGAGTAACGCGTAGGTAACCTGCCTGGTAGCGGGGGATAACTATTGGAAACGATAGCTAATACCGCATAACAGTAGATATCGCATGATATCTGCTTGAAAGGTGCAATTGCATCACTACCAGATGGACCTGCGTTGTATTAGCTAGTTGGTGAGGTAACGGCTCACCAAGGCGACGATACATAGCCGACCTGAGAGGGTGATCACTACACTGGGACTGAGACACGTACCCAGACTCCTACGGGAGGCAGCAGTAGGGAATCTTCGGCAATGGACGAAAGTCTGACCGAGCAACGCCGCGTGAGTGAAGAAGGTTTTCGGATCGTAAAGCTCTGTTGTAAGAGAAGAACGAGTGTGAGAGTGGAAAGTTCACACTGTGACGGTATCTTACCAGAAAGGGACGGCTAACTACGTGCCAGCAGCCGCGGTAATACGTAGGTCCCGAGCGTTGTCCGGATTTATTGGGCGTAAAGCGAGCGCAGGCGGTTAGATAAGTCTGAAGTTAAAGGCTGTGGCTTAACCATAGTACGCTTTGGAAACTGTTTAACTTGAGTGCAAGAGGGAGAGTGGAATTCCATGTGTAGCGGTGAAATGCGTAGATATATGGAGGAACACCGGTGGCGAAAGCGGCTCTCTGGCTTGTAACTGACGCTGAGGCTCGAAAGCGTGGGGAGCAAACAGGATTAGATACCCTGGTAGTCCACGCCGTAAACGATGAGTGCTAGGGTGTTAGACCCTTTCCGGGGTTTAGTGCCGTAGCTAACGCATTAAGCACTCCGCCTGGGGAGTACGACCGCAAGGTTGAAACTCAAAGGAATTGACGGGAGTACTGCACAAGCGGTGGAGCATGTGGTTTAATTCGAAGCAACGCGAAGAACCTTACCAGGTCTTGACATCCCTCTGACCTCTCTAGAGATAGAGATTTCCTTCGGGACAGAGGTGACAGGTGGTGCATGGTTGTCGTCAGCTCGTGTCGTGAGATGTTGGGTTAAGTCCCGCAACGAGCGCAACCCCTATTGTTAGTTGCCATCATTCAGTTGGGCACTCTAGCGAGACTGCCGGTAATAAACCGGAGGAAGGTGGGGATGACGTCAAATCATCATGCCCCTTATGACCTGGGCTACACACGTGCTACAATGGCTGGTACAACGAGTCGCAAGTCGGTGACGGCAAGCTAATCTCTTAAAGCCAGTCTCAGTTCGGATTGTAGGCTGCAACTCGCCTACATGAAGTCGGAATCGCTAGTAATCGCGGATCAGCACGCCGCGGTGAATACGTTCCCGGGCCTTGTACACACCGCCCGTCACACCACGAGAGTTTGTAACACCCGAAGTCGGTGAGGTAACCGTTTGGAGCCAGCCGCCTAAGGTGGGATAGATGATTGGGGTGAAGTCGTAACAAGGTAGCCGTATCGGAAGGTGCGGCTGGATCACCTCCTTTCTAAGGATAAGGAATGCACATTGGTCTTGTTTAGTCTTGAGAGGTCTTGTGGGTAGCCTAGCTCAGCTGGGAGAGCGCCTGCTTTGCACGCAGGAGGTCAGCGGTTCGATCCCGCTAGGCTCCATTGGTGAGAGATCACCAAGTAATGCACATTGAAAAATTGAATATCTATATCAAATAGTAACAAGAAAAATAAACCGAAAAACGCTGTAGTATTAATAAGAGTTTATGACTGAAAGGTCAGAAAAATAAGGTTAAGTTAATAAGGGCGCACGGTGGATGCCTTGGCACTAGGAGCCGAAGAAGGACGTGACAAACGACGATATGCCTTGGGTAGCTGTAAGTAAGCGATGATCCAGGGATTTCCGAATGGGGGAACCCAACAGGTACTACCTGTTACCCATATCTGTTAAGGATATGAGGAGGAAGACGCAGTGAACTGAAACATCTAAGTAGCTGCAGGAAGAGAAAGCAAAAGCGATTGCCTTAGTAGCGGCGAGCGAAACGGCAGGAGGGCAAACCGAAGAGTTTACTCTTCGGGGTTGTAGGACTGCAATGTGGACTCAAAGATTATAGAAGAATGGTTTGGGAAAATCAGCCAAAGAGAGTGATAGCCTCGTATTCAAAATAGTCTTTGTACCTAGCAGTATCCTGAGTACGGCGGGACACGTGAAATCCCGTCGGAATCTGGGAGGACCATCTCCCAACCCTAAATACTCCCTAGTGACCGATAGTGAACCAGTACCGTGAGGGAAAGGTGAAAAGCACCCCGGGAGGGGAGTGAAATAGAACCTGAAACCGTGTGCCTACAACAAGTTCGAGCCCGTTAATGGGTGAGAGCGTGCCTTTTGTAGAATGAACCGGCGAGTTACGATATGATGCGAGGTTAAGTTGAAGAGACGGAGCCGTAGGGAAACCGAGTCTGAATAGGGCGCATTAGTATCATGTCGTAGACCCGAAACCATGTGACCTACCCATGAGCAGGTTGAAGGTGCGGTAAGACGCACTGGAGGACCGAACCAGGGCACGTTGAAAAGTGCTTGGATGACTTGTGGGTAGCGGAGAAATTCCAAACGAACTTGGAGATAGCTGGTTCTCTCCGAAATAGCTTTAGGGCTAGCGTCGACATTAAGATTCTTGGAGGTAGAGCACTGTTTGGGTGAGGGGTCCATCCCGGATTACCAATCTCAGATAAACTCCGAATGCCAATGAATTATGGTCGGCAGTCAGACTGCGAGTGCTAAGATCCGTAGTCGAAAGGGAAACAGCCCAGACCACCAGCTAAGGTCCCAAAAATAATTGTTAAGTGGAAAAGGATGTGGGGTTGCACAGACAACTAGGATGTTAGCTTAGAAGCAGCTATTCATTCAAAGAGTGCGTAATAGCTCACTAGTCGAGTGACCCTGCGCCGAAAATGTACCGGGGCTAAAACAATTTACCGAAGCTGTGGATACCTTTATAGGTATGGTAGGAGAGCGTTCTATGTGTGAAGAAGGTGTACCGTGAGGGAGTGCTGGAACGCATAGAAGTGAGAATGCCGGTATGAGTAGCGAAAGACAGGTGAGAATCCTGTCCACCGTAAGACTAAGGTTTCCAGGGGAAGGCTCGTCCGCCCTGGGTTAGTCGGGACCTAAGGAGAGACCGAAAGGTGTATCCGATGGACAACAGGTTGATATTCCTGTACTAGAGTATGTAGTGATGGAGGGACGCAGTAGGCTAACTAAAGCGTGCGAATGGAAGAGCACGTCTAAGCAGTGAGGTGTGATATGAGTCAAATGCTTATATCTATAACATTGAGCTGTGATGGGGAGCGAAGTTTAGTAGCGAAGTTAGTGACGTCACACTGCCAAGAAAAGCTTCTAGCGTTTAAACATACTCTACCCGTACCGCAAACCGACACAGGTAGTCGAGGCGAGTAGCCTCAGGTGAGCGAGAGAACTCTCGTTAAGGAACTCGGCAAAATGACCCCGTAACTTCGGGAGAAGGGGTGCTGACTTTAAGTCAGCCGCAGTGAATAGTACCCAAGCAACTGTTTATCAAAAACACAGCTCTCTGCTAAATCGTAAGATGATGTATGAGGGGTGACGCCTGCCCGGTGCTGGAAGGTTAAGAGGAGTGCTTAGCGGTAACGCGAAGGTATGAATTGAAGCCCCAGTAAACGGCGGCCGTAACTATAACGGTCCTAAGGTAGCGAAATTCCTTGTCGGGTAAGTTCCGACCCGCACGAAAGGCGTAATGATTTGGGCACTGTCTCAACGAGAGACTCGGTGAAATTTTAGTACCTGTGAAGATGCAGGTTACCCGCGACAGGACGGAAAGACCCCATGGAGCTTTACTGCAGTTTGATATTGAGTGTCTGTACCACATGTACAGGATAGGTAGGAGTCTACGAGATCGGGACGCCAGTTTCGAAGGAGACGTTGTTGGGATACTACCCTTGTGTTATAGTACTCTAACCCAGATAGGTTATCCCTATCGGAGACAGTGTCTGACGGGCAGTTTGACTGGGGCGGTCGCCTCCTAAAAGGTAACGGAGGCGCCCAAAGGTTCCCTCAGAATGGTTGGAAATCATTCGCAGAGTGTAAAGGTATAAGGGAGCTTGACTGCGAGAGCTACAACTCGAGCAGGGACGAAAGTCGGGCTTAGTGATCCGGTGGTTCCGTATGGAAGTAGCCATCGCTCAACGGATAAAAAGCTACCCTGGGGATAACAGGCTTATCTCCCCAAGAGTTCACATCGACGGGGAGGTTTGGCACCTCGATGTCGGCTCGTCGCATCCTGGGGCTGTAGTCGGTCCCAAGGGTTGGGCTGTTCGCCCATTAAAAGCGGCACGCGAGCTGGGTTCAGAACGTCGTGAGACAGTTCGGTCCCTATCCGTCGCGGGCGTAGGAAATTTGAGAGGATCTGCTCCTAGTACGAGAGGACCAGAGTGGACTTACCGCTGGTGTACCAGTTGTCTTGCCAAAGGCATCGCTGGGTAGCTATGTAGGGAAGGGATAAACGCTGAAAGCATCTAAGTGTGAAACCCACCTCAAGATGAGATTTCCCATGATTTTATATCAGTAAGAGCCCTGAGAGATGATCAGGTAGATAGGTTAGAAGTGGAAGTGTGGCGACACATGTAGCGGACTAATACTAATAGCTCGAGGACTTATCCAAAGTAACTGAGAATACGAAGTGTGAAGGTTTTCTTGGAATTTGATAGATATTCAATTTTGAGTAGGTATTACTCAAAGTTAAGTGACGATAGCCTAGGAGATACACCTGTACCCATGCCGAACACAGAAGTTAAGCCCTAGAACGCCGGAAGTAGTTGGGGGTTGCCCCCTGTGAGATAAGGAAGTCGCTTAGCTTTAATCCGCCATAGCTCAGTTGGTAGTAGCGCATGACTGTTAATCATGATGTCGTAGGTTCGAGTCCTACTGGCGGAGTATGTAAACGTTCTAAGGAACGTTTCAGAACGAAGACAAACGCCAAAAATGACGTTTGTCTTTTTCTGTTTTCAAAAATAGTTTATCTCATCATCTACTAATCTATCCAAAAATCTGAATTTGAGCAAAATAAAAAGGGATATTCCCTATCCATTTCACTAATTTTTTGATATTTAAACACGCCAAAGTAAGCCCAACCTGATCCTCCATTTTGGACTTTCCTTTCTCTCTAGTGTATCTCAAATTATGGTATTCCTTAGCCGTTCCAAAGAGCCGTTCAATTGTTTCTTTGCGCTTCTTATAGAGCTCTTTCATTTCTCTTTGGTGACGAATCTCCTCACAAAATTCAAGGGCATCTTTCCAGACATGTCTCGTTACTACTTTTTGAAAATTCTTGCTTTGGGTACAAATGGATAATAAAGGACAGGAAACACATACTTTAGGATTACTCTTATACTCACGGTAGCCTTCTCGAGTGGTTGTGCGATAGCTTAATACTTGATTCTCTGGACAAACATAATGATCATAACTTGCATCATAAACAAAATTACTAGGCCTTAAGTTCCCCTTTACTCCCTTTGGACGAGTATAAGGAAAAACAGGAATGATATTTCGCTCTAATAAATAATGGGCAATAGCTGGGGTCTTGTAACCTGAATCCGCAATAATATAGTGGGGCGAGAATGGCTCTAACTTTGAAAATAGGGCAGGGAAAGCCTGACTATCATGAACATTTCCTGCCTCAACCGTATAAGCCAAGGCCCAACCATGCTTATCACAAGCAACTTGAGCAGAATAGGCAAATACTTCCTTATGTTCGCCCTTGTGAAACCAACCACACTCGGGATCTGTCGTTGAGATTTTCTTTTCCTTAGCCTCACTTTCTTTTGCGGGCTTTAAGGACTTTTTTTCGTGTTTTTTCCTATCTAAATCAATCTCAACTGCCAATTGTTCACTCATAAATTTAGCTTGTTGGTCTACCATTTCCTTACGATACTTGTGACTATTAGCCGCCGCTTTGATATGGGTACCATCCACAAATATTTCAGAAGGATCAATTAAGCCAGCATATAAAGCTTGGCTGAGAACTTGGGAAAAAATCTCAGAAATGAGTTCTTTATCTTGAAAACGACGGCTGTAATTCTTTCCATAGGTAGTAAAATGAGGGACCTTATCATCTAAAGTTAGTCCAAGAAACCAACGATAGGCCACATTTACTTCAATATCTTTCATGGTTTGGCGCATGGAACGAATGCCATAAAAACATTTCATCAAAGGAATTTTGACTAGCATGACGGGATCAAGACTAGGACGACCATTATCTGGACTATAGGTATCTTCTACCAAGTCATAGATAAAGTCAAAATCAACCTTTGAATCTACTTGTCGAAGAAAGTGATCTTTTGGGACCAATTCGTCTATTGTATAGAAACCATATTGCTTACGGTTATAATCAGGTTTTTCTTTGTGAAACATAGGGATTACCTCACAACTCTTCTTACCTCTATTATACGACTTTACACAAAGAAAAGCCCTTAGAAACTTGGGTTCTAAGGACTTTGTCTTCAATCTGAGTGGTTTACACTAGTGTAAACCACTTTTTAGTTATATGACTATTAGTCCGTCTCGCTCCGTGAGGTGCGAGACAAATAAACCACCCGCTATGCGGGTGCGCGTCGAAGGTTATACCAAAAAAACTCCAAACGCGATACAATAAAGGTGTTCAAGCCAATTGTAAAGCGAAAGGAGAAAATCATGGTACAAAAATCTCATAGTTTATCACACACAAAGTGGCACTGTAAGTATCACATTGTGTTCACCCCTAAGTATAGACGAAAAGTCATCTATAATCAATATCGAAGTAGTTTGGGAGAAATATTTCATCGTTTGTGCAGTTATAAAGGTGTTGAGATTATCGAAGGTCATTTAATGCCTGATCATGTACATATGTTGGTAAGTATTCCACCGAGGATAAGTATTTCAAGTTTCATGGGTTATTTAAAGGGTAAAAGTGCACTCATGATGTTTGACAAACACGCCAACCTCAAGTACAAGTTTGGAAATCGATATTTCTGGGCGGAAGGTTATTATGTGAGTACAGTAGGGCTTAATGAAGCCACGATAAGGAAATACATACAAGATCAGGAAAAGCATGATATAGCACTAGATAAATTAAGTGTGAAAGAATATGAGGATCCCTTTAGGGATAGTGGTAAGTAATACTCACGCCTCTTTAAGAGGCAAGTGACGAGTCAAGAGCAATGAGGCTTGAACAACGTGAAAGCCAGCGTCTTTAGGCGCTGGCTGGTAATTTGGGCTTATAGCCCTGGTGCAAACCACCCGTTAGACAGGTGGTTATAATTTGGATGTTTTACTATTATTTGAAAATAGTGTTTCCTCTTTAAAAGTCGCATTTTGGCTACATTTATGGTATAATAATGCGCAAGAGGTTTGTAATGAAAAAAAATGAAATAAATCCCTTTTTTATGTATCTGATTGCTATAGTAACCTTTACGATTATGACCATTTTGATTGTGTTAGTAAAGGATAATCTTATCACTATAGCAAGTCTATTTTTATTTATCGTATTCTATGTTCTGCTATTTAATTTCCAGAAAAAATATTACAAAAAAACAGATATCGAGCAAATCCAGTATGTTAATCATCAGGCTACGGATAGTTTGAGTGCCCTCCTAGAGCAAATGCCTGTCGGGGTTGTTAAATTAAACATGAACAGCAGTGAGATTGAATGGTTCAATCCCTATGCGGAATTAATTTTAACAACTGAGGATGGAGAAATTGATTTTCCTCAATTTCAAAAGATTTTAAAGAGTTCGATTTCTTCCCCAGGGGCTTATGCCATTGTTGGGGAGAAACGTTATGCAGTGCATTTAGATAGAAATTCAGGTGTCTTATACTTTTTTGATGTTTCTGGTGAGTATGAGGCTACTGCTGAGCTTGTGACAATTAGACCGGTAATCGGGATTATCTCAGTTGATAACTATGATGATTTAGAAAATGAAACGTCTGAATCAGACATTAGTCATATTAATAGCTTTGTTGCAAATTTTGTTTCAGAATTTGCTGGGAAACATGCCATGTTTTCTCGTAGAGTGAGTATGGATCGGTTTTATCTATTTACGGACTACACTGTACTTAATCACTTGATGCAGGATAAGTTTTCTGTAATTGATACCTTTCGTGAGGAAGCTAAGCAACGGAATTTACCACTAACGATGAGTATAGGAGTTTCCTATGGTGATGGGAATCACGACCAGATTGGTAAGGTTGCTCTCCTCAATCTCAACTTAGCCGAAGTTCGTGGTGGTGACCAAGTAGTTGTAAAAGAGAATGATGAAACCAAAAATCCAATCTACTTTGGAGGCGGTTCAGCAGCATCTGTTAAACGAACTCGGACACGAACTCGTGCTATGATGACAGCTATCTCAGATAAACTTAAAAGTGTCGATCGAGTTTTTGTTGTTGGTCACAAGAATCTTGACATGGATGCTCTTGGTTCAGCAGTTGGAATGCAGTTGTTTTCGAGTAATGTACTAGAAGATAGTTATGTGGTTTATGATCCTACACAGCTGTCTCCAGATATCGCTCGAGCTATCAACTATTTGGAAGAGGAGGGTGTTTCAAAACTTCTTCCTTTAGGACAGGCTATGACAATGGTTACCAAACGTTCTTTGCTTGTGATGGTTGACCATTCCAAGACAGCTTTAACCCTATCCAAAGAGTTTTATGACTTGTTTACCCAGACGATTGTTATTGACCATCACCGTCGGGACCAAGATTTTCCAGATAATTCGGTCATTACCTATATCGAGAGTGGAGCAAGCAGTGCTAGTGAACTTGTAACTGAGTTGATTCAATTTCAAAACTCTAATAAGAAACGTTTGAGTCGTATTCAGGCTAGTGTTCTTATGGGAGGGATGATGTTGGATACTAAAAATTTTACCTCTCGGGTAACTAGTCGAACTTTTGATGTTGCAAGTTATCTCAGAACGAGAGGGAGTGATAGCATTGTCATTCAGGAAATTTCGGCCACTGATTTTGAAGAATATCGATTGGTAAATGAACTCATTTTGCAGGGGCAAATGGTACAGCCATCAATCCTGGTTGCTCAAGCTTTGGAGGATAAAGAGTACGATACGGTTGTTATTAGTAAGGCTGCTGATGCTATGCTTGCCATGTCTGGTATAGAGGCCAGCTTTGTAGTTGCTAAGAATAGTCAAGGAGCAATCTCCATTTCTGCGCGAAGCAGAAGTAAGATCAATGTCCAGCGAATTATGGAAGAGTTAGGTGGCGGTGGTCACTTTAACTTAGCTGCGGCACGTTTGACAGATATGAGCCTGCAAGAAGCAGGAGATAAACTGAAAACAGTTATTTTTAATGAAACAAAAGAAAAGGAGTCAGAAGAATGAAAGTAATCTTTTTAGCAGATGTTAAAGGTAAAGGGAAAAAAGGTGAAATTAAAGAAGTACCAACTGGATATGCACAAAACTTTTTAATTAAGAAAAACCTTGCTAAGGAAGCTACCGCTCAAGCTATTGGTGAATTGCGTGGTAAGCAAAAATCAGAAGAAAAAGCACATGCAGAGATGCTTGCAGAAGCTAAGGAAATTAAAGCGAAACTGGAAGCTGAAGAAACAATCGTTGAGTTTGTCGAAAAAGTTGGTCCAGACGGACGAACTTTTGGTTCAATTACTAACAAGAAGATTGCAGAAGAATTGCAAAAACAATTTGGTATTAAAATTGATAAACGCCACATTCAAGTTCAATCACCAATCCGAGCAGTTGGTTTGATTGATGTTCCGGTTAAGATTTATCAAGATGTAACAAGTGTAATCAATCTTCGTGTCAAGGAAGCTTAATTTACGATTGGTTGACAATATTGTAAAAGGAAGGAAAGTCTGATGGCAGAAGTTGAAGAACTGCGTGTTCAGCCTCAAGATATCCTGGCAGAACAATCTGTGTTGGGAGCCATTTTTATTGATGAGACTAAACTCGTTTTTGTCCGAGAATATATCGATTCACAGGACTTCTTTAAGTATGCTCACCGTTTGATTTTTCAAGCTATGGTTGATTTGTCTGATCGTGGAGATGCTATTGACGCAACCACAGTTCGGACGATACTAGATAGCCAGGGTGATTTACAAACTATTGGAGGCTTGTCTTATCTGGTTGAGATTGTCAATTCAGTGCCAACCTCTGCCAATGCGGAATACTATGCTAAAATTGTAGCAGAAAAGGCTATGCTTCGACGTCTAATTGCTAAGTTGACAGAGTCTGTAAACCTAGCCTATGAGGCTTCTCAACCTGCTGACGAAATTATTGCTCGTGCAGAAAAAGGCTTGATTGACGTTAGTGAGAATGCCAATCGAAATGGCTTTAAAAATATTCGCGATGTATTGAATATCAACTTTGGGAATTTAGAAGCTCGTTCGCAACAGACTTCAGATATCACGGGTATTGCGACAGGTTATCGAGATTTAGATCACATGACGACAGGTCTGCATGAGGAAGAATTGATTATTTTGGCAGCTCGTCCTGCGGTTGGTAAGACAGCCTTTGCTTTGAATATTGCGCAAAATATCGGGACCAAATTAGACAAGACAGTTGCTATTTTCTCTCTGGAAATGGGTGCTGAAAGTTTGGTCGATCGTATGTTGGCTGCGGAAGGATTGGTAGAGTCGCATTCTATCCGTACAGGGCAATTGACTGAGGAAGAATGGCGCAAGTATACGATTGCTCAGGGTAATCTGGCTAATGCAAGTATCTACATTGATGATACACCAGGGATTCGGATCACAGAAATTCGCTCTCGTTCTCGTAAACTGGCTCAAGAAACAGGTAATCTAGGCTTGATTTTGATTGACTATCTTCAGCTGATCACAGGGACTGGTCGAGAAAATCGTCAACAAGAAGTATCTGAGATTTCCCGTCAGTTGAAAATCCTAGCAAAAGAACTCAAAGTTCCAGTTATAGCTCTTAGTCAGCTTTCTCGTGGTGTAGAGCAACGTCAAGATAAGAGACCAGTTTTGTCTGATATTCGTGAATCTGGATCTATTGAGCAGGATGCTGATATCGTAGCCTTTCTCTATCGTGATGACTATTATGAGCGCGGTGGTGAAGAGGAGGAAGGCATTCCAAATAATAAAGTAGAAGTGATTATCGAGAAAAACCGTAGCGGTGCTCGCGGAACGGTAGAATTGATTTTCCAAAAAGAATATAATAAATTTTCAAGTATTTCTAAGATGGAGGAACCAAGATGACAGACGCATTTACAGATGTGGCTAAAATGAAAAAAATCAAAGAAGAAATTAAGGCGCATGAGGGACAAGTGGTGGAAATGACCTTAGAAAATGGTCGTAAACGTCAAAAGAATCGTTTGGGAAAACTAATTGAGGTTTATCCATCGCTCTTCATCGTTGAGTTTGGAAATGTTGAAGGAGACAAACAGGCTAATGTCTATGTTGAATCTTTCACCTATTCAGATATTTTGACAGAAAGAACTTAATTCATTATTTGGATTAAGGATAATCATGAAAGTGAGAAGATTTCTCACTTTTTTTATTTTCTTTCGAATGATATAGATGAGGTCAACCTCAAAAATCTAATTATTTGAAGGAGAATGAATGACATTTACTAAAGCAGGACATAAAAAGGGAACTTTTCTCAGAAAGACAGCTGTAGGATCAGCTTCACTATTACTAGCAGGAGCTTTTTTATTTGGTGGAGGAACTGTTCATGCCAACCAGGCAAACAATGGATCACAGGCACGTGGAGATGATTATCCCTATTATTATAAAAATGGAAGTCAAAAAATTGATAAGTGGCGCATGTACTCAGGACAGTGTACCTCTTTTGCTGCTTTTCGTTTAAGTAGCATCAATGGTTTTGAGCTACCAGCTGCTTATGGGAATGCTAATCAATGGGGTTATCGAGCCCAAAAAGAAGGCTATCGTGTGGACCAGCAACCAGCAATTGGTGCGATTGCTTGGAGTACAAGAGGGCAATATGGTCACGTAGCTTGGGTATCTAACGTGATTGGAGACATGATCGAAATTGAGGAGTACAATTACGATTATACAGAAACGTATCATCGTAGAATTGTAAAGGCGAGTTCTATGACTGGTTTTATTCACTTTAAAGATGTTGGGAATGCTAGTGTAGGGACTCATCAGTCTCTACTAGCTTTCAGTGGTACTCATCACTTCACAGAAAAATCAGCTATTATGGATCAGCCGACACTGACAGCTACTATTATTGAATACTATGAACCTGGAATGAGTGTTCATTATGATCAAACCTTTGAAAAAGAAGGTTATAAATGGATTAGTTATATTTCACGAAGTGGAAACAGACGCTATATCCCCTTAACTAAAACAGGTAGTTCTAAAAATGGTTGGGCAAAAGAGGGAACAAGTTGGTACTACTATGACAATGGTCAAAAAGCAGTCGATTGGAAGAATATAAATGGGAACTGGTATCATTTGCAAGCTGATGGTAAAATGACGACAGGCTGGTTAAAAGAAGGTTCGAATTGGTATTATCTGAAGTCATCTGGTGAAATGCAGACAGGTTGGTTAAAGGATAAGGGCATTTGGTATTATCTGGAAAGTTCTGGAGCTATGAAAACTAGTCAGTGGTTCCAGGTGTCAGGAAAACATTATTATGTAAATGCATCTGGAGAATTGGCAGTAAATACGACTATCGATGGATTTCAAGTTGATGCTGATGGAGTTCGAGTAGAAAAACCAGCCTCATAAGTGTTATTCAGCATTTGGGCTCTTCCTAATGGTATTTTTCCCTGCTTTCCTTTATAATGGGTGTATGGACAAGAAAAAATTATTACTAATTGACGGTTCTTCAGTTGCTTTCCGAGCATTTTTTGCCCTTTATCAGCAACTGGATCGTTTTAAAAATGACAATGGACTACATACCAATGCAATCTACGGTTTTCACCTGATGCTAAATCACCTGTTGGAACGTGTCCAACCGAGTCATATCTTGGTTGCTTTTGATGCGGGGAAAACGACTTTCCGTACAGAGATGTATGCAGACTACAAGGGTGGTCGTGCCAAGACTCCGGATGAGTTTCGCGAGCAATTCCCTTTTATTCGTGAGTTGCTAGATCATCTTGGGATTCGTCATTATGAGTTAGCCCAGTATGAGGCGGATGATATCATTGGTACCTTGGGTCGTTTGGCTGAAAAGGATTCATTTGATGTAACTATCGTCAGTGGAGACAAGGACTTGATCCAGTTGACAGATGAACATACAGTGGTTGAGATTTCTAAGAAAGGTGTAGCTGAGTTTGAGGCATTTACACCAGAATATCTCATGGAAAAGATGGGCATCACACCTGCTCAGTTCATTGATCTTAAAGCCCTCATGGGAGATAAGTCAGATAATATCCCTGGCGTAACCAAGATTGGTGAAAAGACTGGTATCAAGCTCTTGTTAGAACATGGCTCGCTCGAAGGTATTTATGAGAATATTGATGGGATGAAGGCTTCTAAGATGAAGGAAAATCTCATTAACGACAAGGAACAAGCCTTCCTATCTAAAACACTGGCTACCATCGACACGAAAGCGCCGATTGAGATTGGACTGGATGATTTGGTTTATAGCGGTCCAGATGTGGAAAATCTTGGGAAATTCTACGATGAGATGGGCTTCAAACAACTCAAGCAGGCTTTAAATGTATCATCAGCTGATGTGGCTGAGAGTTTGGACTTTACTATGGTTGACAAATTCAGTCAAGATATGCTGAGCGCCGATTCCATTTTCCACTTTGAACTCTTTGGAGAAAACTACCATACAGATGACTTGATTGGTTTTGCTTGGTCGTGCGGAGACAAACTCTATGCTACAGATAAGCTGGAACTCTTGCAGGAGCCGATTCTTAAGGATTTTCTAGAAAAAACAGCTCTGAAAGTGTATGATTTTAAGAAAGCAAAAGTCCTCTTAAATCGCTTTGGTTTGAATTTGCAGGCTCCTGCTTTTGACAGCCGCTTAGCAAAATATCTCCTATCAACAGTCGAGAATAATGAAATTTCAACCATTGCTAGTCTCTATGGCCAAACTTACCTAGCCGATGATGAAACCTTCTACGGTAAAGGTGTCAAAAAAACTATCCCAGAGCGAGAGAAACTCTTGGAACACTTGGCTCGTAAGGTTGCTGTATTGGTTGAGACAGAGCCTGTTTTACTTGAAAAATTAAGCGAAAACGGACAACTTGACCTTCTTTATGATATGGAGCAACCTCTAGCCTTTGTCCTTGCTAAGATGGAAATCGCTGGGATTAAGGTCAAAAAAGAAACACTTCTTGAGATGCAAGCTGAAAATGAGCTTGTCATTGAAAAGCTGACGCAAGAGATTTATGACCTAGCAGGTGAGGAATTTAATATCAATTCACCTAAACAGTTGGGTGTCCTTCTTTTTGAAAAACTAGGTCTCCCTCTCGAATATACCAAGAAGACCAAGACGGGCTACTCGACAGCCGTCGATGTATTGGAGCGTCTAGCTCCTATTGCACCAATCGTCAAGAAAATTCTCGATTATCGTCAGATTGCTAAGATTCAATCCACTTATGTGATTGGTTTGCTGGACTGGATTTTAGCTGATGGCAAGATTCACACGCGCTATGTGCAAGATTTGACTCAGACAGGTCGTCTGTCTAGTGTCGATCCAAACTTGCAAATATCCCTGTTCGTTTGGAACAAGGGCGCCTCATTCGTAAGGCTTTCGTGCCAGAGTGGGAGGACAGTGTCCTTCTCAGCTCGGACTATTCACAGATTGAATTGCGAGTTTTGGCGCATATCTCTAAGGATGAGCACTTGATTAAAGCCTTCCAAGAAGGGGCAGATATCCATACCTCGACAGCCATGCGTGTCTTTGGAATTGAACGTCCTGAGGATGTGACTCCGAATGACCGTCGCAACGCCAAGGCTGTCAACTTTGGAGTGGTTTACGGAATTTCAGATTTTGGTTTATCGAATAATCTAGGTATCAGCCGTAAAGAGGCTAAGGCCTACATTGATACCTACTTTGAACGCTTCCCAGGAATCAAAAACTACATGGATGAAGTGGTACGTGAGGCGCGTGATAAGGGTTATGTAGAGACCCTCTTCAAACGTCGTCGTGAGTTGCCAGATATCAATTCGCGCAACTTTAACATTCGTGGTTTTGCGGAACGTACAGCCATCAACTCACCTATCCAAGGATCGGCTGCAGATATTCTCAAAATCGCTATGATTCAGCTGGATAAAGCCTTGGTTGCAGGTGGTTATCAGACTAAGATGCTTCTACAAGTACACGATGAAATCGTTCTTGAAGTTCCTAAGTCAGAATTAGCTGCCATCAAAAAACTCGTCAAGCAAACCATGGAAGAAGCCATTCAACTCAGTGTGCCCCTCATTGCTGATGAAAATGAAGGCGTAACTTGGTATGAAGCCAAGTAAAAAATAAACAATCAAACAAAAAGAAATCCCCTTGAACGTTACGTTCAAAGGGGATTTTTGCTGAGAAAATTTTGCAAGAAAAGATAAAAGCAATTTAATCTAGCTAGTAGTAGAATTTATTTGATTTGTTTCTTTTGTTCTTTTTGGCAAGTACTGGTAGAATCACACCTAATCCAATCAGAATAATTGGGGTTAAGATGTTTGTAAGAAGAGAGAATTGCCAAGCAGTTGGATTCTCAGCATAGTTAATTTTTGGAACCATACCAAGGATACAAGCAAAGGCAGTGAAGAGGAAACACCAAGTACCGATAACAAAACCAAGTTTAGGATTGTTCACAAACTTGTATTCGGCATTTTTGTATGTTTTCCAAGCACGATTAAGCATCATATAGGCAAGGAATACCCAGAGGTAACGCATTGGCATTACGATCGAATTGAGGTTGGTCATCCATTTTACAAGTCCGTCAATTTCCTGAATACCAAAAATTGGAAGGATGATGATAAGGCTAACGAGGACACCTGTAAGGAGGTAGCCGTTAATGAGGACACCTTTTTCAGTACGTTTGCGAAGCCAGCTTGGGATGTAGTTTTCATCAGCGTTATTGAGAAGGATTTGCAATGGTGCGTCAATAGAGAAGGCAAGCGCAGCGATTTGTCCGACCATGTTTGTAAGAGCGTAGATCACGACAAAGAGGTTTCCAACTCCCCAAGAATTTCCTAACATTTGGAAGGCTTGATAAGCACCATTACGCATGAGGTCTTCAGGGATATTATTGCCATCAAATAGCATTCCCATGGCAACTGATCCAAGGATAGCAGAAAGTCCGACCATGATGGCCATCACAATCATACCTTTTGGAAATTCTTTTGCAGGGTTGCGAGTTTGATTAACATATGGGGAAATTTTTTCACAACCCCCAACTGCAAAGACTAGTAGTGAGATTGTTGTAAAATAAGAAAAATCAAAGTTTGGAATATAGGTGCTTAGTTGATCCATGTGTGGTGTCGCAAACTGAATATCTTGCTTGATGAAAGGCAGACCGACAGCCAAAAGCACAAAGAGTAAAGACATAACCAACATAGCACTTCCTGCCAAGCTACCAATGACTTTTAGAGTTGCCAATCCTTTTGTAGAAAGGTAGAGGAAAAGTCCAAAGATTAGCAAGCAGAGAATAACGATCCAGTGGATGTCGATTTGTTTAAGGAATTGTCCGTTACCTTGCAAGGCCCAACCAAGCGGAATTAGAATTCCTTGAGGTTTTTGTGCGAGATAAGGGATATGCACAACCCAGTAGGTCCAAGCAGCAAAGTAGGCTAAACGTTTGGTTGATGTTTTTTCAACCCAGTCACTAACACCGCTTCCGCTTTCCTTAAAGGTAGAACCCAGTTGTCCAACGATGAGGGAATAAGGGATGAAGTAGAGTGCGAGGATTAAAACCCAAGATACGACGACTGAAATTCCCTGTTGAGAATAGTTGTTGACGACGTTTCCTAGCCCCCAAACCATGTTGAAGGCAATCAGAGAAACCATCAGCCAATTAAGTTGGTGTTGATCTTTTTTCATAATGTCTCCTTTTCTGATAATTTTAGTATATCATGTTTTTTTGAAAGCGCCTAACAAAATTTGAAAATTACTATAAAAAAAGTAAAAGCTAGCTAACAGATAGAGAGTGGAGCTTGTTGGTTGAGAAAAAGATTATCCACAGTTTGTGGATAACTCGACACTAGCCTATTATAAATATTTTTATAGCTATCGTTTGTAAAGGGGACAAAAAATCTAGGAATTATAAGAGAGGATAATCTGGCATAAAGCCTGGTGGAACAAGGATTCTAACAGAATTTCTATTGTAAATCATAGATACTTGGATTGGAAATATGTTTTGGAAAATCTTGAAAATATTTTCCGAAGAAAAGTTGAAGGTTATTCACAGTTTGTGGATAACTTTATATGGATAAGAAAACCCCTTTGTCGTACACAAAGGGGTTAGGTTATTAATGTTTTGGTAACCAGCTGAGTGTAAAGTCGAGAGATTGGGCGTTTAGCAAATCTTGATGATCAATACTCTGAACTTCTTGTCCGTCAAGATGACAGTCTTGTACAAAGTGGAAATGTTCATGGTTTTGATGCGCGTGAATATCCAACCACTGTTCTTTTTCTGCCAGATAGACACGCAGGTGGTCAAAGAGTGGAATCCCAAGGTCGTAAGACGCTTTTCCTGGACAGGTTGGATAAAGTCCGAGAGCAGACCAGACATACCAGGCGGAGAGACTACCGTTATCCTCATCTCCTGGATAGGCATCCCAGCCAGCTTGGAAGGCTTTTTGACGAAGAGTTTTGATTAAGAGACTGGTGTACTGAGGATAATTACTGTAACGGAATAGATAAGGGATGTGGAAGCTTGGTTGATTTGAAATGGCTAGTTGACCAAATGGCGCTGTTGCCATTTCGCTCATCTCATGGATTTCATAGCCATAACCTGTCGTTTCAAAGAGAGGTAAACTTTGGCAAGCTTTTAAGAGATAGCCGCTAAAGGTTTCTTTTCCACCCATTAGTTGGCTCAGTCCAGAAATGTCATGTAAGACACCGAGACTGGCCTGAATAGCTGAACATTCGGCGTAGTCCCGTCCCCAACTATAAGGAGAAAAGTCAGGACGGAAGTTGCCATTTACATCACGCGCCCTCATATAGCCTGTTTCAGAGTCAAAGAGGTTCTGATATTTTTTAGCATATTGGGCATAAGTTTGTGCTAGATCTTCTTGACCTAATTTGCTGCACAAGTAGAGATGCAATAATCACTGTAGGCATAATCCAGTGTATGACTGACACTTTCATGGAAGTCTGTAGATAGATAGCCTAGCTCATGGTATTGGGCCAGACCGTGTCGTCCGTTGATAGCTTTTGGATCAGTCTTAGTCGCAGTTTCAAGCATAGCTTTGAGAAATTCCTCCTCAAGTTCAGGCGCCATATCTTTACAAGCACTATCTGCAATCAGACCATCAATCAGGGTTCCAGGCATCATTCCTCTTTCGTCAGGTGCAAGCCACTTAGGCAGATATCCAGTATCACGATAGCTATTGAGGAAGCCTTCGAGAAATTGACGATAGTGCTCTGGAATGATCAAGGCAAAGAGTGGAAATGAAGTACGGAAGGTATCCCAAAAGCCATTGTTGGTAAAGAGTAAACCAGGTTTGATAGTTCCTGAAGCTAGGTCTATATGGATGTTTTCACCTTGCTCATTTACCTCATAGAAGGTTTGTGGGAAGAGAAAGAGTCTATAAAGACAATGATCAAAAAATGCTCGGTCTACTGATCCAGTTTCCACAACATCAAAGCGACCTAGAAGAACTTCCCAACTTGTCTTGGCATCTGTTTTTATCTCTTCAAAATCCTGTTTAGGAAGATTAAAGCGAGCTTGTTCTTTAGAAATAAAAGAAGTTGCCAGTTGAATGAGGACTTCTGCTCCAGCCAAGTCAATCCGCCAGTCCTGTCCCTCTTGATTGATAGATAGAATATCCGTAGAAAATGCGAGGGCAGTGAACATGACGAGAGGACTTTTATTGGTTTCAGTTTCTCCTTCTTGTCTCAGGGTCAGAGTTCGCTTATCGACTTGTTCAACTGTCAGTTCATCTGCTGCGTGAAGATAGAGGGAGAGTTCTTTTCCCTGTGTCTGTCTTAGTTGAATAGAAGCCCCGTAGCAAGTAGGACTTAGCTGCGTTTCAATCTGATAACGCTCAGAAAAAATCTTTAAAAAATGAGGATTAAATAGCACGTTCAAGATTATAAGAAGATTGACGATGAAAGAGAGTATCGCCGCTGATTTCTCCTGTAATTGGTGTCAGCAAGAGCCAGGAGTAATCGCCAATCCAAGGGCTAGGCTGGTGGGTTAGTCGAATACCCTGAAAGATAGGAAGATGGGGATCAAAGAACCAGGATCCTTCTTGGTCACTAGTTTGGGGGACAAAGTAATTCATGCCGAATGGCACTCCGGTGTAGGGTAGTGTATTGCCTCGCGAAAAAGCGTGTTTACTGGCTGTTCCAAAACGCGTATCAATGGTTTCAAGTATAGGTTTCATAGTAGTTCCTTCAGTAGTTTTCTACATTATATCAGAAAAAGGAGACTTTTAGAAAGCGACTCCAAAATATAACAATTTTGTAGAATAATGACTAACATTTGTGTATATATTTTCTGGACTAAAAGCTATATACTGAAAATGAAAATCTGTTTGAAAGAGGCAAAATAGTTTATGGTTTATTCAAAAGAAATTGTCAGAGAGTGGCTAGATGAGGTAGCAGAGCGTGCTAAAGATCATCCTGAATGGGTAGATATTTTTGAACGTTGCTATACAGACACTTTAGACAATACAGTTGAGATCTTGGAAGACGGCTCAACTTTGTACTGACAGGCGATATCCCAGCTATGTGGCTTCGTGACTCAACTGCTCAGCTTAGACCTTATCTTCATGTGGCTAAAAGAGACCCTCGTTTGCGTCAAACCATTGCAGGTTTGGTCAAACGTCAGATGACTTTGATTCTCAAAGATCCCTATGCCAACTCCTTCAACATTGAAGAGAACTGGAAGGGGCACCACGAGACAGACCATACAGACCTCAATGGCTGGATTTGGGAGCGCAAGTATGAAGTGGATTCGCTTTGCTACCCTTTGCAGTTGGCTTATCTTCTGTGGAAAGAAACTGGTGAGACTAGCCAATTTGATGAAACCTTTGTCACAGCGACTAAGGAAATCCTTCATCTCTGGACAGTGGAACAAGACCACAAGAACTCACCATACCGTTTTGTCCGTGATACGGATCGTAAGGAAGACACGCTGGTCAATGACGGCTTTGGTCCTGACTTTGCCGTGACTGGGATGACCTGGTCAGCCTTCCGTCCAAGTGATGACTGCTGTCAGTATAGCTATTTGATTCCATCCAATATGTTTGCAGTAGTTGTTTTGGGTTATGTCCAGGAAATCTTTGCAGAATTGAATCTAGCTGATAGTGAAAGTATTATTGCAGATGCAAAACGCCTGCAGACTGAGATTCAAGAAGGAATCGAAAATTACGCCTACACTACTAACAGCAAGGGTGAGAAGATTTATGCCTTTGAGGTAGATGGTTTAGGAAATGCTAGCATCATGGACGACCCTAACGTACCAAGTTTGTTAGCTGCTCCATATCTTGGTTACTGTGATGTCAATGACGAAGTGTATCAAGCCACTCGTCGCACTATTCTGAGCCCTGAAAATCCTTACTTCTACCAAGGAGAGTACACAAGTGGACTCGGAAGTTCACATACCTTCTACCGCTATATCTGGCCGATTGCCCTTTCTATCCAAGGATTGACAGCTACAGATAAAGCGGAGAAAAAACATTTGCTAGATCAACTCGTTGCCTGTGATGGTGGAACAGGTGTGATGCACGAAAGCTTCCACGTAGATGATCCGACTCTCTACTTCTCGTGAATGGTTCTCATGGGCCAACATGATGTTCTGCGAATTGGTCTTGGATTACCTAGATATTCGCTAATGAGCCTTAGCTCAATAGGTTCTTGCAAAGAATCACAAATCTATTTTTAAATTTAAGTTAGAATGAGGTTTTACTCATGGAAAATGTTGTTGTACATATCATCTCTCACAGTCACTGGGATCGTGAGTGGTATCTACCTTTTGAAAGTCACCGTATGCAGTTGGTGGAACTTTTTGACAATCTGTTTGATCTTTTTGAAAATGATCCTGAGTTCAAGAGTTTCCACTTGGATGGACAAACCATTGTCCTTGATGACTATTTAGAAATTCGCCCTGAAAACCGTGACAAGGTTCAGCGCTATATCGACGAAGGCAAGCTCAAGATTGGTCCTTTCTATATCTTGCAGGATGATTATTTGATCTCCAGCGAAGCTAACGTCCGCAATACCTTGATTGGACAAGCTGAATGTGCTAAATGGGGCAAATCTACTCAAATTGGTTACTTCCCAGATACCTTTGGAAATATGGGGCAAGCTCCTCAAATTCTTCAAAAATCAGGCATTCACGTAGCAGCCTTGGTCGTGGTGTTAAACCAATCGGATTTGACAACCAAGTCCTCGAAGATGAGCAATTCACCTCTCAATTTTCTGAAATGTACTGGCAAGGGGCAGACGGTAGCCGTGTGCTTGGTATTCTCTTTGCTAACTGGTACAGTAACGGGAATGAAATTCCAGTGGATAAAGACGAAGCTTTAGCTTTCTGGAAACAAAAATTGGCAGACGTACGTGACTATGCTTCTACTAACCAATGGTTGATGATGAATGGTTGTGACCACCAACCAGTACAGAGAAATATTAGTGAAGCTATTCGTGTGGCCAATGAACTCTTCCCAGACGTGACCTTTATTCACAGCTCCTTTGATGAATACGTTCAAGCAGTGGAAAGTGCACTTCCTGAACACCTATCAACAGTTACAGGTGAGTTGACTAGCCAAGAAACAGATGGTTGGTACACTCTTGCCAATACCTCTTCTTCACGCGTTTATCTCAAACAAGCCTTCCAAGAAAACAGCAACCTGTTAGAGCAGGTCGTGGAACCGTTGACTATTCTCACAGGTGGACATAACCACAAGGATCAATTAACTTATGCTTGGAAAGTACTTTTGCAAAATGCACCACACGATAGCATCTGTGGATGTAGTATTGATGAAGTACACCGTGAAATGGAAACTCGCTTTGCCAAGGTCAACCAAGTTGGAAACTTTGTCAAGACCAACCTTCTCAATGAGTGGAAACATAAATAGCAACTCAAGAAGCGCAAAGTGACCACCTCTTTACGGTTGTCAATACAGCTTTACATGACAAGGTTGATACAGTCAGTGTTGTGGTGGATGTTGTCACTTGTGATTTCAAAGAATTGCATCCAACAGAAGGCTACAAGAAGATGGCAGCTGTGACCTTGCCAGATTACCATGTTGAAGATTTGGATGGTCATGTCATTGAAGCCAAGATTGAAGATTTGGGAGCAAGTTTTGGCTATACTTTGCCAAAGGATAAATTCCGCCAACCATATATTGCACGCCAAGTGCGCGTGACAATCCCAGTTCACCTTGCTCCGCTTTCTTGGGCAAGCTTCCAATTGGTCGAAGGCCAAGTAGATCACCGTGATGGTATTTACCAAAATGGAGTGATTGATACACCATTCGTAACTGTGAGTGTAGATGAAGGAATTACAGTCTACGACAAGACTACTAACGAAGCCTACGAAGATTTCATCCAATTCGAGGACCGTGGTGATATCGGGAATGAGTACATTTATTTCCAACCAAAAGGAACTGAACCAATTTATGCTCAACTGAAAGGTTATGAAGTCTTAGAAAACAATGCTCGCTATGCTAAGGTTTTGCTCAAACATGACTTGACTATTCCAGTTAGCGCAGATGAAAAATTGGATGCTGAACAAAGAGGCATCATCGAGTTCATGAAACGAGATGCAGGTCGTTCAGAAGAGTTGACAACCATCCCTCTTGAAACAGAAATGACAGTCTTTGTGGACAATCCACAGATTCGTTTCAAGACTCGCTTTACCAACACTGCTAAAGACCACCGCATCCGTCTCTTGATCAAAACTCATAACACACGCCCAAGTAACGATTCTGAAAGCATCTATGAAGTTGTGACAAGACCAAATAAACCAGCAGCTTCTTGGGAAAATCCTGAAAATCCACAACACCAACAAGCCTTTGTTAGCTTGTATGATGATGTAAAAGGGGTGACTGTAGCCAATAAAGGATTGAACGAATACGAAATCCTTGGAGACGACATCATGGCTGTAACCCTTCTCCGTGCTTCAGGTGAGCTAGGTGACTGGGGCTATTTCCCAACACCAGAAGCCCAGTGCTTGCGCGATATCGAAGTTGAGTTTGCAGTAGAATGCCATCAAGCAGGGGAACGCTTCTCGGCCTTCCGTCGTGCTAAAGCCTTCCAGGTGCCATTTACAGCTCTTCAAGTTGCAAAACAAGAAGGTAGCGTTGCTGCAACAGGTAGTCTCTTCAACCATGCAGCCCTCAACTTGCCACAAGTCTGCCCAACAGCCTTTAAAGTTGCTGAAAATGAAGAAGGATACGTCCTTCGTTACTACAATATGAGTCAAGAAAATGTCCGCGTGTCTGAAAAACAACAAACTATTCTTGATTTGCTAGAACGCCCATATCCAGTTCATTCAGGACTATTGGCACCACAGGAAATTCGTACAGAATTGATTAAAAAAGAAGAAATTTAATTTCAAAAAGAAAACATAAACAGAAAGGAGGAGCGAAAAAGTAAGAATCAACTGCTAATTCGCTCCTTTTTACAGGTGAAAGAAATGACACTTGCAACCATTGATATTGGAGGGACTGGGATCAAGTTTGCTAGTCTAACTCCTGATGGAAAGATTTTAGATAAGACCAGCACTCCAACTCCAGAGACTCTGGAAGATTTGCTAGCTTGGTTGGACCAACGTTTGTCTGAACAGGACTATCGTGGGATTGCTATGAGTGTACCAGGTGCAGTCAATCAAGAAACAGGTGTGATTGAGGGGATTAGTGCCATTCCTTACATCCATGGTTTTTCTTGGTATGAGGCCCTTGCTCATTATAAGCTACCTGTCCATCTAGAAAATGATGCCAACTGTGTTGGGCTCAGTGAACTGCTAGCTCATCCTGAGATTGAAAATGCAGCCTGTGTCGTGATTGGTACTGGGATCGGTGGAGCCATGATTATCAATGGCAAGCTTCACCGAGGTCGTCATGGTTTGGGTGGAGAGTTTGGTTATATGACAACTATCGAGCCTGCAGAAAAGGCTCAACAACTGGTCGTTACTAGCTTCTACGGGAAACATGGTGCGTTATGTGATTGAAAAATCAGGTCAGCCTGACTGGGATGGCCGTAAGATTTACCAAGAGGCTGCGGCAGGAAACGCCCTCTGCCAAGAAGCCATTGAGCGCATGAATCGTAACCTAGCTCAAGGCCTGCTCAATATCCAGTATCTCATCGACCCAGATGTCATTAGCCTAGGCGGCTCTATCAGTCAGAACCCAGATTTTATCAAAGGGGTTCAAAAAGCAGTAGACACTTTTGTCGAAACCTATGAAGAATATACAATTGCTCCAGTGATTCAAGCTTGCACCTATCACGCAGATGCCAATCTCTACGGTGCCCTTGTCAACTGGTTACAGGAGGAAAACCAATGGTAAGTTTTACAGGACTTAGTCCTAAACAAGTCCAAGCTATCGAAGTATTAAAAAATCACATCTCTCTACCGGATGTAGAGGTGGCAGTCGCTCAGTCTGACCAAGCTTCTATCTCTATCAAGGGTGAGAATGGGCAGTATCAACTAACCTACCGCAAACCTCATCAACTCTACCGCGCCTTGTCTGTGCTAGCAACAGCTTTAACAGAGGGAGACAAAGTAGAGATTGAAGAACAGGCGGCCTATGAAGATTTAGCCTATATGGCGGACTGTTCGCGCAATGCCGTGCTCAATGTCGTATCTGCCAAACAGATGATTGAAGTCTTGGCTCTCATGGGTTATTCAACCTTTGAGCTCTATATGGAGGACACCTATCAGATTGAGGGGCAGCCTTACTTTGGTTATTTCCGTGGAGCCTACTCAGCTGAAGAGTTACAGGAAATCGAAAGCTACGCCCAGCAGTTCGATATGACCTTTGTCCCATGCATCCAAACTTTAGCTCACTTATCAGCCTTTGTCAAATGGGGTGTCAAAGAAGTCCAGCAACTCCGCGATGTAGAAGACATTCTCCTCATCGGTGAAGAAAAAGTCTACGACCTGATTGACGGTATGTTTGCGACGCTATCTAAACTACAAACTCGCAAAGTCAATATCGGGATGGACGAAGCCCACTTGGTTGGTTTGGGACGTTATCTTATCCTGAACGGTATTGTGGATCGTAGTCTCCTCATGTGCCAACACTTGGAGCGCGTGCTGGATATTGCAGACAAATACGGTTTCCACTGCCAGATGTGGAGCGATATGTTTTTCAAACTCATGTCAGCAGACGGCCAGTACGACCGTGATGTGGAGATTCCAGAGGAGACTCGTGTTTACCTTGACCGTCTCAAAGACCGTGTGACCTTGGTTTACTGGGATTATTACCAAGATAGCGAAGAAAAATACAATCGTAACTTCAGTAACCATCACAAGATTAGCCAGGATATCGCCTTTGCAGGTGGTGCTTGGAAGTGGATTGGCTTTACACCTCATAACCATTTCAGCCGTCTCATTGCTCTTGAAGCAAATAAAGCTTGCCGTGCCAATCAGATCAAGGAAGTTATTGTGACTGGTTGGGGAGACAATGGTGGTGAAACAGCCCAGTTCTCGATCCTACCAAGCTTACAAATCTGGACAGAACTTAGCTATCGTAATGATTTAGAGCGTCTATCTGCTCATTTCAAGACCAATACAGGTTTATCTGTTGAGGACTTTATGCAGCTGGATCTTGCCAACCTCTTGCCTGATCTACCAGACAATCTCAGTGGAATTAATCCTAACCGCTATGTCTTTTATCAGGATGTTCTTTGTCCGATTCTTGACAAGCACCTGACACCTGAACAGGACAAACCACACTTTGCCCAGGCAGCTGATTCTCTTTCTGACATTACAGAAAAAGCTGGAGTCTATGCTTATCTTTTCGAAACTCAGGCCCAGTTGAATGCTATTTTAAGTGGCAAGGTTGATGTGGGACGACGCATCCGTCAAGCCTATCAAGCAGGCGATAAAGAGAGCTTGCAACAAATCGCTAGAGAAGAACTGCCAAAACTCAGAAGTGAGATTGAAATCTTCCACAAGCTCTTTAGCCACCAATGGTTGAAAGAGAACAAGGTCTTTGGTTTGGATACAGTAGATATCCGCATGGGTGGACTCTTGCAGCGGATCAAGCGCGCAGAAAGCCGCATTGAAAACTACCTAGCAGGCGAAATTTCTCGTATCGACGAACTAGAAGTAGACATCTTGCCATTTAATGATTTCTACGGAGACAAGGACTTCGCAGCAACAACAGCCAACCAATGGCATACCATTGCGACAGCTTCGACCATTTATACAACCTAGAAAAACTCTATTCAGGAAGAAAGTTTCTCGTGAAACACACTTCTTATTATAAAAAAAGTTCTCCACATAAAATAATTTGTGGAGTTTTTTCTATAATTAGTAGTTTAAACTATCCTTAAAAATAAGAGTATACTATTTTTGTAAACGTTATCAAGTCTAAAAAAATTGTGAGATTATCAAGTTTTAGAAAAATAAAAAGGGAGGAAATTATGAACAAGTTTTCAAAAACTTTGAGAGATAATTGGATATTTCTCTTAATGGTTTTACCAGGGACACTTTGGTTGATCTTATTCTTCTACATCCCAGTATTTGGAAATGTGGTTGCCTTCAAAGACTACCATATGACTGGTGAAGGATTCGTCCACAGTATTATAAATAGTAAATGGGTTGGACTAGATAACTTCAGATTCTTATTTAGTTCAAAAGATGCCTTTGTCATCACTCGAAACACTGTCCTTTACAACCTTGGATTCATCTTTATTGGTTTGATCGTATCGGTTGGTATCGCCATTATCCTTAGTGAACTTCGCTCTAAGCAAATGGTTAAAATCTACCAAACTTCTATGTTATTCCCGTACTTCCTATCTTGGGTTATCATCAGTTTCTTTACAGATGCTTTCCTAAATATCGATAAAGGGCTTATCAATCACACCTTAGAAGCTCTCGGAATGAAAGGGATTAACTTCTACGCAGACATCAGTATCTGGCCTTACCTCCTCCTTTTCCTAGGTATTTGGAAAGGCTTCGGATACAGTAGTGTGATGTACTACGCTACAATCATGGGTATTGACCCAACTTACTACGAAGCAGCGACAGTGGACGGTGCTAGCAAATGGCAACGTATTCGCAACGTAACCATCCCTCAGTTGACACCACTTGTGACAGTATTGACCATCCTTGCAGTCGGAAACATCTTCCGTGCAGACTTCGGTCTCTTCTATCAAATCCCTCACAACGCTGGTCAGCTCTATAGCGTAACAAACGTATTGGACGTCTATGTCTTTAATGGTTTGACACAGACAGCAGACATCGGTATGGCTTCAGCAGCCGGTCTCTATCAGTCAGTTGTCGGTTTGATTCTGGTTATCCTATCAAACTTACTTGCAAGACGTGTTGATCCTAACTCAGCACTATTCTAGAAAGGAGGAGCATATGGCAAAAAAAAATTCAAAAAGAAAAAATTGATAATGTTGGCATACACTCCTTCAGCAAGAAAGCAGATATCTTCTTTAGTATCATTTCTGGTTTGCTGGCTTTCTCTTGTATCTTGCCTTTCATCTTTGTAATCATTATCTCAGTTACAGATGAGAAGAGTATTGTTCAATATGGATATAGCTTCTTCCCATCACAGTTTGGATTAGATGGTTTTGAGTTCTTGGCCCAGTTCAAAGATAGATTTTACAAGCGCTCTTTATCTCAGTATTTGTGACAGTTGTCGGTACATTGACAAACGTCTTTATCACGACAACTTACGCCTATGCCATCTCACGTTCAACATTTAAGTATCGTAAATTCTTTACAATCTTTGCTCTTCTTAGTATGTTGTTCAACGCTGGTTTGGTACCAGGCTATATCGTAGTGACTCAATTGCTTCACCTTGGTGATACTATTTGGGCCTTGATTGTTCCAATGCTTCTATCACCATTCAACATCATGTTGATGCGTTCCTTCTTCAAGAAAACCATCCCAGAAGCAATCCTCGAATCAGCTCGTATCGATGGAGCTAGTGAAGCTCGTATCTTCTTCCAAATCTGTTTGCCACTGTCACTACCAGGTATCGCAACGATCACACTATTGACAGCGCTTGGATTCTGGAATGACTGGTTTAACGCCCTTCTTTACATCAAGAGTGATAACTTGTATCCATTGCAATATTTGCTCATGCAAATTCAAAACAACATGGATTATATTGCTAAGTCAGTTGGTATGTCAGGACAACTTGCGGTTGCCCTACCAAAAGAAACAGGTCGTATGGCCATGGTCGTTGTTGCGACTGTTCCGATTGCGATCCTCTACCCATTCTTCCAACGCTACTTTGTAAAAGGTTTGACTATCGGTGGTGTTAAAGAGTAAGGAAGTCTAAGAAACAATGTTTCTTCTCTAACTCTGATTTTTCTGACAAAGGAAAATCAACAATTTAATTTTGTTAATAACTTTAAAAATAAAAAAAGGAGTTTTTATAATGAAAAACTGGAAAAAATATGCTTTTGCATCTGCTAGCCTTGTCGCTTTAGCTGCTAGCCTTGCTGCTTGTGGAAACCTTAAAGGAAATAACCAAAAAGCTGCTGAATCATCATCATCAGGTGATACAACTGTTATCAAAATGTACCAAATCGGTGACAAACCAGATAACTTGGATGAATTGCTAGAAAATGCAAACAAAATCATCGGAGAAAAAGTTGGCGCTAAATTGGATATCCAATACCTTGGTTGGGGTGACTACAGCAAGAAAATGTCAGTTATCACTTCATCAGGTGAAACTATGATATCGCCTTTGCAGATAACTATGTCGTAAACGCTCAAAAAGGTGCTTATGCTGACTTGACAGAATTGTACAAGAAAGAAGGAGCTGACCTTTACAAAGCTCTTGACCCAGCTTACATCAAAGGTAACACTGTAAACGGTAAGATCTATGCAGTTCCAGTTGCAGCCAACGTTGCATCTTCACAAAACTTTGCTTTCAACGGCCCACTTCTTGAAAAATATGGAATTGATATCTCAGGTGTAACTTCATACGAAACACTTGAACCAGTATTGAAACAAATCAAAGAAAAAGCTCCAGATGTAATGCCATTCGCTGTTGGTAAAAACTTTATCCCATCAGAAAACTTTGACTACCCAGTTGCAAACGGACTTCCATTCGTCATCGACCTTGAAGGCGACACTACTAAGATCGTAAACCGTTACGAAGTTCCTCGTTTCGTAGAACACTTGAAGACTCTTCACAAATTCTATGAAGCAGGATATATTCCAAAAGACGTAGCAACAAGCGAAACTTCATATGACCTTACTCAAGATACTTGGCTTGTTCGCGAAGAAACAGTAGGACCAGCTGACTACGGTAGCAGCTTGCTTTCTCGTGTTGCTAACAGAGACATCCAAATCAAACCATTTACTAACTTCATCAAGAAAAACCAAACAACTCAAGTTGCAAACTTTGTAATCTCAAACAACTCTAAGAACAAAGAAAAAGCAATGGAAGTGTTGAACCTCTTGAACACTAACGCAGAACTCTTGAACGGACTTGTTTATGGACCAGAAGGCAAGAACTGGGAAAAAGTTGAAGGTAAAGAAAACCGTGTTCGTGTCCTTGATGGATACAAAGGAAACACTCACATGTCAGGATGGAACACTGGTAACAACTGGATCCTTTACATCAACGAAAACGTTACAGATGAGCAAATCGCACAATCTAAGAAAGACTTGGAAACTGCAAAAGAATCTCCAGCTCTTGGATTCATCTTTAACACTGACAGCGTGAAATCTGAAATTTCAGCTATCACTAACACTATGCAACAATTCGATACAGCTATCAACACTGGTACTGTAGACCCAGAAAAAGCTATTCCAGAATTGATGGAAAAACTTAAATCTGAAGGTGCTTACCAAAAAGTATTGGATGAAATGCAAAAACAATACGACGAATTCTTGAAAAGCAAAAAATCATAAGAATAATTGATTTCGTGTATTCATTCCTAAAAAGAGCGATCACTGCCTTGTCTAGAGTCTTCTAGATAAGGTGGTGATTCTTTTTTTAGTATTTGCATATAATTATCTGCATTTTGTTCAGAGTTTTGCTCTTACATTTAACATAGGTTATAGTCATATGAAAAAATATCATCCATTCTTTAAAATAAGTGCAATCTTATCCTACCTATTTTTCGTATATGGACTTTCTCAGTTGACGCTTATGATCCAAAATTACTGGCAATTTTCTTCTCAAATTGGCAATTTTTTCTGGATCCAAAACCTTGTCAGTCTTGTCTTTATTGGCATCATGATAGGGATTTTAATCAAGACAGACTATGGTTATCTTTTTGTCATTCCTAAGAAAAAATGGTTGTGGTATACAGTTTTGACGATTCTCGTAACTGTACTTTCCATATCTTTTAATTTCCAAACAGCTAGACATGTACAATCAACTTCTGAAGGGTGGGCTGTGTTGATCGGTTATAGTGAGACAAATTTTGCCGAGTTGGGACTCTACCTATCCTTATTTTTTCTAGGGCCTCTGATGGAAGAGTTGATTTATAGAGGATTGCTCCAACATGACTTCTTTAAAGATTCGACATTTGGGATTGACCTGATTCTTCCTTCTGTTTTATTTGCTCTTCCTCATTTTACAAGTTTTCCCAGTGTACTAGATATTCTTGTTTTTTCGACATTTGGAGTGTTTTGTTCGGGTTTAACTCGCTATACCAAGAGTATCTATCCTGGCTATGTCGTTCATGTTATCAATAATATCGTAGCTACCTTGCCGTTTTTGGTAACCTTTCTTCATCGAATATTTAGCTGAAACAAGATCTGAAACTGGGTCTTGTTTTCATTTTTCGGTCAAATAAATTGCATTCGCTTTCTTGGGAGAGTATACTGGTATAGTTGAATGAAAAATTCTGATAATTTAATCTTAGAAAAGAGAAGCAATCTTATGTCAAAAGATATTCGAGTTTTACTTTACTATAAATATGTCCCAATCGAAAACGCGGAACAATTTGCTGCAGACCACTTGGCTTTCTGTAAGTCAATCGGCCTCAAAGGTCGTATCCTAGTCGCTGACGAAGGGATTAACGGAACCGTTTCTGGTGACTATGAGACTACGCAAAAATATATGGACTATGTTCACAGCCTTCCAGGTATGGAAGACCTCTGGTTCAAGATTGACGAAGAAAGTGAGCAAGCCTTCAAGAAGATGTTTGTTCGTTACAAAAAGGAAATCGTCCACCTTGGTTTAGAGGATGATAACTTTGACAATGATATCGACCCACTTGAAACAACAGGTGCTTACTTGTCTCCAAAGGAATTTAAAGAAGCTCTTCTAGACGAAGATACAGTTGTCCTTGATACTCGTAACGACTATGAGTACGACCTTGGACACTTCCGTGGTGCTATTCGTCCAGATATCCGCAATTTCCGTGAGTTGCCACAATGGGTCCGTGATAACAAGGAAAAATTCATGGACAAACGTGTCGTAGTTTACTGTACAGGTGGCGTTCGTTGTGAGAAATTCTCTGGTTGGATGGTTCGTGAAGGCTACAAAGATGTCGGTCAATTGCACGGAGGAATCGCGACTTACGGGAAAGACCCAGAAGTTCAAGGGGAACTTTGGGATGGGAAAATGTACGTATTTGATGAACGTATCGCAGTCGATGTCAACCATGTCAATCCAACCATTGTAGGGAAAGATTGGTTTGATGGAACACCGTGTGAACGTTATGTCAACTGTGGAAATCCATTCTGTAACCGTCGTATCTTGGCATCAGAAGACAACGAAGGCAAGTATCTCCGTGGTTGCTCACACGAGTGCCGTGTTCATCCACGCAATCGTTACGTTTAGAGCATGAATTAACGCAAGACCAAGTCATCGAGCGTCTAGCAGCGATTGGTGAGAGCTTAGATCATTCTGAAGTCGTATAAAAGTATCAACAGTCCTTGAAAAAGGGCTGTTTTTCTATGCTTTTGACCAAAAAATCTTAAATTTGTTTCTGCATCTTTCAGGAAAATGGTGTATACTATATGTAAACGATTTCAAAGGAGACCATTTATGGTGAAAACATTTTTTATTCCCAATAAACAAAGTATTTTAGGACAACAGGAGATTCTTACAGCTAAGTCAGTCTTGGCCCTAGTAGATGGCTTAGAGTCACATAGTTATGACGCAGTCTATCTCCGTCAACCACTTAATCGCCTCGAGTATATCGAGTGTGGAATCGTAGGCAAGTCTCAATTTCTCTTTAAAGTTCGTTATGCAGATGCTCAAAAAGGCTACCAAGTAATCATTCCTGACTTGATTACAAGAGCGGATTGGGAAATTGTCGAGTCTCTCTTGCAAGCCTTGTCTAGCAAGGTTGGTGAAGCAGTTGAAGGCTTGGCAGACTTTGACCTGGAAAACTATTTCCAAGAAACTGTTAAAAACTATCTAGCGGATAAGGATGCTCATTTGGCCTTCTGCCAAGGAATTCTATCAACTATTTACTTTGATAAGAAGGACTTAGAAAGCTTCTTGGAAGAAGATGGAGTGGCACGTTTTGAAGAGTTGGTTAAGAAGGTTCAAGAGTCAGATGCTTACCCTGCAAGTGCAAAATTCTACCCAGATAGTGAAGGTAAGATCCACGGCATCTATCACCTGGCTCAAGGGGTTAAGACAATTTTGCCGAAAGGTCCTGTTGTTCCCGTGCCTTATGTTGAGCAGTTGGTTGGTAAGGACCTTGTCTGGGAGATTGACTTGGTGAAAATATCTGGAGATGGTTCTAAGCCTGAAGACTATGAAGCAGTAGCTAGACTGGATTACCAAGCCTTTTTAGAAGCTCTTCCAAAGGACCTTTGTCAGGATTTGGACGCCAACCAAATAGTGGTAGGACCTGTTTTAGGGAAAGATTTTGAAGCCTTAGCAAATAGATAAAAAAGAAATTTGGGGTAAAAGTCCAAATATAAAGTTAAAAAGCGGACAAGATTAGTTTTCTGATTATCAGAATTCTGTCTTGTTCGCTTTTTTGTTTCTAAAATTTTATAGTAATGATCCTCTAAAGCTAATATCTTTCTATCTCGCTGCCTTTATCTTACATAAAAGCTAGGATTCGTAGATATTCAAAAACTAGAGTCATTTCTGCCAGGAAGAAGAGAAATAGGATACCACCGTTAACTAGAAATGCCAAGAGAAGGCGATAGAAGGAATCAGTTTGGCTATCTTTACTTGGTCTTGAGATGGTATAGAGGTTGGCAATAAGTACCAGACCAATGCTAATGAGGCAGAGAAGAGCCGCAAAGCGTAGACTATTAAAGAAGGCAAAGAAACTGGCAATACCTGTGAGCAGGAGAGGAAGGGCGAAGAGTCTGCTGTACTCTTGCAAGGATTTTTCCAGCGTCCAGTCATTGTCCTGATTGACAAAACGTTTAACTACAAATCCACCCATAAGGATAGAAAAGAAGAATAAACTTGTCGCTACCAAGATGGAAAAGATAGAAAAGAGATTCAGTGAAGGGAACTGCTCGCTGACATGAGAGTTGATAGCCGCCATATGGCCGTAGTAGTTATGCTTGATATGATAAATCGCACAGAAGAAACTAAGAGCAGAAAAGATAGTCAGCAGGGCAAAGGCATTATAACTATGTTTTTTATCTGTATCAATGCTTGTTGTCGGTTCTTTAAGGGCACCTTGTAGCCAAAACCAAAGATCAGCCAGTTCTTCTTTGAATACTGTGAATAGTGCTGTTTTGGTAGATACAGAATCTGGTAAAAACGGGCTTTCCAAAGATTGACTTTTCTGAGAAGCTTCTTTAACAGGTTCTTCTGACTGGTCTGTCTTTGTTGCCGGCTCTTCTTCAGGTTCTTCAGGTTCTTCGACCTCTACTTTTTCTAGGTCAGTTTCCTTATCTTCTGGATTGGCTTGAGGATTTTCCTCAACTACTGGCGCCTCGTCTCTTGTCTCTGAATCTTCTTCAAGGAGAACTGAGTCGGATGGGCTATCTTTTTTATCATTGTTGGCTGTTTTTTCGAAATCAGCACTTTCAAACCATTCTTGAGTCATAATAGACCTCCCTTTTTTGATTAATTTTTGAGTAGTAACTACTAGTTGTCTTTATTCATGATTTCTATAAGAAAGCAAGCGATCTCATTTTGGGAAATAGATACGTTGATTCGCTTTTGCGACGAGGAGATCTTGCGTATCTTTTTTTTCTGTTTTGTATGGGTTAGCTAAAGTTTCACCTTTACTACCTCCCTTAGGGCTGTCATGTCCGTCTCGGTGCCAACGATAGATTTCACCATGTTCAGCAGAAAAAAATCTACATTGATTCGGTCAAGTTCCTTTTTGGGATAACTCGAGCGAGATAGTTGTTTTGGCCTCGAATTCCACCCTACCATGTACTTGGATATCGTCTGCCATGATATGTTCATGGTCTGCTTGGATGCGACTATCTGTTAGACTGGTTTCAAATACATTGACAATTCCAACTGTGGTTAGTTGGCTATTTTTTTAATCTCGCTGTCAGTGATACGAAGGAGATATCCATTTGACAGAATCTTGGCATTGCTGAGTTTTGCATTGGCAATTGAAAGGATACGATGGTCTACCTGGGCAGTTAGATTTTTTTAAGTCTTTTCCTCTTGGTAATGAGAGAACAACTTCATCATTGCGGCTAGAAATTCCGCTTGCGATAAAGAGAATACCCTCGATACTAGAACCTATAGAGCGACGTGTAGTTGACTTGGTGTCAGTTATTTCAAGACTTTTCTCTTTGATAGAGTGTTGAAGATTTTCTTTTTCAGAGATGGTTGGATGATACTGAAGGTGAATCTTATCATCGTTTGACTCCGTAATGACGAGCGAATGTTCTGTTAGTGAGATGTTTAGATTTTCAATATCTTGATCAAAAACGAGTTCTTCCATTCGACTTTCAAATACTGGATTTTGAGACATTGCAAGGAGGCTTCTGACACCATCTGTTTGGATCCCGATGATCATCATGGAAAAACCAATGATACTAGTAACAACACCAAAGATAAGAAATCCTTTTGTCCATTTACGCATGTCTTTCACCTCTCTTTCCTCTATTAAGAATCCATTGGATAAGTCGAAGGACTAGTAATCCAAAGAAACGTGCTACATAGGAAGTTGCTAGCAAAACTAGGGATGAAGCTCCGATTGCCAGTAAACCTCCTCCAAAAATCAGCACAAAGGCAGATGTAGATTCAGCCAGAATGTAGAAGCTTTCAAATAGGAGAACAGCTCCGAGGACCATTCCAGCTGCTGATACAGCAAAGAAGGCTATAAGTACGCTGACAGCAGCGATAAAAATCCCGATGATAGCCATGAGAAGACCAATTCCGACCGGAATTCCGATAGGAGCTGCAAGAAGGGCTAGTAGAGCGATGCGTAAAATATGGCGGTCGTTCTTGCTGGAATTTTCTTCGTTGATTTTCTTATCAAGAAGTGTAGTCAGGACATCATGGGCAGCTTCTTTTGGACTTCCCAGGCTAGCGATAAGCTCCTCCTCACCTTCTGGCCCAGCATCATCAAAGAGTTCTTTGAAGTAGTCCATGGCTTCGATACGATCAGATTGAGGCAGCTTCATCAGATAGGCTTCAAGCTGATTCAAATATTCAGTTCTTGTCATGGAGAATGCTCCCTTCTATGATGCCATTGATAGTGTCAGTGTAGAGTGTCCATTCTTCTCGAAGGACAAAGAGTTGCTCCTCTCCGATTTCTGTCAAGGAGTAGTATTTGCGCATCCGACCTTGGTATTCGCGAGAGTATGTAGTCAGATAGCGGTTGGTATCCAGTTTTTTCAAGATGGGGTAGAGGGTAGATTCCTTGATTTTGGCAATGAGTTTAATGGTTTGGCTAATCTCATAACCATAGGAATCCCCTTGTTCTAGGATGGCCAAGATGAGAAATTCAATCAAGGCCGATGATGTTGGAAAATACATGGGGCACCTCCTTTTTTAGTATGTAAAAATTTTATATATAATTATTCTACACATACATCATACATCTATTTGTAAGCCCTGTCAAGCAATATGTGTAAAATTTTTATATATAAAAAATCTCCTAGTAAAAACTAGAAGATTGGAGGCTGTTTTGCATTACTTTGAGGCAATGCCTATCTGTAATCCTCATCATAAATGGGCGGAAGATAAAAATACTTGTCTTCAATCTTGATTTTGGCACAGAGGATGCCGTTTTGATAGACATATCCGTTAAAAGGAGGATAGCTATCCAAGTTTTCTAGGATATTCTCAGGCAAAGATCTGAAATTGTAATCCCTCAGAGCCCCAGAACCAATCAATCTTTCAGTCCGATAAGCCTTGATTTCTTTTTCATATTTTTTGAGAAATTCTTCTCGTTTCCTTTCAAAGAGAGCCAAATCTCCGTCATCTAACTCGTAATAGCGTTCGTAGCCAGCAATCCAAGAAATATAAACACACAGTAAAGATTTTTCTATCTCAGGAGAGTAGCCAATTGTAAAGTAATTTTCTTTGTCGACCTGTCGATTTTCTACTGTGATAGTCTGTATAAAGTTAGTCATGATAATCTCCGTTTCAGGAATGAACTAGAAAGGCTTCTCATTTAAAAATCCTTTAGCTCATCAAAGATTTCTATAAATTTTTCTTTGTCCATTCCTAAATCTTCAGGTAGTAAATCTAAGATCTCAACTAGGGCACTATAGATATCCTCTCTCTCGATTGTTTCAATAAAACAGTTACGTTTGTCCATTTTATTGAAACCTTGAGTATATTCTCTTATGAGAACTTCTACGTTTGTCATATTGTTCTCATTGGGGTTTCCTAGAAGCTTTATAAGGCTTGCTCTAGTCTTCTATATAGAGAGGCTGCTTTTTTTGCGTTTGCGGTTGAAATATTTTCTTGTCCATCCCATGAGCGAAATGGATTGTCTAGGTTTTGAGCTAGCCATTCAGCTTTTCTAGGTTTTGTTATCCAAAGATTCAGTCCCTTGTCCTGTTGTTTTTTATAATATTTTTTGGCTACTTTAGCGGCATCTTCTGGTAAGCTACTCATCCAAAACATGCTTAATTGAGGTAAATCTTCTGGTTTTGGGATATCCTCTGCAGTAAAGCCAAACAAATCAACGGTTGAAAAATTGACTAACTCTTTGAACTCTTATAATTTATGGAAATTAAGAATATTACCAGGTTTCCCCCACAATCTCAATTCCCTAAGATTTGGATAGTTATTCAAGATTTGTGCAAAGTCTATTTCAAGGATGTTAGAACAATGGATGGCTCCCAAATCCTTTAATCCCAGCACCTTGGGTAGAGAGTTATCAAGTTGTAATCGTAAGCTGGCTCCATGGTCTTTTACAAGTATCTGACAATTGTCGCTCATGTCTCCTAATAAGAGTAGCTCCTCCAAATCATCATTCAATCTAAGTTCCTCTACACCTGTCAAATCAATGGAAAGTCGGTGTATGGATGTCTTAGAAAAATCCAGTTTTGTTTGTCCATGCTTTTCAAGAACTAGTTCTGTAATAAAAGGAGTCGACTGCAAATACTCATATATATTTTTGTGCCATTTAGTTAATGCCAACTTATATAAACAAGGAAAGACTTTTAATTCTAATGCGTCTTCAAAAGGCGTCCACTCGTCATTGATATTGTGTTTAGAAATACGATACTCATTTCCTGCAAATGAAACCTTTTCCTTGCTTTTATCTGCTTTCTTAAACAAATCTCTTTTTTCTTTTGGGATTTCTTGCCATTTCAGTTGCCTATAAATATCGTAACCATTCCCCCAAAACATAGCATAAGTATTGGTGCTTTCAGTTGTTAAAGGAGATCTATTACCAATAAAAATATAATGTGACGGTACATGAATATCAACATTACTAAGATGTAAGTCTCTTTCCCAGTACATAAAATCTATATAGAGTGGCTTCAAAGAAGCTAGTTCTTCTTCTTTAAGAGGTTGATCTCCTGACCAGTCTAATGACAGTAGGACAGCCTGCGGCTTTCTCTCCCCCTCTTCTATCTTGGTTATCTGACAAGCTATGTATTTTTTTAGATGGAAATTGTAAACACAATAGACATCCCCTGCTTTTGCTAGCATACAAATTTCTCCTTAAATGTTACTACATTTTCAATAGTCTTTTTAGACTTTTAAACAAATACTTGTTTGTAATTGAGTTAAAAACAAGTAAAGTTCTTTTAAGATTTTATTTTAGATAGATTTCTGGTTTCTCAATGACTGAGCCATCCTTCAATTTTGGGAATTGAAGGATTTTATGATGCAAAAGGTTAACCTCCTTGGAAGGTTTGATTGTTAGATATTCTAGCTTTATCAGATTAATGATTGAAGTTGCGTCCTTACTTTTTAGGATACCAGTAAAAAAGTTGAAATAGCGTAACTATGGTATATCATTTAAAAAGTTAGAGGAATCTACATGGATGTTTTTAGGGGCAAAACAATCCCCTTCAATTGAGAGATAAATTGTATAGTTGTTTCCATCATAGGTATATTATAGCATGTTTTAGCTTAACGAAAGTCTTGTGAGGAGGCCTTTCAAACCTTTGTAAAAGAAAAAAGCCAGACAGATATCTGGCTTTCAAAGTGTATTTATTTGTAGCAAATTCTAAAAAACTTTTTAAAGAATTTTATCCGCTCGATCCACCATAAAGAGGGCGATTGTCATGATGATATCAATTACTAGAAGAATCAGTACCGCTGGAACCCAAGACTGGAACATGTTAAAACTGTAACCAAAGAGAGTTGGTCCAAAGGCAGCTAAAATGTAACCACCGGTCTGGGCAAGACCAGATAATTGAGCCGTCTTTTCAGGAGAGCTGGTTTTGATGGAGAAGCAAACCATGAGGTAAGGGAAAAGAGCGCTACAAGCAGTACCAATCAAGAGATGGGCAACCAACCAGTAAAAGAAATTACTGCTAGGGTATAGAAGCATGGCAATTCCTAACATACCAGCCAGAGAGATGACTGTTAACATGATTTGACGGTGACGATTTGACAAACGCGTCGTTAAACTTGGAATGGTCATGGAGAAGGGAATACTAATTAGTGAAAAGATAGAAGCCAGAAGTCCGGCATCCGTATGAGCTAGCCCTGCACTGATGGTCATGGTTGGTAACCAGGTCATGCTGGTATAGAAGAGTAGGGACTGAAGTCCACCGAAGACAATAATAGCCCAAACTTGCTTGCTTTTTAGGATATTCTCTTTTTCTTTTTTCTCTTCATGCCCTTCTAGAAAATGATTGTGGCCATGGTTGGGGAACCAGACCAATAAGGTTAGCAGGCAGACCATGGACAGGCAGAGAATCAGCCCCTTCCAAGATGTTGCCTGAGTAATGGGTACAGAGAGGTAGGAAGCTAGTGCTGTCGCGATTCCCATAGTCGTAACATAAACCGTTGTCAGGAAGCTAATCTTTTGTGGGTAGTTTGCCTGAATCATACTAGGAAGAAGTACGTTAAAAATAGCGACACTTGCTCCGATGAGTAAGGTTCCCAGATAGAGAAGGGGAAGATTGAAGATACGAATCACTGAACCGACGGTTAAGACGAGGAGACTATAGGTGAAAAGATGCTCAAGTCCAATTTTTTGAGCCAAACGTGTCGCAAAAGAGGAGAAAAGGGCAAACATCAAGAGAGGAAGGCTGGTCAAAACCCCAAGCGAGCTGACCTCAACTCCTAAACCTTGAGCAATATCTCTCAAAACAGTTGGTAAGGCCGTAAAAGGAGCTCTTAAGACCGCTCCGATTAAGATAATTCCTAGAATAAAAAAGAGTGATCGTTTTTTCATGTGAACCTCAATAAACTGATTTTGATAACAGCTTATTTTAAGGCTTTTTCCAATAGATGTCAAGATGGTGCGAGAAAATCCGCTCCTTAGTTGAGCGAAATCATGGGTAAAAAAGAAGGATAGATTTACTAGTTTTTTTCTGGAATTCAAATAAAAATAGGAAAGTCTGAAAATTTGTGATAAAATAGTGAAAGAAAATATTTAGGAGACTGTAAGTGATTCAACAAATCGATAATTTAATCGTCTCTATTGTGATAAGTGCTTATAATGAAGAGAAGTACTTACCAGGCTTAATTGAAGATTTAAAAAGACAGACATACAGTAAAGAAAATATTGAAATTCTATTTATTAATGCAATGTCTACTGATAAGACAACCGATATTATTCAGCTATTTATCTCTGAGGATACTGAATTTAGGTCAATTAGATTGTATGATAATCCTAAAAAGAATCAAGCAAGTGGTTTTAATTTAGGGATTAAGAACTCTAATGGAGACCTTATTTTGAAGATTGATGCACATTCCAAAGTCACAGAGGATTTTGTGAAGAATAATGTTGAAATCATCAATCAGGGGGAATATGTCTGTGGGGGGCCTAGACCAACACTTGTTGAAGGTGAGGGTAAATGGTCCCAAGCTTTACATATCGTTGAAGAAAATATGTTTGGAAGCAGCATCGCAGATTATCGAAACAGCTCTCAAGACAGATATGTGTCTTCTATTTTTCATGGCATGTACCGTCGAGAAGTTTTTGAGCAAGCTGGTTTAGTCGATGAACAACTTGGAAGAACAGAAGACAATGAACTTCATTATCGTATCAGAAATCACGGATATAAAATAAAATTTAGTCCCAACGTTTTATCTTATCAATATATTCGACCAACATTTAAAAAGATGCTCCACCAAAAGTATTCAAACGGGCTATGGATTGGATTGACAACTCATGTTAAACCAAAATGTCTATCTATTTTTCATTATGTTCCCTTTGCGTTTGTGTTAAGCATTTTTGTAAGTGCTATGTTACTACCTTTTTCTCCATTGTTTAGTACTTCTGTTAGCAGTATATAGTTTACTTGTGATATCTTTGACGATACTTGCTTTATTGAAGCATAAAAACGAAGTATTACTGTTAATGCCTTTTATGTTATTTTCTATCCATTTTGCCTATGGTATAGGTACAATAGTTGGATTAATCAAAGGTTTTAAATGGAGAAAAAGGTTATAAATACGAAATTCAGTATTTAAATTAAAATTTCTTAAGCGTGCTTAATTAAACATTTTCTCTGTGTAGGAGGATACCATTCACATGAACAAAAAAATGACAGATTATGTAATTGATCTGGTTGAAGTGTTAAATAAACAACAGAAACAAGTCTTTTGGGGGATTTTTGATGCTGGCAGCATGATTTCCTCAATCATTGTTTCTTATATCTTGTTTTATGGATTGATTAATCCAGCTCCTGTGGACTATGTTATCTATACAAGCTTGACCTTCCTTTTCTATCAAATCATGATTGGATTCTGGGGGCTCAATGCTAGCATTAGTCGTTATAGCAAAATCACAGACTTTATGAAGATATTCATCGGAGTAAGTGTCAGCAGTGTCTTGTCCTATCTCCTTTGCTATGCCTTCTTGCCACTATTCTCTGTGCGTTTCATCGTTCTCTTTATCTTGCTCGGCACCTTCTTGATCTTGCTCCCACGTATTACTTGGCAGTTGATCTATTCAAGACGCAAAAAGGGTGATGGAGAAGGGGAACATCGTCGTACCTTCTTGATTGGTGCGGGAGACGGTGGAGCTCTCTTTATGAACAGCTACCAACATCCTACGAGTGATCTTGAGTTAGTGGGTATTTTGGATAATGATGAAAAGAAAAAAGGTCAAAAACTAGGTGGAATCCCAGTCTTAGGATCTTATGAACAGTTGCCAGAGCTCTCAAAACGTCATCAGATTGAAAAAGTTATCGTTGCGATTCCTTCTCTTGATCCATCAGAATATGAACGCATCCTAAAAATGTGTAATCAACTTGGCTTGAAGTGTTATAAGATGCCCAAGATTGAGTCGCTTGTACAGGGCTTGCATCCTCAGGTAGGTGGTTTCCAAAAATCGACATTACGGACCTTTTGGGACGTAAAGAAATTCAACTAGATGAGTCGCGTCTAGGACCAGAAATTACTGGAAAAACCATCTTAGTGACAGGTGCAGGAGGTTCTATCGGGTCTGAAATTTGCCGTCAGATTAGTCGCTTTAATCCAGAGCGCGTGGTTCTCTTGGGTCATGGGGAAAACTCTATTTATCTGATTTATCATGAATTGATTCGTAGCTTCCAAGGAATTGACTATGTTCCTGTGATTGCAGACATCCAAGACTACGATCGCTTGCTTCAAGTATTTGAGCAGTACCAACCATCCATTGTTTACCACGCTGCTGCCCATAAGCACGTGCCAATGATGGAACGCAATCCCAAAGAAGCCTTTAAAAATAATATCCTCGGAACTTACAATGTTGCCAAGGCAGTTGACGCCGCTAAGGTACCGAAGATGGTTATGATTTCGACCGATAAGGCCGTTAATCCACCAAACGTAATGGGAGCTACCAAACGTGTGGCAGAGTTGATTGTTACAGGATTCAACCAACGTAGTCAGTCTACCTATTGTGCAGTTCGTTTTGGGAATGTTCTTGGTAGCCGTGGTAGTGTGATTCCAGTATTTGAGCGTCAGATTGCAGAGGGTGGTCCAGTGACTGTGACAGACTTCCGTATGACTCGTTACTTTATGACCATTCCAGAAGCTAGCCGTTTGGTGATCCATGCAGGAGCTTATGCTAAAGATGGAGAAGTCTTTATTCTTGATATGGGCAAACCAGTTAAGATTTATGATTTGGCCAAGAAAATGGTTCTTCTTAGTGGACGTACTGAAAATGAAATTCCGATTGTAGAAGTGGGGATTCGTCCAGGTGAGAAACTCTATGAGGAATTGTTGGTATCTACTGAATTAGTTGATAATCAAGTCATGGATAAGATTTTTGTTGGTAAGGTTAATGTCATGCCACTTGAAGTCATCAATCAAAAGATTGAAGAATTCCGTGCCTTGCAAGGTTCAGAGTTGAAGCAAGCTATTATCGGTTTTGCTAACGAAACAACTCACATTCATTAAAAAAGTAAAAAGGTATGATTCCTAGCTTCATGTTAGAGGTGAGTGGAATTATACCTTTTCTTGATAACCGCTACTCCTTTACCAATTTTTTGAACAAACTTGTCATTGTTGAACATTTATGGTAAACTAAATTTATACTATTTGAAAATCAAAGTAAATGAGGTCTGCATCGTTTGACTGTACTTATACTGGACTAAAAATCAAAAAAACATCTTATAATAGTAGTTATGAAACTGACAAACGAAGAAACACAAAAAATTGAACAACTCTTAAAAGATTCATCGTACGCCAAATATCACAAACGTCTACAGATTATTTATTTTCGCTCAAAAGGAAAGAGTTATAAGGAAATCATGGATCTGCTAGATTGTAATAAAAACAACTGTTTGGAGGAATTTGAAAAAAATATAAGGAGTTTGGTTTAGAAGCTCTTCTTCAAGAAACCCGTGGTGGACGTCATCGAGAATATATGACTTACGAAGAAGAACAAGCATTCCTAAAACGTCATATAGAAGCTGCTCAGGCTGGGGAATTTGTAACTGTCAATCAGTTATTTGAAGCCTATCAAAAAGAGATTGGTCGCACTTCCACACGTGATGGTTTCTATTATCTCCTGAAACGCCATGGTTGGCGAACGGTCACTCCTCGACCTGAACATCCCAAGAAGGCAGACGCTCAGACAATTGAGACGTCTAAAAAAATAAAAATCTACATTCGAGACCTTAAGTAAGCGCTTTTAAAGAGGAGGGACTTATAACAAAGTACGATTGATGTACCAAGATGAAGCTGGTTTCGGGAGGATCAGTAAGATGAGTTCTTGTTGGGCTCCTCAAGGAATCCGACCTAGCATTCCGAGTCATTATATGCGAGAATATCGCTATTGTTATGGGGCAGTAGATGCTCAGACAGGAGATTCCTTCTTCCTTATTGCTGGAGGATGTAATACTGAGTGGACGAATGAATTTCTACGGCAAGTCTCACAAGCTTATCCAGATGACTATATTTTACTTGTCATGGATAATGCTATATGGCATAAATCAAGTACCTTAGAGATTCCAAGTAATATTGAATTGGCTTTTATCCCACTTTATACACCAGAAATGAACCCTATTGAACAAGTCTGGAAAGAAATTCGAAAACGAGGTTTTAAAAATAAGGCTTTCCAAACATTGGAAGCCGTCATTGATAAGCTTCAAGAAGTTATTCTAGGACTGGAAAAAAGCGTTTTAAAGTCTACTGTCAGCAGACAATGGACGAGGTTGCTTTTTGAAAATAATTGAGTATTAGATATGGTTTATAACGAACTTTCTAATTTGCTCTTTCATTTTCATTTCGTATGAATTAAAAAAATAGGGAGTAACTTATGATTAACGCATATAAGAATTTCTTTAAAGGTTATGTAGATTTTACAGGCCGTTCAACACGCTCAGAGTATTGGTGGATTTGGCTAGGAAACATGATCCTCCTTGTCCCTTTTTACTCAGTATATTTTAAGGCACTCGCAAATCCAAGAAATGAGGCGGCTCTTATGACCTTGGGTGGAATTGCTATTATCTATATGATCTTCGGTATAGCACTTTTCTTACCTGGACTTGCATTGACAGTTCGTCGACTACGTGATGCTGGTTTCCACTGGGCTCTAATCTTTATCATTTTTATTCCGATGGTTGGACCTCTTGTTCTTTTAGTTTTGTTAGCCATGCCAACGAAACAAGTAGAAGTAGTAACCATCAATGAAACTGAAGAAGTTGTAGAAGTTTCACCATTCGAAGAATCAGACAAAAACTAAGAAGTTTAGGTTTTGCAAGTGAAACTGTTTTAGAGTTTTCTTTATATTGTTAAGCAAATATCTAACACTCCCATATCTAAAATAGATTTGGGAGTGTTTTAGAACAATGAGGCTGCTTTATAGTATACAGTTGTTAAAAAGGAGAAATATCTTGTTTAGGGCTTATATAAATTTTTTAAAAGATTATGTAGATTTTGTAGGACGCTCAACACGTCCAGAGTATTGGTGGGTTTGGCTGATGAATCATATCTTGTTCCTCCCCTGTATATCCTTATCTTCAATAAAGAAATAAACCAAGGTCCTTCTCTGAACTTTACTTTAGTTATATTGGTTGTCAGTATTTATGCCATTTTGGTGGCTCTACTCCTTTTGTTGCCTACTTTAGCGTTAAAGATTCGCCGTTTGCGTGATGGAGGTTTCCACTGGGCCTTTATCTTCCTTCACTTTGTTCCAATGGTTGGACGTTTTGCTCTATTAGTTCTGCTAGTTATGCCAAGTAGGGAAGTAGAAATAGTAACAATCAATAGACCTAAAGAAGTTGAAAGCGAAGAAGTTTCCCCCTTTTGAATAATTGGATGAATACGTGGAATGTCATTCTCCTCATTATGATCAGACAAAAAGCTCCCAAACCTAACTTTTAGGCTGGGAGTCTTTTGTTTAACGTTTTAATTGTAGATGGTGTAAAATGTCTGTTGGGTGGTGAGCAATCCAGTCAGGATTATAGCCCATGAGGTCTTTCTCCTCACCGAATCCCCAGGTTACCGCTAATTTTTTAATGCCAGTTTCTTGGGCACCAATCATATCAAACTTGGTATCTCCGACAATAACGACTGTTTCGGGAGTTAGATGATGAGTTTCCAGAGCCTGACGAATAACATCTGCCTTGTGTAGGGCTTGAGGGCTTGAACCATAAATGCTATCAAAGAAGTGGTCAATCCCAAAATTGCTAGTCATGTCAACTGCGGTTGGTGTATTCTTCGTAGTAGTGATATAAAGAGGATAATGCTCAGCTAGTTCTACGAGTAAATCTTTGATATGTGGAAAGAGTTGGGCTTCGTAAACACCCTTTTCCTTATAATAAGAACGATAGAGCTGGATGGCTTCCTCTATTTGCTCAGCTGGTAAACAACTAGCAAAGCTGGTTTCTAGTGGGGGCCCCATAAAACCTCGAATGGTTTTGGCACCAGGACTAGAAACTCCAAGTTGGTCAAAGGTATAGGTGAAACCATTATGGATACCGATAGAACTATCAACTAGCGTTCCATCTAAGTCAAAAAAGATAGCAGATATAGATGACATTGATTCTCCTCATAATGATGAAATTATTCGCCGAAGATTTCTTTTTGAAGGCGACGACCTGTAGGTGTGGCAGCGAGCCCCCCTTCAGCAGTTTCACGAAAGGCAGTTGGTAAGCTAGATCCTACTTGATACATGGCGTCAATGACCTCATCAACTGGAATTTTGGATTCAATACCAGCCAGAGCCATATCGGCTGCGATGAAGGCGAAGCTTGCTCCCATGGCATTCCGCTTGACGCAAGGAACTTCAACCAAGCCTGCAACTGGGTCGCAAATGAGACCAAGCATGTTTTTGATAACGAAGGCGATAGCCTGGCTCGCTTGATAAGGTGTTCCGCCTGCAGCTAGAGTTAGGGCAGCGGCACTCATGGCTGAAGCTGAACCGACTTCGGCCTGGCAGCCACCTTCGGCTCCCGAGATAGAAGCGTTGTTAGCAATCACGAGTCCAAAAGCACCTGCAGCGAATAAGAAGTCTAGTTGTTGTTCATGAGTTAAACCCAACTTTTGAATAGCAGCAGTGAGAACGGCTGGAAGGCAGCCTGCACTACCAGCAGTAGGTGTTGCACAGACCAGTCCCATCTTGGCATTGTGTTCATTAACGGCGATAGCATTACGGGCTGCAGACAAGACAGTGAAGTCTGATAGGGTCTTTCCTTTTGATGTAGTGGTCGAGCTTGGCAGCATCTCCACCTGTTAAGCCACTACGAGATTTTTTTTCACTAAGACCAAGCTCAACTGAAGCTTTCATGACTTCAAGGTTGCGTTCCATGAGAAGGAGAACTTCTTCACGTTCACGACCAGTCAATTCAAACTCAGTCCTAATCATGAGTTCAGCAACATTGCCTTGAAAATCAAGTTCGGCTTGTTCGACTAATTCTTTGATAGAGTAAAACATATTTTCTCCTATTGAAAGAAATTGACATTATGCAAATGAGGAATTTTACGAATCTCTTCGATAGATTCATCACAGTTGCGACTATCAACTTCGATAATCATGATGGCTTTCTCACCAGCTTTTTCGCGTGTTACATTCATTTGGGCAATGTTGATGCCAAAACGAGAAAGAGCCTCTGTTACATGAGCAATCATACCAGGAACATCCTGATGAACGATGATAATGGTAGGGGTGTTCATGTTGAGGGATACGGCAAAGCCATTGAGCTCTGTTACCTGGATATTTCCACCACCGATTGAAATTCCTGTCACACTGATGGTCTTGTGCTCATTCTTAACAGTGATTTTCGTAGTATTTGGGTGAGGGGCGTTACTGTCTTTCTGGATGGTCCAGACAATTTTGATGCCACGCTTGTGGGCAATTTCTAAACTATTTGGAATTTCTGGATCATCTGTGTCCATTCCTAAGATTCCAGCGACCAAGGCGAGATCAGTTCCGTGCCCTCGATAGGTTTTTGCAAAGAATTAAAAAGCTGGAACTCGACCTCGGTTGGAGTATCGTCAAAGATAGAAGAGACGATTTTACCGATACGAACAGCTCCTGCCGTGTGACTACTAGATGGGCCAATCATGACTGGCCCAATGATATCAAAGACAGATTGAAAACGAAGTGATTGCATCTGTTTCCCCTTAAAAAGATTCTTAACTCTATTATATCAAAGATTAGATGCAAGCGCTCAATTCCATGATAAAATATCTAAAATCCCCATAAAGCCTATAAAATCAAGCCTTTTGTAACAAAAAGAGGCTATTTAAGTGAAATAAAACATAGTCTTGTAACATTTCTACATAAAACCGTCAAGAAACAGTAATAATAGTAGGGTATGATGGAAATATAAGAAAGAAGGAGAATCTTTTAATATGAAATCAACAACTAACAAAATTAAAACAGGACTTGTAGGAGTAGCAGCAGCGCTTGCTTTCCTTGCACCATCACTTACTTTTGCACAAGAAACAACAACTTACACAGTAAAATCAGGTGACACTCTATCAGGAATCGCTGAAAAATACAATACAACTGTTGAAAAATTGGCAGAAAAAAATAAGATTAAAGATATTCATTTGATCTATGTAGACCAAGTATTGGTGATTGATGGTGAAGCACCAGCAACTTCAACTACTTCAGCTGCGACAGCAGAAGCTCCAGTAGCAGCACCTGCAGCTACTGAAACAACAACTTATGAAGCACCAGCAGCAAGCGTAACTGTAGCAGAAGAAACTGTTGCTACAACAGAAACTTCAGCATCAACTTCAACTGTAAGCGGATCTGAAGCAGAAGCTAAAGAATGGATCGCTCAAAAAGAATCAGGCGGTAGCTACACAGCTACAAACGGACGTTACATCGGACGGTACCAATTGACAGATTCATACTTGAACGGTGACTATTCAGCAGAAAACCAAGAACGTGTAGCAGACGCTTACGTTGCAGGACGTTACGGTTCATGGACTGCAGCTAAGAACTTCTGGCTTAACAACGGTTGGTACTAAGAACTAACTAGCAGAATAAGATGCAAAAGTCGAGGGATTTCCTCGACTTTTTTTATATTTCCTTTGCTTGATAACAGGTCTCTACTTCCTTTTTGAGGTGAGATAGCATCGAGGTTTCATCAGTTAACTCCAGAAGTGAGAAGCCCTTTTGAATAAGATGTTCATTACTAGTGCAAATACCTATTCGAACATAAGTGATTGCCAAAATATCGTATCTTTTCTTTTTCTTGGCATCCTCTAGTAAGGTGTAGCAGATTTGTTGACAGGTATTTTTATCTTGATTGTACAAGTAGATGGTGGACAGATTGAGTAGGATTGTCATTCGCAGTTCATATAAATGTTGATAGTTTTTATATTCTTCCAAGCGCTGCAAGATTTGTTCAGTGATCAGATGGAGGTGTTCGATGGGAAAGCTAAAAAGTATGGTGTTGAGGATTTTTAGGTCGCTTTCATACCATGTATCTTGTTTTTCAATTTTTTCCCAAAGCTTTTTGACCGTTTGTTCCACTTGGATTGAAAGCTGTCCTGTTCCATGTTGACGGATATAAATGACAACTTCCAGCATATCTCTGATTTCCTCTATAGGGAGATCGTGATAGATCTTGAGATAGTCTTGGCATGTTTCAAATAAATTGACTAGACTACTGGTACCAAAGATGGAACTCGTATTGAGATAGGTTTGCATGATTTCTGTTCGCTGGCTTGGCTGATAGAGATGGCAGATGTATTCAAACTCTTCAAAACTCATATTGATTTGACGGAGAAGAAACTCCATGTTTCATATTTTGGAGTTGCCTTGCCACTTTCAAACTTGGAAAGGCTGGTTCTTGAAAGGACCTTTCCACAGACTTCTTCTTGGGTCAATCCTTTTGACTCACGTATGTCTTTATATACTTTCCCGAAATCATAGCGCATGATGTTCTCCTTTTCGTGAAAAAAGTTAACAATAAATAGAATCCTATTAAACATATTGTATCATAAGAATATAGAAAATAAAGTGGATATCATGAGAAGAAAATAAGAAAGGTGATTCTATCTATAGTAGGTAGAATCTAAAAAAATAAATTATGACTCATTTAAAAATTTTTATATCAAATCTGTTCTTAGTTCCGTGGTATTTTTTATCCTTTTTAATTCTTTTTATTAAAAAAATATATTACCCTGCTCTAAAGATAACTATTGAAGTTATTCTGATATTTTCGATAGGTAGTCTTTGTTATGCCATTTTTTGTAAAACAAATCGAGCTGCTTTCCTGCCAATTTCGGTTGTTTTATTTTTGCTGACTCTCTATTTGCTGGGAGGATAGTGTTTCAACATGAACTTTGTCAGTTTGCATTTTTCGCTTGGAGAAATTATGACAATTGAAATTGCTACCTTTGTATTAGTTTTATAATCAAGGAGTTAGGATATTTTTTGCCTTGTGCGAACTAGAATAAGGATATTGTAAAATTATGATGCGTAAACTAATTGTTTTTTTACTAATGCTCCCTCTTTTGGTCCTGTGGTTAGAGTTGCATGTCTTAGTGAATAACTTACCATTGAATCTAGAAATTCCCCTTGATTTTATGATCAGTATGAGTCTTACTTTCTGTAGTTTGATTTTCTCAAAAATAGTTTTAGACCTACTATATGCATTGAAAGCTTTATACAAGAAAGAAGGTCTTATTACGATGTTTCCTTTTTATATTTATAAGAAGGAAGAGAGTAAATGTGAGATTCTCGCCCTATTTTTTTCATTCCATCGTAAAAAGTTTGTCTACTGATGATTTAAAAATCGAGGATTATATGGAGTTTTATTCTTGAAATAGCGATCATAGTAGTATTTATTTTAAAAATTCCTTTTGCTATCATCATGCTTACTACAATATTTTTCTGGACTATAATGGATATCAACCATATCGTTTTTAATAAGACGGAATTTCTTTTTAATCAAAACAAATGGGAAAAAGAAAATTCGTTTGAAAGTGATTTGACGAAAATGTTAAAAGACAAAATACAAAAATCAGAGCTAAGTTATTCTGATTTAATGTGTATTCTGCTGTATGATGCGATTAACCAATCCACCTTTTTAACGGATAGTGAACTCTTTGAAGATGTTTTGAAAAAAATCGAAGATTCTCATAATACCCTTCTGTGTACAGGTCTTGTCGAGTTACTGCTGTATGATATTTCTATTAGTAGAAATCATAACTGGCCAGAAAAGGTTGATCAAATTAGAATGCAGCTTATTAGAATAAATCAATTAGATTTTTTCTATTATACAAGTTGCTTAAGGCAAAAATTTTTGATTTCTGTATGAATAGAGAATACGATCAAATGAAATCTCGGAAATTATTACTGAATAATAAAAAGATAGTTTAAGTTCGTCCTGTTCGTACAACAAATGAAACAATTTCAACTAATTAGGTTTACAAATTTGTTCATCTATAGAATATGATTAGGCAAAAAAGAGCATCTTATCTAGATGATGAAGAGATGATGTAACTTAATGCTACACAATGGCTTACTTTCTTTTTGGATAAAGGCTGCAGTAAATGGAGTACTTACTTATTATGGGGGTAGAAGATGATTCGACTAAGTGATAAAGCACGAATAATATTGGGCATTTTAGGAGCAAGTGCCATATTGGTTAGTATGTATCTTATACCTTTTATTAAAACTTAGAATAAAGTTTGGGAGCTATTTCTATTTATTTTAGATGTTTTGTTAATTGTAATTTCATTACTAAGTCCCAAAAAAATTAAATTTTGGAAAAGCGTTAGTGAGAAGGACTGGATAATAGTATTATGATGGTTATTTTAATTTCAGTGGTTGTGGCATTTCTGTACTATGTAATTACAGATTATTTTTAAGAATAGTTATATTGACTGTATACTATTTCTAACATTGCTGATTTCTCATTTGATATGGGATTACTATTTTTTGCCCCTTGAAATCTTAGTGGCATTAAGTGGAGTAAATTTGCTATCAAGATTTTTCAAAAAAAAGAGAAGTCAATAGATTTGCTAGTGGATTATAAAGATGAAAGGTAAAATTGGGATATTTAAAATGAAACATTTTTTTTGCAGGATTTGGTGAAATAAACTTTATAAATTATCTATTGTATGTATGTGTAGGACTAGCCCTCTTTTTTTCATATATATGTCATAGGTTCGGAAATGAGTTTTGTGAAAATAGTATTATCTATTTTAGGAATCATATTTGTATGTATTCTAACTATTGCTCGAATTTATAGGAATTTTTTCTATAAAGAATAGTTTGGACTTGAACTGTATCTAAAACCAGAGGTTGGTCGATTGACAGTCTCTTTCTTGTCTTCTATATCTAAGCATGTCTACTAGTCCAATTATTGGACTAGTGATTGGACATACTAAAATAAATCTAATAAATTCTATTATTATGGCTCTTGGTATGATATTGGCATTAATTTTGGTATTATCAAGAGTGTATAGAAAATATTTTTATAGAGACGAAGATGACTAAAGTTTTTATCAATAATTGGCTCCATAATATCTATAGGGAATTTACCTACTACAAATATCATAGAGCCCTAAAAAAGAGCCGTTTAAGGCTCTTTTTGTGTGCTTACATTTGAGGAGAGATCATTATAAACATTGGTGCTGATGGCTTACAAGTTTATGGGATTTCGCCATCTAGATTATTAGTTAGACGAACTGGTTGTATCGCTATTAGACTCTGATTGAGAACCTGAAGAATCGGCAGTTTGACCTCCTGTGTTAGCGCTATTATCTCCTCCACTGCTAGCACTATCAGTTGAGTATTGGTTCGTTGCAGGTACTTGGGAATTAGATATGCTTCCATTTGTTTCTGGATAGCTTTGAATATAGCTACTATCTTCTGAACGGCTGGCTTCTAGTCCAGCATCTCTAGTAGTCGTTTCTGTTTGGGTAGTTTCTTCTTTTTTGGTCAAAACTTCAACTTGTTTTTGGAATTTAGAGATAAGTTCTTGAATTGGTTTAATCTTTTCTTCAAGAGCAGCTGGGTTGCTGTCAGAATTAATGTTTTTAATGATGTCTATTATTTTTTGCAAGGAAGTGATGGCTGTCTCAAGTGTTTGTTTATCTTGAAACTGGCTATCAGAATCCTTTATATCCAATTTTAGAGCTTTTTCACTATAGTGGTTTGTCACTTTATCGGTAGTAGAAGCGAGAAAGTCTGCTAAGGTCTTTTTGCCTTCATCAGTAGTTGGTTTCAATTCTTGAATTTTTTTCCAATCTTCTATAATGGTTTCAGAATCAATATTGAAGTTTTTAATAGCATTTTTTACTTGTTCAACATCTTGTTGATTTTTTTGTTGTTTGATGAGAACAACGTTCCCTCTCTCTGCTTGGATTTTTTCTTGATGGAGGACTAAGCCTGTTAAAAGTCCAAAACCTGCAATAAGTGTAATAATAAAAATAGTATTTTTTGATTTTAGAATATCTTTGTAGTTGTTCACATTAGTCCTACGCACATGGATAATGGTGTATGTATGGAATTATGTGCGCATTCCTCCTTATTACAGTATATCATTTTTAGTTGATTTTAAAAATAAGTTTATAAAAAGAATAGAGGTTTAGGTGTGAATTGATTTCTTTTGTATTCTTCTCTTCATGTATGTACAGAAGAGGGTGATAGATTATCGGCCTCTTTCTTGTCTTCTCTATCTAAGCATGTTATAATGAAAACTGCTCAAACGACCTTCAATCGTAATAGCAAACACGACCTTCAATCGTGAACTAGTCATTTCGTTTATCTTTTATTACGTCGTTAACTCGAAATGAGATGCAAGCTGAGCTTGTCTGATTTATAACCTCAATCAGTCTCCCAGACTGATTGAGCGAACTCAAGTTATGCCTGCGACTCGTTGCCTAGTCCTAAAAGCAAACGAAAAGACTATACTCAAAGAATTCTATCTGAAAGTCATAATAAATAGAATTTTGAAGGGTATGAATAAACGAATAGATGGGAGACTTACCATGAGTGATAACTCTAAAACACGTGTTGTCGTGGGGATGAGTGGTGGTGTTGATTCGTCGGTGACGGCTCTCTTGCTCAAGGAGCAGGGCTATGATGTGATCGGTATCTTCATGAAGAACTGGGATGACACAGATGAAAACTGGCGTCTGTACGGCGACCGAAGATTACAAGGATGTGGCTGCGGTGGCAGACCAGATCGGTATTCCTTACTACTCTGTCAACTTTGAAAAAGAGTACTGGGACCGCGTTTTTGAGTATTTCCTAGCGGAATACCGTGCAGGGCGCACGCCAAATCCAGATGTTATGTGCAACAAGGAAATCAAGTTTAAAGCCTTCTTAGATTATGCCATGACCCTCGGTGCCGATTATGTAGCCACAGGGCACTATGCCCGAGTAGCGCGTGATGAGGATGGCATCGTTCACATGCTTCGTGGTGTGGACAATGGCAAGGATCAGACCTATTTCCTCAGTCAACTTTCGCAAGAACAACTCCAAAAAACCATGTTCCCACTGGGACATTTGGAAAAACCTGAAGTACGAAAAATAGCTGAAGAAGCAGGACTTGCGACGGCTAAGAAGAAAGACTCGACAGGGATTTGCTTTATCGGAGAAAAGAACTTTAAAGAATTTCTCAGCAACTATCTGCCAGCTCAGCCTGGTCGCATGATGACTGTGGATGGTCGCGATATGGGCGAGCATGCCGGCCTTATGTACTATACGATTGGTCAGCGTGGCGGACTCGGTATCGGTGGTCAACACGGTGGTGACAATGCCCCTTGGTTCGTTGTTGGAAAAGACCTGAGCAAGAATATCCTCTATGTCGGCCAAGGATTCTACCATGATTCGCTCATGTCAACCAGCCTAGAAGCCAGTCAAGTCCACTTTACTCGTGAGATGTCAGAGGAATTTACGCTCGAATGTACGGCTAAATTCCGCTACCGTCAGCCAGACTCGAAGGTGACTGTACATGTCAAAGGAGACAAGGCAGAGGTCATTTTCGCAGAACCGCAACGCGCCATTACACCAGGACAGGCGGTTGTCTTTTACGATGGTGAAGAATGTCTCGGTGGTGGTTTGATTGACAATGCCTACCGTGATGGCAAGGTTTGTCAGTACATTTAAGAGCTTCTAAGAGGGATGAGAATGTTTCAGTTTTTTAAGAAAAAAACGGCTAAAAAAGAGAAGTCAATGACTCTCTCGGACTATAAAAAAGAGTATTTGAGGGAGAAAACGACAGAGTCGATAGAGGCCTTGTTTAAGGAATTGAAGCAGGCTAAAGTCTGGGTTCCCTTCAATCCTTCTCTGATGGATGAGAGTGACGGACAAGAAGGTGCTCGCTTAAAACCGGATATTCTGCAAAAGGAAGATGCCTACTTTTATCCTTGCTTCTCAGAAACTCAAGACATCCCCAAAGACTATTATGACCGCTTTTCTTGGTTGCAATTGTCCCTTACGGACTGTTTGTTTGCTGCGGAAGGGATAGAGAGTTTTCCTGTGAGAGGGATTGTTCTGGATGCTTTCTCTGACCCAGTTGAGATTGACCAAGGAGCTTTTGAAGCAATTCGCCAATCATAGTACATTTAGATTGACAAATGTTCTCAATTTGCTACAATAATAAAAGCAATAGAAATGATGGTCAAAGCTCATGGATGTTGCAGGCTTTTTTGTCCTGCACTTCTTACGAGTTTTGACTGTTTTTGTGTCGTTTAAAGGAAAGGACAAAAATGACTCAACAAGACTTTCGGACAAAGGTGGGAAACACTGTTTTTGGTGTTCGGGCGACAGCTTTGATTCTCCAAAATGGCAAGCTTCTAGTCACCAAAGATAAGGACAAGTATTACACCATTGGCGGTGCGATTCAAGTCAATGAAAGAACGGAAGACGCGGTAGTCCGTGAAGTGAGAGAAGAACTGGGTGTCGCATCTAAAGCTGTTCAGTTAGCTTTCGTGGTTGAAAATCGTTTTGAAGAAGACGGCGTTAATTACCACAATATCGAGTTTCATTATTTAGTAGACTTGCTTGAAGATGCTCCATTGACTATGCAGGAAGACGAAAAAACGCAGCCTTGTGAGTGGATTGACTTGGACAATCTTGAGGATATTCGGCTGGTTCCGGCCTTTTTAAAGAAAGCCCTGCCTGATTGGGACGGCCAACTAAGACACATTCATTTTGAGGAATAGGAGAGAAAATGACGATCAGGCTCATTGCCCATGTGCTTATTCAGAGTGGAGAGGACTATTTACTCATTAAACGTTCTGAGATAAAAAGAGGAGAACCCAACGTTTATCCAACTTACTGGGATATTCCTGGTGGCGGGGTTGAAAAGGGTGAACTTCCGCGAGATGGAGCTCTTAGAGAATGTATTGAAGAAGCGGGAGTTAGGCTAGACAGCAGTTCGCTCAAACTTCTTCACGAAGATAGTCAACTGGATACCTCAAAGGATACTGTCTTTACTCGCTTAGTTTATAAAGCAGAGTGGGTTGGAGAGAAGCCGATTATCAGATTAGATCCTGAAGAGCATACGCACTTTAAATGGGTTACCATGGATCAAGCTCTAGAGGAGGAGAAGTTAGTTCCCTATTTGCGAGAAATTTTTGAAAGGTTAAGAAATGACTTATAATTTTACAGAAGAATACGATATTATTGTAATTGGTGCGGGACATGCTGGGGTAGAAGCCTCCCTAGCTGCTAGTCGTATGGGTTGTAAGGTCTTGCTTGCGACTATCAACATCGAAATGTTGGCTTTCATGCCTTGTAATCCTTCTATCGGTGGTTCTGCCAAGGGGATTGTCGTGCGTGAGGTAGATGCCCTGGGTGGCGAAATGGCAAAGACTATTGATAAAAGCTATATCCAGATGAAGATGCTCAACACTGGGAAAGGTCCAGCTGTTCGTGCCCTTCGTGCGCAAGCTGACAAGGAGCTCTACTCTAAGGAAATGCGTAAGACAGTTGAAAATCAAGAAAATCTTACCCTTCGTCAAACCATGATTGATGAGATTTTGGTGGAAGATGGCAAGGTTGTCGGTGTTCGTACAGCGACCCATCAAGAGTACGGAGCAAAAGCCGTTATCGTGACGACAGGGACAGCTCTCCGTGGGGAAATCATCATCGGAGACCTCAAGTACTCGTCAGGGCCTAACCACAGCCTAGCTTCGATTAACCTAGCTGATAATCTCAAGGAATTGGGCCTCGAGATTGGTCGTTTCAAGACAGGAACACCTCCACGTGTCAAGGCTTCTTCTATCAACTATGATGTGACAGAAATCCAGCCAGGAGATGAAACACCAAATCACTTCTCATACACTTCACGTGACGAAGACTATGTCAAAGACCAAGTTCCATGCTGGTTGACCTATACCAATGGTACCAGTCATGAGATTATCCAAAACAACCTCCATCGTGCGCCTATGTTTACAGGTGTGGTTAAGGGAGTGGGGCCTCGTTACTGTCCGTCGATTGAGGATAAAATTGTACGTTTTGCGGACAAGGAACGTCACCAACTCTTCCTTGAGCCAGAAGGACGCAATACAGAAGAAGTATATGTTCAAGGGCTTTCAACCAGTCTTCCTGAGGATGTGCAACGTGACTTGGTACATTCCATCAAAGGTTTGGAAAATGCAGAGATGATGCGAACTGGTTATGCTATCGAGTACGACATGGTCTTGCCTCACCAATTGCGTGCAACTCTGGAAACCAAGAAAATTTCGGGGCTCTTCACAGCTGGTCAGACAAATGGAACGTCAGGTTACGAAGAGGCTGCTGGTCAAGGGATTATTGCTGGTATCAATGCGGCTCTGAAAATCCAAGGTAAGCCTGAGTTGATTTTGAAACGAAGCGACGGTTATATCGGGGTGATGATTGATGACTTGGTAACAAAAGGAACCATTGAACCCTACCGTCTCTTGACCAGTCGTGCTGAATACCGCCTCATCCTCCGTCATGATAATGCTGATATGCGTTTGACTGAGATGGGGCGCGAGATTGGGCTTGTTGACGATGAACGTTGGGTTCGTTTTGAAATCAAAAAAAATCAATTTGAAAATGAAATGAAGCGTTTAGACAGCATCAAACTCAAGCCAGTCAAGGAAACAAATGCTAAGGTTGAGGAGATGGGCTTCAAGCCATTGACAGATGCGGTGACAGCCAAGGAATTCCTTCGTCGTCCAGAAGTGTCTTACCAAGATGTGGTGGCCTTCATCGGAGCTGCTGCTGAAGAATTGGATGACAAAATTATCGAATTGATTGAAACGGAAATCAAGTACGAGGGATACATCTCAAAAGCCATGGATCAGGTTGCTAAGATGAAACGCATGGAAGAAAAACGTATTCCAGCGAATATTGATTGGGATGATATTGACTCTATCGCGACTGAGGCTCGCCAGAAGTTCAAACTCATTAATCCAGAAACCATCGGTCAAGCCAGCCGTATTTCGGGAGTAAACCCAGCAGATATTTCTATTTTGATGGTGTATCTGGAAGGTAAAAATCGAAGCATTTCAAAAAACTTAGAAAAAAAGGCTGACTAATACTCAATGAAATCAAAGAGCAAACTAGGAAGCTAGCCGCAAGCTGTACTTGAGTACGGTAAGGCGATGCTGACGTGGTTTGAATTTGATTTTCGAAGAGTATAAAGACAAAGTGCTGAATTCTCTTTTAGGGAATTCAGCTTTTTTGATAGAATCGTCCTCTATTTTCGAATAAAGAGAAAAGGAGGAATGATTATGCTGACGGTAGAAGAAAAAAATTTTTTAGACCACTATAAAAATGCTTCCTATCATCGTTTTTATGAGATTGAGCGCTTTACTAGTCTCTGTCAAAAGTTAGACAAATGGCCACCACAGGCTGACAAGCTTTAGACTTTTTGATATACTAGAACAAATTAAAACATAGGAGAGAATGAATGAACGTATATGGCAGATTAGAAGAGGAACCAACTCCATCTTGGACGGGAATTCAGGATGATTTAGTTGGGAGAGAGGAGCGCTTCGAGGATGAACCAAGTTCATTTGCTCCCTTACCATTATTTAAGATCCTAATCTGGAGCACTCTAGTTGTACTTGTATCTGTAGTTCTTCCTTTTTTGCTAGGACTAACTAGCCCAGAGCAGGCACAAGATTTTTATATGGGATGGGCGATGCACCAGGGGGGAGATATCTACACAGACTATTTTGGAACGAGTGGTCTTCTCTATTACTTTTTACAGTATCTAAGCAAGGGTAGTATGTTATTTGCAGCCTTTACTTGGATTGCTCTAGTGGGTGCTGGGATTTTTCTTTTCCGTTCAACTTACACCTTGACGGAGGAGAACAAGCAGTCGCAACAAGTGTTGACCATCTTTTATCTTCTTGCTGGAGGACTTAGCTTTGGCGGTGGTTATGCCACCATTTTGGCCCTTCCATTCCTGTTTTACGCTCTTAGTTTAGTAACAAGGTATTTGGTAGAGTATAATCATGACAAAGGTTTCTTGCGTATCGGGATGAGTTTGGCGCTTGCCTTCTTCTTTGCACCTCTAGTCGCAGTTCTATATACTCTTGTCTTGCTTTTAGCCTTATTAGCCTTTAATATCGGACGTGGTTACTTGGCTCGTGGCTTTTATCAATTCCTTGCGGTCAGTTTAGGGTTTTCACTCTTCTTTTATCCAATTGGTTACTATACGGTGTATAAAGGGAGCTTCGGAAGTGCTATTAGCCAAATTCTCTATCCAATTGATAGTTTGAATTTTATGTCCAATCCAGTCTTGCTAGAAAATCTCCTTTTTTATGGATTGTTAACAATTGGTCTTGGAGGATTAAGGCTCGTATTGACAGGACTTTTTCAATCTAAACCAAGCAAGCAATACGTCTTATCCATTTTTGCTTCAGTAGCAATCCTATTGTTAGCTTGTTTAGAAATTTTCTCTACAGAACCGATTCACGGTAGTCGTCTAGCTGAGTTTCTTCCTTTCTTGTCTATTCTTTTATTGACCCATATTCGAACTGGAAGACTAGAAGGAGCCAATCGCCGTAGAAGATATGAAGAAGTACCTTCAGTATGGGCAATCTTCCTTAAAGGGAATGCTTACCTATTCTTGGCCCTGGCTTACCTATTCTTGGCCCCTCTGGTAGCGCGCTATGTCCTTCACTCAGAACAATATCAAGAACGTTCTCGTATGGAAAGTACGGTTAAGAGGCAAACGCAAACATCGGACCGCATTTATGTGTGGGATGATTCGGCTAGTGCATATCAGGCCAGCGAACGATTAGCAGCTAGTTCGTTACTAACACCGAAATTGTATACTGGTCTATCTGAAAATCGTACCAAGCTTATCAATGATTTACGGTATAATCAGCCTAAAGTGATTGTGGTCAATACCAAAACAGCTCTGTGGACAGAAGTAGAACAACTTCTGGCAGAAAGTTATCAACCAGTTCAAAGTGAATTCAAAGACTTTAAACTTTACAAATTAAAATAAAACAATCAATATCTAGTGTAAATTTTATGAAAATATGAATTTTGACACTAGATATTGATTTTTATTTTTATAGTGATATAATACTTTAAGAAAGAAAATTTAAGAAAAGAGCCTGGATATGATTGTATTGGAAGAGAAAACAAACCCTGATCCAACCTTATTTGTTGAAAAGCGCGACGGTAGACGCGTCATTTTTGATGTAGATAAGATTGACAAAGCCTTGCACAAGGCTGCGGAAAAAGTCATGGATGTAACCCCCTTGGTCGAAAAGCGTCTTAATACTCTAGTTGAACGTATTGTAGAAGAGATTCATAGCCGCTTTCCTCAAGGTGTAAAAATCTATGAAATCCAAAACATCGTAGAACATGAGTTATTGGAAGCTAAAGAATATGCCTTGGCAGAGGAATATATCACTTATCGAACTCAAAGGGATTTTGAGCGCTCAAAAGCAACAGATATCAACTTCAGTATCCATAAACTTCTCAACAAAGACCAGGCAGTTGTCAATGAGAATGCTAATAAAGATAGTGATGTTTTTAATACCCAGCGTGATTTGACGGCGGGGATTGTTGGGAATCAATCGGTCTTCAAATGCTTCCTAAGCATGTGGCTAATGCCCACCAAAAAGGGGATATCCACTATCACGATTTGGACTATAGCCCTTACACTCCGATGACCAACTGCTGTCTGATTGATTTTAAGGGTATGTTGGAAAATGGTTTTAAGATTGGGAATGCTGAAGTAGAGAGTCCTAAGTCTATTCAGACTGCAACTGCTCAGATATCGCAAATCATCGCCAACGTTGCATCAAGTCAGTATGGAGGCTGTTCAGCAGACCGTATTGATGAGGTCTTGGCTCCTTATGCAGAAAAAAATTACCAAAAACACCTCAAAGATGCAGAGGAATGGGTACTTCCTGACAAGCGCGAAGAATATGCCTGGAAGAAAACCCAAAAAGACATCTATGATGCTATGCAATCATTGGAGTATGAAATCAATACCCTCTTCACTTCAAATGGGCAAACACCCTTTACTTCCCTTGGTTTCGGTCTAGGAACCAATCGTTTTGAACGCGAAATTCAAAAGGCAATCTTGAACATTCGTATCAAGGGGCTTGGTTCAGAACACCGCACAGCTATCTTCCCGAAACTTATCTTTACTCTTAAAAGAGGACTTAATCTGGAGGAAGGTTCTCCTAACTACGATATCAAGCAGTTAGCACTTGAATGCGCAACTAAGCGCATGTATCCAGATGTCTTGTCTTATGATAAGATTGTCGAGCTGACAGGTTCTTTCAAGGTTCCGATGGGCTGCCGTTCTTTCCTTCAAGGATGGAAAGATGAAAATGGAGTAGAAGTCAACTCAGGTCGTATGAATCTAGGTGTGGTAACGGTCAATCTTCCTCGTATTGCCCTTGAATCTGAAGGCGACTTGAACAAGTTCTGGGAAATCTTCAATGAGCGCATGAATATCGCAGAAGATGCACTGGTCTACCGTGTAGAGCGAACCAAGGAAGCGACACCAGCTAATGCTCCTATCCTTTATCAATACGGTGCTTTCGGTCATCGCCTAGGAAAAGAAGAAAGTGTTGACCAACTCTTTAAGAATCGTCGTGCGACTGTTTCGCTTGGCTATATCGGGCTCTATGAAGTGGCGACAGTCTTCTTTGGCAACAATTGGGAAAATAATCCAGAAGCCAAAGAATTCACCCTTGATATCATTAGAGACATGAAACATCGAGTAGAAGAATGGTCAGACCAATATGGCTATCACTTCTCAATTTATTCAACACCATCTGAAAGTTTAACGGACCGTTTCTGTCGTTTGGATACAGAGAAATTTGGATCTATTCCAGACATTACTGATAAAGAATACTACACAAATTCCTTCCATTATGATGTGCGTAAAAATCCAACTCCTTTTGAAAAATTGGACTTCGAGAAGGTTTATCCAGAAGCGGGTGCATCAGGTGGATTTATCCACTACTGTGAGTACCCAGTTCTTCAACAAAATCCAAAGGCCTTGGAAGCTGTTTGGGATTATGCTTATGATCGAGTAGGTTATCTAGGAACTAATACTCCGATTGATCGTTGCTACAAGTGTGATTTTGAAGGAGATTTTGATCCAACTGAGAGAGGTTTTGCCTGTCCTAACTGTGGCAATAGTGACCCTAAAACAGTCGATGTGGTTAAACGAACCTGCGGATATCTTGGGAATCCACAAGCGCGTCCGATGGTTAATGGACGTCACAAGGAAATTGCTGCGCGTGTCAAACACATGAACGGTTCTACTATCAAAACAGCAGGACATGAAGTAAGAAATTAGAAAGAGATAGAATGGGAAAATATCAATTAGATGATAAGGGAAAGGCCTTGGTTCAACGATTCCACGAAAAACATTCAAAGGGTGGAGTCAATAAAAAAGACCGAGTGGCTATCCTAAGAGAGCAATTTTTAAATAAGAATAAGAAAAAGTGAGAGTCCGCTCTCGCTTTTCTCTTAGCTGGAGGTAAAGATGATATTACGCAGACCAACATTGGCAGATAAGGAAGCTGTTGTAGATATGATAGAGGAGTTTGAAGAGACCCAATCGACCCACAATGGCGGATTTTGGAATATTGAGAATTTCTCTTACGAGGACTGGCTAGAAACTGGCCGAAATAAAGAAATGGGAATAGGATTGCTGGAAAATCGCGTTCCATCAATTCAGTTCGTTTTGTTTGATGAATCCGACCGTGCTTTAGGTTTTTTGAATCTACGGCTGAGACTAAATGAGGGCTTGCTGAATCATGCTGGCCATATTGGCTATTCCATCCGACCGTTTGAAAGAGGCAAGGGCTACGCCAAAGAGTCCCTCCGACAAGGTCTACAAATTGCTAAGGAAAAGAATATCAAACGAGCGCTTGTGACTTGTAGCACGGAAAATCCTGCCAGCCGTGCTGTTATTTTAGCTAACGGTGGTGTCTATGAGGATGTTCGTAATGGAACGGAGCGCTATTGGATAGAGTTGGAGTAGAAGGATGACATGGAATACACCAAAGCCTGGCGAGTGGAAGAGTGAAGAACTCAGTCAAGGGCGCATCATTGACTACAAGGCTTTTAACTTTGTTGACGGAGAAGGTGTGCGCAACTCTCTCTACGTAGCAGGCTGTATGTTTCACTGTGAAGGTTGCTACAATGTAGCTACCTGGTCTTTCAATGCAGGAATTCCTTATACGCCAGAATTGGAAGAACAAATCATGGCAGACTTAGCCCACCCCTATGTTCAAGGATTGACTTTGCTAGGAGGAGAGCCATTCCTCAATACAGGTATTCTCTTACCTCTCGTAAAACGCATTCGTAAGGAATTGCCAGAAAAAGACATCTGGTCTTGGACAGGCTACACCTGGGAAGAAATGATGTTGGAGACGCCTGATAAACTAGAACTTTTATCCCTGATTGATATCCTGGTAGATGGTCGCTATGATAAAAGCAAGCGTAATCTCATGCTTCAGTTCCGTGGCTCTTCCAACCAACGGATTATCGATGTGCAAAAGTCTCTCCAAAGTGGAAAGGTAGTCATTTGGGACAAGCTTAACGATGGAAAAGAAAGCTATGAACAGGTGAAGAGAGAATGAAGAAAAAAGACTTAATAGAACAACTGGTCTCAGAGATAGAAACTGAAAAAGTAAAAACACTGGGTATCTACGGCCATGGAGCTTCAGGAAAATCAACTTTTGCTCAAGAATTGTACCAAGAACTTGATTCACAAAAGGTAAATTTACTAGAGACAGATCCCTATATTACTTCGGGACGACATTTAGTAGTACCTAAAGAGACACCAGACCAAAAGGTGACAGCATGTTTACCGGTAGCGCATGAGCTGGCAAGTTTACAAAGAGATATTCTTGCTCTGCAAGCGGGTATGGACATCTTAACAATTGAGGAACCTTGGAAGGCTAGCGAGATCTTATCTGGAGCAAAACCAATTCTGATAGTCGAAGGGATGTCTGTGGGTTTCTACCCAAGGAACTCTTTAACAAAACCATTTGTTTCTACACGGATGAGGAGACCGAATTAAAGAGACGTCTAGCTCGAGATACGACTGTGAGAAATGGCGATGCATACATTATATTGGCTAGTCAGCAGATGAGACGAGAGCAGTATCTACAATACTATAAAGAAACCGAGTCAAGAGCTGATATCTTGATAGATCAATCAGATGATAAATTTCAAATTAAAACTAACATTATATAGAAGAAAAGATAGATAATCTAGCACTTAAATATGAAAATTTATTAAAATGGAATAAGAAAACAGTTTCATCTAAAAAATTTAAAAAAACCTGTCAAATCCCTTGCAATCGCAGGGGCTTTGTGTTATTCTATTATGGTGCTGTAAATTACAGCTTTAGCTTTGATGCAAGAGGTTGCGACACGCTCGGTTGCATTGCCACGCAACGCGCGTCGGTTTTCTTGTGGAGCTAGCCTATTATCTTAAATAGACGAAAAGGAGAAAAAGATGGCAAACAAAAAAATCCGTATCCGTTTGAAAGCTTACGAACACCGTACGCTTGACACAGCGGCTGCAAAAATCGTAGAATCAGCTACTCGTACAGGTGCACAAGTTGCGGGTCCAATCCCACTTCCAACTGAGCGTAGCCTCTACACAATCATTCGTGCGACTCACAAATACAAAGACTCTCGCGAACAATTTGAAATGCGTACACACAAACGTTTGATCGATATCGTTAACCCAACTCAAAAAACAGTTGACGCTTTGATGAAATTGGATCTTCCAAGTGGTGTAAACGTAGAAATCAAACTTTAATTTAAAGCTTGATAACTTGAGCATAAAAAACGCTCGTTAAAAACTTTTTGAATAAAAAATATAGAAAAGGAACTATTTTCTCATGACAAAAGGAATCTTAGGGAAAAAAGTGGGAATGACTCAAATCTTCACTGAAGCTGGCGAATTGATCCCTGTAACAGTTATTGAAGCAACTCCAAACGTTGTTCTTCAAGTTAAAACTGTTGAAACAGACGGATACAACGCTATCCAAGTTGGTTTCGATGACAAACGCGAAGTATTGAGCAACAAACCTGCTAAAGGACATGTAGCAAAAAGCTAACACGACTCCTAAGCGCTTCATTCGTGAATTCAAAAACGTTGAAGGCTTGGAAGTTGGTGCTGAAATCACAGTTGAAACTTTCGCAGCTGGAGATGTTGTTGATGTAACTGGTACATCTAAAGGTAAAGGTTTCCAAGGTGTTATCAAACGCCACGGACAATCACGTGGACCTATGGCTCACGGTTCTCGTTACCACCGTCGTCCAGGTTCTATGGGACCTGTTGCACCTAACCGCGTATTCAAAGGTAAAAACCTTGCAGGACGTATGGGTGGCGACCGTGTAACAATTCAAAACCTTGAAGTTGTACAAGTTGTTCCAGAAAAGAACGTTATCCTTATCAAAGGTAACGTACCAGGTGCTAAGAAATCTCTTATCACTATCAAATCAGCAGTTAAAGCTGGTAAATAATAAGGAAAGGGGAATACAGTCAAAATGGCAAATGTAACATTATTCGACCAAACTGGTAAACAAGCGGGCGAAGTTGTTCTTAACGATGCAATCTTTGGTATCGAACCAAACCAATCTGTTGTGTTTGATGTCATCATCAGCCAACGTGCTAGCCTTCGTCAAGGAACTCACGCTGTTAAAAACCGTTCAGCCGTTTCAGGTGGCGGACGCAAACCATGGCGCCAAAAAGGAACTGGACGTGCTCGTCAAGGTTCTATCCGCTCTCCACAATGGCGTGGTGGTGGAATCGTCTTCGGACCAACTCCACGTAGCTATGCGTACAAACTTCCTCAAAAAGTTCGTCGCCTTGCACTAAAATCTGTTTACTCAGAAAAAGTTGCTGAAAACAAATTTGTAGCCGTTGATTCTCTTGAATTTACAGCTCCAAAAACTGCTGAATTTGCAAAAGTTCTTGCAGCTTTGAGCATCGATTCTAAAGTCCTTGTTATTCTTGAAGAAGGAAACGAATTCGCAGCTCTTTCAGCTCGTAACCTTCCAAACGTGAAAGTTGCGACTGCTACAACTGCAAGTGTTCTTGACATCGCAAATAGTGACAAACTTCTTGTTACTCAAGCAGCTATCTCTAAAATCGAGGAGGTTCTTGCATAATGAATTTGTATGATGTTATCAAAAAACCTGTTATCACTGAAAGCTCAATGGCTCAACTTGAAGCAGGCAAATATGTATTTGAAGTTGACACTCGTGCGCACAAACTTTTGATCAAGCAAGCTGTTGAAGCTGCCTTCGAAGGTGTTAAAGTTGCAAATGTTAACACAATCAACGTAAAACCTAAAGCTAAACGTGTTGGACGTTACACTGGTTTTACTAACAAAACTAAAAAAGCTATCATCACTCTTACAGCTGATTCAAAAGCAATCGAGTTGTTTGCTGCTGAAGCTGAATAATCTAAGGAGGAAATATCGTGGGAATTCGTGTTTATAAACCAACAACAAACGGTCGCCGTAATATGACTTCTTTGGATTTCGCTGAAATCACAACAAGCACACCTGAAAAAAACTTTGCTTGTTGCTTTGAAGAACAAGGCTGGTCGTAACAACAACGGTCGTATCACAGTTCGTCACCAAGGTGGTGGACACAAACGTTTCTACCGTTTGGTTGACTTTAAACGTAACAAAGATAACGTTGAAGCAGTTGTTAAAACTATCGAGTACGATCCAAACCGTTCTGCAAACATTGCTCTTGTACACTACACTGACGGTGTGAAAGCATACATCATCGCTCCAAAAAGGTCTTGAAGTTGGTCAACGTATCGTTTCAGGTCCTGAAGCAGATATCAAAGTCAGGTAACGCTCTTCCACTTGCTAACATCCCAGTTGGTACTTTGGTCCACAACATTGAGTTGAAACCAGGTCGTGGTGGTGAATTGGTTCGTGCTGCTGGAGCTTCTGCTCAAGTATTGGGACAAGAAGGTAAATACGTTCTTGTTCGTCTTCAATCAGGCGAAGTTCGTATGATTCTTGGAACTTGTCGTGCTACAGTTGGTGTTGTCGGAAACGAACAACATGGGCTTGTAAACCTTGGTAAAGCAGGACGTAGCCGTTGGAAAGGTATCCGCCCAACAGTTCGTGGTTCTGTAATGAACCCTAACGATCACCCACACGGTGGTGGTGAAGGTAAAGCACCAGTTGGTCGTAAAGCACCATCTACTCCATGGGGCAAACCTGCTCTTGGTCTTAAAACTCGTAACAAGAAAGCGAAATCTGACAAACTTATCGTTCGTCGTCGCAACGAGAAATAATTTAAAACTAGTCGCTTAAGCAACTAGGAAATTCCGCCAGCTCGGTAGCGCTCCTTGTGAGCGCAAGCCGCTGTGGTACAACATTTAAAGGAGAAAATATAAAAATGGGACGCAGTCTTAAAAAAGGACCTTTCGTCGATGAGCATTTGATGAAAAAAGTTGAAGCTCAAGCTAACGACGAAAAGAAAAAAGTTATCAAAACTTGGTCACGTCGTTCAACGATCTTCCCAAGTTTCATTGGTTACACTATCGCAGTTTATGATGGACGTAAACACGTACCTGTTTATATCCAAGAAGACATGGTAGGTCACAAACTTGGTGAATTTGCACCAACTCGTACTTACAAAGGTCACGCCGCAGACGACAAGAAGACACGTAGAAAATAAGGAGAACATAAATGGCAGAAATTACTTCAGCTAAAGCAATGGCTCGCACAGTACGTGTTTCACCTCGTAAATCACGTCTTGTTCTTGACAACATCCGTGGTAAAAGCGTAGCCGATGCAATCGCAATTTTGACATTCACTCCAAACAAAGCTGCTGAAATCATCTTGAAAGTTTTAAACTCAGCTGTAGCTAACGCTGAAAACAACTTTGGTTTGGATAAAGCTAACTTGGTAGTATCTGAAGCATTCGCAAACGAAGGACCAACTATGAAACGTTTCCGTCCACGTGCGAAAGGTTCAGCTTCACCAATCAACAAACGTACAGCTCACATCACTGTAGCTGTTGCAGAAAAATAAGGAGGTAAAATCGTGGGTCAAAAAGTACATCCAATTGGTATGCGTGTCGGCATCATCCGTGATTGGGATGCCAAATGGTATGCTGAAAAAGAATACGCGGATTACCTTCATGAAGATCTTGCAATCCGTAAATTCGTTCAAAAAGAACTTGCTGACGCAGCAGTTTCAACTATTGAAATTGAACGCGCAGTAAACAAAGTTAACGTTTCACTTCACACTGCTAAACCAGGTATGGTTATCGGTAAAGGTGGTGCTAACGTTGATGCACTTCGTGCTAAAACTTAACAAATTGACTGGAAAACAAGTACACATCAACATCATCGAAATCAAACAACCTGATTTGGATGCTCACCTTGTTGGTGAAGGAATTGCTCGTCAATTGGAGCAACGTGTTGCTTTCCGTCGTGCACAAAAACAAGCAATCCAACGTGCAATGCGTGCTGGAGCTAAAGGAATCAAAACTCAAGTATCAGGTCGTTTGAACGGTGCAGATATCGCCCGTGCTGAAGGATACTCTGAAGGAACTGTTCCACTTCACACACTTCGTGCAGATATCGATTACGCTTGGGAAGAAGCAGACACTACATACGGTAAACTTGGTGTTAAAGTATGGATCTACCGTGGTGAAGTTCTTCCAGCTCGTAAAAACACTAAAGGAGGTAAATAACCAATGTTAGTACCTAAACGTGTTAAACACCGTCGTGAATTCCGTGGTAAAAATGCGCGGTGAAGCTAAAGGTGGAAAAGAAGTAGCATTCGGTGAATACGGTCTTCAAGCTACAACTAGCCACTGGATCACTAACCGCCAAATCGAAGCTGCTCGTATCGCCATGACTCGTTACATGAAACGTGGTGGTAAAGTTTGGATTAAAATCTTCCCACACAAATCATACACAGCTAAAGCTATCGGGGTTCGTATGGGATCTGGTAAAGGGGCACCTGAAGGTTGGGTAGCACCAGTTAAACGTGGTAAAGTAATGTTTGAAGTTGCTGGTGTATCTGAAGAGATCGCTCGCGAAGCGCTTCGTCTTGCAAGCCACAAATTGCCAGTTAAATGTAAATTCGTAAAACGTGAAGCAGAATAAGGAGAAGGCATGAAACTTAATGAAGTAAAAGAATTTGTTAAAGAACTTCGTGGTCTTTCTCAAGAAGAACTCGCGAAGCGCGAAAACGAATTGAAAAAAGAATTGTTTGAACTTCGTTTCCAAGCTGCTACTGGTCAATTAGAACAAACAGCTCGCTTGAAAGAAGTTAAAAAACAAATCGCTCGTATCAAAACAGTTCAATCTGAAGCGAAATAATAGACTAGGGAAGGAGAAATTTCAATGGAACGCAATAATCGTAAAGTTCTTGTTGGACGTGTTGTATCTGACAAAATGGACAAGACAATCACAGTTGTAGTTGAAACAAAACGTAACCACCCAGTCTATGGTAAACGTATTAACTACTCTAAAAAATACAAAGCACATGATGAAAACAATGTTGCCAAAGAAGGCGATATCGTACGTATCATGGAAACTCGTCCGCTTTCAGCTACAAAACGTTTCCGTCTTGTAGAAGTCGTTGAAGAAGCGGTTATCATCTAATCAAACCTGAAAGGAGAAAACTGAAATGATTCAAACAGAAACTCGTTTGAAAGTCGCAGACAACAGCGGTGCACGCGAAATCTTGACTATCAAAGTTCTTGGTGGTTCTAAACGTAAATTTGCGAACATCGGTGATGTTATTGTGGCATCTGTAAAACAAGCTACTCCTGGTGGTGCGGTTAAAAAAGGTGACGTTGTTAAAGCAGTTATCGTTCGTACTAAATCAGGTGCTCGTCGTGCTGATGGTTCATACATCAAATTTGACGAAAACGCAGCAGTTATCATCCGTGAAGATAAAACTCCTCGCGGAACACGTATCTTTGGCCCAGTTGCACGTGAATTGCGTGAAGGTGGCTTCATGAAGATCGTGTCACTTGCTCCAGAAGTACTTTAATCAATAAAAAAACAAACACAGTCCCCTGGCCTAGCCAGGGTGCCCGATGGGCGTAAGAATAAAAGGAGAAAAAAATGTTTTGTAAAAAAAGGCGACAAAGTTCGCGTAATCGCTGGTAAAGATAAGGGAACAGAAGCTGTTGTCCTTACTGCCCTTCCAAAAGTAAACAAAGTTATCGTTGAAGGTGTTAACATCGTTAAGAAACACCAACGTCCAACTAACGAACTTCCTCAAGGTGGTATCATCGAGAAGGAAGCAGCTATCCACGTATCAAACGTTCAAGTTTTGGACAAAAATGGTGTAGCTGGTCGTGTTGGTTACAAATTTGTAGACGGTAAAAAAGTTCGCTACAACAAAAAATCAGGCGAAGTGCTTGATTAATCACGAAGGAAAGGAGAAGTATAATGGCAAATCGTTTAAAAGAAAAATATCTTAATGAAGTAGTTCCTGCTTTGACAGAACAATTTCAACTACTCATCAGTGATGGCTGTGCCTAAAGTAGATAAGATCGTTTTTGAACATGGGTGTTGGTGAAGCTGTATCAAACGCTAAAAGCCTTGAAAAAGCTGCTGAAGAATTGGCGCTTATCTCAGGTCAAAAACCACTTATCACTAAAGCTAAAAAATCAATCGCCGGCTTCCGTCTTCGTGAAGGTGTTGCGATCGGTGCAAAAGTTACCCTTCGTGGTGAACGTATGTACGAATTCTTGGATAAATTGGTTTCAGTTTCACTTCCACGTGTACGTGACTTCCACGGTGTTCCAACAAAATCATTTGATGGACGCGGAAACTACACACTTGGTGTGAAAGAACAATTGATCTTCCCAGAAATCAACTTTGATGACGTTGACAAAACTCGTGGTCTTGACATCGTTATCGTAACTACTGCTAACACTGACGAAGAGTCACGTGCATTGCTTACAGGCCTTGGAATGCCTTTTGCAAAATAATATAGGAGGTATAACTAATGGCTAAAAAATCTATGATTGCTAAGAACAAACGCCCAGCGAAGTTCTCTACTCAAGCATACACTCGCTGTGAACGTTGTGGACGTCCACACTCAGTTTACCGCAAGTTTAAACTTTGCCGTGTTTGCTTCCGTGAATTGGCATATAAAGGTCAAATCCCTGGTGTAACAAAAGCATCTTGGTAATTTAAGATATCAAGGGCGTCAAAACTCCAAGTGAAAATAGGAAACTTGACGAAGAAACTGAAGTTTCTAGGAAAGTTTATCTTTTTCACACAGAGTTTAGCCCGGGTTCAGTTGGGCTTGCCAATTTGAACACGAGCTACAGCTTTGGCAAAAAAGACCAATTTGTTTTGGAGCATCGCTCCTGCATCAAATTGCCTATTTTTGCTCGTGCTGTTACGCTCTTTGTATCATGTATTAACTAGCAAGTGCAACTTGCAAACTACTAGTAAGAGGAGAAAAATAAAATGGTTATGACTGACCCAATCGCAGACTTCCTAACTCGTATTCGTAACGCTAACCAAGCAAAACACGAAGTACTTGAAGTACCTGCATCAAACATCAAAAAAGGGATTGCTGAAATCCTTAAACGCGAAGGTTTTGTTAAGAACGTAGAAATCATCGAAGATGACAAACAAGGCATCATCCGTGTATTCCTTAAATACGGACCAAACGGTGAAAAAGTTATCACTAAACTTGAAACGTGTTTCTAAACCAGGACTTCGTGTCTACAAAAAACGTGAAGACCTTCCAAAAGTACTTAACGGTCTTGGAATTGCTATCCTTTCAACTTCTGAAGGTTTGCTTACTGATAAAGAAGCACGCCAAAAGAACGTTGGTGGAGAAGTTATCGCTTACGTTTGGTAATATTTAGCTCCCAATTTCTTTGTGACTCGTCGTTATCGTCTCTTGCCTAACCCAAAGTTATGTCTGCGAGACGATGCCTAGATTCACTTTGAAATTGAAACCTAAATGTTCCTTCAAATCGAGAAATCGATTTAACCCCGTGAAAACTGGCCAACAAGGCCTGACAATTTAACAGGAGAATAAAAACATGTCACGTATTGGTAATAAAGTTATCGTGTTGCCTGCTGGTGTTGAAATCACTAACAATGACAACGTTGTAACTGTAAAAGGACCTAAAGGAGAACTTACTCGTGAGTTCTCAAAAGATATTGAAATTCGTGTGGAAGGTACTGAAGTAACTCTTCACCGTCCAAACGATTCAAAAGAAATGAAAACAATCCACGGAACTACTCGTGCCCTTTTGAACAACATGGTTGTTGGTGTATCAGAAGGATTCAAGAAAGAACTTGAAATGCGCGGGGTTGGTTACCGTGCACAACTTCAAGGATCTAAACTTGTTTTGGCTGTTGGTAAATCTCATCCAGACGAAGTTGAAGCTCCAGAAGGAATTACTTTTGAACTTCCAAACCCAACAACAATCGTTGTTAGCGGAATTTCAAAAGAAGTAGTTGGTCAAACAGCTGCTTACGTACGTAGCCTTCGTTCACCAGAACCATACAAAGGTAAAGGTATCCGTTACGTTGGCGAATATGTTCGTCTTAAAGAAGGTAAAACAGGTAAATAATATTGAGTGGTTGATTTTCAGCCACCAATATCATTTCCAACTTTGTGCATAGCACACGATTTAAAACTAAAGAGGTGAAAACTGTGATTTCTAAACCAGATAAAAACAAACTCCGCCAAAAACGCCACCGTCGCGTTCGCGGAAAACTCTCTGGAACTGCTGATCGCCCACGTTTGAACGTATTCCGTTCTAATACAGGCATCTACGCTCAAGTGATTGATGACGTAGCGGGTGTAACGCTCGCAAGTGCTTCAACTCTTGACAAAGAAGTTTCAAAAGGAACAAAAACTGAACAAGCCGTTGCTGTCGGTAAACTCGTTGCAGAACGTGCAAACGCTAAAGGTATTTCAGAAGTGGTGTTCGACCGCGGTGGATATCTATATCACGGACGTGTGAAAGCTTTGGCTGATGCAGCTCGTGAAAACGGATTGAAATTCTAATAGGAGGACACTAGAAAATGGCATTTAAAGACAATGCAGTTGAATTAGAAGAACGCGTAGTTGCTGTTAACCGTGTTACTAAAGTTGTGAAAGGTGGACGTCGTCTTCGTTTTGCAGCTCTTGTAGTCGTTGGTGACCACAACGGTCGCGTAGGATTTGGTACTGGTAAAGCTCAAGAAGTTCCAGAAGCAATCCGCAAAGCAGTAGAAGATGCTAAGAAAAACTTGATTGAAGTTCCTATGGTTGGGACAACAATCCCACACGAAGTTCTTTCAGAATTCGGTGGAGCTAAAGTATTGTTGAAACCTGCTGTAGAAGGTTCTGGGGTTGCCGCTGGTGGTGCTGTTCGTGCCGTTATCGAGTTGGCAGGTGTAGCTGATGTTACATCTAAATCTCTTGGCTCAAATACTCCAATCAACATTGTTCGTGCAACTGTTGAAGGTTTGAAACAATTGAAACGCGCTGAAGAAGTTGCTGCCCTTCGTGGTATTTCAGTTTCTGATTTGGCATAAGAAAGGGGATAAAATGGCTCAAATTAAAATTACTTTGACTAAGTCTCCAATCGGACGCATTCCATCACAACGTAAAACTGTTGTAGCACTTGGACTTGGCAAATTGAACAGCTCTGTTATTAAAGAAGATAACCCAGCAGTACGTGGTATGATTACTGCAGTATCTCACTTGGTAACAGTTGAAGAAGTAAACTAATTAAATTTTAGGGGATGTGCAGTATACCATCCCCTAAAACTAGATATAGTCATCTTTGATGACAAACGTATAGGCGAGTTGATAGGAGAGACAACCTTTTCTCTCTTATCGGCGCTAGCATTTTACAAAAGAGGAGAAAATATATAATGAAACTTCATGAATTGAAACCTGCAGAAGGTTCTCGTAAAACTCGTAACCGTGTTGGTCGTGGTACTTCATCAGGTAACGGTAAAACATCTGGTCGTGGTCAAAAAGGTCAAAAAGCTCGTAGCGGTGGCGGAGTACGTCTTGGTTTTGAAGGTGGACAAACTCCATTGTTCCGTCGTCTTCCAAAACGTGGATTCACTAACATCAACGCTAAAGAATACGCAATTGTTAACCTTGACCAATTGAACGTCTTTGAAGATGGTGCAGAAGTAACTCCAGTTGTTCTTATCGAATCAGGAATTGTTAAAGCTGAAAAATCAGGTATCAAAATTCTTGGTAACGGTGAGTTGAATAAGAAATTGTCTGTAAAAGCAGCTAAATTCTCTAAATCAGCTGAAGAAGCTATCACTGCTAAAGGTGGTTCAGTAGAAGTCATCTAAGAGAGGTGACCTATGTTTTTTAAATTATTGAGAGAAGCCTTCAAAGTCAAGCAAGTTCGATCAAAAATTCTTTTTACAATTTTTATCGTCTTTGTCTTCCGTATCGGGACTAGCATTACGGTTCCGTGGGTGAATGCCAATAGCTTGAATGCTTTGAGTGGTCTATCTTTTCTAAATATGTTAAGTTTGGTGTCTGGTAATGCCATGAAAAACTTTTCAGTTTTTGCACTTGGTGTTAGTCCATACATTACTGCTTCTATCGTTGTCCAACTCTTACAAATGGATTTATTACCGAAGTTTGTGGAGTGGGGCAAACAAGGGGAAGTTGGTCGTAGAAAATTGAATCAAGCAACTCGTTACATTGCCCTTGTTCTTGCATTCGTGCAATCTATCGGGATTACAGCTGGTTTTAATGCTTTATCTGGAGCTAAACTCTTGACTGTTCCTCTAACACCACAAGTTTTCCTTGTGATTGGAGCAATCCTAACAGCAGGTAGTATGATTGTTACCTGGTTGGGTGAACAGATTACTGATAAGGGATATGGGAATGGTGTTTCTATGATTATCTTTGCAGGGATTGTTGCTTCAATTCCTGATATGATCAAGGGTATCTATGTCGACTATTTTGTCAACGTACCAAGTGATCGCTTGAACTCATCTCTCATTTTTGTAGGAATTTTAATCGTAGCTGTCTTGTTGATTATCTATTTCACAACATATGTGCAACAAGCAGAATATAAGATTCCAATTCAGTATACCAAAGTAGCTCAAGGTGCTCCATCTAGTTCATATCTTCCATTGAAGATTAACCCTGCAGGAGTTATTCCAGTTATCTTTGCTAGCTCAATTACAGCAGCACCAGCGGCAATTTTACAATTTGTAAGTGCATCTGGTCTTGATTGGGCCTGGGTACGTAGTGCTCAGGAGTTGCTATCTACAACAGCCCCTACAGGTATCGCTTTGTACGCTCTGTTGATTATCCTCTTTACATTCTTCTATACATTTGTACAGATTAATCCAGAGAAGGCAGCAGAAAATTTGCAAAAGAGCGGTGCTTATATCCACGGTGTCCGTCCTGGTAAAGGGACAGAAGAGTATATGTCAAAACTTCTTCGTCGTCTCGCAACAGTCGGTTCCCTCTTCCTAGGTGTCATTTCTATTTTACCTATTGTAGCTAAGGATTTATTCGGTCTTTCAGAAGTCGTTGCTTTTGGGGGAACAAGTCTTTTGATCATTATCTCAACAGGTATTGAAGGAATTAAACAATTGGAAGGTTATTTATTGAAACGCAAGTATGTTGGTTTCCTGAATACAACAGAATAATTATAATAGAAAAGAAAATTCACTATTGCTCAGAGAGTGGAGTTTAAAAATCAAAGACCTTGTCAGATTTTTATCTCCTCTCTTCTATTTTGTTTTTAAATAGGAGTTGAAATGAATTTTTGCTTCTATTTAAAAACAAAAAAGGAGTTTGAATCATGAATCTTTTGATTATGGGCTACCTGGTGCAGGTAAGGGTACACAAGCAGCAAAAATTGTTGAACAATTTCATGTTGCTCATATCTCAACAGGTGATATGTTCCGCGCGGCAATGGCTAACCAAACTGAAATGGGTGTCTTAGCTAAGTCTTATATCGACAAAGGCGAGTTGGTTCCAGATGAAGTTACAAATGGTATCGTGAAAGAGCGTCTCTCACAAGATGACATTAAAGAAACTGGTTTCTTGTTGGACGGGTACCCACGTACAATTGAACAAGCTCATGCCTTGGATAAAACTTTAGCTGAATTAGGGATTGAGCTTGAAGGTGTTATTAACATCGAAGTAAATCCAGATAGTCTTTTGGAGCGTTTAAGTGGTCGTATCATTCACCGTGAAACTGGCGAAACTTTCCACAAAGTTTTCAATCCACCAGTTGACTACAAAGAAGAAGATTATTACCAACGTGAAGATGACAAACCTGAAACAGTAAAACGTCGTTTGGATGTTAATATTGCCCAAGGTGAACCAATTATTGCCCACTATCGTGCAAAAGGTTTGGTACATGATATCGAAGGTAACCAAGATATCAATGATGTCTTTGCAGATATCGAAAAAGTATTGACAAAATTGAAATAAAAGCGTTTTTCATGCTTGCAAAATGTCTCTACAAATGTTATACTGAGTTAGTCTGACTTATAATTGTTGTCTCTGTGTCTAGAGGCATCAAATCGAAATTTATGGAGGTACTTTTGCGTGGCAAAAGACGATGTGATTGAAGTTGAAGGTAAAGTAGTTGATACTATGCCGAATGCAATGTTTACGGTTGAACTTGAAAATGGACATCAGATTTTAGCAACAGTTTCTGGTAAAATTCGTAAAAACTATATTCGTATTTTAGCGGGAGATCGTGTTACTGTCGAAATGAGTCCATATGACTTGACACGTGGACGTATCACTTACCGCTTTAAATAATCGAAAAACTTGGAGGGATAAGAAATGAAAGTAAGACCATCGGTCAAACCAATTTGCGAATACTGTAAAGTAATTCGTCGTAATGGTCGTGTTATGGTAATTTGCCCAGCAAATCCAAAAACACAAACAACGTCAAGGATAAGATAGAAAGGAGAAAAACATGGCTCGTATTGCTGGAGTTGACATTCCAAATGACAAACGCGTAGTAATTTCATTGACTTATGTGTACGGTATCGGACTTCCAACATCTAAGAAAATCTTGGCAGCTGCTGGAATTTCAGAAGATGTACGTGTTCGCGATCTTACACCAGATCAAGAAGATGCTATCCGTCGTGAAGTGGATGCAATTAAAGTTGAAGGTGACCTTCGTCGTGAAGTTAACTTGAACATCAAACGTTTGATGGAAATCGGTTCATACCGTGGTATCCGTCACCGTCGTGGACTTCCTGTCCGTGGACAAAACACTAAAAACAACGCTCGCACTCGTAAAGGTAAAGCTGTTGCGATTGCTGGTAAGAAAAAATAATATAGGAGGTAAAAGTCTTGGCTAAACCAACACGTAAACGTCGTGTGAAAAAGAATATCGAATCTGGTATTGCTCATATTCACGCTACATTTAATAACACTATTGTTATGATTACTGATGTGCATGGTAATGCAATTGCTTGGTCATCAGCTGGTGCTCTTGGTTTCAAAGGTTCTCGTAAATCTACACCATTTGCTGCTCAAATGGCTTCTGAAGCTGCTGCTAAATCTGCACAAGAACACGGTCTTAAGTCAGTTGAAGTTACTGTTAAAGGTCCAGGTTCTGGTCGTGAGTCAGCTATTCGTGCTCTTGCTGCCGCTGGTCTTGAAGTAACAGCAATTCGTGATGTGACTCCAGTGCCACACAATGGTGCTCGTCCTCCAAAACGTCGCCGTGTATAATCATAACCTTACACTGCTTTTCGTTTAAGAGGGAGTAACTAAATGATCGAGTTTGAAAAACCAAATATAACAAAAATTGATGAAAATAAAGATTATGGCAAGTTTGTAATCGAACCGCTTGAACGTGGTTACGGTACAACACTTGGTAACTCTCTTCGTCGTGTACTTCTAGCTTCTCTTCCAGGAGCTGCTGTAACATCTATCAATATCGAAGGTGTATTGCATGAATTTGATACAGTTCCGGGTGTTCGCGAAGACGTGATGCAAATCATTCTGAACATCAAAGGTATTGCAGTAAAATCTTACGTTAAAGACGAAAAGATCATTGAACTAGATGTGCAAGGTCTGCTGAAATTACAGCTGGAGATATCTTGACAGATAGCGACATTGAAATTGTAAATCCAGATCATTATCTCTTTACAATCGGTGAAGGTTCTTCTCTAAAAGCGACAATGACTGTTAACAGTGGTCGTGGATATGTACCTGCTGATGAAAACAAAAAAGATAATGCACCAGTTGGAACACTTGCTGTAGATTCTATTTATACACCAGTTACAAAAGTCAACTATCAAGTTGAACCTGCTCGTGTAGGTAGCAATGATGGTTTCGACAAATTAACCCTTGAAATCTTGACTAATGGAACAATTATTCCAGAAGATGCTTTAGGGCTTTCAGCACGTATCTTGACAGAGCACCTTGATTTGTTTACAAATCTTACAGAGATTGCTAAGTCAGCAGAAGTGATGAAAGAAGCTGATACTGAATCGGACGACCGTATCTTGGAACGTACGATTGAGGAACTTGACTTGTCTGTGCGTTCATACAACTGTTTGAAACGTGCCGGTATCAACACTGTGCATGATTTGACAGAAAAATCTGAAGCAGAGATGATGAAAGTAAGAAATCTTGGACGCAAGAGTTTGGAAGAAGTGAAAGTCAAACTCATTGATTTGGGTCTTGGATTAAAAGATAAATAAAGGAGGAATAAATGGCTTACCGTAAACTAGGACGCACTAGCTCACAACGTAAAGCAATGCTTCGCGATTTGACAACTGACCTTTTGATCAACGAATCAATCGTGACAACTGAAGCTCGTGCTAAAGAAATCCGTAAAACTGTTGAAAAAATGATTACTCTAGGTAAACGTGGTGATTTGCATGCACGTCGTCAAGCAGCTGCTTTCGTACGTAATGAAATCGCATCTGAAAACTATGATGAAGCAACTGATAAGTACACTTCTACTACAGCACTTCAAAAATTGTTCTCAGAAATCGCACCTCGTTATGCTGAACGTAACGGCGGATACACTCGTATCCTTAAAACTGAACCACGTCGTGGTGATGCAGCGCCAATGGCGATCATCGAATTAGTATAAAATCATCAATTTTGTTGAGTGTTATGATGATGGAGTCTTGTGCTCTTAGTCTAGCTCTGGTCTACCGCTAGGACTTATGTCCTAGCGGGAACACTCATCATAAGATGATAAGGTAGACGCTTGTTTACGAAATTGTTTTTTTACTAAAGAACAATTTCGTAAGCAAGCGTTTTTGAGTATTTTTAGTAAGAAATATGCTATACTATTGAAAAAAAGAAAAATCAACAATGTTCATTTTCTCAAAAAAATATTCTATAAAGAGGTTATGTGCCAATAAATTATCAGTTTTAAGTTCTAAACTAGCGACTTGGTAAAAAATATTAGCCTGGTACAAGATCAACTAAGAGATTTTTTTAGGGTTTCAACTTGGATAATTATTCACTATTAAGTGATTTAGTTACTCTATCCTCCTTTTTCATTTTATTTTTGTCCAAAAATGGATATCGTTCTGTGTTAGAAATGGAGTTTAATCATGAAAGCTATTATTACTGTTGTTGGTAAAGATAAATCTGGAATTGTTGCAGGTGTTGCGACAAAAATTGCTGAATTAGGCTTAAATATTGATGATATCTCACAAACAGTCTTGGACGAATTCTTTACTATGATGGCTGTGGTATCTAGTGATGAAAAACAAGATTTTACACATCTTAGAAACGAATTTGAGGTTTTTGGTCAGACTTTGAATGTCAAAATCAATATTCAAAGTGCGGCTATTTTTGATGCTATGTACAATATCTAGGAGGTATTTATGGATATTAGACAAGTTACCGAAACAATCGCCATGATTGAGGAGCAAAACTTTGACATTAGAACCATTACCATGGGGATTTCCCTTTTGGACTGTATCGATCCAGATATCAATTGTGCTGCAGACAAAGTATATGAAAAGATTACTACAAAAGCAGCTAATTTAGTAGCTGTTGGGGATGAAATTGCGGCTGAGTTAGGAATTCCTATTGTGAATAAACGTGTGTCAGTAACTCCAATTTCCTTGATTGGTGCTGCTACCGATGCGACGGATTATGTAGTCTTAGCTAAAGCACTGGATAAAGCTGCGAAAAAAATTGGTGTTGACTTCATTGGTGGTTTTTCAGCCTTGGTACAAAAGGGTTATCAAAAAGGTGATGAAATCCTCATCAACTCTATTCCTCGTGCCTTAGCAGAAACGGATAAGGTGTGTTCATCAGTAAATATTGGTTCGACTAAATCGGGTATCAATATGACTGCAGTAGCGGATATGGGACGCATTATCAAGGAAACAGCTTCTTTATCTGATATGGGGGCGGCTAAATTGGTTGTATTTGCCAACGCGGTAGAGGACAATCCTTTTATGGCAGGTGCTTTTCATGGTGTTGGTGAAGCAGATGTCATCATCAATGTAGGTGTTTCTGGTCCAGGTGTTGTTAAACGTGCCTTGGAAAAGGTTCGTGGTCAGAGCTTTGATGTTGTTGCTGAAACTGTTAAAAAGACAGCCTTCAAGATTACCCGCATTGGTCAATTAGTCGGTCAAATGGCTAGTGAGCGACTTGGAGTTGATTTTGGAATTGTCGATCTGAGTTTGGCTCCAACTCCAGCAGTGGGTGATTCTGTAGCCCGTGTCCTTGAGGAAATGGGACTTGAGACAGTTGGAACTCATGGGAACGACTGCTGCCTTGGCTCTCTTGAACGACCAAGTTAAAAAAAGGCGGAGTTATGGCCTGCAACCAAGTCGGTGGTTTGTCAGGTGCTTTCATCCCAGTTTCTGAGGACGAGGGGATGATTGCTGCAGTGCAAAACGGCTCTCTTAATTTGGAAAAACTAGAAGCTATGACGGCTATCTGTTCAGTTGGTTTGGATATGATTGCCATTCCTGAAGATACACCTGCAGAAACGATTGCGGCAATGATTGCGGATGAAGCTGCTATCGGAGTCATCAATATGAAAACAACTGCTGTACGTATTATACCAAAAGGAAAAGAAGGCGATATGATTGAATTTGGTGGCCTTCTAGGAACGGCTCCAGTCATGAAAGTTAATGGTTCCTCGTCTGTTGACTTCATTGCACGTGGAGGGCAAATCCCGGCTCCAATCCATAGTTTTAAAAAAATTAAAAAAGAAGTGGAATCTGTTTAAGTTGGGTTTAAGGAAAGACAGGTATACTATAACCATTAAATAAAGACCTCCTAACTTTATTTAATTAAAAATCCTAACTTTTTCATAATAATCTCCTACAAAAAGTCACTCCAAAGGGTGACTTTTTGTTTTTATCTCAAGAGAAAAATAAAGAAAGTAGCATGTTCAAATTTGTAAATTTGTTCAAAAAAATAAGATGATTTAAAGGATAAAACCAGTTTTTTTCATTCTGTAAAATGGGCTAAAACCTTGCTATGATTGGCTTTTTGAAAAATTATGGTATAATAGTAGTAGTTTTAATAGATGGAGTTGAATTTTTGAAAAAAACGCTTTCGTGTAAAAAAAGAGAAAGATTTTAGTGCAATATTTAAAAAAAGGGGAGAGTTTTGCTAATCGTAAAATTTGTTATTTATCGATTAGAAAAATACTGAACAGCATTTTTCGAGTTAGTCTATCTGTCAGTAAAAAAAATTAGGAAACGCTGTCACGAGGAATCAGATCAAAAGAAGAATTCGACATATTCTGATTGAACATAAAAATCAGCTGGTTGAAAATGTAGATTTTGTTGTGATTGCTCGAAAAGGTGTTGAAATCTTGGACTACGCGGAAATGGAAAAAAATCTACTTCACGTATTAAAGTTATCAAAGATTTACCAGGAAGGAAATGGGAGTGAAAAAGAAATTACAGTTGACTAGCTTAATGGTGCTTGCTTTATTTGTAATGAGCGCCTGCACGGCTAGTGGTACGACGAGTGAGATTACAGCTGAATCAACAGGTTTTTGGAGTAAATTTGTTTATTTTTTTGCTGAAACCATTCGCTTTTTATCATTTGATATAAGTATTGGTCTGGGGATTATTTTATTTACCCTTCTAATCAGAACCATTCTTTTACCAGTCTTTCAGATACAAATGGTGGCATCTAGAAAGATGCAAGAAGTACAACCACTGGTTAAGGAGTTGCGAGAACGTTATCCGGGACGGGATATGGAGAGCCGTACCAAGTTGGACCAAGAAATGCGTCAGTTGTTCAAGCAACATGGTGTCAAACAGTCAGCTTCTCTTTGGCCAATCTTAATCCAAATGCCAGTCTTGTTGGCCTTGTTCCAAGCTTTGAGTAGGGTAGAATTTCTAAAAACGGGTCATTTCTTATGGATTAACCTTGGTGGTGCTGATACGACTTTCGTTTTGCCTATTTTGGCAGCTATCTTTACTTTCCTTAGCACCTGGTTATCCAATAAGGCCATGGTTGAGAAAAATGGCGCCATGACAGGGATGATGTATGCAATGCCAGTCATGATTTTCTTCTTTGCCATGTATTCACCAAGTGGGGTTGCCTTATATTGGGCGGTATCCAATGCTTATCAGGTGCTCCAAACCTATCTGCTCAACAATCCATTCAAGATTATTGCAGAGCGTGAGGCGGGAGTACAGGCTAAGAAAGATTTAGAAATCAAGAAGAGAAAAGCTCTCAAGAAAGCACAGAAAAAGAAAAAGTAAAATAAGGAGGAATCTTGTAATGGTATTATTTACAGGTTCAACGGTTGAAGAAGCGATCCAGACGGGATTGAAGGAAATGGGAATTCCTAGAATGAAGGCGCACATTAAGGTCGTAGCAAGGGAGAAAAAAGGATTCTTTGGCCTTTTTGGGAAGAAACCAGCACAAGTGGATATCGATGCTATTAGTGAGACAATTGTCGTTAAGGCAAACCAGCAAGCAGTGAAGGGAGTTCCAAAGGAGGTTAATGCCAAGAACGAACCCGTTAAGACTGTTAGTGAGGCAACAGTAGACTTAGGCCACGTTGTAGAGGCAATTAAGAAAATCGAGGAAGAAGGACAAGGCATCTCTGATGAGGTTAAGGCTGAAATTCTAAAAAATGAAAAAGAAGCTAGTACAATTTTAGAGGAGACTGGTCATATTGCCATTCTAAAAGATCTACTACCAGAAGAACCTAAAGAGCAGGTAGCAGTTGAACAGGAACTAGCAGAAAAAGAACAGAATGATGATTTAGAAAACCTAGGCTTGAAGATTGAACCAACCTACGATATTGACCAGGTGGTTGAAGAAGTGACCAACTATGTTCAAGGTATTATTGATGATATGGATGTTGAGGGAGCAATTTCAAGTACCTCAAATCGCCGTTCTATCAATATGCAAATTGATACCAATGAACCGGGTCGTATTATCGGTTACCATGGTAAAGTTTTGAAATCTCTTCAGCTTTTAGCACAAAATTATCTTTATAACCGCTATTCAAGAACCTTCTATATTACCATCAATGTTAATGATTATGTAGAACACCGTGCAGAAGTCTTGCAAAGTTATGCACAGAAGTTAGCTACACGTGTCCTAGAAGAGGGGCGTAGTCAGGTGACTGATCCAATGTCTAGTAGCGAACGCAAAATCATCCATCGTATTATTTCACGTATGGAGGGTGTCACTAGTTACTCAGAAGGTGATGAACCAAATCGTTACGTTGTGGTTGATACAGAATAAAATGGAAAATCAGGGCCTCCCTGATTTTTTGCTAGCTAAGGGAGGTTGATCCTATGTTGAATACAATGAGAGAATATCTAGCTTACTCTGGTTTACAGTATCAAAAACCCGAGAAGGCAGGTCAAGAAGCTGAAAAAATGCTTTATTTGAGGAGTAAGGGGCAGGAGGCTAGAAAGGTCTTTACACACTTAGCCAAGGCTTTTCAAGAAAGACATCCAGAATGGGATCTCCAAGGGACGAGTCAATGGATGAATCAAGCACAGAGATTACGCCCCCATTTTTGGGCTTATTTACAGCGAGAGGGACAAATAACAGAACCCATGATGGCTCTTCGTTTGTATGGAAGCCCTTCTGATTCTGGAGTTTCACTAGAAGTGAGTTTTATAGAACGTAAGAAGGATGAGCAAACTTTAGACAAACAGGCCAAGGTCCTAGAAGTTCCAGTAGTAGACGGAATTTACTATCTAGTCTACTCAAATGGAGAAAGTCACAAGATGGAGGCTACTGAGGAAAATCGTCAAATTTTAAGAGAAAAACTATCCCATCAGGAAGTTCGAAAGGTTTTAGTTAAGGTAGATGTTCCAGTGGCAGACGGACAAATTCTAGACAAGTTTTTAGATGAATTAGATAAAGCTTTTGAAAAACTATTACCTTACTATCAAGCAACTAGAAATTAGTATAATCCATTGATTCATTTTATAGTAAATTGTTTTATTGCTATTCTAGATATTTTTTCATATAATAGTAAAATAAGATGCGTGATAGACCTATCACCTCAAAGAGAAAGGAAATTCTATGTCAAATCTATCTGTTAATGCGATTCGTTTTCTAGGTATTGACGCTATCAATAAAGCGAACTCAGGTCACCCAGGGGTGGTTATGGGAGCTGCACCGATGGCCTACAGCCTATTCACTAAAGAACTTCGTATCAATCCAGCTCAACCAAACTGGATTAACCGCGACCGTTTTATTCTTTCAGCTGGTCATGGTTCAATGCTTCTTTATGCCCTTCTCCACCTTTCTGGTTTTGAAGATGTGAGTATGGATGAAGTGAAGAACTTCCGTCAATGGGGCTCTAAAACTCCAGGTCACCCAGAATTTGGGCATACTGCAGGGGTTGATGCAACAACAGGTCCTCTAGGACAAGGGATTGCGACTGCGACAGGTTTTGCACAAGCAGAACGTTTCCTTGCAGCTAAGTACAACCGTGAAGGTTATAACATCTTTGACCACTACACTTACGTTATCTGTGGAGATGGTGACTTGATGGAAGGTGTCTCAAGCGAAGCTGCTTCTTATGCAGGCTTGCAAAAACTAGACAAGTTGGTTGTTCTTTATGATTCAAATGATATCAACTTGGATGGTGAGACAAAAGATTCATTCACAGAAAGTGTTCGCGATCGTTACAATGCCTACGGTTGGCATACAGCCTTGGTAGAAGATGGAACAGACTTAGAAGCTATTCATGCTGCTATTGAAGAAGCTAAGGCTTCAGGCAAACCATCTTTGATCGAAGTGAAAACTGTTATTGGATATGGTTCTCCAAACAAACAAGGGACTAATGCCGTACACGGTGCTCCTCTTGGTGCAGACGAAACTGCAGCAACTCGCCAAGCCCTTGGTTGGGACTACGAACCATTTGAAATCCCGGCAGAAGTTTATGCTGATTTCAAAGAAAATGTTGCAGACCGTGGTGCATCAGCATACGAAGCATGGACAAAACTAGTCGCAGATTACAAAGAAGCTCACCCAGAACTTGCTGCAGAAGTGGAAGCAATCATCGAAGGGCGCAATCCAGTTGAATTGACTCCAGAAGACTTCCCAGCTTTAGAAAATGGCTTCTCTCAAGCAACTCGTAACTCAAGCCAGGATGCTTTGAATGTAGTAGCTGCTAAATTGCCAACCTTCCTGGGTGGATCAGCTGACCTTGCTCATTCAAATATGACTTACATCAAAACTGATGGACTTCAAGACGATGCAAATCGCTTGAACCGTAATATCCAATTTGGTGTTCGTGAATTTGCAATGGGTACTGTCTTGAACGGAATGGCTCTTCACGGTGGACTTCGTGTTTATGGTGGAACATTCTTCGTATTCTCAGACTATCTTAAGGCAGCGGTTCGATTGTCAGCTCTACAAGGTCTTCCTGTAACTTATGTCTTCACCCACGATTCAATCGCAGTTGGTGAAGATGGTCCAACTCATGAACCAATTGAGCACTTGGCGGGTCTTCGTGCGATTCCAAACCTCAATGTTTTCCGTCCAGCAGATGCGCGTGAAACTCAAGCAGCTTGGTACCAAGCTGTCAAAAGCGAGAAAACTCCGACTGTTCTTGTCTTGACTCGTCAAAACTTGACTGTTGAAGAAGGAACAGACTTTGACAAGGTTGCAAAAGGTGCTTACGTTGTATATGAAAATGCAGCAGACTTTGACACTATCTTGATTGCGACAGGTTCAGAAGTGAACTTAGCAGTAGCAGCCGCTAAAGAATTGGCAAGTCAAGGTGGAAAAGTTCGCGTAGTCAGCATGCCATCTACAGATGTATTTGATGCACAAGATGCAGCCTACAAAGAAGAGATTCTACCAAATGCAGTTCGTCGCCGTGTAGCAGTTGAAATGGGAGCAACTCAAAACTGGTATAAATACGTTGGTCTTGATGGAGCAGTTCTTGGTATTGATACCTTTGGAGCATCTGCCCCAGCACCAAAAGTTTTAGCAGAATATGGATTTACAGTTGAAAACTTAGTAGAACTTGTAAACAACTTGAAATAAGAAAAATCAGGGCATTTGCTCTGGTTTTTTATTGACCTAAAATCAAGGTGCAATCTTGTAAAAACAAGTGAAATTTGATATAGTAGTTTTATCTGAATTACAAAGGAGAAAAAATAATGGGTGGGAATTTAACATTCTTGATTATGCTTGTTTTGATGTTCGGCTTGATGTTCTTCATGCAACGTTCTCAAAAAAAACAAGCTGAAAAACGTATGGAGAGCCTCAACAAACTTCAAAAAGGCTACGAAGTAATCACTATCGGTGGTCTCTACGGTACAGTCGATGAAGTTGATACTGAAAACAAAACGATTGTACTTGATGTAGACGGAGTATACTTGACTTTCGAATTAGGTGCAATTAGAACAGTTTTGCCAGTCAAAGAAGCTGTCACACCTGAAGGTGCAGTTATCGAAGAAGGCAGTGCTATTGAAGAATAAAACGGGGTGGAATGCATTCCCGTTTTTCTATAAATGAGAGGAACAATGATGAAAAAAGTTGTCTTTGTCTGTCTTGGCAATATTTGTCGTAGTCCTATGGCGGAATTTGTAATGAAATCCCTGACCGATAAATATGAGATTCAAAGTCGTGCGACTTCTTCCTGGGAACACGGTAATCCAATCCACAAAGGAACGCAAGGAATCTTTCGAAGTCATGGCGTTCCTTATGATACTTCAAAAACTTCCCAACAAATTTCTAAAAAAGATTTTGAGTATTTTGACTATATCATTGGGATGGATGAGTCTAATCTCGCTGATTTGCGTCAGATGTGTCCACAGGATCAACAATACAAGATACAGCCTTTTGCATCTGAAAGCGTTCCAGATCCCTGGTATACAGGTGATTTTGAAGAAACTTATGACCGAGTTTTAACTGGTTGCCAGGCTTGGTTAAGTCGCTTAGAAAATGAGAGTGAACATGGAAAATTTAAAAAAACTCTATGAAAAATATAGTGTCTATTTAACACGTCCCCGTTTAGAAATTGCGACAGTGATCGTCATTGTTGTCTGTGCAGGTCTCGTATTTCTGACCAATCTTCCAAAACAGGGCGTTCTTAAGCTTGATAACGATGCTATTATTTATGACGGGAGCCTAGTTCGTGGTAAGATGAATGGTCAGGGCACTGTTACCTTCTCAAACGGTGATACCTATACTGGAGAATTTAGCAATGGTGCCTTCAATGGTAAAGGTACCTACCAAGCTAAAGCAGGTTGGGTATATGAGGGAGACTTTGTAAATGGCCAAGCTGAAGGAAAAGGAAAACTGACTACCGAACAAGAAGTAGTCTATGAAGGGGACTTCAAACAAGGTTTATTTCAACAAGCACAATAACCTCCTCCTAGAAGGAGGTATTCTTCCAGAACATCAGAAAGCGCTTACATGGAAATAAAAACGGCTTACAAGACTCTTTTACAACTAAGTTTGTGAAAAATAAAACTTTTACGGAATAATTCACAAACTTTAAGTGAAAAAGTGCATGTGCGGGTATGTTTGAAATTATTTTCACAAACAAATAAAAAAAGTTTGTGAAATGTCTATGAAAACTGTTTACAAACGTTTAAAAAAGAGTTATAATAAACTTGTGAAAAAATTAACAAAGGACTTACAATCCTTGAAAGCTATGGAGGAAAATATGGCTGATAAAAAAACTGTAACACCAGAAGAAAAGAAACTCGCTGCTGAAAAGCATGTCGATGGTTTGGTGCAAAAAGCTTTAGTTGCCCTTGAAGAAATGCGTAAACTCGACCAAGATCAAGTCGATTATATCGTAGCAAAAGCTTCAGTTGCAGCACTTGATGCTCACGGAGAATTGGCTTTACATGCTTTTGAAGAAACAGGACGTGGTGTCTTTGAAGACAAAGCGACTAAGAACTTGTTTGCCTGTGAGCACGTAGTAAACAACATGCGCCACACTAAAACAGTTGGTGTTATCGAAGAAGATGATGTGACAGGATTGACTCTTATTGCTGAACCGGTTGGTGTTGTTTGTGGTATCACTCCAACAACAAACCCTACTTCAACAGCAATCTTTAAAGCTTTGATTTCATTGAAGACTCGTAATCCTATTGTCTTTGCATTCCACCCATCAGCTCAAGAATCATCAGCTCACGCTGCTCAAATCGTGCGTGATGCAGCGATTAAAGCAGGAGCTCCTGAAAACTGTGTACAGTGGATTACTGAACCATCTATGGAAGCAACTAGTGCATTGATGAACCACGAAGGTATTGCAACAATCCTTGCAACAGGTGGTAATGCCATGGTTAAAGCTGCATACTCATGTGGAAAACCAGCTCTTGGGGTAGGTGCCGGAAACGTTCCAGCTTATGTTGAAAAATCAGCTAATATCCGCCAAGCTGCTCACGATATCGTCATGTCTAAATCATTTGACAATGGTATGGTCTGTGCATCTGAACAAGCGGTTATCATTGATAAAGAAATTTACGATGAATTTGTAGCAGAGTTCAAATCTTACCACACTTACTTTGTAAACAAAAAAGAAAAAGCTCTTCTTGAAGAGTTCTGCTTCGGCGTGAAAGCAAACAGCAAAAACTGTGCTGGTGCAAAATTGAACGCTGACATCGTTGGTAAACCAGCAACTTGGATTGCAGAACAAGCAGGATTTACTGTTCCAGAAGGAACAAACATTCTTGCTGCAGAATGTAAAGAAGTTGGTGAAAACGAGCCATTGACTCGTGAAAAATTGTCACCAGTTATCGCAGTTTTGAAATCTGAAAGCCGTGAAGATGGTATCGCTAAAGCTCGTCAAATGGTTGAATTTAACGGTCTTGGACACTCAGCTGCCATCCATACTGCCGATGAAGAATTGACTAAAGAATTTGGTAAAGCTGTTAAAGCTATTCGTGTTATCTGTAACTCACCTTCTACTTTCGGTGGTATCGGGGACGTTTATAATGCCTTCTTGCCATCATTGACACTCGGATGTGGTTCTTACGGACGTAACTCAGTTGGGGATAACGTTAGTGCCATCAACCTCTTAAATATCAAAAAAGTCGGAAGACGGAGAAATAACATGCAATGGATGAAACTTCCTTCAAAAACATACTTTGAACGTGATTCAATTCAATACCTTCAAAAATGTCGTGACATTGAACGTGTCATGATCGTTACTGACCATGCCATGGTCGAGCTTGGTTTCCTTGATCGTATCATCGAACAGCTTGACCTTCGTCGCAATAAGGTTGTTTACCAAATCTTTGCTGATGTAGAACCAGATCCAGATATCACTACAGTTGAACGTGGTACTGAAATCATGCGTGCCTTCCAACCAGATACAATCATCGCTCTTGGTGGTGGATCTCCAATGGATGCTGCTAAAGTAATGTGGCTCTTCTACGAGCAACCAGAAGTGGACTTCCGTGACCTTGTACAAATTCATGGATATCCGTAAACGTGCCTTCAAATTCCCATTGCTTGGTAAGAAGACTAAATTCATCGCAATTCCAACTACATCTGGTACAGGATCTGAAGTAACTCCATTTGCCGTTATCTCTGATAAAGCAAACAACCGTAAATACCCAATCGCTGACTACTCATTGACACCAACTGTGGCAATCGTAGACCCTGCTTTGGTATTGACAATTCCTGGATTTGTTGCTGCTGATACTGGTATGGACGTATTGACTCACGCGACTGAAGCTTACGTATCACAAATGGCTAGCGACTACACTGACGGACTTGCTCTTCAAGCTATCAAACTTGTATTCGAAAACCTTGAAAGCTCAGTTAAGAATGCAGACTTCCACTCACGTGAGAAAATGCATAACGCTTCAACAATCGCTGGTATGGCCTTTGCAAATGCCTTCCTAGGTATTTCTCACTCAATGGCTCACAAGATTGGTGCGCAATTCCACACAGTTCACGGACGTACAAATGCAATCTTGCTTCCATACGTTATCCGTTACAATGGCACTCGCCCAGCTAAGACAGCTACGTGGCCTAAGTACAACTACTACCGTGCAGATGAGAAATATCAAGATATCGCTCGTATGCTTGGACTTCCAGCTTCTACACCAGAAGAAGGGGTTGAATCTTTTGCAAAAGCTGTTTACGAACTTGGTGAGCGCGTAGGTATCGAAATGAACTTCAAAGCACAAGGTGTTGACGAAAAAGAATGGAAAGAACATTCACGTGAATTGGCCTTCCTTGCTTATGAAGACCAATGTTCACCTGCAAACCCACGTCTTCCAATGGTTGACCATATGCAAGAAATCATCGAAGATGCTTACTATGGTTACAAAGAAAGACCAGGACGTCGTAAATAATTGATTATCAGCCTAGAGGCAGGAATTTCCTGTCTCTTTTTTTGTAATTCTTTTTGGAAAATGGTATAATAATCGCATATGTTTATTTGAAAATCAAAGCTTTGATAATCGTGCGAGGGAGAAATCTAAGAGATGAATGATCTAGGGGAAAAGGTAATACTTCTTAGAGAAGAGAAAGGACTTAGTCGCCCTGTTTTTTGTGGAGATGAGTTAGAACTGTCAGTCCGTCAGTTAGTGCGCATTGAAAAAGGAGAATTTCGTCCTACGATAAAAACACTAGAATATATAGCGAATAGGCTAGATATTCCATCCTATGTCTTGATGCCAGACTATAAGGAATTACCGAAACGTTACCAAGAATTAAAATACTTATTCTTCATCATCCTGACTATGGAGACAAAGAGTTGCAGGAACAAAAGGAAGAATATTTTGATGAGATTTTTGAATATTTTTATGATGATTTGCCACGTGATGAGAAAGTGCTAGTGGATTGTCTTCAAGCCATAGATGCAGTGAGAGCAACTGGTAATTCTTTGTATGGTACCAGTGTGATTGAGGACAGTCTTCAAGACTTACTATCCAGAGATGTATATAAAGTTGAGGACCTTTTGAAATTGAGACTGTATTTCAACTGTCAGTTAATGGATGGTTTAAATGTGGGTGAGATAAAAGAATCTGAGCATGAAACCATTCTTTGTTTTCATGACAAACTAAGTTCTCAGGTTGATAAGATAGAGTTCGATTGTTTGGACTTGCTTAGAGATTCCTTACTAGCTTCTTTAGCTTGTATAGAAATTATGGGACTGTTTCATTATTTTAAGAGGGCAGTTGAAACGTTAAATAAAATAGGACAGAAAACACGAGATTTTCAAAAACAACCGATTGTCTTGATGGTGGAGTGGAAATATTATATTCAGACAGATTATGATTCAGCCAAACAAAAGTATGAAGAAGCAAAAATGATGGCGAGGATGTTTGGTAATGAGCAGTTAATCGTTAGTTTAGATAATGAATGGAGTGAAGACATAGAGCGATATCGTTAAATGTTTTATAGGAGTGACATTTCTGTTATACAGTTTGTTTAAGTGTCAAAGTTTTTATAATCATGCGAGGGGCAAATGAGCAAGCCAAATGAGTTAGGGGAAAAGTTAAGACTCCTTAGAGAGGAGAGAGGGCTAAGTCGTCCAGTGTTTTGTGGGGATGAGTCCGAACTATCAGTGCGTCAGTTGGTGCGCATCGAAAAAGGAGAATTTCGTCCTACTTTAAAAACACTTGAATATATAGCGGATAGGCTAGATATTCCATCTTATATTTTGATGCCAGATTACAAGGAATTGCCTAAACGTTACCAAGACTTAAAGTACTTTCTTCTGCATCATCCTGACTACGGAGACAAAGAGTTGCAGGAACAAAAGGAAGAATACTTTGATGAAATTTTTGAGTGTTTTTATGATGATTTATCATCTGATGAGAAGGTGGTAGTGGATTGTCTTCAAGCCATAGAAGAAGTGAGAGCGACTGATAATGAACAGTATGGACTGGGGCTTGTAGATGAGTCTTTGGACGAACTTTGTAATCAAAGAGAGTTTTCATTTTCAGACCTTTTGAAAATTCGATTGTATTTTTTATGTAGTTATTTAGAAAATATAAAAAAAGGACAGTTATCTATTAACGAGCAGACAAAACTTCAATCAATGTTTCAAAAGGTTTGTGATAAAGTAGAGAAAAGTAGTGCCGAAGACTTATTTCTAGTTCGAGATGTATTGTTTGCAGGCTTAGGTAGTTGTGAACTGCTTAACAACCTAGAGTTATTTAAGCTGGCGGCGGAAAAACTCAATTGGATTGCTGAAAAAACACGAGATTTTCAAAAACAACCGATTGTCTTGATGGTGGAGTGGAAATATTATATTCAGACAGATTATGATACAGCAAAACAAAAGTATGAAGAAGCAAAAATGATGGCGAGAATGTTTGGCAATGAGCAGTTAATCGTTAGTTTAGATAATGAATGGGCTGAGGACCTAGAAAGATATCGTTGAAGGGTTTATAGGAGTGACATTTCTGTCATTGGGGAAATGTCACTTTTTTGTTACAATAAATTCGTAAAAAAGAGAAAGGAATTTTTTGATTCCTTTTGAATCTGATTGATAAATATAGTTTGTATCGTTATACGATATCACAAGTGATTAAAGGAGATGCCCATGTCCATTTTATCCATTAAAAATATTTCAAAATTTTACGCCTTGGATGGTAATAATCAAGAACAGGCTTTAAGGAATATAAACCTGCAGATTGAAGAAGGGAAAATTACTGCGATTTATGGTCCGTCAGGCTGTGGCAAAACCAGTCTACTCAATATCATCAGCGGTTTAGATAGGGAGTACGAGGGAGTTTTAGAATTTAAAGGAGCCTCACTCCGTGAGCTATCAGAGATTGAACTAACTCAATTTCGCAAAGATAATATTGGATTTGTCTTTCAAAACTTCAATCTTATTCCCCACCAGTCTGTTTTGGACAATGTCAAGTTGCCTCTCTATGTCAAAGATTTATCGGATAAGGAAATGACAAGAATAGCGCAAGAGCAACTAGTCAGTTTAGGAATGGAACCTTTTATGGCTAAGAATGTCAAGCAACTTTCTGGTGGTCAAAAGCAACGTGTAGCCATTGCACGTGCTCTTGTCAATCAACCGGATATGATTGTGGCTGATGAGCCAACAGGGTCTCTGGATTCCCAATCTCAAGAAATAGTATTAGAAGTATTTAAAAGTTTGGCCAAATCTGGGAAAACAGTACTGATTGTGACTCATAACCCAGAAGTAGCTGAATATGCAGATGTAATTATCAAAATGAAGGATGGTGAAGTCGTTGAAGAAGTCAAAAAATAAAGGATTATCCTTTAAAAATAAATTCAAACTTTCTTTAAGTAACTTTATGGAAAGAAAGTGGCGTAATTTGTTGATTGCGGTAGCAACTTCAATCGGTTTTGTAGGCGTACTGATTTCTTTTGGTCTGGGAAATGCTCTGATTTCTATGATTGATGAAAATACAAACGGAGGGAAGCTCCCTTCCCAAGTTCAGATTGCACTGAATTCCAGTGCTGCTGGAAGAGGTTTTTTGAACCAAGATGATAAAAACTACATCACGGATACAGTCGGAAAAGAGTCTATTAAATATCTAGAAAGTCCTTTTAGCATGAGCATGTCAAAGATTAGCATAGACGGACAAGAAGTAGACTTTAGTCAAACCATGCCTTCTTATGCTCAGGTTGTGAGTTTGTATGAGGATACAAGTATTTCTGTTAGTAGTAACGAGGAAGGCAAAGTATTAGCGGGCTCTATTTATACTGATGCGAAAGAACAGGGATTGACGATTCCGATGAGTCTACTGAAAAATTGGAATGAACAAACAGGGAAAAATCTGACAGCTAGTGATGTTATAGGCAAAACAGTATTGGCAAGCATTGTAGAAAATGGTGCTGAAGGTAGCAAGACTTCTCAATTTCAAACTCAGATTGTACGTGTGATCAATGATGAAGATGACATGGAGGACAGTAACAGTTTTATGTCATCCTATCAAATGGAATCTATTTTGAAAGAAGCTGGATTTGCAAAGACTGTATCTTATTTTATTTTGGAACTCAAAGATCCATCTCAGACAAAAGCAGTAACAGAAGAATTGCAGAAAAACAAGAAGTATACAGTTCTTTCTCAACAGGCAGTTCTAGATATTGTGATTACCTTTATTCGTGTTATTCAGGGACTCTTGATAGTACTTTCTTCTCAAGCTATTTTGGTATCCGCTGTTATGATAGGTATTATTATCTACATCAATATCATGCAACGTTCTAAGGAAATAGGTGTTATGAAGGCAGTTGGTTATCAAAATAATGATGTGAAAGGTATTTTTATCTACGAAGCTATTTGGATTGTAGGGATTGCTTTGTTTATGGCATTTTTGATTGCACAAGGGATTGGAAGTTTGGCGAATGTAGCTGTGAATCATTTCTACCCGTCTATTTCTAAAGTTTTTGAATTAAACTTCCTCTCTATTTTTAGCACTCTAGTTTTTGCCGTACTACTTGCTTATATTTCAGCCTACTTTCCAGCCCGTAAGATTAGTAAAATGGATCCGGTAGAATCGTTACGCTATGAATAAGCGCAAAAAGAAACTAACATAGAAAATCAAGGCCAGCGCTTGCAATTTAGCTTAAATAGTTATATAATAAGAACGTTGAAAGGTGATTTGTAGTGATTCAAGTTACTCTTTTCACAATAAAATTTTCATGATTTTCATAAGGAGGAAATCACTAATGGTAGTTAAAGTTGGTATTAACGGTTTCGGACGTATCGGTCGTCTTGCTTTCCGCCGTATCCAAAACGTAGAAGGTGTTGAAGTTACTCGCATCAACGACCTTACAGATCCAGTTATGCTTGCACACTTGTTGAAATATGACACAACTCAAGGTCGTTTCGACGGAACTGTGGAAGTTAAAGAAGGTGGATTTGAAGTTAACGGTAAATTCATCCGTGTTTCTGCTGAACGTGATCCAGAACAAATCGACTGGGCTAACGACGGTGTAGAAATCGTTCTTGAAGCTACTGGTTTCTTTGCTAAGAAAGCAGCTGCTGAAAAACACTTGCACCCAGGTGGAGCTAAGAAAGTTGTTATCACTGCTCCTGGTGGAAACGACGTTAAAACAGTTGTATTCAACACTAACCACGATGTTCTTGATGGTACTGAAACAGTTATCTCAGGTGCTTCATGTACTACAAACTGCTTGGCTCCAATGGCTAAAGCTCTTCAAGACAACTTTGGTGTTGTAGAAGGATTGATGACTACTATCCACGCTTACACTGGTGACCAAATGATCCTTGACGGACCACACCGTGGTGGTGACCTTCGTCGTGCTCGCGCTGGTGCAGCAAACATCGTTCCTAACTCAACTGGTGCTGCTAAAGCAATCGGTCTTGTAATCCCAGAATTGAACGGTAAACTTGACGGATCTGCACAACGCGTTCCAACTCCAACTGGATCAGTTACTGAATTGGTTGCTGTTCTTGAAAAGAACGTTACTGTTGATGAAGTGAACGCAGCTATGAAAGCTGCTTCAAACGAATCATACGGTTACACAGAAGATCCAATCGTATCTTCAGATATCGTAGGTATGTCTTACGGATCATTGTTTGACGCAACTCAAACTAAAGTTCTTGACGTTGACGGTAAACAATTGGTTAAAGTTGTTTCATGGTACGACAACGAAATGTCATACACTGCACAACTTGTACGTACTCTTGAATACTTCGCTAAAATCGCTAAATAATTCTTGAGTTGATAAAAGCAAGGCCAACTGGTCTTGCTTTTTTTGGTATCTATAAGAAAAAATGGATGATAGTGTCATCCATTTTGGTTTAATTCTCTTTCAAATGTATCTGATAGCGCAGTAAAGCTTAATTTGTTTAAGGTCAGAGGATGGACAAAGGATAGTTTAAATGCATGAAGCATTAGTCTCTTAGCTTTTGAATGTGGATTGTAGAGAGGGTCTCCGAGGATTGGATGTCCGTGGTGAGATAGATGAACCCGAATCTGATGAGTTCGCCCTGTTTTTAATCTACAACGAACGAGACTAGTTTTGTTTTGAAATTGTTTCAATCGAGTTACATGAGTTTCAGCATATTGACCATTTTTGAAATCCACCACCCGTTTTCTACGATCGTGACGATCGCGACCGATTTTGTCTCGAAAGACAAGCTCTTTAGTTCCTATTTTTCCCTCAACCAGAGCCCAGTATTCGCGGGAGATTTCTTTTTTCTCTAATAATCGATTGAGGATGGGCAGTATAAATGGATTTTTAGCAAATAGTACGAGTCCACTTGTTTCTTTGTCTAGTCTATGAACGACATAGCAAGTTTGACCTACATAGGCGCTAACATGATTGAGAAGAGCAATCTCATCTGGTTGATTGCCGTGAGTTTTCATTCCTTCAGATTTGTTGACGATGATTAAATGTTGGTCCTGATAAACTTCTTGGACAAGATTAGGATTCCCCCAAACAATTTCTTTTGTAGGATAATCTTCCTCATCGAAAATCAGTTGACATTCATCTCCGGCTTTGACAGTTTGATGCCAATGGACTTCTTCTTGATTGATGAGAATGTGCTTTTTAATTCTCAAGAAATGCCGTATTTTTCTCGGAATGAGTAGTTGCTCCTCCAAGAAGATTTTGACAGTCATTTCAGGAAGAGAATCAGGGATAACAAAGGTAAATTTCATACAGATATTGTAACAAAAAATAGATTATTTGGATAGAGAAACTAGCTAAATTCTTGTCTTCCTATGGGGAAGATGATAAAATAAACGCATGAAATTAGATACATTATTTGAAAAATTTCTTTCTTTATTTAAGAAAGATGAAGCTGAAATGGAAGAAATAGAAATCGATGAAGTTAATAATGAAGAAAATACCTCGACTAATTTAAGACGGTCAAGAGGTGGGCGAAAGAAAGTTGGGCAAGTCGGTCCCATTCGAAAATTTTGGCGTCGCTATCATCTGACAAAAATCTTTCTAATTCTCGGACTAAGTGCAAGCTTGTTTGTTGGGGTCTATCTATTTGCCTTGGCTAAATCGACAAATGTTACAGACTTGCAGAATGCTTTGAAAACACGAACGGTGATTTTTGACAGAGAAGAGAATGAGGCTGGTGCCTTGTCAGGCCAAAAAGGGACCTATGTTGAACTTTCGGAAATTAGTGAAGACTTGCAGAATGCTGTTATTGCGACAGAAGATAGAAGCTTCTATAAAAATAGCGGAATTAACTATAGTCGCTTTTTCCTAGCTATCCTAACAGCTGGTCGCTCGGGTGGTGGTTCTACAATTACCCAACAGTTAGCGAAAAATGCTTATCTTTCACAAGACCAAACTGTTCAGAGAAAGGCTAAAGAATTCTTTCTTGCTTTAGAATTAACCAAAAAATACAGTAAAAAAGAAATTCTAACCATGTATTTGAACAATGCCTACTTCGGAAATGGAGTTTGGGGTGTTGAGGATGCTAGTAAAAAGTACTTTGGAGTTTCGGCATCGGAATTAACTCTTGATGAAGCCGCCACTTTAGCAGGTATGCTTAAAGGCCCAGAATTGTACAATCCTCTGAATTCTATTGAGCATTCAACTAATCGAAGAGATACTGTCTTACAAAATATGGTGGCTGCCGGTTACCTGGATAAAAATAAGGAAGCAGAAGCAGCAAGTGTTGATATGGCTTCTCAATTGAAAGATAGTTATGAAGGGAAAATATCAGACTACCGTTATCCTTCTTATTTTGATGCAGTTGTTAATGAAGCTATTGAAAAGTATAATCTAACAGAGGAAGAAATCGTTAATAACGGTTATCGAATTTATACGGAGCTAGATCAAAATTACCAAGCAAATATGCAGGTTATCTATCAAAATACTTCGCTCTTTCCGACAGCTGAAGATGGGACACATGCAGAGTCTGGTAGTGTCGCATTAGAACCAAAAACAGGTGGAGTTCGAGGAGTCGTTGGTCGAGTGGCAGGGGATGATAAGACAGGTTTCAGGAATTTTAACTATGCAACCCAATCCAAAAGAAGTCCAGGGTCTACTATTAAACCCTTGATAGTGTACACACCAGCGGTTGAGGCAGGTTGGTCTCTTAATAAGGAGTTGGATAATCATACCATGCAATATGGTGATTATAAAGTAGACAACTACGCAGGAATCAAGACATCACGAGAAGTACCCATGTATCAAGCTTTGGCTAAATCTCTAAATTTACCTGCAGTAGCTACTGTTAAAGAACTTGGAATTGATAAAGCCTTTGAAGCGGGTGAAAAGTTTGGTCTCAACATGAGCGATGTAGATCGTGTGCTTGGAGTAGCTTTAGGTGGTGGCGTAGAAACTAACCCTCTTCAGATGGCCCAAGCCTACGCAGTGTTTGCAAATGAAGGACTCATGCCGGATGCTCACTTTATCACCCGTATTGAAAATGCTAGTGGTCAAGTGATTGCTACTCATAAAAATACTCAAAAACGAGTGGTTGACAAATCGGTAGCTGATAAAATGACCAGTATGATGTTAGGTACTTTTACAAATGGTACAGGGGTCAGTTCGTCTCCAGATGATTATGTCATGGCTGGAAAAACAGGAACAACAGAGGCAGCCTTTAACCCAGAATATACCAGTGATCAATGGGTGATTGGTTATACACCAGATATAGTAATTAGCCATTGGCTTGGTTTCCCTACTACCGATGAAAATCATTATCTAGCAGGTTCGACTTCGAATGGTGCTGCTCACATTTTTAGAAGTATGGCGGAAACAATCCTACCATATACGCCAGGAAGCACTTTTACAGTTGAAAATGCTTATAAAATGAATGGTATTGCACCAGAAAATACACCTAAACAAACTACAAGTGATACTAGTACGCAGTCGGATGATATATTAGCAGATATTCGTGGACGAGCACAAAATCTGGTCGATGAAGCAGGAAAAGCTATTTCAGATGCTAAGATTAAAGAAAAAGCTCAGACAGTTTGGGATACCATTGTAGATCTGTTTCGCTAAATTGTTTAAAAGGTAAAAGGCAAGGATTCAAATCTTTGTCTTTTTTACCCTCACTTGTCAGTATTCACAACTGCCATAACATTAGAGAGTAAAAACAGCACAAGATAGGAACGATGGCCTCTCTTTCCCCCTTTCTCTGCTATACTACAAGCAGAGAAAGGGGGAAAGCAAATGCTTGAAAAGAATTATGAGAAGGTAAAAGGAATTGTTCATAAATGTAGAAAAGACTACTATCTCCATCTATGGGAAAAAGAGGATTGGGACCAAGAGGGCATGATCTGTCTTTATGAACTGCTTGAGGTCCATCCAGAATTAGTGGAAGAGGAAAAGAAACTCTACGTCTACTTCAAAACAAAATTCCGCAATCGAATCCTTGATAGCGTTAGAAAACAAGAGAGTCAAAAACGTCGCCTAGACCGAATGGCCTACGAAGAAGTAGGAGAAATTAGCCATCGCCTACCAGAAGGAGGATTGTGGCTGGATGATTACTACGCCCTTCATGAATTGCTGGATACTTATAGAAGAAAATTACCAGAAGATAAACAAGAAGCCTACGAACGCCTCTGGGCAGACGAACGATTTAAAGTACTGCAAAGCCCTTCTCAGAGAGCTGAAGGAACATTACAAGACTTCTAAAAAAATTAAAAAAAGGTGTTGACAAAGTACGAAAAAGTCGGTATAATAGTAAGAGTTGAAAATAACAACTCCGGTCCGTTGGTCAAGGGGTTAAGACACCGCCTTTTCACGGCGGTAACACGGGTTCGAATCCCGTACGGACTATAGTATATTGCAGATGAAACACTAGATGAAAAAAATTAAAAAAAGTTTCAAAAAAGTGTTGACAAGCGAAAGCAGCTGTGATATACTAATATAGTTGTCACTTGAGAGAAGCGAGTGACAAAGACCTTTGAAAACTGAACAAGACGAACCAATGTGCAGGGCACTACAACTAAGGTTGTAGTACTGAACAATGAAAAAACAATAAATCTGTCAGTGACAGAAATGAGTGAGAACTCAAACTTTTAATGAGAGTTTGATCCTGGCTCAGGACGAACGCTGGCGGCGTGCCTAATACATGCAAGTAGAACGCTGAAGGAGGAGCTTGCTTCTCCGGATGAGTTGCGAACGGGTGAGTAACGCGTAGGTAACCTGCCTGGTAGCGGGGGATAACTATTGGAAACGATAGCTAATACCGCATAACAGTAGATATCGCATGATATCTGCTTGAAAGGTGCAATTGCATCACTACCAGATGGACCTGCGTTGTATTAGCTAGTTGGTGAGGTAACGGCTCACCAAGGCGACGATACATAGCCGACCTGAGAGGGTGATCACCACACTGGGACTGAGACACGTACCAGACTCCTACGGGAGGCAGCAGTAGGGAATCTTCGGCAATGGACGAAAGTCTGACCGAGCAACGCCGCGTGAGTGAAGAAGGTTTTCGGATCGTAAAGCTCTGTTGTAAGAGAAGAACGAGTGTGAGAGTGGAAAGTTCACACTGTGACGGTATCTTACCAGAAAGGGACGGCTAACTACGTGCCAGCAGCCGCGGTAATACGTAGGTCCCGAGCGTTGTCCGGATTTATTGGGCGTAAAGCGAGCGCAGGCGGTTAGATAAGTCTGAAGTTAAAGGCTGTGGCTTAACCATAGTACGCTTTGGAAACTGTTTAACTTGAGTGCAAGAGGGGAGAGTGGAATTCCATGTGTAGCGGTGAAATGCGTAGATATATGGAGGAACACCGGTGGCGAAAGCGGCTCTCTGGCTTGTAACTGACGCTGAGGCTCGAAAGCGTGGGGAGCAAACAGGATTAGATACCCTGGTAGTCCACGCCGTAAACGATGAGTGCTAGGGTGTTAGACCCTTTCCGGGGTTTAGTGCCGTAGCTAACGCATTAAGCACTCCGCCTGGGGAGTACGACCGCAAGGTTGAAACTCAAAGGAATTGACGGGGTACTGCACAAGCGGTGGAGCATGTGGTTTAATTCGAAGCAACGCGAAGAACCTTACCAGGTCTTGACATCCCTCTGACCTCTCTAGAGATAGAGATTTCCTTCGGGACAGAGGTGACAGGTGGTGCATGGTTGTCGTCAGCTCGTGTCGTGAGATGTTGGGTTAAGTCCCGCAACGAGCGCAACCCCTATTGTTAGTTGCCATCATTCAGTTGGGCACTCTAGCGAGACTGCCGGTAATAAACCGGAGGAAGGTGGGGATGACGTCAAATCATCATGCCCCTTATGACCTGGGCTACACACGTGCTACAATGGCTGGTACAACGAGTCGCAAGTCGGTGACGGCAAGCTAATCTCTTAAAGCCAGTCTCAGTTCGGATTGTAGGCTGCAACTCGCCTACATGAAGTCGGAATCGCTAGTAATCGCGGATCAGCACGCCGCGGTGAATACGTTCCCAGCCTTTGTACACACCGCCCGTCACACCACGAGAGTTTGTAACACCCGAAGTCGGTGAGGTAACCGTTTGGAGCCAGCCGCCTAAGGTGGGATAGATGATTGGGGTGAAGTCGTAACAAGGTAGCCGTATCGGAAGGTGCGGCTGGATCACCTCCTTTCTAAGGATAAGGAATGCACATTGGTCTTGTTTAGTCTTGAGAGGTCTTGTGGGTACCTTTAGCTCAGCTGGGAGAGCGCCTGCTTTGCACGCAGGAGGTCAGCGGTTCGATCCCGCTAGGCTCCATTGGTGAGAGATCACCAAGTAATGCACATTGAAAAATTGAATATCTATATCAAATAGTAACAAGAAAAATAAACCGAAAAACGCTGTAGTATTAATAAGAGTTTATGACTGAAAGGTCAGAAAAAAATAAGGTTAAGTTAATAAGGGCGCACGGTGGATGCCTTGGCACTAGGAGCCGAAGAAGGACGTGACAAACGACGATATGCCTTGGGTAGCTGTAAGTAAGCGATGATCCAGGGATTTCGAATGGGGGAACCCAACAGGTACTACCTGTTACCCATATCTGTTAAGGATATGAGGAGGAAGACGCAGTGAACTGAAACATCTAAGTAGCTGCAGGAAGAGAAAGCAAAAAGCGATTGCCTTAGTAGCGGCGAGCGAAACGGCAGGAGGGCAAACCGAAGAGTTTACTCTTCGGGGTTGTAGGACTGCAATGTGGACTCAAAGATTATAGAAGAATGGTTTGGGAAAATCAGCCAAAGAGAGTGATAGCCTCGTATTCAAAATAGTCTTTGTACCTAGCAGTATCCTGAGTACGGCGGGACACGTGAAATCCCGTCGGAATCTGGGAGGACCATCTCCCAACCCTAAATACTCCCTAGTGACCGATAGTGAACCAGTACCGTGAGGGAAAGGTGAAAAGCACCCCGGGAGGGGAGTGAAATAGAACCTGAAACCGTGTGCCTACAACAAGTTCGAGCCCGTTAATGGGTGAGAGCGTGCCTTTTGTAGAATGAACCGGCGAGTTACGATATGATGCGAGGTTAAGTTGAAGAGACGGAGCCGTAGGGAAACCGAGTCTGAATAGGGCGCATTAGTATCATGTCGTAGACCCGAAACCATGTGACCTACCCATGAGCAGGTTGAAGGTGCGGTAAGACGCACTGGAGGACCGAACCAGGGCACGTTGAAAAGTGCTTGGATGACTTGTGGGTAGCGGAGAAATTCCAAACGAACTTGGAGATAGCTGGTTCTCTCCGAAATAGCTTTAGGGCTAGCGTCGACATTAAGATTCTTGGAGGTAGAGCACTGTTTGGGTGAGGGGTCCATCCCGGATTACCAATCTCAGATAAACTCCGAATGCCAATGAATTATGGTCGGCAGTCAGACTGCGAGTGCTAAGATCCGTAGTCGAAAGGGAAACAGCCCAGACCACCAGCTAAGGTCCCAAAAATAATTGTTAAGTGGAAAAAGGATGTGGGGTTGCACAGACAACTAGGATGTTAGCTTAGAAGCAGCTATTCATTCAAAGAGTGCGTAATAGCTCACTAGTCGAGTGACCCTGCGCCGAAAATGTACCGGGGCTAAAACAATTTACCGAAGCTGTGGATACCTTTATAGGTATGGTAGGAGAGCGTTCTATGTGTGAAGAAGGTGTACCGTGAGGAGTGCTGGAACGCATAGAAGTGAGAATGCCGGTATGAGTAGCGAAAGACAGGTGAGAATCCTGTCCACCGTAAGACTAAGGTTTCCAGGGGAAGGCTCGTCCGCCCTGGGTTAGTCGGGACCTAAGGAGAGACCGAAAGGTGTATCCGATGGACAACAGGTTGATATTCCTGTACTAGAGTATGTAGTGATGGAGGGACGCAGTAGGCTAACTAAAGCGTGCGAATGGAAGAGCACGTCTAAGCAGTGAGGTGTGATATGAGTCAAATGCTTATATCTATAACATTGAGCTGTGATGGGGAGCGAAGTTTAGTAGCGAAGTTAGTGACGTCACACTGCCAAGAAAAGCTTCTAGCGTTTAAACATACTCTACCCGTACCGCAAACCGACACAGGTAGTCGAGGCGAGTAGCCTCAGGTGAGCGAGAGAACTCTCGTTAAGGAACTCGGCAAAATGACCCCGTAACTTCGGGAGAAGGGGTGCTGACTTTAAGTCAGCCGCAGTGAATAGGCCCAAGCAACTGTTTATCAAAAACACAGCTCTCTGCTAAATCGTAAGATGATGTATAGGGGGTGACGCCTGCCCGGTGCTGGAAGGTTAAGAGGAGTGCTTAGCGGTAACGCGAAGGTATGAATTGAAGCCCCAGTAAACGGCGGCCGTAACTATAACGGTCCTAAGGTAGCGAAATTCCTTGTCGGGTAAGTTCCGACCCGCACGAAAGGCGTAATGATTTGGGCACTGTCTCAACGAGAGACTCGGTGAAATTTTAGTACCTGTGAAGATGCAGGTTACCCGCGACAGGACGGAAAGACCCCATGGAGCTTTACTGCAGTTTGATATTGAGTGTCTGTACCACATGTACAGGATAGGTAGGAGTCTAAGAGATCGGGACGCCAGTTTCGAAGGAGACGTTGTTGGGATACTACCCTTGTGTTATGGCCACTCTAACCCGGATAGGTGATCCCTATCGGAGACAGTGTCTGACGGGCAGTTTGACTGGGGCGGTCGCCTCCTAAAAGGTAACGGAGGCGCCCAAAGGTTCCCTCAGAATGGTTGGAAATCATTCGCAGAGTGTAAAGGTATAAGGGAGCTTGACTGCGAGAGCTACAACTCGAGCAGGGACGAAAGTCGGGCTTAGTGATCCGGTGGTTCCGTATGGAAGGGCCATCGCTCAACGGATAAAAGCTACCCTGGGGATAACAGGCTTATCTCCCCCAAGAGTTCACATCGACGGGGAGGTTTGGCACCTCGATGTCGGCTCGTCGCATCCTGGGGCTGTAGTCGGTCCCAAGGGTTGGGCTGTTCGCCCATTAAAGCGGCACGCGAGCTGGGTTCAGAACGTCGTGAGACAGTTCGGTCCCTATCCGTCGCGGGCGTAGGAAATTTGAGAGGATCTGCTCCTAGTACGAGAGGACCAGAGTGGACTTACCGCTGGTGTACCAGTTGTCTTGCCAAAGGCATCGCTGGGTAGCTATGTAGGGAAGGGATAAACGCTGAAAGCATCTAAGTGTGAAACCCACCTCAAGATGAGATTTCCCATGATTTTATATCAGTAAGAGCCCTGAGAGATGATCAGGTAGATAGGTTAGAAGTGGAAGTGTGGCGACACATGTAGCGGACTAATACTAATAGCTCGAGGACTTATCCAAAGTAACTGAGAATACGAAGTGTGAAGGTTTTCTTGGAATTTGATAGATATTCAATTTTGAGTAGGTATTACTCAAAGTTAAGTGACGATAGCCTAGGAGATACACCTGTACCCATGCCGAACACAGAAGTTAAGCCCTAGAACGCCGGAAGTAGTTGGGGGTTGCCCCCTGTGAGATAAGGAAGTCGCTTAGCTAAAGGGAGTTTAGCTCAGCTGGGAGAGCATCTGCCTTACAAGCAGAGGGTCAGCGGTTCGATCCCGTTAACTCCCATAGGTCCCGTAGTGTAGCGGTTATCACGTCGCCCTGTCACGGCGAAGATCGCGGGTTCGATTCCCGTCGGGACCGTTTAAGATAACGGAAGTTATTTTAGACTCGTTAGCTCAGTTGGTAGAGCAATTGACTTTAATCAATGGGTCACTGGTTCGAGCCCAGTACGGGTCATCATTGCGGGTTTGGCGGAATTGGCAGACGCACCAGATTTAGGATCTGGCGCTTAACGGCGTGGGGGTTCAAGTCCCTTAACCCGCATAATAGAAATAAGCCGGCTTAGCTCAGTTGGTAGAGCATCTGATTTGTAATCAGAGGGTCGCGTGTTCAAGTCATGTAGCCGGCATTTTTTTAATATAACCAAGAGGTCGATGCGAACGTAGTTCAGTGGTAGAACACCACCTTGCCAAGGTGGGGGTCGCGGGTTCGAATCCCGTCGTTCGCTTAGAGAGGCCGGGGTGGCGGAACTGGCAGACGCACAGGACTTAAAATCCTGCGATTGGTAACGATCGTACCGGTTCGATCCCGGTCCTCGGCATATAATGAGCACCCTTAGCTCAACTGGATAGAGTACCTGACTACGAATCAGGCGGTTAGAGGTTCGACTCCTCTAGGGTGCATTTTTTCTATTTAACTCGGGAAGTAGCTCAGCTTGGTAGAGTACTTGGTTTGGGACCAAGGTGTCGCAGGTTCGAATCCTGTCTTCCCGATAAATATTACTTGAGTAAGAACACTAGTTGTTCTTTTTTTGGCTCTTTTCTACCATTTGTCAAGTATATCAAGGGCCTTAAGTAAAAAAAGAGATAAGACAGTAGCTATTCTGAGGTTACTGTCTTATTTTTACCACTTATTGATCCATAAAAGGACATGCTAAAAAACACCTCATCTGGTATTTTTTGAAACAAGGTGTTATAATAATACGGCATAGATGACCTTATCGATTTTGGGTCAAAGAGTAATCGTAAAGTTTGTTATGCGTAATGAGGTAATACATTGTTCTAATGAGACGATGTATAGAGGCAATCGCATGTGGCTTGGTTGAAGCTATTGTCGATTGTCTTTTTCGTTTCTCATAAAAGTCGGCGATATGGCAGGGATTGGTATGACTAGCTGAAGCGATGTTATGAATGCACTTGAACAAGATTTTTCTGGCATAGGGATTACCTCGCTTAGTAATGTGTTCCTTGGCGAGAAAGTTCCCAGATTCATAGTGTCTGAGGTCAATGCCAATAAAAGCGTTGATTTGATTGGTAGACTGAAAGCGACGAATATCTCCCAATTCGCCAATGATAGATGTCGCTGTGATTTCTGCGATGCCAGGAATTGATCGTAAGATGTCATACTCTGGTAAAGGCTGAGCTAGAGCTACCATGTCGTCTAAGACAACCTGTCTGTGCTCAGAAAGACGAAGCAATTCTTGAGCATAGTAACGAACCTCTTCAAGCATTGGGGAGATTTTCTTGATCGCACAAAAAGATTGTTTAGCGAGTTTTATAAGTTTATCAGTCAGGTAAGCAATACGCTTTTCAGAGATTCGTTTGGAGGTAGATTGACGGATAATCTTACATAATTCATTTTGAGATAGGTTTAATACAAACTCTTTGCATGGAAAAGCCATCACTAAATTCCAATATTGCTCTCCAGTTGGTGTGGATAAGAGATTTTCCAATTCAGGAAAGGTGACTTGTAAGACCTTGTGTAGACGATTTTTAGCTCTAACAATGTCTTCTGTAAGATTTTGATAGAAACGGCTTAAATCACGCAGATGTTGATAAACTTCTTCCTGCGCATAAGTTGGTTTACGATTGAGTATAAACTGAGAATGAGCCAACTTTTCAGCATCAATTTTGTCTGTTTTACGAACTCGCAGACTGTCCAGTTGCTTCTTAGCTTCCAGAGGATTCAGCTGCGTATAAGCGTAGCCGTATTCCTCAAGAAAGGCTCGAAGACGCCGAGAATAGACACCAGTAGTTTCAAATATAATCTCAGGATTATGAACAGTTTTCAAGTCATTCAAAAGACGATTGAAGCCAATGGCGTCATTGAGCATAGTGTATCCATGAATCTTTTCACCGTTGACTAAAATTTCCACCTCAGAACTTGCCTTACTCACATCAATTCCAAATACTGTACGCATGATATTACCTCTTTTGTCTTGAATAATTCCGTGTTTTAGTGATTTTATTTTCAATACGCGACGTCTAGCGTCCCACATACTTTGATCAAATTCCACCTAAAACAAGGTGTCTTGCCAGTTTGTCAAGCGACGTCTAGCGCCAAAGAGCCCTACGACTTTACAAGACACCTCTACTTTAACATAAAGAAAAAGTAGTGAGTACTCTCTCCCGTCGGAGATTTTCTCACTACTAATCTTAGTATGTTTATCAACTGTAGTGGATTGAAGAAAAGCTAAGATCTGGAGAGGACAATCGTTGTCCTCTCCATTTTTATATTCAGAGCGATGAAAATTCGTTTCTTAAAGTTGTCAAAGTTCCTAAAACCAAAGGCATTACGATTGATGAGTTTAATGAGATTATTAGTCGCTTCCAATGAATAAGGTGGTAGAGGTAAGAAAAAGTGTTTATCTTTGACGCAAAGTTCATCCAAAATCGAAAACTAGCATTGTCCATGACAATGACATGAGGTGTCTTCAAAGCAGGCAGGAGTTGCGTTTTGAACCACTTCACAAAGAAGTCGTTCGTCATGCTTTCCTTGTAAATCATAGGAGCTATAAACTCTCCATCTACTTGTCCTGCAACAATTGAAGTCCGCTCAAAACGCCGTCCATTAATCTTTTCATAGACTTTCTCTCCTCTAGGAGCCCGTGCATGAGAACGATAGAGGTAGCGGTCGATTCCTGTTTCGTCAATATATACGACTGGTAAATCTTTTAGATTATCCAAAATATCAAGAAATTCAGCGACTTTCTCTGGATCTTGTTCCTTAAAGCTAGTCGTCTTTTTTTAAAGTGACATTGATCTGCTTTAAAGCTGCCCATACTGAAGGAACAGCACAATCAAAATGTGCCGCAATTTCCCGTAAAAAAGCATCTGGATGAGCCTCTACAAAGGCCTTCAACTCCTCCAAAGGAATCTTTCGGCTTTTGGCGACTCTCTTTTTCCGCTCTAAGTGCCCTTGTTCACGTAATTTCTTTTCCCATGTGAAGAGAGTTCTGACGCCAACATCAAAAACTTTGGATGCCTCGACATGGCTGTGTCCCTCTTTGATGTAATTTAATGCTCGTTGTTTAAAATCTGTACTATATGCCATAGCTTTATTATAACATGTATTTTATAAACTAAGTAACTATAAAAACGTTCATCACTCAGTTTACGGCTATCTTGTTGGATGAGTTTCCAATAGCGCTTGATCGCCTTGTATTGATGGGATTTTCTATCGAATTGATTCATAATTTGGACACGAATACGGCTCATAGCACGGCTAAGATGTTGTACAATGTGAAAGCGATCTAGAACGATTTTAGCACATGGAAAGCTGTTTAGCCAAGTCATAATAAGGACTAAACATATCCATAGTAATGATTTTGACGCGACATCGGACAGAACTATCATATTTAAGAAAATGATTTCGGATGATAGCTTGTGTTCTTCCTTCAAGAACAGTAATGATATTGAGCTTGTCAAAATCTTGAGCAATAAAACTCATCTTTCCCTTAGTGAAGGCATACTCGTCCCATGACATAATCTCAGGCAGATATCTAAAATTACACTCAAAGTGGAAGTCATTGAGCTTTCGAATGACAGTTGAAGTTGAAATGACCAGCTGATGAGCGATATCAGTCATAGAAGTCTTTTCAATCAATTTTTGCGCAATTTTTTGGTTGATAACACGAGGAATTTGATGATTTTTCTTGACGATAGAAGTCTCAGCGACCATCATTTTCGAACAATGATAGCACTTGAATCGACGCTTTCTAAGGAGGATTCTAGTAGGCATACCAGTCGTTTCAAGGTAAGGAATTTTCGACGGTTTTTTAAAATCATATTTCTTCATTTGACTTCCACAATCAGGGCAAGACGGAGCATCGTAGTCCAGTTTAGCGATGATTTCCTTGTGTGTATCCATATTGATGATATCTAGAATCTTGATGTTTGGATCTTTGATATCGAGTAGTTTTGTGATAAAATGTAATTGTTCCATATGATTCTTTCTAATGATGGTTTGGTTGCTTTTCATTATAGATTATATGGGACTTTTTTTGTGCTTTAAAGAAAACAGTTTAAGTGTGGCTAAAAAAGAATGAGTTTGTTAATAAAGGGGAAAATAAGTGACATTTGATACTGGACTAAAATCAAAAAAACATCTTATAATAGTAGTTATGAAACTTACAAACGAAGAAACACAAAAAAATTGAACAACTCTTAAAAAGATTCATCGTACGCCAAATATCACAAACGTCTACAGATTATTTATTTTTCGCTCAAAAGAAAAAGAGTTATAAGGAAATCATGGATCTCCTAGATTGTAATAAAAACAACTGTTTGGAGGAATTTGAAAAAATATAAGGAGTTTGGTTTAGAAGCTCTTCTTCAAGAAACCCGTGGTGGACGTCATCGAGAATATATGACTTACGAAGAGGAACAAGCATTCCTAAAACGTCATATAGAAGCTGCTCAGGCTGGGGAATTTGTAACTGTCAATCAGTTATTTGAAGCCTATCAAAAAGAGATTGGTCGCACTTCCACACGTGATGGTTTCTATTATCTCCTGAAACGCCATGGTTGGCGAACGGTCACTCCTCGATCTGAACATCCCAAGAAGGCAGACGCTCAGACAATTGAGACGTCTAAAAATAAAATCTACATTCGAGACCTTAAGTAAGCGCTTTAAAGAGGAGGGGACTTATAACAAAGTACGATTGATGTACCAAGATGAAGCTGGTTTCGGGAGGATCAGTAAGATGAGTTCTTGTTGGGCTCCTCAAGAAATTCGACCTAGCATTCCCTGTTATTATATGCGAGAATATCTCTATTGTTATGGGGCAGTAGATGCTCAGACAGGAGATTCCTTCTTCCTTATTGCTGGAGGATGTAATACTGAGTGGACGAATGAATTTCTACGGCAAGTCTCACAAGCTTATCCAGACGACTATATTTTACTTGTCATGGATAATGCTATATGGCATAAATCAAGTACCTTAGAGATTCCAAGTAATATTGAATTGGCTTTTATCCCACCTTATACACCAGAAATGAACCCTATTGAACAAGTCTGGAAAGAAATTCGAAAACGAGGTTTTAAAAATAAGGCTTTCCAAACATTGGAAGCCGTCATTAATAAGCTTCAAGAAGTTATTCTAGGACTGGAAAAAAATGTTTTAAAGTCAACTGTCAGCAGACAATGGACGAGGTTGCTTTTTGAAAATAATTGAGTATTAAATATCTTTAAATTTTTGCGGTATGATTTTATTATTTGCTTTTTGATAGGACGCTTTTTCTTTATTTTATATAGAAGATTTTTTTCGTGCTTTTTTTCGAATAAATAAGATAAAAATAGCCTAGAATAAAAGATTAAAAAGAGGGAAATATGAAAATTCGTGGTTTTGAATTAGTTTCTAGTTTTACAGATGAGAGTTTGCTACCCAAGCGTGAGACAGCACATGCAGCTGGTTATGACTTAAAGGTTGCTGTGCGCACAGTCATTGCTCCAGGAGAGATTGTCCTTGTTCCGACAGGGGTCAAGGCTTATATGCAACCGACAGAAGTGCTTTATCTCTATGATCGTTCTTCAAACCCTCGTAAGAAGGGCTTGGTTTTGATTAACTCTGTGGGTGTCATTGATGGAGATTATTATGGTAACCCAGGAAATGAAGGACATATCTTTGCACAGATGAAAAACATTACTGACCAAGAAGTGATTCTTGAAGTTGGGGAACGTGTGGTCCAGGCTGTCTTTGCTCCATTTTTGATTGCGGATGGCGATGAGGCAGACGGAGTGCGGACTGGTGGATTTGGATCGACTGGGCACTAAGATGAAGATTATTTTTGTACGTCACGGGGAGCCAGATTATCGTGTGTTAGAGGAGCATGCTTATTCCGGATTTGGAATGGATCTAGCTCCCTTATCTGAGAAGGGAAGGAAACAGGCTCAGGACCTTTGCCAAAATCCCTTGTTTCAATCAGCTGATCTGCTAGTAGCTTCTTCAGTGACACGAGCTTTAGAAACGGCTTCTTATCTTGCTAGTGCTATTGGATTTCCTTTGAGAGTGGAGCCATTATTGCATGAATGGCAAGTCTATGAAAGTGGCGTAGAGAATTTTGAAAAAGCTCGTACTCTGTTTCTAGAAAATAATGGATCCTTACCTCCTAATAGTCCTGTTCAATATGAGACAGCTGAGGAAATGAGGTCTCGGTTTCTAAAAACTATGCGCAAGTATCGAGACTATCAGACAGTCGTTGTTGTCACTCATCGAATGCTCATGCGCCAGTTTGTGCCAAATGAGAAGATTGATTTTTGTCAAGTGATTGAGTGTGAGATAGAGATTTAGAAAGAGGCACAATGAAATGAGTTATAAAGATTTTCAAGCTTTTACCGCCGAGAATTGTCGAGGGTATAAGAAGATTTTTGAGATTAGTATTGGAGGATTTCTTTACCTAGCATTTCTCCCTGATGCCTATCATAAAATTCTTTGTATTTCTTCAGACTACATGTCAATCATTGACAGCGAAAATGGGCAAGTAACACCGATAGACGGAGATTACGATGAGGTAGAGTTAGTAGCCATGTGTGAGGGATATGATTCACCTATCCCTATCGCTGGTCAATACGGTGGAAATCTCCCTCTGGATAATGGCAAAGACATCAGAGTGACAATGGATAAAGACCAATCTGAAGATTATCCGATTTTAACTATTTATTGGGAAAAAGCTAAGGGAGATAAAAGTCAAATTTATAAAGGTTATTTACCTTATATTTTTGGATTTAGCCCTGATGGTCAGTATTATATCCATGCTGATGATGGCGGGCTCACTGTTTTGAAAAGAAATAGTCATTAATATAAAAATTAATAAGAGATTTTAAAATGAGAGGATTAGAATTATAGCAAAGAAAAAAGCGACATTTGTGTGTCAAAATTGTGAATATAATTCCCCCAAGTATTTAGGGCGCTGTCCAAACTGTGGGTCTTGGTCTTCTTTTGTTGAGGAGGTTGAGGTTGCAGAGGTCAAGAATGCGCGTGTGTCCTTGACGGGGGAGAAAACCAAGCCCATGAAACTGGCTGAAGTGACCTCCGTCAATGTCAATAGAACCAAGACAGAGATGGAGGAGTTCAACCGTGTACTTGGAGGCGGAGTCGTACCAGGAAGTCTAGTCCTTATCGGTGGGGATCCTGGGATTGGAAAATCAACTCTGCTCTTACAAGTCTCAACCCAGTTGTCTCAAGTAGGAACTGTTCTCTATGTCAGCGGGGAGGAATCTGCCCAGCAAATCAAGCTACGAGCAGAGCGCTTGGGTGATATTGATAGTGAGTTTTATCTCTATGCTGAGACCAATATGCAGAGTGTTCGCGCAGAGATGGAGCGCATCCAGCCAGACTTCCTCATCATCGACTCTATCCAGACCATCATGTCTCCTGAGATTTCAGGAGTGCAAGGATCTGTGTCTCAGGTGCGTGAGGTGACTGCAGAACTCATGCAGTTGGCTAAGACTAATAACATTGCCATCTTTATTGTCGGGCATGTGACCAAGGAAGGAACCTTGGCGGGTCCTCGTATGTTGGAGCATATGGTGGATACGGTGCTTTACTTTGAGGGGGGAACGCCACCATACCTTCCGTATCTTGAGGGTGGTCAAAAACCGTTTTGGCTCCACTAATGAGATTGGGATTTTTGAGATGCAGTCGGGTGGCTTGGTTGAGGTTCTCAATCCGAGTCAAGTTTTCCTAGAAGAACGTTTAGATGGAGCAACTGGTTCGTCCATCGTAGTGACCATGGAAGGAACCCGTCCTATTCTTGCGGAGGTTCAGGCCTTGGTAACACCGACTATGTTTGGAAATGCTAAGCGGACTACAACAGGGCTTGATTTCAATCGTGCAAGTTTGATTATGGCTGTTTTAGAGAAACGTGCAGGGCTTCTTTTACAAAATCAGGATGCTTATCTCAAATCTGCTGGTGGTGTCAAATTGGATGAGCCTGCTATTGACTTGGCTGTTGCAGTGGCTATTGCTTCGAGCTATAAGGACAAGCCAACCAATCCTCAGGAATGTTTTGTAGGAGAATTAGGTTTGACTGGAGAAATTCGGCGCGTAAATCGTATCGAGCAACGGATCAATGAAGCAGCGAAACTTGGATTTACAAAAATCTATGTACCGAAAAATTCCTTGACTGGTATCAAGCCCCCTAAGGAAATTCAGGTGATTGGAGTGACGACTATTCAGGAAGTCTTGAAAAAAGTCTTTGCCTAATAGTCTTACTCAGTTTAGTTTGCAAAACACTTTATAGCCAATATTTATTAAAAACAAGGAGGAATTTCTGATGAAATTTTCTATGGACAGTCATATGCAATTTCCTTTGGTAGAGTTGTCACTCAATCAAGGAGAAACCGTCTATATCCAGCGCGGTAGTATGGTCTACCACACGCCTAACGTAAGCCTCAATACCCAGCTTAATGCCAGCGGTTCTGGTTTGGGACGTTTTGTCAAAGCCGTAGGGCGTTCGATGGTTTCTGGCGAAAGTACCTTTATCACGCAAGCTGTTGCTGAGTCTGACAACGGCAACCTTGCTTTAGCACCAGATACTCCTGGTCAAGTGATTGCTCTCGAGCTAGGAGAAAAGCAATATCGATTGAATGATGGAGCCTTTCTAGCTCTTGATGGTACAGCTTTCTATACAATGGAGCGTCAGTCTATTGGGAAGGCTCTGTTCGGAGGGCAAGGCGGTCTCTTTGTGATGACAACCCAAGGTCAGGGAACTCTTTTGGCTAATGCTTTTGGATCTATTAAGAAAATTGAGCTTCAAAACCAAGAAATAACGATTGACAATGCCCATGTGGTGGCTTGGAGTCAATCTTTGGACTATCATATCCACTTAGAAAATGGTTTCTGGCAATCTATTGGTACAGGCGAAGGAGTGGTGAATACCTTCCGAGGTACTGGTGAGGTTTATGTACAAAGTCTCAATCTTCAAAGCTTTGCAGGCTCTCTCAACAAGTATATCCAAAAAGAATCATAACAATAAAAACTAGGATAGGGACCTAAGCTAGATGCTAGAAGTCTCTGTTCTAGTTTTTTTATATGGCAGTTGAAAACTGACAAGACAAAGAAAAGATGGTAAGATAGAAGATAAATAATTTGGTTTTCAAATTATCTTAAAAGTAAGAAAGTGTGTTGTCATGTCGTATTTTGAACAGTTTATGCAAGCCAATCAGGCTTATGTTGCCCTGCATGGGCAGTTAAATCTGCCAATCAAGCCGAAAACAAGAGTAGCCATTGTGACTTGTATGGACTCACGTCTGCACGTTGCACAAGCTTTGGGACTAGCACTTGGAGATGCTCACATTTTACGGAATGCGGGCGGTCGAGTGACAGATGATATGATTTGCTCACTGGTCATTTCCCAGCAACAAATGGGAACAAGAGAGATTGTGGTCCTTCATCATACAGACTGTGGTGCTCAGACATTTCAAAACGAAGAGTTTCAAGAACATTTAAAAACTGAATTAGGGGTTGATGTCTCGGGTCAAGATTTTCTCCCTTTTCAAGATGTTGAGGAGAGTGTTCGTGAGGATATGCAGTTACTTCGAGAGTCTCCACTGATTCCAGATGATGTCGTTATTTCAGGGGCTGTTTATGACGTGGATACAGGAAGTATGAGAGAGGTATACTAACTTTTCCTTTGTGAGTTCCTATCTTCCTATGAGATAGAATGTCTAAGTTGTCACATTTTTGCTTGAATATAGGGAATACAAATGAGCACAAGACAAGGGGATAAATGTCCACTCTTGTCTTATTTTTTATTGAAAAATCAAGAAAAAAGCGCTACAATGGTAGTTGGAAAAATGTTGTGAAAAAACACAAGCGATACATAAATACCGGAGGAAATCATGTCTTTTTCTGATTTAAAGCTGTTTGCCCTTTCTTCAAATAGAGAATTGGCAGAGCGTGTGGCGCAAGAGATTGGGATAGAGTTGGGAAAATCGACTGTACGTCAATTTTCAGATGGAGAAATTCAAGTTAATATCGAAGAATCAATCCGTGGAAAACACGTCTTTATCTTACAATCAACTAGCTCACCTGTAAATGACAATCTGCTAGAAATTTTGATTATGGTAGATGCTTTGAAACGTGCCAGTGCAGAATCTGTCAATGTTGTTATGCCTTACTATGGCTATGCACGTCAGGATAGAAAGGCGAGAGCGCGTGAGCCAATCACTTCAAAACTCGTTGCAAATATGCTTGAAGTGGCTGGAGTTGATCGTTTGTTGACGATTGACTTGCACGCTGCGCAGATTCAGGGATTCTTTGATATTCCTGTTGATCACTTGATGGGTGCTCCTTTGATTGCAGATTACTTTGAGCGTCGTGGCATGGTTGGTTCTGACTATGTGGTTGTCAGCCCAGACCATGGTGGGGTGACTCGTGCTCGTAAATTGGCAGAGTTTTTGAAAACTCCGATTGCGATTATTGACAAACGTCGTAGCGTGGACAAGATGAATACTAGTGAAGTGATGAATATCATTGGTAAGGTAAAAGACAAGACTTGTATCTTGATTGACGATATGATCGATACAGCTGGAACTATTTGTCATGCGGCAGATGCTCTTGCAGAAGCTGGTGCTGTCGAAGTTTACGCAAGTTGTACGCACCCAGTTCTTTCAGGGCCTGCTATGGATAATATCCAAAAATCAGCTATTAAAAAATTGGTTGTTTTGGATACTATCTACCTACCAGAAGAGCGTTTGATTGATAAGATTGAGCAAATCTCTATCGCTCATCTTTTGGCAGATGCTATCATCCGTATCCATGAAAAACGTCCTCTATCTCCATTATTTAGTATTGAGAAAAAAATCTAACGAATTCGTTGGATCAGATAAAACTCCTAACAAAGTGATAGATCTTGTTGAATTAGATTAGAAAAAAATGTGAAAATTTCACTAATTGTTCGTTTCTTAGTCCATTTTTTTCCATAATCCTTCAAGAATATTGCTTGATTTTTTTAAGAATATAATAAATTTTACTCGTTTTTTTACCAGGAATTTTAAAAAAATAGCTTAAGAAAAAAACTTGACAACTTAAATATATGTGATATAATTTGAGGTAGTAGGGATTATCCTTATAATTAAATTTAAAGAGGAGATAAAACAATGAAAAAAGTTTTATTGGCATCAGTAGCAGCTCTTGCAGTATTCTCAGCAGCAGCTCCAGTTTTTGCACAAGGAGAAAACCCAGCTTCTTCTAACCAATTGATCCAAAAGAAATATGTTTCTGAACGTGATATTGCTGATGAAGCTAACACACAAGTAGCAGCACATGACGCTGAAATCCGTGCAGAAGCACAACGTCAATTTGATCAAACATCAGCAGCAGTAGTTAAAGCAGCTGAAGCTAAATTGAAAGCTTTCTTGGACTCTGGATACTCAGGCCATGATTTTACTGATAAGAAAAATGCTCTAGAAGCTGAAGTTGCAGCAGCTAAAGCTAAAGGTGAGCAAGCTTATAGCGAAATTTACAACAATGTTCGTAACCGCTACGTTCAAAAATTGCAAGAACAATATCGTGCAGCAGCTCAACGTCAAGGTAACTACTGGAACGATACAACTGGTGTAGAAGACAACAAACCAAACTCAACTCGTATTGCTGAAGACCAAGCTAACCAAACTGGTCGTCCTGTAGTAACAGAAGAACAAGCAGCAGCTGATCAAGCAGCAACTAAACCAGAAGATGGTAAACCAGGTGCTAAAGACCAAGCTAAAAAAGCAGACGCAGCTGCTAAAAAAGCAGGCGCAAATGCTAAAGCAGGTCAAAAAGCCCTTCCAAAAACACACGCTGCTAAATAATTTTATTTAAAAAGTAGCCAATCACTGAAACTTGGTTTCAGTGATTTTTTTGGTAAAAAATGAGGGAGGAAAAGATGAGTAGACGTTCTACGACAAAGAAATCACCAATTACTAAAATAATTGCTTCAATTGTTGCAGTAGCTATCGTTGCTTTGGGAGGCTTCTTTATCTATAAAAGCTTTCTAGCTCCAAGTGGAGATAAGCTAAATGATGCAAAAGTTACTCAGGAAGCTCCAAAACAAGCCTATACTGCTAGCGCAGAAGAAAAGGAATATCTCGCAAATAAATTTAAAGGCTTGCTTGCAACAAACTCTGAAACAGTTGGTTATGTATATATTCCTGGTACACAGTTGGATGAACCAGTCGTTCAAACAACGGATAATGCGACTTATTTAGATAAGCGCTTTGATGGCGTTAACGAACCTTTAATGGGTGCAGTCTTTATGGACGCCGATAACAAGAAGGACTTTAGCGATCGATTGACTTGGTTATTTGGTCACGCTCGTGGTAGTAAAGTTCCTGATCATCGTATGTTTAAAGATGTGAATTACTTCAGTCGCCAAGAATATTTTGATGAACACCCTTATGTTGTCATTGAAACTCCAGAGAGGAAGTATTATTATGAAGCTGTTGCCATGATTATTGTTCCAGAAGAAACAGCTTTTTACCGTACTTCTTTTGATGATGATGCGGATTTTGAGAAACAGCTAAATATTATTTATGATACTGCAGAGGTTAAGAAACCAAATGTTAAGGTATCAGCTAAGGATAAATATCTTGTTCTTTCTACTTGTCGTGAAGAAGATGATACGATTCGTGCCAACCTCTATCTTCGACAAATTCCTGACTCAGAGATGAGTGACTTTGTCAAACAACATGGAGAAAGCCTTCAGTATAAACCAACAAGAGAATAATCTTTAAATAAAATTTTTATGAATCCTCCCCAAATTAAATGAAATAGTTTAATTTTGGGAGGATTTTTTGATTTTTGTTTTTATAGTAAAATTCTGCAAACCCTTTCAAAATATGCTATACTGATGAAAAAGGAGGATTTTTATGACTCATGAATTTATCAATCCAAGTGATGGCGTGATCCGTCAGTATCTAGAAACTAGCAAAACTCTAGCAGTAGTGGGCTTGTCTGACCGTGAAGAAACTACTAGCAATCGAGTGACCAAGGAAATGCAGAGTCGTGGCTATAAAATCATACCAGTGAACCCTAAGGCTGCAGGTGGGGAAATCTTGGGAGAAAAGGCTTATGCCAGTCTAGCTGAGATTCCTTTCCCTGTAGATATCGTCAATGTCTATCGTCGCAGTGAGTTTCTGCCTGATGTGGCGCGTGATTTTCTCAAGGCAGATGCTAAGATTTTTTGGGCGCAACTAGGACTTGAAAGTCTAGAAGCGGAAGAAATCTTGCGTGCTGGAGGTTGTGATGATATCGTGATGAATCGTTGTATTAAGAGAGAACATACACGCTTAATACTTGAACAATAAAAAGGTAGCTTGCGGGCTACCTTTTGTCTTAGAAAATACCGATGAGTGTTTGCATACCGAGACTAGTCAGGATGATGGCAATCCAGCAGAGAGCTCCAAGTAGAATAGCTTTACCACTGGACTTAATCATAGCAATGAGATTGGTTTTGAGGCCGATAGCGCTCATGGCCATGATGATGAGGAATTTAGATAGTTGTTTGAGAGGTGCAAAGAAGCTATTGCTGACACCGAAAGAGGTAAGGAAGGTGGTTAGCAGGGAAGCTAGGATAAAGTAGAGAATGAAAATAGGGAAGATTTTTTTAAGTTTTACTCCTTGGTTGTTGCCTTGTTGACGACTTTGCCAGTAAGAGAGGAAGAGAGTGATAGGGATAATAGCTAGGGTACGGGTCAGTTTGACAATGGTTGCAGCCTCCAGAGTGTTGGTATTGTATAGACTATCCCAGGCACTAGCTGTAGCTGTTACAGAGGAAGTATCATTGACCGCAGTACCTGCATAGAGAGAAAAGCCCTCGTTTGATAGGTGAAGCCAGGTTCCTAGGGTTGGGAAAATAAGTGCTGCTAAGACATTGAAGAAAAAGATAACGGAAATGGCTTGGGCGACTTCTTTTTCCTTGGCATGGATGACGGGAGCTGTCGCAGCAATGGCAGAACCTCCACAGATAGAGGAACCCACACCAATCAAGGTAGCTAGCTTTGTATCTAGGTCAAAAAAGCGTTGGAAAAGGTAAGCTACAATCAAGGCTATAGAAATGGTAGATAGAATGACAGGAAGGGAAGATTTTCCAACTGCGAAGACTTGGGAGATATTGAGCCCAAACCCAAGCAAGATAACAGCATACTGAAGCAATTTCTTGGAGCTGTAAGTCAAACCGGCATCCAGTTGTTTATGGGAAGTGAGAAAGGGATGGAGAATCATGCCAATAAAGATGGCAAAAACAGGTGCCCCAACAACAGGCAAGAAGCTCCCTAAGGTCCAAGAGATGATGGAAATGATAAGACAGGCTAAAAGTCCTGCCCCATTTTTTGATAGAAATGACATAAAAACCTCCGAAATAAGCACTTCTTATTATAGTCTTGTCTAGAAAAAAAGTAAATAGAAAGTAGGAATTAGGCTGTCATTAAATGGAATTTTGCGGTCAGAGAGCTTTTGTAGTATAATAGACATATGTCCTTTAAGCAAGGAGGGTATCTATGGACTTAACCAAGCGCTTTAATAAACAATTAGATAAGATTCAAGTTTCCTTGATTCGTCAGTTTGACCAGGCTATTTCTGAGATTCCTGGGGTTCTACGTCTGACATTGGGAGAGCCTGACTTTACAACTCCAGACCATGTTAAGGAGGCGGCTAAGCGCGCCATTGACCAAAACCAATCCTACTATACAGGGATGAGTGGTTTGTTGACATTGCGCCAGGCAGCTAGTGATTTTGTAAGAGAAAAATACCAGCTGGACTATAATCCAGAGAATGAAATATTGGTCACAATTGGTGCGACAGAGGCCCTATCAGCTACTTTGACAGCTATTTTAGAAGAGGGAGATAAGGTTCTCTTGCCAGCTCCTGCCTATCCAGGTTATGAGCCAATTGTTAATCTAGTTGGTGCAGAGATTGTTGAGATTGATACGACTGAAAATGGTTTTGTCTTGACTCCTGAAATGCTGGAAAAGGCAATTTTGAGCAGGGTGACAAGCTCAAGGCTGTCATTCTCAACTATCCAGCTAATCCAACTGGTATCACTTATAGTCGCGAACAGTTGGAAGCCTTGGCAGACGTTTTACGTAAGTATGAGGTTTTCGTTGTCTGTGACGAGGTCTACTCAGAATTAACTTATACAGGGGAAAATCATGTCTCTTTGGGGACTATGCTGAGAGATCAGGCCATTATCATCAACGGTCTATCTAAATCCCATGCCATGACAGGTTGGCGTTTAGGTTTTATCTTCGCACCAGCAAACTTCACAGCCCAGTTAATTAAGAGTCACCAGTACTTGGTAACTGCTGCGAATACCATGGCACAACATGCTGCGGTGGAAGCATTGACAGCTGGTAAGAACGATGCAGAGCCGATGAAGAAGGAATACATCCAGCGTCGGGATTACATTATCGACAAGATGACTGCCCTTGGTTTTGAGATTATCAAACCTGACGGTACCTTTTATATCTTTGCTAAGATTCCAGCAGGCTACAATCAAGATTCTTTTGCTTTTCTGAAGGATTTTGCCCACAAGAAGGCTGTTGCCTTTATCCCTGGTGCAGCTTTTGGTCAATATGGAGAAGGTTATGTGCGCTTGTCTTATGCAGCTAGCATGGAGACCATCAGAGAAGCTATGAAACGTCTTGAGGAGTACATGAGAGAAGCATGATTCAGTCTATTACGAGTCAGGGGTTGGTGCTCTACAATCGTAATTTTCGTGAGGATGATAAGTTAGTCAAGATTTTTACAGAGCAGGTCGGTAAGCGGATGTTTTTTGTCAAACATGCCGGTCAGTCCAAACTGGCTCCAGTTATTCAACCTTTGGTGCTGGCTCGTTTTCTTTTGCGAATCAATGATGATGGACTTAGTTATATTGAAGACTATCATGAGGTGATGACCTTTCCAAAAATCAATAGTGATCTCTTTGTCATGGCCTATGCGACCTATGTGACAGCTTTGGCAGATGCTAGTTTGCAGGACAATCACCAAGATGCTCCCTTGTTTGCTTTTTTACAAAAGACTTTAGAGTTGATGGAAGAGGGGCTGGATTATCAAGTTTTGACCAATATTTTTGAAATTCAGATCTTGACCCGTTTTGGAATTAGTCTGAACTTTAATGAGTGTGTTTTTTGCCATCGGGTGGGTCAGGCCTTTGATTTTTCTTTCAAATATGGTGCTTGCTTATGTCCTAAGCATTACCATGAGGACGAGAAACGTTGTCATCTGAATCCAAACATTCCCTATCTGCTCAATCAATTTCAAGCTATCAACTTTGAGACTTTAGAGACTATTTCTCTCAAGTCTGAAATCAAGCAAGAATTGCGTCAGTTCATGGATCAAATTTATGAAGAATACGTCGGAATTCACCTAAAATCAAAGAAATTTATTGATTCCCTAGCCGATTGGGGACAATTACTAAAAGAGGAAGACAAATGAAAAAAATCGCAGTAGATGCAATGGGTGGCGATTACGCACCTCAAGCCATCGTTGAGGGTGTCAATCAAGCCCTTGCTGACTTTTCAGATATTGAGATTCAACTTTACGGAGACGAAAGCAAAATCAAGCAATATCTAACAGCTACAGAACGCGTCAGCATTACCCATACGGATGAAAAAATTGATTCGGATGATGAACCGACAAAAGCCATTCGTAAGAAGAAAAATGCCAGTATGGTATTGGCTGCTAAGGCTGTCAAAGATGGTGAGGCTGATGCCGTGCTATCAGCAGGGAATACAGGTGCTTTGCTTGCGGCAGGATTTTTTTCATCGTTGGTCGCATCAAGAATATCGATCGTCCAGGGCTTATGTCCACCTTACCAACAGTGGATGGGAAAGGTTTTGATATGTTAGACCTCGGTGCAAATGCAGAAAAATACAGCCCATCACTTACATCAATACGCCATCCTAGGTTCTTTCTATGCCAAAAAAATGTTCGTGGAATTGCAAAACCACGAGTTGGTTTGCTTAATAACGGGACAGAGAGCAGTAAGGGAGATCCACTCCGTAAGGAAACTTATGACTTGCTAGCAGCTGATGAGAGTTTGAATTTTATTGGTAATGTGGAAGCGCGTGACTTGATGGAGGGTGTTGCAGATGTTGTCGTGGCAGACGGTTTCACGGGAAACGCTGTGCTAAAATCCATCGAAGGAACAGCCATGGGGGATCATGGGCTTGCTTAAAAAAATGCTATCACAGGTGGCGGTTTGCGAGCTAAATTAGGTGCTCTTCTTCTTAAGGATAGTCTTAGAGGTTTGAAAAAGCAGCTCAACTATTCAGATGTTGGGGGTGCAGTCTTGTTTGGTGTTAAGGCGCCAGTTGTTAAGACTCATGGCTCAAGTGATGCCAAGGCTGTATATAGTACGATTCGTCAGATTCGTACCATGCTAGAAACAGACGTAGTTGCTCAAACTGCGCGTGAATTTTCAGGAGAATAATATATATGACAGATAAAGAAATTTTTGACCGTGTCGTGACCATTATCCAAGAACGTCAAGGGGAAGACTTCGTAGTAACAGAAGCCTTGAGTTTGAAGGATGATTTAGATGCTGATTCGGTAGATTTGATGGAATTCGTACTAACCATTGAGGATGAATTCGGAATCGAAATTAGTGATGAAGAAATCGATCACCTCCAAAGTGTAGCAGATGTATTAAAAGCCATTAAAGATAAAATCTAACATAAAGCAACATGCAAGTCATGTTGTTTTTTTATTTCTCGAAAAAAGATAAGATGTTGAAGTTTTATAGTTGAGTTTACGAATAAAGAGATGAGAACAAAAAAGGAGGATTACTGATGTATGTGACAGGTCTTTATCCGTGGTTGATCAAGTGGTTTTTAAAAATAAATTTGACTTAGTTGTTTATTTTAAAATTATTTTTATCGAATAGATAAGTAAGAAGAAAAAGGAAAGGAGTCTGATTAATGTATTTACCAATTTTACTTCCATGGTTTATCAAATTGTATTTTAAATAAATTAAATTTATTCATTAATTTTAAAAATGATTTCTCGAATAGATAAGTGAGAAGAAGAGGAAGGAGATTGCTTCATGTTTATGCCAATCATGTATCCATGGTTCATTAAGTGGTTCTTAAAATAAATTTGATTTAGCTGTTTATTTTAAAATGATTTCTCGAATAGACAAGTGAGAAGATAAGGAAGGAGAGAAAAAATGATTTCAGTTATTTATCCAATTTGGCTTTTAAAATGGTTTAAAGGTTAACAATCACAAACAAAAAAACTATAAAAATAAAGGAGAAAACAAATGACAAACTTTGACAAAATGGAACAGAACTTTGCAGCTCTTACGGAAGAAGAGTTGATGGAAGTGGATGGGGGAGCACTGCCTCTTGTACTCGCTGGAGTATCTATTTGGAAGGTAGGTGCGGCAGTAGCAGGTGGAGCAACAGCGCTTTTTGCTGGAGGAGCAGCTTTGGGGTATTATGCAAATAGACCATAATCTGATTGTAGTCAGAGAGGCATTTCTATGTTTTTAAAAAAAGAAGTGATATTATTAGGGGTATTGTTATCGCTACGTATTATTTTTACTATTGTTCAAATTTTAATTGACTATAAAATATTACCTGGACAGTATAGTGTAAATTTTATGGATATTTCAGAAGTATTTACCTATCCAATACTCATTTTAATCATTTATATAGCAATAAAATATAATACAAAGGAGTAATGATGAACATGAACTTAGAACAATTTTATCAATTATCTGACGATGAATTAGTGGGAACAAAAGGTGGTTTTGGTCTTGCGGAAGCAGTTGGAATTGCAGGAGTACTGAATGCTGCTGTACAAATTTTTAATGCTGGTTACACATTTGGTTCAGATTTGGCTCGTCGTGGGCGTTAGATAATGAATAATCGCAACCTTAATCTTAATACATTGTTACCTAAACTAGCCACGATATTTCCTTTGTTGGGAATAACTCTTAATCTCGCGCTTCATGTGATTCGTACAGGTTCGTTAGTATCCTTTAATTGGCAATGGACTTTGGTTGGTTTGCTTTTCTCAGCATATTTTGGTATTTTTCGCAAAGATTTGTCAAAAGATAATCCAAACTATAAATGAAGAACATGAATGAAAAGGATTTTGTGCGTGTGAATGGCGGAAAACTATGCCATTCTTGTCAGATAAAAAGGAGTCTGCTATGAAACAATTCTTATTAGGTTTTGCTGAGGGTTATTTTACCGTATCGCTCATAATTTACATCCGCAACGTATTTGATTTTAAAAAATCCAATCAATACCCTATTTTATCCAGAAATTTACCCTGTTTTATTTGGGCTCTTTTATCTAGGGTATAAGGTCAATAAAAAGAAAGTAGAGTGAGAGGTTAAGAATGCATCACATCGGAGTTTAATATGAAATTCATTAAATCAGTATTGAAAGTTTGGCCTGAAATCATGGTATTACTTAGTTCAATGTCTTATACAATCATCAGATTAGTAGCTGACATAAATAAAGTATCTTTACCTACTTGGTTTAATAGTTTCAATATACCAACGATTGCATTATTTATGATGGTCTTCATTCTTTTATACAGAAGTAAAGAAAAAAAGAATGGATAAATTTGAGGTAGTAGACGCTCTATAGGGAATAGGTGTCTTATAGTAATGAATCAAAAAAAGAAGTAACTATGAATCGTGATTTAGAACAGTGTTATCTATTCTGACTATGAATAGATCATACCAGAGGTGGCTCAGAAATAGCAGGGACATTAAAAATTGAAGTAATAAATAGGATGTCGTAAATGTTACTATCAATGATTTATTTGTCCCAAGCTTGCCTAGGGTGACAGTAAAACATCAATTTCCTTTCATATCATATTTTTAGTAGGTAGGACGTTTGTTCTACCTATTTTTTTATCTAAAAAGTGCAGTTGAGGTGTTTATTTATATCGTTTGGAGTTTATTTGGAGTTTTATATGTATTTTTTTTGATAAAAATAGGTGTAGAAATTAGGAGAGTTGAAGAAAAAAATGAAGAAGGTTTTAAAATATTTTTTTAGTATTTGTTTTTTTCTATTTTTTTAATGAATATTTTTCATCTTTAAGATACTTGCAACTCTGGGATTTCAGCTGACAATGAGTGAAAAGAGTTATATTGTTCCACCGCTGTTTTCGCTTATCGTTTTATATATGATTGACAAAAAGAATTAGGAAGAAAAAGAAATCTTTGTAATCAACTTAAGGAGTATTACTATGGATGAGTTGAAACGTGAAATTGGTTATAAAATCAAAACTATTAGGCGATCTTGTGGAAAAACTCAGATAGATATTTGTGGTGATGAATCAGAGTTGACGATTCGTCAGCTAGCACGTATTGAAAATGGGCAAGCTTTTAGCAACACTTCCTAAATTATTATTGATTGCGGATAAACTTGGAGTATCATTACAGAATATTGTGGATGTTAAGGTTATAGAGATTCCAAAAGGATTCCTAAAACTCAAAGATGAGCTGATTCATTCTCAAACCTACGCTGATAAGGGAAGAATCGAACGAAAAGAAGCTATACTTGAGGAAATATATGAAAACTATTATGAGAATTTGCCTGAGGAAGAGCAGTTAATTGTGGATGTGACACAAGCTCGTTTTGATATTTATGGTAGTTCAGATGTGACCTACGGTTTAGGGTTAGTGGAAGAATATTTCCAGCAGTTATTAAAAAAGAAATATTTTTCTGTAAATGATTTGTTGATTATTGAATTGTATTTCTTTTGTTGTGCTATGGGATTAGAAGATAAAGAACATTTTGAGGAGTTATCTCAAAAAGTATTGCTATGTTCAGAATATGAAGATAAGGCTAGCCTAGCTCAGATGGAAAAAGTTCTTCTGAGCCTATTTATCCAAATTCAGACAGAAGATAGTCTGATATATATTCAAACATTTGAGAAAATTATTGCTAAAACAAGACATGTTTTTTACCGACCTCATCTATTTTTGCTAAAGGCAAAATATGCTTTATTTGTAGACAAGAATATTTTAGAGGCAGAAAGTTTCTATGAAAAGGCGATTTCTCTAGCAGAATTGCTAGACGATCAGGTATTAGTTCAGAGAATCTTAGCAGAAAAACAGATAGATTTCCCAACAACCTGACTTCTAAGTCATGTTGTTTTTTTTCATGTTTTTGCTATACTAAACCTATAAAGAAAACGCTCACAAAAAGAAAGGGGGTTTATTATGGTTGGAACGTTATTTGTCCTTTTAAGTATAGGAATTTGGTTCTATCTATAATATCGGGTAGAGATTAATGGAACAAGGTATTCTTATATTGGATTAAAGGAATGTTTTAAGAAGTTTCATTTGTCAACAGCTTTAAGCACATTATCAAATAAAAATTAAAGACTAGCTATAAGTTGACCAAAGCATATGATCTATAGGAAAAACTAAGTGGCTAACTTCACTATTGCAATTTCATTTTTTTATAGTATCTTGAATTTGGAATGAGACGCATTTTTTTGAATAATATTAAGAAATCAATATAAATAAATTAACTGCATTGCGTTATTCTTAATTCAATCTATTATATTGGTCAACTGCAGGTTACAAGGAGAGTAATATGAAAACAATATATACCAAGTGCAAGGAAAAAAGTTTGCATTATGATATAGATGTAACATATTTTGAGCAATGGCTTGGTCTGAAATCATCATTGCCAGATAAGGTAGTAATTGAAAATTTAGTAGAGTTATTTGGTAGTGAGTATCAAGCAAATGAATCAATAAAAGAACTGTATTTACAGGAGCAAGGTCAGATAGAAATATATGACTCGCTTGATACTAGGTTATGGGATGATTTTAATGATTTTTCTAGAGTATTTAGTAGGGATAATAATCAAATAATTGAGTTTTTAAAGAATGCAAAGGAGCAAAAACAATTAACTATTGAAAACATTGCATGGCCGTTTATATTCTACAGTCTATATAAAGAGAAAGAGGTCATAAAAAAACTTCAACCTTGCCATATAGATACATTTGTTGAGTTGATTACTAAAGGAGTGCTGAATATCGCAATTAAAAATCATATTCTTGATATGAATAGACATGAAAAGTACTCTTATTATAGGGAGGAATCAACATATACAGAGTTTATTAAAAAAATGAAATTTTAAACTTTGACTTCTATGACAGATTTTATATTAGTAATCCCTTATTGTTATCTCGTTGTTTTTTTCAAAGACAATTGATTTAATTACATATTTTAAGGAAGTAATAAATAATTTATCACTTGATTTTTGACCTTCGTTCAATTTCGACATTAAGTTTCTCAGAAGGAGATACGCATTCTGGAGGCAAAACGGTTGTAAAAATTTACTAGTGGAACAAGGAATTATTACTATAAACCTAGAAATTTATTTATAGAAAAAGTTTTTTTATGATGTTCTAGATATTTTTTTAGAGTTCCACATATTGATAATAGTGAGAACAGGTATTATGAGTCATACTCAATTATTGCTGAGGTGGAGTACGCACCTGTAGGTGTTGATGATGAAATTAAAGAATACTATTATACTTTAGGTCAATTACAGTTTGTATTATATTTATTAGGTGGTAGCGATATTCATTATGAGAACCTAATAGCTTATGGGAATCTACCAGTTATTATTGATTTAGAGACACTATTCCAAATTAACTATGATCATATAAAATGTGATAATAGTGTAGCAAAAAGAACGTCTGAAAAAAATCAGTCAGAATTATTGCAAAAATATAGGGATACTGGATTTGTATTTGCCAGGAGAGGGAGAGGGGATGAATGTATCAGCTCTTTTTGGTAAAGAATCTAAAAGTGTTGTTCAAAAAGAGATATTTAAAAAAATATTAACACACTAGATTTAATGGTTGAAAAAAAGCTTATATTGACAACATTAGTAGGCAAAAATATTCCTTTTTTTAAAGAATGGTAAAACTGTTGAAGTTGGTAAATTTTTAGACGATTTTATTTTTAGGTTTTGTTGATATAAGTACTTCAATTTTGTCTAAAAAAATGAATTAGTTTCTTACTTGAACAGATTACCTGATAATTTGGTTGTTAGAAATGTTTTAAGACCTACTTTTGCTTACGTTGATTTTTCTATTTTATAGTACTCATCCAGTTTATTCTACAAGTCCTGTCAGATACAATAAATTACTTGAGAATTTATTTGGTATAGAATTTAGCAATAAAGAAATTAATATTGCGGAAATAGATGATATTACTCATGATGACGTACCCATATTTTTTTAGTCATATTGGACGTAAAAAGCATTTACAATTCGACTGGGACTGATTTGGGTGAATGTTGGGAGTTGACTCCATTAGAAAAGGTAGTAAACAGAGTGGAGCAACTCGATGTAGGGAAAAATAGAGGATTTGATTATAAATTTAAAAAAATATCCACTCCTATAGGTGATGATACAACTGATTTTATTAATATTCTTTCAAAAGAATATATACTAAATAAATTGAAAAAAATGAAGGCGTATTTTTTTAATTCCCCTTATTAACTGCTACCAACAAACTAATATATAGTACTTTAGATACGTCAATTCGGTGTGGTGTTGTTGGACTTTGGTCCTATTTAATTCAGCAAGGTGCAGAATTCGATGTTTATGCCAAAAAAATATTGAGAAATTTATCGAAGATGATTTTATGAACTATACAAACTTTGTTGATTTGAGATATATTTTTGCTTACTATTTGATAAAAATATACTAAGTTTAATGAAGATGATGCTCTTAAAAAAATATTTCTAATATTGTAGGGAAAAAAATAAAAACGATTTATAAGGAGTTAGAAGAAGAAATCAAGACTTATGATAAAAATAGTCACAGATAATGAGTATTATAGTGCAATCAGTCAGTTTGAGTCTGAAATACTAGATTCTATTAGTATATTGAAAGGCAGGATGTTTAATGGCGCATAATTTGTTGATTGTTAATGGTAGCCCCAATCCTGATGGGAATAGTGCTTTAATTGAGAAAAAACTTATTCAGAGATGTGTAAAAACAGAATTTAACCTTTTAACACTTGATGTAAATCAGTATGCTGATTTACGTTTTGATGGCAATTCTTCAATGTTCAGAGAAAATAAGATTTCAAATAAGAACGTCAAAGAGATTATAAATCTTTTCTTATCGGCTGATAGTATCATTATTATTTCTCCAGTTTATTTGCATCATATCCCAGCTGCATTCAAGAATGTACTGGAATATATCTCAAGTATGGCTCACTGTTTTGCTTTACACCATAAGTTTTTTTCAACAATTGTGCATTCTAATTCAAACGGTGAACTTCAAACCAGTGCGTATATTGAAAAAATTTTTAATTATATGGGAGCAACATTTGTTGAGAGGATACTATTTAATGACTTTAGTATACATGATGAATTAGGAGAGAAAATTTCGAACTTATTACGAGTGCATAAAAATTTTTTGAAATCTAATAGATATGATGTTAGTTTTGCACAAGAGAAAGAATTTTCAAATCTAAAAAAAGTATAGTTGCTGTAGAAAAAAAGAAAAATGGTATTGTTTCTGCAAAGCAGAAAGGATGGGAAATACTGAGCAATTATGACAGCTATTATCAATTTATAAGTGATATTAGAAATAAATCAGTAAATACCTATTTTTGAGTGGGGGTTGTCCGTATGAAAGACGATAAATTGGGAAAAACTTTTGAAGAGGCTAGATTAGTTAATATAAATTCAGGAAGTATTTCTGAGAGATTTTCTACCAATAGTACTTCAGTATGTTTTTTGATGGGTGCTACTGTAGGTGGTGGAATCTCAGCGTCAGTAACATTCATTATTAAGATGATAATTTAGAAAGGAGTTGTGATTATGGAAGTAAATTCTAAGCTAGGTTCTTGTTTTGAGGAACTTTCAGAACAAGAGTTGATTAATCTTAATGGCGGTCTTAGTCCTACGCTAACTACAACTAGTAGTGCTTGGTGCTTTGCTGCGAGTGCTGCAGTTAGCGGTGGAATATCTGCTGCAGCAACATTTATTGTAAGTGCCACTTATAATAGAGGTTAGAAGAGGAGAATATAAATGTTAGATGATAAGTTAGGAAGAACTTTTGAACAACTTTCAGAAGAAGAACTTCAGCAGATGAATGCCGGAGCAGCATGGACTGCTTCACCTACTTTGACGCTTAGTAGTGCGCCATGTTTAGTTAGCGGTGGTATTTCACTCAGTGTTAGTGCAGCTGTTAGTTATTTTGTGACGAGATAGTTAAGAATAGAAGACCCCGTTAATTTTAATACGTGCCCTCTGAAGTCTTTCAGAGGGTTGTTTTTAGTAGGAATATTCCCGTGAACTTTCGTGAGTGTACTGGTGTAGAGTAATAAGGAATCATGAGAAGTCAGTTGAATCCATAGTAGTGATAAAAGTTCCGTAATGGAAGTGGAGCGAAGAGCTGAACAATTGAATGAGTATTTTTCAAAGTAGAATTGTCTATTTTGACTTTTGGTCTGATAGGATGATAGTTTGAAAACTTAAATGATGACTAATATTCATAAAATATAGGGTGGCATAGATAGAACACCTCTGTAGATTCAGAGATGAGGGAGTTTATACCTTCTTGTTAAAGTTTAGTTGAACCGCCGTATACCGAACGGCAAATACGGTGGTGTGAGAGGTGATAGTCTTAGCCTCTACTCGATCAAAAAGTGCAGTTGGGAGGTAGATAGGCGCATTTGGGGAGGAAGTCTAGTTTTTGTTTGAGGATTGGGGTAAGATAGTTGTTATCAGATGAGTTTAGGAAAAGGAGTAGGATATGAAATTTGGGAAACGTCACTATCGTCCTCAGGTAGATCAGATGGACTGTGGTGTGGCTTCATTAGCCATGGTCTTTGGTTATTATGGTAGTTATTATTCTTTGGCTCATTTGCGAGAGTTGGCCAAGACGACTATGGATGGGACGACGGCTTTAGGCTTAGTCAAGGTTGCTGAGGAGATTGGTTTGAGACGCGAGCCATTAAGGCCGACATGACTTTGTTTGATTTGCCGGATGTAACCTTTCCTTTTGTGGCCCATGTGCTTAAGGAAGGGAAATTGCTTCACTACTATGTGGTGACTGGGCAGGATAAGGACAGCATTCATATCGCTGATCCAGATCCTAGTGTCAAGCTGACCAAGATTTCTCGTGAGCGATTTTCCAAGGAGTGGACAGGAATTACTATTTTTATGGCTCCATCTCCGAGTTATAAGCCTCATAAGGAACAAAAAAATGGTCTGCTCTCCTTTATCCCTATATTAGTGAAACAGCGAGGTTTGATTGTTAATATCGTTTTGGCGACCCTCTTGGTGACCTTGATTAACATTGTGGGTTCTTATTATCTTCAATCAATCATTGACACTTATGTACCAGATCAGATGCGTTCAACCTTGGGCATTATCTCAATAGGGCTAGTCATCGTTTATGTTCTTCAGCAAATCTTATCTTATGCCCAGGAATATCTTTTACTTGTTTTGGGGCAACGCTTGTCCATTGATGTGATTTTGTCTTATATCAAGCACGTGTTTCATTTGCCCATGTCCTTTTTTGCGACACGACGGACAGGGGAAATCGTGTCTCGTTTCACGGATGCAAATAGTATCATTGATGCGCTGGCTTCGACTATTCTGTCAATTTTTTTGGATGTATCTACTGTCTTGATTATTTCAGTAGTCCTATTTTCGCAGAATAGCAATCTTTTTTTCATGAGTTTACTAGCTCTTCCTATCTACACAGTGATTATCTTTGCTTTTATGAAGCCCTTTGAAAAGATGAATCGGGATACCATGGAAGCTAATGCAGTTCTGTCTTCTTCTATCATTGAGGACATCAATGGCATTGAGACCATCAAGTCCTTAACTAGTGAAAGCTCCCGTTATCAAAAGATTGACAAGGAATTTGTGGATTATCTGAAAAAATCATTTACCTATAGTCGGGCAGAAAGTCAGCAAAAGGCTCTGAAAAAGCTTGCCCAACTCTTGCTCAATGTTGCCATTCTCTGGATGGGGGCTCTCCTAGTCATGGATAATAAGATGAGTTTGGGCCAGTTGATTACCTATAATACCTTGCTTGTTTATTTTACAAATCCTTTGGAAAATATCATCAATCTGCAAACCAAGCTTCAGACAGCGCAGGTAGCTAATAACCGTCTGAATGAAGTTTATCTGGTTGCATCTGAGTTTGAGGAAAAGAAAACAGTCTCAGATTTGAGCTTGCTAGAAGGAGATATGACTTTCAAGCAGGTTCACTACAAATATGGTTATGGTCGAGATGTCTTGTCGGACATCAATCTAACCATTCCGCAAGGCTCTAAAGTGGCTTTTGTGGGAATTTCAGGATCGGGTAAGACGACGTTGGCTAAGATGATGGTTAATTTTTACGATCCAAGTCAGGGGGGAGATTAGTCTGGGTGGCGTCAATCTCAATCAGATTGATAAAAAGGCTCTACGCCAGTATATCAACTATCTGCCTCAGCAACCCTATGTTTTTAATGGGACAATTTTGGAGAATCTTCTCCTTGGAGCTAAGGAGGGGACGACCCAGGAGGATATCTTAAGAGCAGTAGAGTTGGCAGAGATTCGGGAAGATATTGAGCGTATGTCACTGAATTACCAGACAGAATTGACTTCGGATGGGGCAGGGATTTCAGGTGGGCAACGTCAGAGGATCGCTCTGGCGCGTGCTCTCTTGACCGATGCACCTGTCTTGATTTTGGATGAGGCGACCAGCAGTCTGGATATTTTGACCGAGAAGCGAATTGTCGATAATCTGATGGCTTTGGATAAGACCTTGATTTTCATCGCCCACCGCTTAACCATTGCTGAGCGGACAGAGAAGGTTGTCGTTTTGGATCAGGGCAAGGTTGTCGAAGAGGGAACACATGCAGATTTGTTGGCTCAGGGTGGCTTTTACGCCCATCTGGTGAATAGTTAGAGAGGAGAAAAGATGCAATCAGAATTTTTAGAAAGTGCTGAGTTTTACAATCGTCGTTACCATAATTTTTCTAGTTATGTGATTTTTCCAAGTTTTATCTTGTTTTTGTTCCTGCTAGTCTTTTCAATCTTTGCCCAAAAGGAGATAAGCTTGACAGCTGGAGCTACGGTAGAACCTGCTCGTATTATTGCTACCATTCAGTCTAGTAGTAATAGTAAGATTGTGGCCAATCATTTGGCTGAAAATAAGTTTGTCAAGCAAGGGGATCTTCTCGTTCAATACCAAGAGGGAGCAGAAGCAGTTCAGGCTGAGAATTATGCCAGTCAGTTGGAAATGCTCAAGGATCAGAAGATTCAACTGGAGTATTTAAAAGCAAGCCTTCAAGCAGGAAGTGATCAATTTCCGGAAGCAGATAAATTTGGCTATCAGCATAGTTTTTTAGATTATCTAAATCAAGCTGCTAGTTTACGGAGTCAGGTTGAGCAACAAAATGCTAGTATATCATCTCAAAATGCAGCAGCCAGTGGTAGTCAGGCAGAATTAGGCAATCTCATTGGAGAAACCCAGTCTAAAATTAAAGAATATCAGCAAGCCAAATCCGCTATTCAGGGTGATGGACACTTAGAGAGTGATCATCCAGCTTATGCGATTTATCAGTCAACAAAAGAGCAGGGATCAGAAGCCAAACAGCAGGCCTTATCTCAGCTAGATGCTCAAATCACTCAGCTGGAGTCAACTCTTGCAGGTTATCGAGTACAGTATGCAGGTTCAGGAGCCCAACAAGCTTATGCATCTGGATTGGGAAGTCAGTTGGAATCATTAAAATCTCAGCAACTAGCCAAGGTAGGCCAGGAATTAACGCTCTTGGATCAGAAAATTCTTGAAGCGGAGTCGGGTAAAAAGATTCAAGGGAATCTTTTAGACAAGGGGAAAATTACAGCAACAGAAGATGGTGTTCTACATTTGAATCCTGAGCATAGTCGATCTACCATCATTCCAGAAGGAACTATCCTCGCTCACCTTTTTCCGCAGTTGGCTAGAGAGAGGAAAGCAAAACTAACAGCTTATATCAGTTCTAAGGAAGTGGCTGGTCTCAAGCATGGAAATGAGGTACGATTTACAACGGTAACGGATGCGAATAAGCAGCTAGTGTTGACCTCCAAGATTACGAATATCGATACCAGTGCGACTCAGACAGAAAAGGGCAATTTCTTTAAATTAGAGGCAGAGACGGATTTGAATGCTGAACAAGCAGAAAAACTTCGTTATGGACTTGAAGGTCGTTTGACTATGATTACGGGTAGGAAGAGTTTTTTACGCTACTATCTTGATCGCTTTTTGAAACAAGAATAAGGTTCGCATTCTAATTCAAATCAATCTTAGAAAATCGCAAATGAAAATTCGTTTGCGATTTTTCTGTACTTTTTCAGATATGATATCAAATATAGTTCGTGAAATATTTGATTTTTAGTGTCTGTTGTGTTAGAATGATGTAAAGTAATACGAAAGGCGAACAAGAAAATGTCCAGTGAACTTATTTATATGGGAAAAGCTAAAGATATCTATACTACAGAAGACGAAAATGTGATTAAGTCGGTCTACAAGGACCAGGCAACCATGCTGAATGGAGCTCGTAAAGAGACCATTGAGGGTAAAGGTGTGCTGAATAATCAGATTTCGTCTCTTATTTTTGAAAAATTGAATGCTGCGGGTGTAGCTACTCACTTTATCGAACGTATTTCTGATACCGAACAACTTAACAAGAAAGTTACTATCATTCCTTTGGAAGTTGTGCTTCGTAACGTGACTGCTGGTTCTTTCTCAAAACGTTTCGGTGTTGAAGAAGGTTTGGACTTGAAAACTCCAATCGTTGAATTTTACTACAAAAACGATGATTTGGATGATCCCTTTATCAATGATGAGCATGTGAAATTTTTGGATATTGCCAACGATGAGCAAATCGCTTATATCAAGGAAGAAACACGCCGTATCAATGAATTGCTGAAAGATTGGTTTGCACAAATTGGTCTTCGCTTGATTGACTTCAAATTGGAATTTGGCTTTGATAAGGATGGTAAGATTATCTTGGCAGACGAATTTTCACCAGATAACTGTCGCCTTTGGGATGCTGAAGGTCATCATATGGACAAGGATGTTTTCCGTAGGGATTTGGGCAGTCTGACAGATGTTTATCAGGTTGTTTTGGAGAAGTTGCAGGGATTGAAGTAATCATTTTGGAACGGAACCCCTTCGTCTTCGATAACCTATTTGAATAGAAATAAAGGAACTAAAATGGATAAACGTATTTTCGTTGAGAAAAAAGCTGATTTTCGTGTGAAATCAGACTCTTTAGTAAAAGAATTACAGCATAATCTTCAGTTGAAAACCTTGAAGGATCTTCGGATTGTTCAGGTTTACGATGTCTTTAATTTGGCAGAGGATTTGTTTGCGCGTGCGGAAAAACATATCTTCTCTGAGCAAGTGACCGATACTGTTTTGGAAGAAGCTACGGTTCAGGCTGATCTTGAGAAATATGCTTTCTTTGCGATTGAAAGTTTGCCTGGTCAGTTTGACCAACGTGCGGCATCTTCACAAGAAGCTTTGCTTTTGCTTGGTAGTTCAAATGATGTAACGGTGAACACAGCGCAACTTTACTTGGTTAACAAGGATATTGATGCGAATGAGTTGGAAGCTGTCAAAAACTACCTCTTGAACCCAGTAGATTCTCGTTTCAAAGACATCACTGTTGGTATTGCGAAACAGGATTTCTCTGAGTCTGACAAGACCATTCCAAACTTGGATTTCTTTGAAACTTATACGGCAGAAGATTTTGCTAAGTATAAGGCAGAGCAAGGATTGGCAATGGAAGTGGATGACCTTCTCTTCATTCAAGATTACTTCAAATCCATTGGACGTGTACCAACTGAGACTGAGCTTAAGGTCTTGGATACTTACTGGTCTGACCACTGTCGTCACACAACTTTCGAGACGGAGTTGAAGAATATCGACTTCTCAGCTTCTAAATTCCAAAAACAATTGCAAGCGACTTATGACAAATATATCGCCATGCGTGATGAGTTGGGACGTACAGAAAAACCTCAAACCTTGATGGATATGGCGACTATTTTTGGTCGTTATGAGCGTGCCAATGGTCGTTTGGATGACATGGAAGTGTCTGATGAAATCAATGCCTGCTCTGTTGAAATTGAAGTGGATGTCAATGGTGTCAAAGAACCATGGCTTCTCATGTTTAAGAACGAAACTCACAACCACCCAACGGAGATTGAACCATTTGGTGGAGCAGCTACTTGTATCGGTGGTGCCATTCGTGACCCATTGTCAGGTCGTTCCTACGTTTACCAAGCCATGCGTATTTCAGGTGCGGGCGATATTACAGCTCCAATTTCAGAAACTCGCGCTGGTAAATTGCCACAACAAGTGATTTCTAAAACAGCGGCTCACGGTTATTCTTCATATGGTAACCAAATTGGTCTTGCAACAACTTATGTTCGTGAATACTTCCACCCAGGTTTCGTTGCTAAGCGTATGGAGCTAGGTGCCGTTGTCGGTGCGGCTCCTAAGGAAAATGTTGTCCGTGAAAAACCTGAAGCAGGTGATGTGATTATCTTGCTCGGTGGGAAGACTGGACGTGACGGTGTCGGTGGTGCGACAGGTTCTTCTAAAGTTCAAACAGTTGAATCTGTTGAAACAGCTGGTGCTGAGGTTCAAAAAGGGAACGCTATCGAAGAACGGAAGATTCAACGTCTTTTCCGTAATGGGGAAGTGACACGTCTGATCAAGAAATCAAATGACTTTGGTGCTGGTGGTGTCTGTGTGGCTATCGGTGAATTGGCTGATGGTCTTGAAATTGACCTAGACAAAGTGCCATTGAAATACCAAGGCTTGAACGGTACAGAAATTGCCATCTCTGAATCTCAAGAGCGTATGGCTGTAGTGGTTCGTCCAGAAGACGTAGATGCCTTCATTGCAGCATGTAATAAAGAAAATATTGATGCTGTTGTCGTTGCGACAGTGACTGAAAAACCAAATCTTGTTATGCACTGGAATGGCGAAACCATCGTTGATTTGGAACGTCGTTTCCTTGATACAAATGGTGTACGTGTAGTTGTGGATGCTAAGGTAGTTGACAAGGATGTTAATCTTCCAGAAGAACGTCAAACATCTGCTGAAACCCTTGAAGCTGATACTCTTGAAGTTTTGGCTGACCTTAACCATGCAAGTCAAAAAGGTTTACAAACCATCTTTGATAGCTCAGTTGGTCGTTCAACAGTCAATCACCCACTTGGTGGTCGCTACCAAATCACACCAACGGAAGCTTCTGTTCAGAAATTGCCAGTTCAACATGGCGTGACGCATACGGCTTCTGTCATGGCGCAAGGCTTCAACCCTTATGTAGCCGAATGGTCTCCATATCATGGTGCTGCTTATGCGGTCATCGAAGCAACTGCCCGTTTGGTTGCTGCTGGCGCAAACTGGTCTAAGGCTCGTTTCTCTTATCAAGAATACTTCGAGCGCATGGATAAACAAGCAGAGCGTTTTGGTCAACCAGTAGCTGCTCTTCTTGGGTCCATTGAAGCTCAGATTCAACTTGGGTTGCCATCTATCGGTGGGAAGGACTCTATGTCTGGTACCTTTGAAGAATTGACAGTACCACCAACCTTGGTTGCTTTTGGTGTCACAACTGCAGATAGCCGTAAGGTCCTTTCTCCAGAATTTAAAGCTGCTGGTGAAAATATCTATTACATCCCAGGTCAAGCTTTGGCCCAAGAAATTGACTTTGATCTGATCAAGTCTAACTTTGCTAAATTTGAAGCCATCCAAGCTGACCACAAAGTGACAGCAGCATCAGCGGTCAAATATGGTGGTATCCTTGAAGCTCTTGCCCTTGCAACATTTGGTAACCATATTGGTGCCACTGTAACCCTTGAAAATCTTGAGACTGCCCTAACAGCTCAATTGGGTGGATTCGTCTTCACATCTCCGGAAGATATTGCAGGTGTTGCCAAGATTGGACAAACAACAGTTGACTTTACACTTACTGTCAATGATGTAACGCTTGATGGAAACAAGCTTGACAGTGCCTTCCAAGGTAAATTGGAAGAGGTCTACCCAACGGAATTTGCACAAGCAAAAGAGCTGGAAGAAGTACCTGCGGTGGCGTCAGATGCTGTGATCAAAGTTAAAGAAACAGTTGAGACACCAGTGGTTTACATCCCAGTGTTCCCAGGTACGAACTCTGAGTACGATTCAGCTAAGGCCTTTGAAAAAGAAGGTGCTCAAGTTAACTTGGTACCATTTGTAACACTTAACGAAGAAGCTATTGTCAAGTCTGTTGACACCATGGTTGACAATATCGAAAAAGCTAACATTATCTTCTTTGCAGGAGGCTTCTCAGCAGCCGATGAACCAGATGGATCAGCTAAATTTATTGTTAACATCTTGCTCAATGAAAAAGTACGTGCAGCCATCGATAGCTTCATCGAAGGTGGTGGTTTGATTATCGGTATCTGTAACGGGTTCCAAGCTCTTGTCAAATCAGGTCTTCTTCCATATGGTAACTTTGAAGATGCAAGCAGTACTAGTCCAACCCTCTTCTACAATGATGCCAACCAACACGTGGCCAAGATGGTTGAAACACGTATTGCCAACACGAACTCGCCATGGCTTGCTGGAGTGAAAGTTGGTGACATCCATGCCATCCCAGTATCACATGGTGAAGGTAAGTTTGTCGTGACAGCTGAGGAATTTGCAGAACTTCGTGACAATGGACAAATCTTTAGCCAATATGTTGACTTCGAAGGCAAACCAAGCATGGATTCAAATACAATCCTAACGGTTCTGTCAATGCGATTGAAGGTATCACAAGTAAGAACGGTCAAATTATTGGTAAGATGGGTCACTCAGAACGTTTCGAAGACGGTCTCTTCCAAAATATTCCAGGAAATAAAGACCAATATCTCTTTGCATCAGCGGTTAAATACTTTACTGGGAAATAGGCTTTGCAGATTTTCTAATAGATAATCATCAGTAAATGTAAAATCAAGTAGATCTAACTTACGACAATTGCAAATGATTTATTGTTGCGAGTGAAACGAGCTTCTGCCGTATCATTCCGCTCTAGTATCGTTAAGGAATGATACACAAATAAAAATTAGGTATATAAAATGACATACGAAGTAAAATCTCTTAATGAAGAATGTGGTGTTTTTGGTATCTGGGGTCACCCGGACGCTGCCAAATTGACCTATTTTGGACTCCATAGTCTTCAGCACCGTGGTCAGGAGGGGGCAGGAATCCTCTCCAATGACCAAGGGAAATTGAAGCGTCATCGTGATATGGGGCTTTTATCAGAAGTCTTCAAAAATCCTGCGAATTTGGATAAATTGACAGGAACTGGAGCGATTGGACACGTGCGTTATGCGACTGCGGGAGAAGCTTCTGTAGACAATATCCAACCTTTCCTCTTCCGTTTTCACGATATGCAGTTTGGTTTGGCTCATAATGGGAATCTGACCAATGCAGAATCTCTCAAGCAAGAATTGGAACAAAGAGGGGCAATCTTCAGCTCAACTTCAGATTCAGAAATCTTGGCTCATCTCATTCGCCGTAGCCACAATCCAAACTTGATGGGTAAAATCAAGGAAGCGCTCAGTCTTGTTAAAGGTGGTTTTGCTTATCTCTTGATGTTTGAAGATAAGTTAATTGCAGCGCTTGACCCAAATGGCTTCCGTCCTCTGTCAATCGGGAAAATGGCTAATGGAGCAGTAGTGGTTTCATCTGAAACCTGTGCCTTTGAAGTAATCGGTGCTGAGTGGATTCGCGACGTAAAACCAGGCGAGATTGTCATTATTGATAACAATGGCATCCAGTATGACAGCTATACAAACGATACTCAGCTGGCTATATGTTCCATGGAGTATATCTATTTTGCCCGTCCCGACTCTAACATCCATGGTGTCAATGTCCATACGGCTCGTAAGAGAATGGGAGCTCAACTGGCACGTGAGTTCAAGTATGAAGCTGATATCGTAGTCGGGGTGCCAAACTCCTCTCTTAGCGCAGCTATGGGATTTGCGGAAGAATCAGGTCTGCCAAATGAAATGGGGCTCATCAAGAACCAATATACCCAACGGACCTTTATCCAGCCGACTCAAGAATTACGCGAGCAAGGGGTTCGGATGAAGTTATCTGCTGTTTCTGGTGTCGTTAAAGGCAAACGCGTTGTCATGATTGATGATTCCATTGTACGAGGCACGACATCTCGTCGCATTGTCCAACTTTTGAAAGAAGCGGGGGCATCAGAAGTACACGTTGCCATAGGGAGTCCTGCTCTTGCCTATCCATGTTTTTACGGGATTGATATCCAGACACGTCAGGAGCTGATTGCGGCCAATCATACCGTTGAGGAAACTTGCCAAATCATTGGTGCGGATAGCCTGACCTATCTTTCGATTGATGGGTTGATTGATTCTATCGGCATCGAAACAGATGCGCCGAACGGTGGTCTCTGTGTCGCTTACTTTGATGGGAAATATCCAACTCCTCTCTATGACTATGAAGAAGAATATCGTAGAAGTTTAGAAGAAAAAACGAGTTTTTACAAATAAAATTCCCCATTGAAGGAAAGGAAAAGGAAAAAACAAATGACAAATAAAAATGCATACGCTCAATCTGGTGTGGATGTTGAAGCGGGTTATGAAGTTGTTGAACGGATCAAAAAACACGTAGCACGTACAGAGCGTGCTGGTGTTATGGGAGCTCTTGGCGGTTTTGGTGGCATGTTCGATCTTTCAAAAACAGGTGTTAAAGAGCCAGTTTTGATTTCAGGAACTGACGGTGTTGGAACCAAGCTCATGCTTGCTATCAAGTACGACAAACACGATACCATCGGTCAAGACTGTGTGGCTATGTGTGTCAACGATATCATCGCTGCAGGTGCTGAGCCCCTTTACTTCCTTGATTACGTAGCAACTGGTAAAAATGAACCAGCTAAGCTAGAACAAGTTGTCGCTGGTGTGGCTGAAGGTTGTGTACAAGCAGGTGCGGCCCTCATCGGTGGGGAAACGGCTGAAATGCCTGGTATGTACGGTGAAGACGACTATGACTTGGCTGGATTTGCTGTTGGTGTTGCAGAAAAATCTCAAATCATCGACGGTTCAAAAGTGGCTGAAGGTGACGTCCTTCTTGGACTTGCTTCAAGCGGAATCCACTCAAATGGTTACTCGCTCGTCCGTCGTGTCTTTGCCGATTATACAGGTGAGGAAGTCCTCCCAGAATTGGAAGGCAAGAAACTCAAGGAAGTTCTTCTTGAGCCAACTCGTATCTACGTCAAAGCGGCTTTGCCACTCATTAAAGAGGAATTGGTGAATGGAATTGCCCATATCACAGGTGGTGGTTTCATCGAAAATGTACCTCGTATGTTCGCAGATGACTTGGCTGCTGAAATTGACGAAAGCAAAGTGCCAGTCCTTCCAATTTTCAAAGCTCTTGAAAAATATGGCCAAATCAAACACGAAGAAATGTTTGAAATCTTCAACATGGGTATCGGTATCATGCTTGCGGTTAAACCAGAGAATGTAGAACGTGTCAAAGAACTTCTTGACGAACCAGTTTATGAAATTGGTCGTATTGTGAAGAAAGATGGCGCAAGTGTGGTGATTAAATAATGGTGATATCATCATTTTGTATGGAGAAATTGTAGAAAGGAGTGTTTAGTTAGCAAGCCTAACTGAACACGGGACTCATTTTCTAGGAAAAAAGAGAAATCATTTTGTGTGCAAGCACCCAGCAATGATTTCCTATTTTTCTACGAAACTGTTCGGCTAGCCGAAACGTCCCTTTGTATCGAATATGAAAATTGCTGTTTTTGCCTCTGGCAACGGCTCAAACTTTCAGGTGATTGCGGAACAATTTCCAGTAGAATTTGTTTTTTCAGATCACAGGGATGCCTATGTCTTAGAGCGTGCCGAAAAGCTTGGTGTTTATCTTATGCCTTTGAACTTAAAGAGTTTGAGAACAAGGCAGACTATGAAGGAGCCATTGTCGAACTCTTGGATGAACACCAGATTGACTTGGTTTGTCTTGCAGGCTACATGAAAATCGTCGGTCCAACCTTGCTAGCAGCTTATGAAGGCCGTATCATTAATATTCACCCGGCTTATCTTCCTGAATTTCCAGGTGCTCATGGTATTGAGGACGCTTGGAAGGCTGGGGTTGAGCAGTCTGGTGTGACTATTCACTGGGTTGATTCGGGTGTGGACACCGGTAAGGTCATCAAACAAGTCCGTGTGCCACGGCTTGAAGGGGATACCCTTGATACTTTCGAAACTCGCATCCACGAAACAGAGTACAAACTTTATCCAGAAGTCTTGGATAGTTTGGGAGTGGAGAGGAAGAAATGATTATGGACCAATACTATATGGAGTTAAAGAATAAGTTATCTAACAGACCAATCCTACTGGATAATACTAATGATTTTCTTTTTGTTTTAGTAAATACAGTGAAAGCTATGATAGAAAATACTGATATAGTTATTTAGTTTTAAAAAAGCACTCTAAACATTCAAAGATATTTGGGACTTCCCTTAATAAATTTGTTACTTTCTTTTTCAAGACAGCCCAAGCTTGCTCAATGGGATTCAAATCTGGTGAATAAGGTGGTAGAGGTAAGAAAAAAAGTGTTTATCTTTGACGCAAAGTTCATCCAAAATCTTCTTGGGATGAAAACTAGCATTGTCCATGACAATGACATGAGGTGTCTTCAAAGCAGGCAGGAGTTGCGTTTTGAACCACTTCACAAAGAAGTCGCTCGTCATGCTTTCCTTGTAAATCATAGGAGCTATAAACTCTCCATCTACTTGTCCTGCAACAATTGAAGTCCGCTCAAAACGCCGTCCATTAATCTTTTCATAGACTTTCTCTCCTCTAGGAGCCCGTGCATGAGAACGATAGAGGTAGCGGTCGATTCCTGTTTCGTCAATATATACGACTGGTAAATCTTTTAGATTATCCAAAAATATCAAGAAATTCAGCGACTTTCTCTGGATCTTGTTCCTTAAAAGCTAGTCGTCTTTTTTTAAAAGTGACATTGATCTGCTTTTAAAGCTGCCCATACTGAAGGAACAGCACAATCAAAATGTGCCGCAATTTCCCGTAAAAAAAGCATCTGGATGAGTCTCTACAAAAGCTCTTCAACTCCTCCAAAGGAATCTTTCGGCTTTTTGGCAACTCTTTTTTCCGCTCTAAGTGCCCTTGTTCACGTAATTTCTTTTCCCATGTGAAGAGAGTTCTGACGCCAACATCAAAAACTTTGGATGCCTCGACATGGCTGTGTCCCTCTTTGATGTAATTTAATGCTCGTTGTTTAAAATCTGTACTATATGCCATAGCTTTATTATAACATGTATTTTATAAACTAAGTAACTATAAAAGTCAGCTTTCAGAGTTAGATAAAATTTTAGACGGTGTCACAAGTCAAGAATTAAAACTTGCCTATGATTTTTGTCAAGGGAAATTCGGTCAAGCAGGTTTTTCTTATCGTAGGCACCCGAATTATTTTTATTTGTCTAGTTTAATTGCGACTTTTCCAGAATTTGAGTTGTCTAAAGCAGACCGAGATTACCTCAAAGGAATCATAAATTTTGATAACTACCTTTTATATGAGTTAGACTAATCTTTAATCACCTCAAAATCCTATTTATTCAAAAGGAGAAAAAATGACAAAATGGTTAGAAACACTTGCTTTGATCACCTTAGCAGTGATTTTACGCTTACTGGTTAATTTCTTATTCCCTGAGATTCCCTATTGGGGGAGATTTTTACTGACAATAATTTTGGGAGTCTTGGTAATCGTCTCCCTATACTTTATGAAAAGGAAATTACGTAGGTAGAAAGTTTGAAAATAAAAGGGGAAAAGCATAATTAAACGTCCCTTAACCAGTTAAGGAGAAGTTTATGGGTTTATTTGATTTTTTTAAGAAGAAATCTTCTGATGAAGAGAAGCCTACTGAAGATGAAGACAAGATTGTTGTTAAGTCCGAAGAAACAGATGATAGTGCTCCTGGATGGGATGCGATTGATGCAGAATTTAACCGTTTATATCCTGATCAGCCCAACCCTCGCCATTATGGAACAATCATCAAGTATATGTTAGGTGGTCCGGATCCTCTAGATGGCATCAGTGTTTATGATGCAGGAGAGTTTTGGCATTTTGTCAGCTACGGCTTATCAGAGTTATATACAAAAGAAAGCGAAGACCCTGAGTACAGTGGTTATGGGATTGAATTGACTTTTAAGTTAAAGAAATCAACTAACGACGAAGAAGAAATTAAAAATGGCTGTGGTTTACTGCAGTATGTGGCAAGATATATTTTTCAAACAGGGACAGTGGTTTTACCAGAAGAATACATTTATACCAAGCAAACAGTAGGGATTGATGCCCAGCAGAAATCTAAACTGACAGGATTCTTGACTGCTGCTGATGATTTAGCTAATACCATTAATACTCCGCATGGAAAAGTGGAATTTGTAACCCTGATTGGTGCGACAGATGCTGAACTGCGAAGTGTTTATGAAAGTGAAACCAGTAAGCTTGAGGTCAGAAAACTATTACAAGAACTTGGAAATCAGCTTACAGACTATCATCGCCATTCTCTAGTTTAAATAATGTGAAAAAGCCTCTTGAATCAAGGAAAGGAAGAAAAATGACTAAACGAGCACTTATTTCAGTCTCAGATAAAGCGGGCATCGTTGAATTTGCCCAAGAACTCAAAAAATTAGGTTGGGATATCATCTCAACAGGTGGTACCAAAGTTGCCCTTGACAATGCTGGTGTTGATACCATTGCTATCGATGATGTGACTGGTTTTCCAGAAATGATGGACGGCCGTGTCAAGACCCTTCACCCAAATATCCACGGAGGGCTTCTTGCTCGTCGTGACTTGGATAACCACTTGGAAGCGGCTAAGGACAACAAGATTGAGCTCATTGACCTTGTGGTGGTCAACCTTTACCCATTTAAGGAAACTATCCTTAAACCAGACGTGACTTACGCTGATGCGGTTGAAAACATCGATATTGGTGGTCCATCTATGCTTCGTTCAGCAGCGAAAAATCATGCCAGTGTTACAGTTGTGGTAGATCCTGCTGACTACGCTGTGGTTTTGGACGAATTGGCAGCAAAAGGCGAAACCTCTTATGAAACTCGCCAAGGTTTGGCAGCCAAGGTTTTCCGTCACACAGCGGCTTATGACGCCTTGATTGCAGAATATTTCACAGCTCAAGTCGGAGAAAGCAAGCCAGAAAAACTGACCTTGACTTATGACCTTAAACAAGCTATGCGTTACGGTGAAAACCCTCAACAAGACGCAGACTTCTATCAAAAAGGTTTGCCAACAGCTTACTCAATTGCTTCAGCTAAACAACTGAACGGTAAAGAATTGTCCTTTAACAATATCCGTGATGCTGATGCCGCTATCCGTATCATCCGTGACTTCAAAGACCGTCCAACCGTTGTGGCTCTCAAACACATGAACCCATGTGGAATTGGTCAAGCTGACGATATCGAAACTGCTTGGGACTACGCTTATGAGTCTGACCCTGTATCCATCTTCGGTGGTATTGTCGTTCTCAACCGTGAGGTAGACGCTGCGACAGCTCAAAAAAATGCACGGTGTTTTCCTTGAAATCATCATTGCACCAAGCTATTCTGACGAAGCACTTGAAATCTTGACGACTAAGAAGAAAAAAACTTGCGCATCCTTGCCTTGCCATTTGATTCTCAAGATGCTAGCGAAGTGGAAGCAGAATATACAGGTGTTGTCGGTGGACTCCTCGTTCAAAATCAAGACGTGATCAAAGAAAGCCCAGCAGACTGGCAAGTGGTGACCAAACGCCAACCAACTGAGACAGAAGCGACTGCCCTTGAATTTGCTTGGAAGGCTATCAAGTACGTCAAATCAAACGGAATCATCGTGACCAACGACCACATGACACTTGGTGTTGGACCAGGGCAAACCAATCGTGTGGCTTCCGTCCGTATCGCTATTGATCAAGCCAAAGACCGTCTTGACGGTGCTGTCCTTGCTTCGGATGCCTTCTTCCCATTTGCGGATAACGTGGAAGAAATCGCTAAGGCAGGTATCAAGGCCATCATCCAGCCTGGTGGATCCGTCCGTGACCAAGAATCCATCGAAGCTGCGGATAAATACGGCTTGACTATGGTCTTCACAGGTGTGAGACATTTTAGACATTAAGAAGCAAAAGGGAAGAAAACAGTTTCTTTCCTTTTTTGCTTAAAAAAGCTTAACGAAACAAGATTAAAACGAACGTTTATGATATAATGTTAGTAAATAATTCGCAAAAGAGGTTGATGGATGAAACTGTTAGTTGTTGGTTCTGGTGGTCGTGAACATGCGATTGCCAAGAAATTATTGGAGTCTAAGGACGTTGAGCAAGTTTTCGTGGCTCCTGGTAATGACGGGATGACATTGGACGGTCTTGATTTGATCAACATCGGAATTTCCGAACATTCTAAGCTGGTTGACTTCGCAAAAGTCAACGATATTGCTTGGACCTTTATCGGTCCAGATGATGCCCTTGCGGCTGGTATCGTGGATGATTTCAATGCGGCTGGACTCAAAGCCTTTGGTCCTACAAAGGCTGCGGCTGAGCTGGAGTGGTCTAAGGATTTCGCTAAGGAAATTATGGTCAAATACAATGTTCCGACAGCAGCCTATGGGACCTTTTCAGATTTCGAGGAAGCCAAGGCCTACATCGAGGAGAAAGGCGCTCCCAATCGTCGTCAAGGCAGACGGTTTAGCCCTTGGGAAAGGTGTCGTCGTTGCTGAAACGGTTGAGCAAGCAGTCGAAGCTGCTCACGAGATGCTTTTGGACAATAAATTCGGTGATTCAGGTGCGCGTGTGGTCATCGAGGAATTCCTTGACGGAGAAGAGTTTTCTCTCTTTGCCTTTGCCAATGGGGACAAGTTCTACATCATGCCAACGGCTCAGGACCACAAACGTGCTTACGATGGCGACAAGGGCCCTAACACTGGCGGGATGGGTGCCTATGCGCCGGTTCCTCACTTGCCACAGAGCGTGGTTGACACAGCGGTTGACACTATTGTCAAGCCAGTTCTTGAAGGCATGATTAAAGAAGGTCGTCCCTACCTTGGTGTCCTTTACGCTGGTCTTATCTTGACAGCTGATGGACCGAAAGTCATCGAGTTCAACTCTCGTTTTGGAGATCCTGAAACGCAAATCATCTTGCCTCGTTTGACATCTGACTTTGCGCAAAACATCACTGACATTTTGGATGGCAAAGAGCCAGCCATCACTTGGACAGACAAGGGTGTGACATTGGGCGTGGTTGTAGCATCAAACGGTTATCCACTCGCTTATGAGAAGGGTGTCAAGCTTCCAGCCAAGACAAACGGTGACATCATCACCTACTATGCCGGTGCCAAATTCGCTGAAAATGGCCAAGACCTCCTCTCAAACGGCGGACGTGTCTACATGCTGGTTACCACAGCAGACACCGTCAAAGACGGCCAAAACATTATCTACAAAGAACTCAACAAACAAAACACAGAAGGCTTGTTCTACCGAACTGATATTGGTAGCAAAGCGAATAAATAAAACTCTTCGAAAACCTTCGATTGACTGTGTTAAAGCTCTTTGATGAACTTTAGTTCTATCTTCGTCGCTTTGCCTTGTCACTCTATGATTTTCCTTGAGTTTTCGAATATCAATGCTATTTTAGGCGACGAAGTCGCCAAACACGATATTGGTCGCTGTGGTGAAAAGGCCAGAACAGTTTCTGTTCTGGTCGGGGGAAACTTTGAGACCTTAGGCTAAAGGTTTAGGAATGAAACCGAAGGTTTGCTTTCGTCCCCACCACCTAAGACCATTATCAAAAAAGAAAAGGATATTAACTATGAAACCAGTAATTTCCATCATCATGGGCTCAAAATCTGACTGGGCAACCATGCAAAAAACCGCTGAAGTCCTCGACAACTTCGGCGTCGCTTACGAAAAGAAAGTTATTTCCGCACACCGTACACCGGACCTCATGTTCAAACATGCCGAAGAAGCACGCAGCCGTGGCATCAAGGTCATCATCGCAGGTGCGGGTGGCGCAGCTCACTTGCCAGGGATGGTCGCAGCTAAAACGCCCCTTCCAGTTATCGGCGTACCAGTCAAATCACGTGCTCTTAGCGGTGTGGATTCACTTTATTCTATCGTTCAGATGCCAGGTGGTGTGCCAGTCGCAACCATGGCAATCGGTGAAGCAGGTGCGACTAACGCTGCCCTCTTTGCCCTCCGTCTCCTCTCAGTAGAAGACGAAACCATCGCGACTGCACTTGCTAATTTTGCTGAAGAACAAGGAAAAATTGCAGAGGAGTCTACAAATGATCTCAACTAAAACCATTGGCATCATCGGTGGCGGTCAGCTTGGTCAGATGATGGCGATCTCAGCTATCTACATGGGACACAAGGTCATCGCGCTGGATCCAGCGGCGGATTGCCCAGCCTCCCGTGTGGCGGAAATCATCGTTGCACCCTACGATGACGTAGACGCCCTTCGTCAGTTGGCAGATCGCTGTGATGTTCTCACTTATGAATTTGAAAATGTGGATGCTGATGGTCTTGATGCTGTTATCAAAGATGGTCAGCTTCCACAAGGGACAGACCTGCTTCGCATCTCCCAAAATCGCATTTTTGAGAAGGATTTCTTTCCAACAAAGCACAAGTCACTGTGGCTCCATATAAGGTCGTGACCTCAAGCCAAGATTTGGCAGATATCGACCTCTTGAAAAATTATGTCCTTAAGACGGCGACTGGTGGTTACGATAGCCATGGTCAGAAGGTCATTCGTTCAGAAGCAGACTTGGAAGAAGCCTATGCTTTAGCCGATTCAGCAGACTGTGTTTTAGAAGAGTTTGTCAACTTTGACCTTGAGATTTCAGTCATTGTATCTGGTAATGGCAAGGACGTGACAGTCTTCCCTATTCAGGAGAATATCCATCGTAACAACATTCTTTCAAAAACTATTGTGCCTGCTCGCATTTCTGAAAGTCTAGCAAACAAAGCCAAAGCTATGGCAGTGCGAATTGCTGAACAACTGAACCTTTCTGGAACTCTCTGCGTGGAAATGTTTGCGACAGCTGATGACATCATTGTCAACGAAATTGCGCCACGTCCACATAACTCAGGGCATTATTCGATTGAAGCTTGTGACTTCTCCCAGTTTGATACTCATATTTTAGGAGTTCTAGGAGCACCACTCCCAGCAATTCACTTTCATGCTCCTGCTGTTATGCTCAATGTTCTCGGCCAACACGTCGAAGCTGCTGAAACATATGTGACAGAAAATCCAAGCGCTCACCTCCACTTATATGGTAAAATAGAAGCGAAGCACAACCGCAAAATGGGACATGTGACTTTGTTTAGTGATGTGCCGGATAGTGTGGATGAGTTTGGGGAGTAATTATTTAAGAGGAGGAAAAAGGTTTATGGCATTTACAACTGAGACACGTACGATTAATGATATTTTCCAAAGATCGGTGGAATATAGCATTCCACGTTATCAGCGAAATTATGTTTGGAAGGAAGTCAACTGGAGAGAGTTGCTAGTTGATATTCGCTTTTCGATGAATAATGGCGATGATATTCCATGGTCTCACTTTTTAGGAACAATTGTACTTAGTAAATTGAACAATGAAAAAGGTATTGATAGATATGAGATTATTGATGGTCAGCAACGCTTAACAACAATTTATATCCTCATTATTGCTCTGTATAGTAGGTTAATGGAGTTAGATGAAGAGCATGCAAAGAATCGAGGGAAATATATTTTTGATTCATTTATTTCTAGTTTAAATAATGAGTCAAAAAAGAATTCCTGTTATTAAAAAAATGAAGACTTTGATGAAGATATTAAGGAGATAATTGATTCAGCTATTGTTGAAGGAATCAAGGTATCAAAGTCAAATAACTACTATAAGTTATTTTCGTTTTTTTTATAACGAGTTCAAATCTTCCGTCTATTCAGAGTTATCACAATTTATAGACAAATTATTAAGTGCAAATATTGTAGAGATTATTTCTGGACAAGAAGAAGAGATTTATAATATATTTGAAGTACTTAATGCTAGAGGGCAAAAAAACTTAAACAGATTGAGCTTCTTAAAAAAACCATATTATGAAGTATGTTCAACCTAGAGAAGATGAATTTATAGATAAGGCTAAGCGGACTTGGCAAAAAAATTGAAACTAATTCTAATAAACTAAACAATCCTGATTCATTAATTCAAGGATTTACAAAATGCTATATAAAGAAACAGGCTAGTAATTTAGAATCGGTTTATCGTTTAATAAAAGAAGAGGTTCCAGTAGATAGTCTATCTGATTTTCTTTACAATCTCAATGAATATACAGATATTTTTGTCGAGATTTCTGATCCAGACACAACTGACCATGTAATTGAATATTTTAACATTAAGCGAAATCAACAAGTGAAACCACTTTTAAGTGCAATATTGTTGAAGAAAAAAACAGGGAGTTATTGATGAGAATCTACGAGTAGAAAGCTTTAAAATGATAAGGAATTATTTTTTTGCTTTCAATACATTCCGACTTTCAAGTAATAGAATGGAAAAATTGATATCTAATCTATCATATGATCTTTATCATTCGAGCTTTCCTGTAGAATTTAAATTTTATATATCACGTTTCTTTTTATGAAGCAGGTAAGATTCTTCCGGATGGAGACATAAAGAATACGTTTATTGAGAACAAAACATTTCGTTTTTTTCTAATAAAGACGAGACATTAGCAAAAAAATAGAAATCTTGTTCGCTATATTCTAGGCATTATTTATGAATTAGATCATTTAGATACCAATTTATCCATAAATAAACTTACTATAGAACATTTGTTATGTGATAATGGTTACACTGATAATTCGTTAATTCAAAATTTAACACTTACGAGTTCTGAAATTAATTCGGATGAGTTGAAGGATAAAAGCTTTAGTAGAAAAAGCTAGAAATTTTAGAAGAACGATCTACGATTAAAAAGTAATCAGAATTTAAAAAGAATACTTAGATAGTAATGGTGAATTTGATTTCCAACATAGAAAAAGAAGATTTATTGAATATTATTTTTTTAATGATGTTTTTTTCAATTTAATCCTGCACAATTTGGGATTGCAAAAGAGGATATAGATTACTATTTCAATATGTTTGAGTTATTAAAGAATAATAACTTGGAAGGATTATTAAATTTGTTGAAAGAAAAAGGTAAACATTTTGAAACGGTGTTAGAAAATGACCCTAGTTTAATTAAGGAATTCAATGCTTTTAGAGAAATCAAGGAGAACTAAACCATGATCAACCGTTACTCTCGCCCTGAGATGGCGAACATTTGGACTGAAGAAAATAAATACCGTGCTTGGCTTGAGGTGGAAATCTTAGCTGATGAAGCCTGGGCTGAGTTGGGGGAAATCCCTAAGGAAGATGTGGCTTTGATTCGCGAGAAGGCGGACTTTGACATCGACCGTATTTTGGAGATTGAGCAGGAGACTCGTCACGATGTGGTTGCCTTCACACGTGCGGTTTCTGAGACTCTTGGTGAAGAGCGCAAGTGGGTTCACTACGGTTTGACTTCTACCGACGTGGTGGATACTGCCTACGGCTACCTCTACAAGCAGGCCAACGACATCATCCGTCGTGACCTTGAAAACTTCACCAACATCATCGCTGACAAGGCTAAGGAGCACAAGTTCACCATTATGATGGGGCGTACCCACGGTGTGCATGCTGAGCCGACAACTTTTGGTCTTAAATTGGCAACTTGGTACAGCGAAATGAAACGCAATATCGAGCGTTTCGAGCATGCGGCTGCTGGTGTGGAAGCTGGTAAGATTTCTGGTGCGGTTGGTAACTTTGCCAACATCCCACCATTCGTTGAAAAATATGTCTGTGACAAATTGGGTATCCGTGCTCAAGAAATCTCTACACAGGTCCTTCCTCGTGACCTTCACGCTGAGTACTTTGCAGTTCTTGCGAGCATCGCAACTTCTATCGAGCGTATGGCAACAGAAATCCGTGGTCTTCAAAAATCTGAACAACGGGAAGTGGAAGAGTTCTTTGCCAAAGGTCAAAAAGGTTCATCTGCTATGCCTCACAAACGCAACCCTATCGGTTCTGAAAACATGACAGGTCTTGCACGTGTGATCCGTGGTCACATGGTAACAGCTTATGAAAACGTAGCCCTTTGGCACGAACGTGATATCTCTCACTCATCAGCTGAGCGCATCATCGCACCAGATACAACCATCTTGATTGACTACATGCTCAACCGTTTCGGAAATATTGTTAAGAACTTGACGGTCTTTCCTGAAAACATGATCCGCAACATGAACTCTACATTTGGTTTGATCTTCAGCCAACGTGCTATGCTTGCTTTGATTGAAAAAGGTATGACACGTGAGCAAGCTTACGACCTTGTTCAACCAAAGACAGCTCAATCATGGGATAACCAAGTAGACTTCAAACCACTTCTTGAAGCAGATCCAGAAGTGACTTCACGTCTCACTCAAGAAGAACTTGACGAAATCTTTAACCCAACTTACTATACCAAACGTGTGGATGAGATCTTCGAACGCATCGGTTTGGGTGACTAATAATCACAATAAAAAGCGAGATTTTTTATACGAAAACTCAAAAGAGCGCAAAAAGACTCCCCTTGTGATATAATGAAGGTGAAAAAATTGTATTAGGCTACTGGCTCGTCTCTAGTAGCCTTTTTTGTAGCACAAACTCCTGATAAGTGAGATTTTCTTTCAAAAGGATATAAGCTATTTTAAGAAGTTGATGTGCGAGTGCAATAGTTGCTTTTTGCGGTCCTCTCCTACTTTGAATTTGGTAATAACGCTCTGCTAGTGGACTTCCTTTTTGTCTTTTTGCCGCAAAAACTGCTTGACAGAGACACCTTTTTTTAAATAGGAATTGCCATGTCTGATTTTTTTGTGCTCCTCTTTTTACCAGCACTTTCATTATTTCCAGGACACAAACCAGCCCAGGAAGCGAGATGTCCAGCTGTTGGAAACTGGCTCATGTCTACCCCAATTTCCGCTATGATCACAGAGGCTGTAATAAGATCCATACCAGGAATAGAATCTAGGATTTCCACTGGTCTCTCATAGAGATTTAGATAGCCGTTTATACGCTCTTCCAAACAATCGATTTGTTTTTTTGATAAAAAAATCGTAAATCTCTAAGGACTGACCTAACATAAAACGATGATGAGCCGAAAAGTACCCATCAAGTGCCTCAAGGAGTTGGGGAACTTTTTCTTTTCAAACTGGTATAAACAGATTGATGGATCATTCTTGGGGTAAGGGCGTCTCATCAATAAGCAGCTGCAGTAAGTTTCGACCAGAAGCACCCATGATATCTTCTATGTAGGTTGTCAGCTTAATACCTCCTGATTGGAGGATTTTATGGATCCGATTGGTCTCACGATTACGGCTCTCTACATAGTGTTTCCGTTGTCGTGTTAGCTCTCTCAATTCTTGAATGGTTTCATCAGGAACGAAACTGCGAGGGAGCAGTACTGATTCGTGTTAATTGGGCAATCCAGTGAGCATCTTTCTTATCTGTTTTTTTGACCTGGAATAGCTTTCATATGAGCAGGCTGTGCTAGGATGAGTTCAAAGTCATCACAGAGTTCATGCCAGACAGGTCTCCAGTAAACTCCTGTGCTTTCCATGCCGACGGCTTCTACATGAAATTGAGTGAGAAAATCATGACAGGCTTTTAATCCTTTTGTCGTTGTATCAAACTGAGCCATTTCACGCTTTGGACGAGTAGAAGTGAGCGGCCCATGTAGAATACAAACCACAACAGTAGCTTGATGGACATCAATACCTGCACAAGATTGATAGAGAACATCCATTGTGATTCCCTCCATTTATAAAGTCAGAGAGCTTGTCTACCGATAACGTTGTCGTATTTTTATACTCATGCTCAAGGCGATATTTTGGGGTACTCGTCGGTAGAGTGGATTAGTTTGTCCCGCGAAAGTGATATTCAAGAAATTATCAACCACAAAGCCCTCACTTAGATTATACTTCTAAATGAGGGCTCTTGTCTTTATTTTCGTGTTTCTGTGGGTGACGGCTATGTCGTCATGGCTGTCTGTCCCGCTTTTTATTTGTGCTTAATCTTTTTTCTTGCTAAGTCCGTAAGCTGTGAGAGCAGTCATAAGACCAGTAGCAATCAACCATTCTGAACCTTGACTTCCTGTCTCAGGAAGTTTATTTTCTTTTGCTACAGGAGCTGGGCCTTGAGGAAGAGCTTTGTTTTCCTCAGCAGGAACAGATGCTGGAGCTGGTTCATTTGGAATTTCTAGTTTTGGTTTATCTTCTGTAACAGGAGTTGGTTCATTTGGAATTTCTAGTTTTGGTTTTTCTTCTATAACAGGAGCTGGCACATTTGGAATCTCTAGTGCTGGTTTTTCTTCAGCGATAGCTGCTTGACCATGTTCATCACCGACGTGAGTTACAGGATTTCCAACTTCGATAACTTGAGCGACTGGTTCTTGAGCGACAACACTAGTAACCAATGTTTTAACTTCAGATCCATCAGCAGCAGTAGTCACAGAGTAAAAATGGCTACGACGACCGTTGACACCTGCAGTTACTAGACGAGTTTGTCCTTTAGGTAGTGAAGGAGTCTCGCGAGTGATGGTTGTAAATGGAATTTCTTCATCTTCGATGACTACTCGAGGTTTATTTACAACAGGAGCTTGACCTTTTTCGTCTCCTACATGAGTTGTTAATGTTCCAACTTCGACAACTTGATTGACAGCTTCTTTCGTTACTTGTCTTTCAAGAACTGTTTCTGTTTGCTTACCATTTTCAGTTACAACTGAAAGATAGATAGTCCGTTCACCTTTGACACCTTCAGTGATGACTTTCTCTTGTCCTGCTGGAAGGTTAGGATTTTCTTTCTTAACAATCTCAAACGGAATTTCTTCTGTCTTAACTAGAAGCTCTGGTCGGTTTTCAACTGTAGCAGCAGTTTCACTCTCATCGAGGCTTCCTGAGTGAGTGGCAGCTGGTTTGAGACCAAGTCTAGCAGCTTTGAGATTAGCTACAAGTGTGTCCAATTCAGCTTGTTTGTTACGATTGAGGTTGTAGTTCAGAGCGTCTTTAGCAGCCTTGAGAGCGTCGAGGCTTTCTGTGCTATATCCTTCTAAGTTTTCGGGGATTTGAGCAAGTTCTTCGCGTAGTGCTTTGTAGTCAGCACGGAAGTAGTCTTTGTTGTGGTCTGCAAAGGCAGTCATGAGTTCAAAGATTTCTTCTTCCTTGTATTCTGCGCTTGGTCTATCAGCCCAGATAGCTAACATACTACCAACAGTAGGTAGGTCAACTTCAGGGTATTTAGTTGATGCTAGTTGGTTAAATGGAGTTTTTTCAGTATTTTCAATAGCTTTCTTGAGGAAGCCACCTCCATCTTCAGGTTTTTGACCGAGAATGTAGTACCAATCTCCATTCGTGTTAAGGAATTTATAACCTTTGCTTGCTAGATATTGAGGAGATGCAAGGTTGTAACCCCACCAGCCTTTAGACCAGTAAGAGATGATAACGTCTTTATCAAACTCAACATCATCCTTGTCTTCGTAGTAGAAGCCATCGTTAAAGGCCATTGGTTGAAGACCTTTTTCTTTAGCCATGGCAGCTAGGCTATTAGCATACTCAGCAAACTTACCATAGAGACCATACCACTTGAGGTAGTACCAACCTTGAGCGTTAGTAGCATCGTTAGCGTACTCATCTGTACCATAGTTAAAGATTTTAGTCTTACCAGCAAAGAAGTCCATGTACTTGCCGATAAGGGCTTTTGTAAAGTTCATCGCTTCTTTGTTTTCAAGGTCCATAGTTGTTTTTGAAACCTTGTCAAAGTTGGCTTGAGGGTTTGCAATGCCTAATTTTTCCATAGCGACAAGCATAGCATCCATATGACCTGGGCTATTGATAGCTGGGATTAGTCCAATCCCTTTGTCCTTAGCATACTGGATAAGCTCAGTGATTTCAGCTTGGTTCAAAGTAGTTCCGTTAGGATCATCGTAGTAAGATTTTGTTCCCTCAATGATGGCATTTTTCACATCGTCGCTTGCATAAGTCTTGCCGTTTGCTGAGATACTCATATCATCCAAGAGGAAGCGAAGTCCATCATTTCCAAGGAGCAAGTGAAGGTCAGAGTAACCGAGTTCGCTGGCTTTATCTACGATGCGTTTGAGTTGGTCTAGCGTGAAGTATTTACGTCCAGCATCGATAGAGATGACCTTGTTCTTAGCTAGTTTCAACTTCACGTTTAGCATCTTCTTCTTTTTGAGCTTCTGGAGTGAAGGTCAAGTTGCTAACAGCTTCCTGGAGTTTTGCGATCGCTTGATCAATAGTATCTTGTTGAGCACGGCTGAGGTTGCTATCGAGAGCACGGATGGCTTTTTCAGCTTCTTTAACGGCAGCAATACTTTCTTCTGTGTAGCGAGTAAGGTCTGTTGGAACTTCTTTCAAAGCTTGTTCAGCAGACTCGTAATCAGCAGCAAAGTACTCAGCGTTAGAGTTTGCGAATTGACGCATGAGCTTGAAGAGACGAGATGGAGAGTAGCGAGCAGACGGAGTATCAGCCCAAGCAGCTACCATCCCACCGATAATAGGAACGTCAGCTCCTTCTGTTTTTGGAACAGAAGTGATTGGTGTGCTCTTAATACCATTCAAGCCTTGATCGAGGTTGTACCAACCTTGACCATCAGCATTACGTCCGAGAACGTAGTACCAAGCATCGTTAGTGTTGAGGATTTCGTGTCCTTTTTCAGCTAGTAGCTTAGAAGAAGCGACATCGTAACCGTTCCAGCCACCAGTCCACATAGAGACGATGATGTCCTTGTCAAAGGTACCAAAACTTGTATCGCTATTATAGTAGATACCGTCGTTGAAGGCCATAGGTTTTAGACCGTGAGATTTGACGATACGAGCTAGGTCATTAGCATAGGCGATGAATTTGTCATAGCCCTTGTCTGGGAATCCATCTTCTGGATACCATTTATAGGCTTGAAGTACGCTCCATCCTTTAGCATCAGTAGCATCGTTAGCGTACTCATCCAAACCGATGTTGAAGATTTCAGATTTACCAGCAAAGTAGCCTGCATACTTATCAATCAAAGCTTTTGTGAAGGCAACTGCTTTTTCATTATCAAGGTCGACAGTACGTGCTGATTCTTTACCAAAATAGTTAAAGTTAGGCTTTTCAATACCTAGTTCTTTCATGGCATTAAGGATAGCGTCCATGTGACCAGGACTGTTAACAGATGGGATAAGTCCAATACCTTTATCCTTGGCATAGTTAATCAAGTCGGTCATTTGGCTTTCAGTTAGATGATTGCCGTTTGGATCGTTGTAGTAGGCATTTGTTCCCTTTTCAACAGCACGTTTGACATCATCGCTTGCATAAGTCTTGTCCCCTACAGTTAGAGACATATCATCAAGCATAAAACGCAAGCCATCATTTCCGACTAGGAGATGAAGATCAGTGTAACCATAGTGTTTGGCTTTGTCGATGATTTCTTTCAGTTGTTCAGGAGAGAAGTATTTACGCCCTGCATCGATTGAAACGATTTTCTTTTTAGCCAGTTTTTCATTGACTTGAGCTGCTTTCTCTGTAGCAACTACAGGAGCTTCAACTTTAGCAACTTCTTTGTTTTCTGCCTTTTCTGGTTCTGGCTGCTTAGCTTCTTCAGTTACTTCTGGTTTGGCTGGAGTTTCTTCGGTTGTAACAGTTTTTTCTACGATAGGTGCAGGAGTAGCTTCAACTTTTGGTGCTTCAGTGTTTGTTACAGGTGTCACTGGAGCTGCAGGAGCTACGGCTTCTGGTGTAGGACTAGTTTCAAGTTTCTTCGCTGGCCTGTGGAGACGATTCTCCTGCGGCTTGGATAGTAGGTTGATTCTCTGTTGTAGTAGGTACGACTCCGTCAGCGGCAACAGCTTGCGCATGAAAGGCAAAGCCGATCAAGACAGAAGCTGCTCCGATTGCGTATTTACGAATAGAGAAACGCTGTTTATTTTCTGGTTTCATTAAATAACCTCCTAATTTATTATTTTGGTAGCGTTTTCACATGCTGATTCCATTGTATTATCTGAATCTAGTAAAGTCAAGTAATTTAATAAAAATACCTAAAAAAATATAAGAAGTTATTTAATTTGAACTAAATTTTTATTTTTACTCTGTTTTTAGTAAAATTTCTCCAAATTATAGTTTAAAGTCATTTGGTATTTCCTACTAAAAGCTGGCGTGCTATAATGAAAAATAGAAAAGCCTGAAACGATTGTCTCAGACTTTTTAATGTTTAGTGATCGCGGTCACATGAGATAAATTTAATCTTATAGAAATCAGAACGTTTGTAAGTTTCAATGTATTCCAACACTTGGCCAGTTGACTCAAGTTTAGTTGTCTTGGTTTGGAGAACAGTTGGGAATTGAGCGTCGATTCCTAGGATAGAAGCAGCATGTTCTGGAGTTGGAAATACAATTTCATTGATTTCTTCAAAATGCTCGTCATTCATGTGAATGTGGTAGTCCAATTTGAAACGATTATAGATAGAACTATAGTATTCAAGATTTGGATAGTTTGCATTGATGTATTGTTCAGGGATATAAGATGTGTGGTAGATATAAGTAACACCGTTAGATTCACGGATACGTTCGATTTTGTAATAAAATTGATCGCCACGCAATCCCAATTTTTCTAAGTAGTTAAGATCGTTACCGCGTTCAATGGAAAGAACAGTGACTTTATCGTCCTTGGTTTCAAAAATTTCTACATCAGAAAATTCTACGAGTTTGTGCTTGCGAGCGCGAGCCACAAAGGTTCCCTTTCCTTGTTGGCGGACAATATAACCGTCTTTAGCAAGGTCGTTTAAGGCGCGAACAACAGTGATCGAACTTACGTCATACATTGCAATCAATTCTGCTTCAGTGTAGAACTTGTCGCCACTTGCAAATTGACCTGAAATGATTTTGTTTTTCAATTCATCTTTGATATATTGATACTTTGGAATTGCCATATTTTCACCTCATTTTTTCCTTCTCCATCTTCGATTTTACCATAAATAGTTTGAAAATGATAGTAAATAATGTAAAAAAATAAAAATAATATTCTAAGCGATTGACTTACATATTATTTACGGTTAAAAACTCATACATTTATGCTATCTAGATCGAAAAATATTTAAGAAAAAAATTTTTTTACAAGAATTTTTAGAAAACAATTCAGTAAAAAAAGAAAAAAATTTTTAAATAATTTTTCGAAAAAAATCTATTGACAAGATGGATTCATTAGTTTATCATTTAATATAACAACAAATGAAAGCGCAAACGGAAAAGTATGGGGTGGTAAAATGACAAGGTTTAAAATTGAGGATGATTTTTACCTAGATGGGAAATCATTCAAAATTTTATCTGGTGCCATTCATTATTTTAGAATTCCTGAAGAAGACTGGTATCATTCATTGTACAATCTCAAGGCTTTAGGTTTTAACACTGTTGAAACATATGTCGCTTGGAATTTACATGAGCCAACTGAAGGAAACTTCAATTTTGAAGGCAATCTTGATATTGAAAAATTTCTTCAGATAGCTCAGGACTTAGGCTTGTATGCTATTGTTCGACCATCTCCCTTTATCTGTGCAGAGTGGGAATTCGGTGGTTTACCAGCATGGCTTTTAAATAAAGACATGCGAATCCGTTCCTCTGATCCAGCCTTTATAGAAATGGTAGGACGCTACTATGATCATTTACTTCCACGTCTTGTTCCAAGATTGTTGGATAATGGTGGTAACATCCTCATGATGCAGGTTGAAAATGAGTACGGTTCATACGGTGAGGACAAAACCTACTTGCGTGAGATTCGTCGATTGATGGAAGAACGTTCAGTGACTTGTCCGCTCTTTACATCTGATGGTCCATGGCGAGCAACTCTGAAAGCTGGTACCTTGATTGAAGATGATCTCTTTGTGACAGGGAACTTTGGTTCAAAAGCTAACTTTAACTTCTCGCAAATGCAAGAGTTCTTTGATGAGTATGGCAAGAAATGGCCACTCATGTGTATGGAATTCTGGGATGGATGGTTTAACCGATGGAAAGAACCAGTCATCACGCGTGAGCCTGAGGAGTTAGCAGAAGCCGTACATGAGGTACTAGAGCAAGGCTCTATCAACCTTTACATGTTCCACGGTGGAACCAACTTTGGTTTTATGAATGGTTGTTCAGCTCGAGGAACTATTGATTTACCACAAGTAACATCTTATGATTATGACGCTCTCCTTAATGAAGCTGGCAATCCAACTGCTAAATACATGGCAGTTAAGGAAATGATGGCGACTTACTATCCTGAGTATCCACAATTAGAACCGCTTTACAAAGAGAGCATGGAAGTTGAAAACATTCCACTGGTTGAGAAAGTTTCTCTCTTTGAAACCTTGGATAGCCTAACAAGTCCTATCGAGAGTCTCTATCCTAAGAAAATGGAAGAGTTGGGACAAAGCTACGGTTATCTACTCTATCGTACAGAAGCTAGTTGGGATGCAGAAGAAGAACGCATCCGTATCGTTGACGGTCGAGACAGAGCTCAGCTATATGTAGATGGTAAATGGGTTGCAACTCAGTACCAGACAGAAATTGGTGAGGACATCTTTTATCAAGGAAAAAAGAAAGCGCTCTCTCGTTTTGATATCCTGGTAGAAAATATGGGGCGTGTCAATTACGGGCATAAGTTCCTGGCAGATACACAACGAAAAGGGATTCGTACAGGTGTCTGTAAAGATCTACACTTCATGCTGAACTGGGAACACTATCCGCTTCCACTAGATAATCCTGAAAAGATTGATTTCTCAAAAGGATGGACAGAAGGACAACCTGCCTTTTACGCCTATGACTTTGAAGTTGAGGCTCCGAAGGGCACCTATTTAGAACTATCTGAGTTTGGTAAAGGGATTGCCTATGTCAATGGCCATCATCTCGGACGTTTCTGGAATGTTGGTCCAACCTTATCGCTTTATATTCCGCACAGCTATCTCAAAGAAGGTGCTAACCGCATCATTATCTTTGAAACTGAAGGGGAATATAAAGATCACATACACTTAACTCGTAAACCTACACTAAAACATATAAAGGGGGAAATTTATGACAATTGTAGGATGCCGTATTGATGGACGTTTGATCCACGGACAAGTAGCAAACCTTTGGTCTGCTAAACTGAATGTTTCACGTATCATGGTCGTTGACAATGAAGTTGTTAACAACGATGTTGAAAAGAGCGGATTGAAACTTGCAACACCACCAGGTGTAAAACTTAGTATTTTGCCAGTTGAAAAAGCTGCAGCCAATATCCTTGCTGGAAAATACGATAGCCAACGTCTTTTGATTGTAGCACGCAAACCTGACCGTTTCCTCGGTTTGGTAGAAGCAGGTGTGCCACTTGAAACTGTCAATGTCGGCAACATGTCTCAAACACCAGAAACACGTGCGATCACACGTTCAATCAACGTTGTAGATAAAGACGTAGAAGATTTCCACAAATTGGCGGAAAAAGGTGTTAAACTTACTGCTCAAATGGTTCCAAATGATCCAGTTTCAGACTTTTTGAGCTTATTAAAATAGGAAAAAATTTTTAGGAGGTCATTGTTATGATACAATGGTGGCAAATTTTACTTCTCACTCTGTACTCAGCTTATCAAATCTGTGATGAGTTGACGATCGTTTCTTCTGCAGGTTCCCCTGTATTCGCTGGTTTCATTACTGGTTTGATCATGGGAGATTTGACAACTGGTTTGTTTATCGGTGGTAGCTTGCAGTTGTTCGTACTTGGGGTAGGTACCTTTGGTGGTGCTTCTCGTATCGACGCAACTTCTGGTGCGGTTCTTGCGACTGCTTTCTCAGTTGCACAAGGAATTGATACAGCACTTGCGATTACAACAATCGCTGTGCCAGTAGCAGCACTTTTGACTTACTTCGACGTACTTGGTCGTATGACTACTACATTCTTCGCTCACCGTATTGATGCTGCGATCGAACGCTTTGACTACAAAGGAATCGAACGCAACTACCTTCTTGGTGCGCTTCCATGGGCTGCTTCTCGTGCCCTTCCAGTCTTCTTTGCCCTTGCTTTTGGTGGTGCCTTCGTACAATCAGTAGTAGACTTAGTTGAAGCTTACAAATGGGTTGCAGATGGTTTGACACTCGCAGGTCGTATGCTTCCAGGTCTTGGATTCGCTATCTTGCTTCGTTACCTTCCAGTTAAACGTAACCTTCACTACCTTGCTATGGGATTCGGTTTGACAGCTATGTTGACTGTACTTTACTCATACGTAACAGGTCTTGGTGGAGCAGTTGCTGGTCTCATTGGCACTCTTCCTGCTGACGTTGCTGAAAAAATTGGCTTTGCAAACAACTTCAAAGGCTTGTCTATGATCGGTATCTCTATCGTAGGTATCTTCCTTGCGGTGCTTCACTTCAAAAATAGCCAAAAAGTAGCTGTAGCAGCACCTTCTACACCATCAGAAAGTGGGGAAATTGAAGATGACGAATTCTAATTACAAACTAACAAAAGAAGATTTTAATCAAATTAACAAACGTAGCTTGTTCACTTTCCAATTGGGATGGAACTACGAACGTATGCAAGCATCAGGTTACCTTTACATGATCTTGCCACAATTGCGTAAAATGTATGGAGATGGAACTCCTGAGTTGAAAGAAATGATGAAAGTTCATACTCAATTCTTCAACACTTCACCATTCTTCCACACAATCATCGCTGGTTTTGACCTTGCCATGGAAGAAAAAGATGGCGTTGGTTCAAAAGATGCGGTTAACGGTATCAAGACTGGTTTGATGGGACCATTCGCTCCTCTTGGAGATACTATCTTTGGTTCACTTGTACCTGCTATCATGGGATCTATCGCTGCAACAATGGCTATCGCTGGTCAACCTTGGGGTATCTTCCTTTGGATCGCAGTTGCAGTAGCGTATGACATCTTCCGTTGGAAACAGTTGGAATTTGCCTACAAAGAAGGGGTTAATCTAATCAACAACATGCAAAGCACTTTGACAGCTTTGATTGAAGCTGCATCTGTACTTGGTGTGTTCATGATGGGTGCTCTTGTAGCAACAATGATCAACTTTGAAATTTCATACAAATTGCCAATCGGTGAAAAGATGATTGACTTCCAAGATATCTTGAACTCAATCTTCCCACGCTTGCTTCCAGCAATCTTCACAGCCTTTATCTTCTGGTTGCTTGGTAAGAAAGGTATGAACTCTACAAAAGCTATCGGTATCATTATCGTGCTTGCCTTGGCTCTTTCTGCCTTGGTAAATTTGCACTTGGAATGGGCGCATAATTTATGACTAAATCATTGATTTTAGTGAGTCACGGTCGTTTCTGTGAAGAACTTAAAGGTAGCACAGAGATGATTATGGGACCACAAGACAACATTTATGCGGTTGCTCTTCTTCCAGAAGATGGACCAGAAGAATTTACTGCAAAATTTGAAGCTGCTGTTGAAGGATTGGATGATTTCCTAGTCTTTGCGGATCTTCTTGGCGGAACTCCATGTAACGTGGTGAGCCGTTTGATTATGGAAGGTCGCGACATTGAACTTTATGCAGGAATGAACCTTCCAATGGTTATTGAATTTATCAATGCAAGCCTAACTGGCGCTGATGCAGATTATAAGAGTCGTGCTTCAGAAAGCATTGTCAAAGTTAATGATTTATTGGCAAGCTTCGACGACGATGAAGATGAATAAGGTGTAATAACTGAAATACTGTTAGAACACATTTCATAGAATATAAATGGGAATGGGGCTTACTCCCATTCCCATATTTTTAAATAAAAAAATAATATAATAATAGATTAGAGGAACTCAATGCTAGATTATACAAAAGAAGAATTGCTTGAGTTGGGGGCAGAAATCACAACACGTGAGATCTACCAACAACCAGATGTTTGGAAAGAAGCTTTTGAAACTTATCAAGCACGACGTGATGAAATTGCAGCCTTCTTACAAGGAATTGCTGACAAACATGACTACATCAAAGTTATCCTGACTGGTGCTGGAACTTCTGCTTATGTAGGTGATACTCTGGTTCCTTACTTTAAAGAAGTTTATGATGAACGTAAATGGAATTTCAATGCTATCGCGACAACTGATATCGTAGCAAGCCCACAAACTTATTTGAAAAAAGATGTGGCAACTGTTTTGGTATCATTCGCGCGTAGCGGGAACTCACCTGAGAGTGTGGCAACAGTTGACTTGGCCAAGGCTTTGGTTGATGAGCTTTATCAAGTGACCATCACATGTGCAGCTGAAGGGAAATTGGCTCTCCAAGCGCATGGTGATGACCGCAACCTCTTGCTCTTGCAACCAGCTGCTTCTAACGATGCTGGCTTTGCTATGACTTCAAGCTTCACTTCAATGATGTTGACAGCGCTCTTGGTATTTGATCCGACAGACTTTGCTGTTAAAGTTGAACGTTTCGACGTGCTATCTAGTTTAGCTCGCAAAGTTCTTGACAATGTGGCAGATGTCAAAGAGTTGGTTGACCTAGACTTTAACCGAGTGATTTATCTAGGTGCGGGCCCATTCTTCGGACTTGCTCACGAAGCCCAGCTTAAAATTTTGGAATTGACTGCTGGTCAAGTCGCGACTATGTATGAAAGTCCAGTTGGCTTCCGTCACGGTCCAAAATCTCTTATCAACGAAGATACAGTCGTTTGGTATTTGGTACTACAACAGATTACACTCGTAAGTATGACTTAGACTTGGTTCGCGAAGTTGCTGGCGACCAAATTGCTCGTCGAGTTGTTCTCTTGAGTGATCAATCCTTTGGACTTGAAAATGTGAAGGAAGTAGCACTTGGCTGTGGCGGTGTCTTGAATGACGTTTACCGTGTATTCCCTTATATTGTTTATGGTCAATTATTTGCTCTCTTGACTTCGCTTAAGGTTGGAAACAGACCTGATACACCATCACCTACAGGTACAGTAAATCGCGTCGTTCAAGGTGTTATTATTCACGAATTTGAAAAATAAGGAAGAATCTATGAGTAAATTAACATTAAGCCCAAATAAACTTGCTTGTATGCAAAAACTCTCTGATGAAAATGGTATCATCTCAGCTCTTGCTTTTGACCAACGTGGTGCTTTGAAACGCCTTATGGCTCAATACCAAACAGAAGAGCCAACAGTAGCTCAAATGGAAGAACTTAAAGTATTGGTAGCAGATGAATTGACAAAATACGCTTCATCTATGCTTCTTGACCCTGAGTATGGACTTCCAGCGACTAAAGCTCTTGATCCAAAAGCAGGTCTTCTCCTTGCTTATGAAAAAACAGGTTACGACACAACAAGCACTAAACGTTTGCCAGACTGCTTGGATGTTTGGTCTGCAAAACGTATCAAAGAACAAGGTGCAGATGCTGTTAAGTTCTTGCTTTACTATGATGTAGACAGCTCTGACGAACTCAACCAACAAAAACAAGCATACATTGAACGTATCGGTTCTGAGTGTGTGGCTGAAGATATTCCATTCTTCCTTGAAATCTTGGCTTACGATGAAAAGATTGCTGATGCAGGTTCTGCTGAATACGCTAAAGTAAAACCACACAAGGTTATCGGTGCTATGAAAGTCTTCTCAGATCCACGTTTCAACATCGATGTCTTGAAAGTAGAAGTTCCAGTTAACGTGAAATACGTTGAAGGCTTTGGTGATGGAGAAATCGTTCATACACGTGAAGAAGCAGCTGCTTTCTTCAAAGCACAAGACGAAGCTACTAACTTGCCATACATCTACTTGAGTGCAGGTGTATCTGCTAAACTCTTCCAAGAAACACTTGTCTTTGCCCATGAATCAGGTGCAAACTTCAATGGTGTTCTTTGTGGACGTGCAACATGGGCTGGATCTGTTGAAGCTTACATCAAAGATGGAGAAGCAGCAGCTCGCGAATGGCTTCGTACAACAGGATTTGAAAACATCGATGAACTCAATAAAGTACTTCAAACAACAGCTACTTCATGGACTGAACGTGTAGAAGCATAGATCAGAAATAGAAGGAACGACTTTTGTTAATAAAATATCAATGGTTTCTTGACAAAGGTGTCTGTAAATCATACACTAAAACCATAGAACGTGAATGCGCTTTCTATGGTTTGTTTGCTTAATTGAAATAGAAAAAGGAGAGAAGGATGAAAGCATACACAGAACGTGTATTTGGGAAAGTTGATGGCAAGGATGTCCTCGCTTACCGTTTTGAAACGGAGGCAGGCTACCAACTGGAAATCATGACCTATGGAGCGACAATTTTACGCTATGTAACTCCAGATAAGGCTGGCAATTTTGCCAATGTTATCCTAGGTTTTGACGATTTCGAAAGCTATGTGGGGAATAGCCCTAAACATGGAGCAAGTGTAGGTCCAGTTGCAGGTCGTATCGCAGGTGCGACATTTGAACTCAATGGGAAGACCTATGAACTCGAAGTCAACAATGCTAGCAACTGTAACCACAGTGGCTCAACTGGTTGGGATTCTAGCTTGTTTGAGCTAGTCGAAGTGAGTGATCATGGTTTGACTCTTTACACAGAAAGAGCAGACGGGACTGGAGGTTTCCCTGGAAATCTTAAGATCTGGATTAGCTACAACTTGGAAGAAAGTGGTGCCTACGAAGTTAGTTACAAGGTAACGACAGACCAGGATACCTTGGTCAATCCAACCAACCATAGCTACTTTAACTTGTCAGGTGATTTCACTCAGACAGTTGACCGCCATGTTTTCCAACTGAATACAGAGGGTATCTATCCAATCGCTCCTGACGGTGTTCCAGCTAAAACTCCAGATGCTAACCGTGATGTGGTCAAACATATCTACAATGGTGCTTTGTTGAAAGATATCTTTGCAGAAGAAGATGAGCAAATCCAACTCGTATCTGGTTTGGACCATCCATTTGCGCTACCTGCAGGACATGACAATGCTGGATTCCTCTATGACCAAGGTTCAGGTCGCTTCTTGCTTTTCAAGACAGAGGCTCCTTGCTTTGTGGTCTACACAGCAAACTTTGTGGATGAGAGTGTCATCATCGCTGGTCAGCCAATGATTCAGCACAATGGAATTGCTCTTGAGGCGCAAGCTTTACCAGATGCTATTCATAGCGACCTTAAAGACCAAGTCATTCTCAAAGCAGGTGAAACATTCACCAGCAAAACTCGTTACGAGCTTGTTGTTAAATAATAAAAATTCTCTGAAGTCATAGGATTTCAGAGAATTTTTTCTTATTCTTCATCTGGTGTGAGAATCATCGGGATGATAATTGGTTCACGTTCAGTATTTTCGTAAAGGAATGGTCGAATGGCGTTTACGATAGCGCCATTGACAGATTGGACGCTGGCATCTTTGTTTTTCAATGCGATACGAATTGCATTGAAAAGGATACGTTGGCTTTGGCGAATCAAGTCGCCAGACTCTCTCATGTAGACAAATCCACGGCTGAGAATATCTGGTCCAGATAGAATCATCTGAGACTTGAAGTCAACGGTTGCGACAGCTAGAACGACACCGTCTTCAGATAAATCACGACGATCTTTGAGGACAGCAGCGCCGATTTCACCGATACGATTTCCATCGACGTAGATATCTTGAGCATTAAAATGACCAGCGATACGAGCAGAATTTGCAGTAAGGGCAAGCACATCACCATTGCTCATGATAAAGATATTGTCCTTCTCAACTCCAGTATCTACGGCAAGTCCAGCGTGGACTTTTTGCATACGATATTCACCGTGAACAGGCATGAAGTATTTTGGTTTGATGAGGCGGAGCATGAGTTTTTGCTCTTGTTGACCACCGTGTCCAGAAGTATGGATATTGTTAATCTTACCATGGATAACTTCAACACCAGCTTCAGAAATGATGTTAATCAATTTGTTGACGCTAGTGGTATTTCCTGGAATTGGGCTAGATGAGAAGATAACGGTATCACCAGGTTGGAGTTGCACCTGACGGTGGGTTCCGTTAGCGATACGAGAGAGAGCAGCCATAGGCTCACCCTGACTACCTGTACAGAGGATAAGAATCTCACCCGCAGGATAGTCTTTGATTTCATTTGGCTCGATGAAGGTTCCCTTAGGCGCCTTGATGTAGCCAAGTTCAATCCCATTGACAATGGCCTTTTCCATAGAGCGCCCAAAGACTGCGATCTTACGCCCGGTCTTAACAGCAGCTTCCGTTGCTTGCTGGAGACGGAAGATATTTGAGGCAAAGGATGCAAAGATGATACGTCCTTCGATACCTTGGATAATCTTCATGATGGACTGGCCGACAACCTTTTCAGAGTTTGTAAAGGTTGGCACTTCAGCATTGGTCGAGTCAGAGAGTAGGCAAAGCACTCCGTCTTCACCTAGGGCTGCCATACGGTGCAAGTCTGCAGGTTCCCCAACTGGTGTAAAGTCGAACTTAAAGTCACCTGTACAGACGATTTTCCCTTGAGGTGTATGGATGACGATTCCCAATGGCTCTGGAATCGAGTGGGTTGTTCTAAAGAAAGTTGCTTTAAGGTTTTTAAAGGTCAACTCCGTGTTGTGGTTGATTTCGTGAAGTGTAGCATTGCGCAAAAGTCCATGCTCTTCGAGTTTTCCACGGATTAAGGCAAGGGCCAGTGGACCAGCATAGATAGGGATGTTTGCTTGCTTGAGCAAGAAAGGAATCCCTCCGATATGGTCCTCGTGTCCGTGTGTAATCAAGAGAGCCTTGACGCGGTCGATATTTTCTACAATATAAGAGTAATCAGGGATAACGTAGTCGATACCAAGTAGGTCATCCTCAGGGAATTTAATCCCTGCATCAACGATGATAATTTCGTCTTGGTATTCGATACCATATGTGTTTTTTCCGATTTCTCCTAGACCACCAATGGCAAAAACGCCGACTTCTTCTGGTTTAAGAGTGTAGGCCATATTAGAACTCCGTAATTTCGAATGCGCCAGTTTCTTTTTCGTAGTCTAGCAATTTGTCAGACAAGAGTTCGATATACTCGATATTATACTCTGGACGATTTTCTTCGACAAGTTGGCGAGCAGCGATACGTCCTTCAAGTTCTGAACTAGCATCGATGTCTAAGTATAGTGAGCGTGTTGTTTCACGACGTGGGCTGCGTTCTTTTGTTTCTTGATAAAAAACTTTGTAAATCATATGTTTCCTTTCTGCTTTCAGGTCAGCTATATTCAAAAATGCTCAGTTTGAAGCTGGTTTGATTCCAGTTCATTTTTTGTCTTTATTGACCTTGATTCGTTACAATTATCTCAATTATAACATAAAAAGGGGAATTAGTAAAAGCAGGAAACATGAAAGTAAGGAGCTTGAAATGGGTTTCATTATACCTTGTATAAGTATTTGAAGACATCCGATGCAAGTGCTATAATAAAGTTAGAAAAGAGGTTTTTCTTGATTAAGGAGGACTAGCTATGCTTGATTTTGTGTCTCACCTATTTGGATGGAAATTCTACATATTGCTACAACTGCTTGGGCTCCTTTGAGGCTATTTGCTCCTTTTCATTAGATGATGATTTTGAAATATTTGCCTTTAGAATTGGAGAAAGGAGGCTCTCTATGTTTCAACTAGCTATCGCGATTCGTCTCTTGATATTTGCTGTTTTTGTTGCTTGTGTTTACGGTGGCAATCTACTATTTGTTCGGCTGGAACATAGAAAAACAGCTGTACACTGGAAAATTCTCTTTGTAACACTGTATTCCATTTTCCTCCTTCTTGTGACCTATGTGGTCTGGCTTGTATTTTACTTTGGCTTGAATGCTTAAGCGATTGTCCTGTCTGTTTGGCAGGACATTTTTGTTTCAAAACAAAGAAAATTCCCATGCGCCTTCTTTTGTAGTATAATAGTAAACAGACAAAAAGATAGGAATGTGTTATGAAAGTATTAGCATTTGATACGTCCAGCAAGGCTCTTTCTCTCTCTATTTTAGAGGACAAGCAGCTTCTTGCCGAGACGACAATCAATATCAAAAAAAATCACAGTATTACCCTTATGCCAGCCATCGATTTTTTGATGGCTAGTCTAGATTTGACGCCCAAAGATTTGGATCGAATCGTTGTCGCAGAGGGACCAGGTAGCTACACAGGTTTGCGAATTGCAGTAGCAACTGCCAAAACCTTAGCTCACACTCTAAATATCGAGTTAGTGGGCATGTCAAGCCTTTTGGCCCTGGTACCGAACCAACAGGAGGGTTTGATTGTACCTTTGATGGATGCGCGTCGCAACAATGTTTATGCAGGATTTTATGAAAATGCTCAGCCTGTCTTTCCAGAGGCGCATCTGTCCTTTGCAGAAGTCTTGGAGCAAGTCAAGAATGCTGAACGGGTAACCTTTGTCGGTGAAGTGGGAGCCTTTGTGGAGCAGATTCAAGAACAACTACCACAGGGTAACTATCAGGAAACCTTGCCAAATGCAGCGAATCTAGCCCTCTGGGCTTGGGATAAGGAAGCAGACTCTTTGCATGACTTTGTGCCAAATTACCTCAAGCGTGTAGAAGCTGAGGAAAACTGGCTCAAGAATCACACCGAGTCTGGAGAATCTTACATCAAACGCCTATGATAGAAATCAAACGAATCCAACAGCAACCTGACTTGACTCAATCCATCTATGCTGTTATGGCAGATGTTTATCCAGTCAGTCCTTGGACTTTGGAACAAATCCAAGCAGACCTGTTCCAAGACCAAACCTGGTATGCTTTAGCCTACGATGGGGCAGAAGTGATTGGATTTTTAGCTGTTCAGGAAAATAACTTTGAAGCAGAAGTCCTGCAAATCGCCGTTAAGCAAGCCTATCAAGGTCAGGGAATCGCGTCAGCCTTGTTTGCTCTATTACCGACAGACAAGGAAATTTTCCTCGAAGTTAGAAAGTCGAATTATCGAGCGCAAGCATTTTACAAGAAAGAAAAAATGGCAGTCATCGCTGAGCGAAAGGCCTATTACCATGATCCAGTCGAGGACGCCATTATCATGAAGAGAGAAATAGATGAAGGATAGATATATTTTAGCATTTGAGACATCCTGTGATGAGACTAGTGTTGCCGTATTGAAAAACGACGACGAGCTCTTGTCCAATGTCATTGCTAGTCAAATTGAGAGTCACAAACGTTTTGGGGGCGTAGTGCCTGAAGTGGCTAGTCGTCACCATGTTGAGGTCATTACAGCCTGTATCGAGGAGGCGCTGGCAGAAGCAGGGATTACAGAAGAAGATGTAACAGCTGTTGCGGTTACTTACGGACCGGGCTTGGTTGGAGCCTTGCTTGTTGGTTTGTCAGCTGCCAAGGCCTTTGCTTGGGCACATGGACTTCCGCTTATTCCCGTGAACCACATGGCTGGCCACCTCATGGCGGCTCAAAGTGTGGAGCCTTTGGAATTCCCCTTACTAGCTCTATTAGTCAGTGGCGGACATACAGAGTTGGTCTATGTTTCTGAGGCTGGTGATTATAAGATTGTTGGTGAAACACGTGATGATGCGGTTGGTGAAGCCTATGACAAGGTCGGTCGTGTCATGGGCTTGACCTATCCAGCAGGTCGGGAGATTGACGAGTTAGCCCACCAAGGTCAGGATGTGTATGACTTTCCACGTGCTATGATTAAGGAAGACAATCTTGAGTTTTCATTCTCAGGTTTGAAGTCTGCCTTTATCAATCTTCACCACAATGCTGAGCAAAAGGGAGAAAGCTTGTCCAAGGAAGATCTGTCGGCTTCCTTCCAGGCAGCAGTCATGGATATTCTCATGGCTAAAACCAAGAAAGCCCTGGAGAAATACCCTGTTAAAACTCTAGTCGTGGCTGGTGGTGTGGCAGCTAACAAAGGATTGAGAGAACGCTTGGCAGCCGAAATCACTGACGTCAAAGTCATCATTCCACCTCTGCGTCTTTGCGGAGATAATGCGGGTATGATTGCCTATGCTAGCGTTAGCGAGTGGAACAAAGAAAACTTTGCAGGCTTGGAGCTAAATGCCAAACCTAGCCTCGCTTTTGATACTATAGAATGAAAAGTCAGCTTGAAGCTGGCTTTTTTGCTAAAATATTTTATAATATGTTAAAAAAGTAAAAGTTTTTACGAATAGAATAGTAAAGAGTATCTTAAAAAGGGAGTTTGGTCATGATTGAAAAACAGGAATTAGGAGAATTTTACAAGGAATTGCGCCTGGCGAGAAAGCTCAAGCAGTCAGATGTGGCTTGTGCTGGACTAACAGCCTCTCAGCTATCCAAGTTCGAACTAGGGCAGTCCATGTTGTCTGCAGATAAGCTGATCCTAGCTATTCAAGGGATAAATGTGACCTTTGATGAGTTTGGGCACAAGCTCAACAACTACCAAGAATCTCCACATATGCGACTTGGTAGAAGGATTGTGGATCGTTTTGCCCATCAAGATATAGCTGGTTTAGAGCAACTGTTGAAAGAAGTCGAGCAAGAACAGATGGCGCAGACTTATCGTCGTTTGAATGCTATTGTGATTAAAGATGCTATCCATTCACTGGATAAAAGCTACCCACTAGCAGAGGAGGATCGTGAGTTTTTGACCACCTACCTCTATGCTATCGAGTCTTGGACCTGGTTTGAACTCTATATCTTTTGCAATACTATGCCTTTTTTGAGCAATCAAGATCTGATCTTTTTATCTACCTCTTTGCTTGAAAAATCCAAGGAATTTAAAGAGTTAGTGCACAATCGACTGTATATGAAAAGTGGCTATCTCAATATCATCTCAGAGCTCATGGAGCGCGAACTTTTCTCTTACATCCCAATCTTTGAAGCTGAGTTGGAGGGTATGCTCCGTCCGTATGATGTTTTTGAGAAAGTATCATGGCAATTTTTAAAGAAATTGAGTGTTTTCCTTCAGACCAAGGGAAGCAATCAAAAAGAGATTGAACACTTTATCCAATCTCTGCAAATATTAGAAAACCCACAATTATCAGCCCTTTTTGAACTACGCTTACAGCAATACAAAGCACTTATCGATTAGTTATAAATCGCAAATGTGAAATTCCTACCAGAAAAAATGTCAAATATGTGATTTTTTAAAATATGGAATTTTTCGTGTTATACTGTCTTCATTCCATAGTATAGGAGAAAAATAGAATGAAAAAAGATCATCTCACGCTACTACTTTTTTTGTAGCCATTCTACTTGTTATTGTTTACCAGTACTTCAGTGGTCTGGTTTTTAAAACAATGATTTTACTGCTGGTCTATCTAAATTTGGCTATTATTTTTTTCGGATATGATGTTGAATTTTCTTGTGGTTCTACTTGTTTTTATTTTTATGGTAGGGGCAGGAAAATGGCAACAAATTAACAGTAGAAAATTTAAAGGGTCCTATCTTTTTTATTCCTTTTTAGCTTTTCTTGCTTTATTTATTTGGAATTTTATCAAATTTTTCCTATTCCCACCTACCCAAAATGGACTTGCTTACCAACTCGCTGCTCCGACTTTTACAGGCGCTACGGCATTTTTGATGTATTTTTTCTATCCTGTGATTGCAGGTCCCATTTTTGAAGAAATGATTTATCGTGGATTGGTGATGACCGCTTTGGAAAAATGGAAAAAATGGGGACTGGACGTGCTTGGTTCTGCTGCTTTATTTGGAATTCTGCATATTAGTGATTATGGTTGGGTCTTGACAGACTTTTTCGTATATATGGGTGGCGGTATCATATTTGCGGTCTTGTTTAGAGTGACAAAGTCTATTTATTGGTCTATTGGACTGCATATAGTCTATAACGGTATCGGGCATATACTTCCTTTGTTATTTTAGAGGATTTTGAGAATCATAAATCAAGTGAAGAGTCCTCATCGTGGTGCTTTTGATTGGGCTGTAGATCCATCAGTTGAGTTGTTTAAGCATAGTAGAAGATAGGATACTATAGGAGTTGATTCAATGAAGAAAATGAAAGAAATGAAATTTCATCTAGCAACTGACTTGTTGCTTTTGACCTATTACCTCATTTTTAATGTCATACCAGACTTAGATTTTACTGGTGCTTTATCTGATGAGATCTACTATGTGTTCCAGGTTTTATTGGTATTCATTCTGGGAACTGTAGCTGCAATTATTTTTGTCAAAAGTGAACATTGGAAAGAATGTGGTCGCTTCCAGTTTCGTTGGTCTTACCTGGGTGTTTTTATTCTTTCTTTTTTCTTATTATTTGTTTGGGCAAATCTAGCAACTCGTATCTTTCCTCGTTCGCAAAATGGAAGTACGGTAGTGGAAGTAGCCACCAGTTTGACAGGAATTAGCTATTTTATTACGCGTGTACTTTACGGTAGCCTTATCGCACCTATAGCAGAAGAAATCGTGTGTCGTGGCTTTTTGATGACAAGCTTGTCTAAATTTAAAAACTACTATATTGATGTTCTTGTTTCTGCTGGCATATTTGGCGCTATGCATGTTTTACAGCATGGTTGGATAACGACAGATTTCATATTATACTTTGTAATGGGCTTGATATTTTGCATGATGTTTCGCTGTACACGGTCTATTTATTGGACCATAGCTTTACATGCTTCATGGAATACCTTCTTGCTCATTGTCAGTTTATTGGTGTTTGGATTTTAGAAGGGTGATATATGAAAAAGATCATCTCACGTTACTACTTGTTTGTAGCTATTCTACTTATCATTGCGGACCAGTTCTTCATCCGTCTGGTTTTACACAGCGACTTGGCTGCTGGTCTATCTGATTTTAGCTATTATTTTTCGGATATGATGTTGAATTTTCTTGTGGTTTTGCTTGCTCTTGTTGCCATGATTTGGTCAGGAAAATGGCAACAAATCAATAGCAGAAAATTTAAAGTGTCCTATCTTTTCTATTTCTTTTTAGCTCTTCTAGCTTTTTTTGTTTGGAATTTCGTTACCTTTTTTATTTTTCCGTCCACCCAAAATGCAATTTCTTATCAACTGGATCTTCCTACTTTTACAGGAGCTACGGCATTTTTGATGTATTTTTTCTATCCCGTGATTGCAGGTCCCATTTTTGAAGAGATGATCTATCGTGGATTGGTGATGACAGCTCTGGAAAAAGGGAAGAAATGGGGACTGGATGTGCTTGGTTCGGCTGCTTTATTTGGAATCTTGCATATCAGTAGTCATGGTTGGGTCTTGACAGACTTTTTCGTATATATGGGTGGTGGTCTAATAATGGCAGTCTTTTTTAGAGTGACAAAGTCTATTTATTGGTCTATTGGACTGCATATAGTTGATAATGCCATTGCTCAAATTCTTCCCTTGTTATTTTAGAGGATTTTAAGAATCATAAATAAAGGGATATATCCTCATCGTGGTGCTTTTGATTGGATGAAAGGAATCTGGATAGGTTTGGCTGAGAGACGACGTAGATAAAACTGAAAAGGATCAACTATGAAAAGGAAAGAAACGAAATTTTATTTGACAACAGTTTTGATCATAGCCACCTATTACTTAATTTTTAATTTTGTAGCAAGGTTAGAATTTGTTAACCAATTATCAGATTTTGGATTTTATGGCTTGCAAATTTTATTGATAGTTCTTGAGGGGATTGCTGCTACAGTGGTTCTTGTAAAGAGTCAAGGTTGGAAAGAATGCGGTCGCTTCCAGTTTCGTTGGGCTTATCTGGGTGTCTTCTTTCTTTTCTTTATACTGATGTTTGTGTGGGTAAATATAACGACTCTGATTTTTCCTAGCACGCAAAATGGGAACGAAATGATGAAAGAAGCAGCTAATTTGACAGGAATTAGTTACTTTGTAATGCGCATTCTCTATGGCAGTCTCATTGCTCCTATCGTTGAAGAGTTAGTTTTTCGTGGGCTTCTGATGACGGCATTGTCCAAATTTAAAAAGTATTATGTTGATGTCGTCGTTTCCTCCACACTCTTTGGTCTTATCCATGTTTTACAGTATGGCTGGGTGTTAACAGATTTCATCATTTATGCGGGAGCAGGTCTCTTGTTCTGTATGCTATTTCGTTATACTTGTTCAGTTTATTGGCCAATGGCTCTTCATATCTTGTGGAATACATTTTTAATCGTTGTTAGTTTATTGGCATTTGGGTATTAAATCTAAAATAGTTTATAAGTTGCATCATAAGACTGGCCTCCCAGTCTTTTTCTGTTCTTGACAATCAGCAGACTTTTTCTATTTTACGAATATGTTATAATAGTGTTTGCTGTGACTGTTTGAAAAGCAGTTGCTGAAGGAATGATTAGTGAGGAAGTCTATGAAAGAAAAAGGATTTTGGGAAGGTGTGCAGGCTGCGGTGCCGACGGCTCTGGGCTATGTTAGCATCGGTCTTGCCTGTGGCATTATCGGTTCGCCCTATGTGACACCAGTAGAAATGGGTCTGATGAGTCTCTTTGTTTATGCTGGGAGCGCTCAGTTTGCCATGATAGCTTTGATTGCAGTTCAAGCTCCAGTAGCTGCTATTGCGATGACGGTCTTTTTGATTAATCTGCGTCTCTTCTTGCTCAGTTTGCATGCATCGACCTATTTTCGTCATACCGGTCTTTGGCACAATATTGGCATGTCCAGCCTCTTGACCGATGAGACCTATGGCGTTTTGATGGGCGAGTTGGTGCATACGGATAAGGTCAATCCTATGTGGATGCACGGGAATAACCTTAACAGCTATGTGGCTTGGTTTGTCGGAACTGTTGTCGGAACTGCTCTAGGTGGACTTCTACCAAATCCAGAAATGTTTGGCTTAGATTTTGCCCTAGTGGGGATGTTTATTGGGATTTTTACTTCCCAGTTTCAGATTATGCAAAAACGGATTCCTTTGCGCAATCTCTTCATAATTTTAGCAGTTGTAGCTGTATCTTTCTTTTTGCTCTTGACGGTGGTGTCTCAGTCATTAGCTGTTCTGTTTGCGACCTTGCTAGGTTGTACCATGGGGGTGGTCTTGGATGGTCAGTAAGTATATTTTATTAGCAATTGTCTTTTCTGGCTTGGTGACTTGGATTCCAAGAATGATTCCTTTTATCCTAGCCAAGTACAAGGGTTTGCCGCCTATCGTAGAGCGCTTTTTGAAATTTCTACCAGTTTCTATTATCTTTGCCTTGATTCTTTCAAGTGTGGTGACAGGAAAGTTGGAAGCCTCCCGCAGATAAAGTGGTTAGACTTTTTAGCAGTCTTTCCAACGGCTTTTGTAGCCTTTCGTTACCGTAATCTGGTTGGGACTGTTCTCTTTGGAGTAGTCTTGATAGCAGTCCTACGTTTGGTCTTTTAATCAGCCATAAAGAAAACCTATCACAAATATAGAAATCATATAATAGCGTAATTCCTTTTTTTCTGTTAAGATAAGATTGTATTCTATTTTGGAGGAAATATCATGAAAAAAATCGTTAAGTATTCATCACTTGCTGCCCTAGGGCTTGTTGCCGCGGGTGCATTAGCAGCTTGCTCAGGTGGTGAAAAGAAAGATGCTGCATCTGGTGAAGCAACATCTGGTAAAAAAGAAATCGTCGTAGCAACTAACGCGTCACCAAAACCATTTAACTATGAAGAAAACGGTGAGTTGACTGGTTTTGAGATTGAGGTTGTTCGCGCTATCTTTAAAGACTCTGACAAGTATGATGTCAAGTTTGAAAAGACAGAATGGTCAGGAATCTTTGCAGGCCTTGACGCAGATCGTTACCAAATGGCGGTTAACAACATCAGCTACACTAAAGAACGTGCAGAAAAATATCTTTACGCAGCACCAACTGCTAAAAACCCTAACGTTCTCGTAGTTAAGAAAGATGATAACAGCATCAAATCGCTTGATGATATCGGTGGAAAATCTACTGAAGTCGTTCAAGGAACAACATCAGCTAAACAATTGGAAGAATATAACAAACAACACGCAGATAACCCAACTGTCCTTAACTATACAAAAGCTGACTTCCAACAAATCATGGGACGTTTGAGCGATGGACAGTTTGACTACAAGATTTTTGATAAAATCGGTGTAGAAACAGTTATCAAAAACCAAGGTTTGGATAACTTGAAAGTCATCGAACTTCCAAGTGACCAACAACCTTACGTTTACCCACTTCTTGCAAAAGGTCAAGATGAATTGAAATCATTTGTTGACAAACGCATCCAAGAACTATACAAAGACGGAACGCTTGAAAAATTATCTCAACAGTTCTTTGGTGGTTCTTACCTCCCAGCAGAAGCTGATATTAAATAAGCTTTTAAATCATCCATTCTCTCGTAGGTGGATGATTTTGCAACTTTTAGACATATAGTTTCAAACTATATGTCTGCCTATCTAATAACAATTTGCGAAATCAAATAAAGTGTGAGATACTATTACAGTATTATTTTTAAAGGAGAACGAATCATGAAAATTAAAAAATGGTTAGGCGTAGCAGCTATCGCTACAGTAGCAGGCCTTGCACTTGCAGCTTGCGGAAATTCAGACAAGAAAGCAGACAACACAACTACAGTTAAAATCGCAACTGTTAACCGTAGTGGTTCAGAAGAAGCACGTTGGGATAAAGTCCAAGAATTGGTTGAAAAAGACGGGATTAAATTGGAATTCACAGAGTTTACAGACTACTCACAACCAAACAAAGCAACTGCTGATGGTGAAGTAGACTTGAACGCTTTCCAACACTACAACTTCTTGAACAACTGGAACAAAGAAAACGGTAAAGACCTTGTAGCGATTGCAGATACTTATATCTCACCAATCCGCCTTTACTCAGGTAAAAACGGGGAAGAAAACAAGTACACTAAAGTGGAAGAAATCCCAAACAACGGTGAAATTGCTATTCCAAACGATGCTACTAACGAAAGCCGTGCCCTTTACCTTCTTCAATCAGCTGGTTTGATTAAATTGGATGTTTCAGGAACTGAACTTGCTACCATCGCAAACATCAAAGAAAATCCAAAGAACTTGAAAATCACTGAGTTGGATGCTAGCCAAACAGCTCGTTCATTGACTTCAGTTGATGCAGCAGTTGTAAACAACACTTTTGTTACAGAAGCAAAATTGGACTACAAGAAAGCACTCTTTAAAGAGCAAGCTGACGAAAACTCAAAACAATGGTACAACATCATCGTTGCGAAAAAAGATTGGGAATCATCACCTAAAGCTGATGCAATCAAGAAAATTATCGCAGCTTACCATACTGATGAAGTGAAAAAAGTCATCGAAGAAACTTCAGACGGCTTGGATCAACCAGTTTGGTAATAAACACAGGGAGGTGGGAGAGATTTTTTCCACCTCTTGCTTTTATATAGAGACTAAAGAAAAGGAACATCCACTTGTATTGATTCCAAAGGTACAAGTCCTAGTAGAAAGGTAGAGAGAAAATGGTTTTCCCTAGTCAAGAAGAACAAATTGAAAAGTTTGAAAAGGATCATGTGGCGCAACATTACTTTGAAGTTTTGCGTACCTTGATTTCTAAAAAATCAGTCTTTGCCCAACAAGTCGGCCTTAAAGAAGTGGCTCGTTATCTAGGTGAGATCTTTAAGCGTGTAGGTGCAGAGGTCGAGATTGATGAGAGTTATACGGCCCCCTTTGTCATGGCGCATTTCAGAAGTTCACGTCCAGATGCCAAGACTATCATTTTCTACAACCACTATGACACAGTACCTGCGGATGGCGACCAAGTCTGGACAGAGGACCCTTTTACGCTTTCAGTCCGTGATGGTATTATGTATGGACGCGGGGTCGATGATGACAAGGGGCATATCACTGCTCGCTTGAGTGCTCTTAGAAAATATATGCAGCATCATGATGATCTACCAGTCAATATCAGTTTCATCATGGAAGGCGCAGAGGAATCTGCCTCTATGGACTTGGACAAATATCTAGAAAAATATGCGAACAAGCTTCGTGGTGCAGATTTATTGGTCTGGGAACAAGGAACCAAAAATGCCTTGGAACAGCTAGAAATCTCTGGTGGAAACAAGGGAATTGTAACCTTTGATGCTAAGGTCAAGAGTGCCGATGTAGATATCCACTCTAGCTATGGCGGTATTGTAGAGTCAGCGCCTTGGTATCTGATTCAAGCCTTGACCAGTTTGCGAGCTGCAGATGGACGTATTTTAGTTGAGGGCTTGTACGATGAGGTCCAAGAGCCTAACGAACGTGAGTTAGCCTTGGTTGAAACCTATGCTCAACGCAATCCAGAAGAAATCAGCCAGATTTATGGCTTGGAATTGCCACTTTTACAAGAGGAACGTACAGCCTTTCTCAAACGTTTCTTCTTTGAACCAGCACTCAATATCGAAGGGATTCAGTCTGGTTATCAGGGGCAAGGAGTTAAAACGATTCTACCAGCAGAGGCTAGTGCCAAGCTAGAAGTTCGTTTGGTTCCTGGCTTGGACCCACATGATGTTTTGGATAAATCCGGAAACAACTAGACAAAAACGGCTTTGATAAGGTAGAATTATACTATACCTTGGGTGAGATGAGTTATCGAAGCGATATGAGTGCACCATCTATTCTCAATGTTATTGAGTTGGCCAAGAAATTCTATCCACAGGGGGTATCTGTCTTGCCGACTACAGCTGGGACAGGTCCTATGCATACGGTATTCGATGCCTTAGAAGTACCGATGGTTGCCTTTGGTCTAGGAAATGCTAATAGTCGAGACCATGGTGGAGACGAAAATGTGCGAATCGCCGATTATTACACCCATATTGAATTAGTAGAGGAGCTGATTAGAAGTTATGAGTAGAGACATTATCAAGTTAGACCAGATTGATGTGACTTTCCACCAAAAGAAAAGAACCATCACAGCGGTCAAGGATGTGACCATTCACATCCAAGAAGGGGATATCTACGGAATTGTAGGATATTCTGGAGCAGGAAAATCAACCCTAGTTCGTGTGATTAACCTTTTACAAAAACCATCTGCAGGTAGAATTACCATTGATGATGATGTAATCTTTGATAACAAGGTTACCTTAACTGCGGAGCAATTGCGCCATAAACGTCAAGATATTGGGATGATTTTCCAACACTTTAACCTCATGAGCCAGAAAACAGCAGAGGAAAACGTAGCCTTTGCTCTCAAACACTCTGGACTCAGCAAGGAAGAAAAGAAGGCCAAAGTAGCTAAGTTATTGGACTTGGTGGGCTTGGCTGACCGTGCCGAAAACTATCCTTCACAACTATCTGGAGGTCAAAAACAACGTGTGGCTATTGCGCGTGCCTTAGCTAATGATCCAAAAATCTTGATTTCAGACGAGTCAACTTCAGCTCTTGATCCAAAGACAACGAAACAAATCTTGTCACTCTTGCAAGAATTGAACCGTAAACTAGGTTTGACCATTGTCCTGATTACACACGAGATGCAGATTGTCAAAGATATTGCTAACCGTGTGGCGGTCATGCAAGATGGTCGCTTGATTGAAGAAGGTAGCGTTCTTGAAATCTTCTCAGATCCTAAGCAGCCATTGACTCAGGACTTTATCTCAACTGCGACAGGTATTGATGAAGCAATGGTCAAGATTGAGAAACAAGAAATTGTAGAGCACTTATCTGAAAACAGCATTTTGGTACAACTCAAGTATGCAGGCGCTTCTACAGATGAGCCGCTTTTGAATGAATTGTACAAGCATTACCAAGTAACAGCCAATATTCTTTATGGAAATATTGAAATTTTGGACGGCACTCCTGTCGGTGAACTTGTGGTTGTCTTGTCAGGGGAAAAAGTAGCCTTGGCAAGTGCTCAAGATGCTATCCGTCAGGCTGGTGTGCAACTAAAAGTATTGAAGGGAGGACAGTAAGATGGCAGAATTGATTAAAGCATACTTACCAAACGTCTACAAGATGGGTTGGTCTGGTCAGGCTGGCTGGGGAACAGCAATCTACTTGACCCTTTATATGACGGTTCTTTCCTTCCTCATCGGAGGTTTCCTAGGGCTGGTTGCAGGGCTTTTCCTTGTCTTGACAGCTCCAGGTGGTGTCTTGGAAAATAAAGTTGTTTTCTGGATTTTGGACAAGATTACCTCTATCTTCCGTGCGGTGCCATTCATCATTCTCTTGGCTGTCTTGTCACCCTTCTCTCATCTAATCGTAGGGACAAGTATCGGACCAAATGCGGCTATTGTACCCCTATCTTTTGCAGTCTTTGCCTTCTTTGCTCGTCAGGTACAGGTGGTATTGGCTGAGCTAGATGGTGGTGTCATCGAGGCAGCTCAAGCTAGCGGAGCTACTTTCTGGGACATCGTAGGTGTTTACCTATCAGAAGGTCTACCAGACTTGATCCGTGTGACAACGGTGACCTTGATCTCACTAGTCGGTGAAACAGCTATGGCGGGAGCGGTCGGAGCAGGTGGTATCGGTAACGTAGCTATCGCCTATGGATTTAACCGTTTCAATCATGATGTAACAGTCCTTGCGACTCTCATCATTATCCTGATTATCTTTACAATTCAGTTCTTGGGAGACTTTTTGACCAAGAAATTAAGTCATAAATAAAAAAAGAGCCAGCTAGCTCTCAGATTGAAGAAAAAGTCAATTTTGGACAATTTTCTTCAATCTTTTTCTTTTACTAGAGAAAATAAAAAACTCTTAAAAATGGTATGTTTCAGCATTTCTAAGAGTTTTCAAGATGTAGTAAAATTACCGAAAGGGTTTGTCTACCTACTGAGAGCCGTGTGGCTCTTTTTCTATCACATTTTATCTGCGAATTTCTTACTAAGCGCTTGTCCAATAAGGGCGCCAAGTAAAGCACCAATGAGGACACTTGCTACAAAGAGAAGGATAGTACCAGGGTTAGGCGCGACCATGATGCGATCAATATAGTCCTGAGATTTTCCACGAGCAACTAGGGTTGCTATGTAAGCTTGAGGTGTCAACCACATGAGTAGGATGGGACCAGTAGTACCAAAAGCAAAAACTAGGAAGGAAAGAAGGTTCTTGACCTTATCTTTGTAGTGGCCAAGATGAGCAATGCCATCTGCCACAAGTCCACAGATGATTCCTGGCAGGAAGGCTCCAGTTCCATGCTTGCTCCCGAGGAAAAATAGAGAAATTACAAGTCCAATCGTAGTAATCGCTCCAAAACGAGGCACTTTTTCTAAAAGGATCATATAGACGCTACCGCCCACAAGAGCAGAAAAGGCAGGGGCATAAAACATATTTCCAGTGTGGTCGACAAGGTTTCCTAGTAGAACACCCACTCCGATGCAGAGAAAGTAGACAAGGGCAGCTACAAGGGTCGTCAAGATATTCTTTTTCATAAATTCTCCTTCGTATATCTGATGTTTTTCATTGTACCATGCTTATGGCAGATTGTAAATGCTGGTTTGGAACTAGTATTTATTAGGAAATGTGGTAAAATAGGAAAAAATAAAAGACGAGAGGTAAGAGGATGAAGAATTTAGGAAAAGTTTTTAAAGAGCTAAGAGAATCAAGAAAAATTTCCTTGAGAAAAGCAACAGGTGGACGCTTTTCAGCATCCTTATTGTCGCGTTTTGAAAATGGTCAGAGTGAAATATCTGCTCCAAAGTTAATCACAGCTTTGGAGAATATTCATGCGAGTATGGAAGAATTGTTATTTTTGGCGAGAGGTTTTCATCAGGATGCCTATTCTGAATTTAGAAACAGAATAGTTGAGACTATTGACCCTCAAGATTTGACATCCTTGCGCACTCTCTACCAGAGAGAGTATCAACAACTTCCTTTTTCAAAAGATAGGCAGCAACACATTCTCAATGCAATTTTAATAAAATCCTATATGAAAGCCATTGATGAGACGGTTACATTGACCGCTGAGGAAGAAAGAGTCCTACATGATTATCTATTTTCTGTCGAAATTTGGGGACACTATGAACTGTTGTTCTTTTCTTCCTGTTCTCCTCTTTTATCGGTGCAGCTTTTTACAAAGTACACTCGAGAAATGTTGCGGAAGTCAGATTTCTTGCAAGGAGTTGGGAAAAATCGAAATATGATGCACACCTTGCTCCTCAATGCTTTTATGGCCTGTATTGAAATTGATGATTTTACCAATGCCCTCTATTTTAAAAAACAAATTGAAAGGAACTTCTTTGAAGAAAATGAAACCTATTTTCGAATAGTCTACCTATGGGCAGAAGGTTTGCTTGATAGTAAGCAAGGAAGAGCAGAGGAAGGGCAGAGAAAGATGGAGGATGCTATTCGTATTTTCGAGATGATTGGTTGTAGCAGATCTGCTGACTATTATAGAAGCGCCATGAAGTGTTGAATATCTGCAACTAGATAAAATAACTTGAAACGATAGGATTGTGAAGATACTTATTAGCAGTAGAAAATTCTAGCGTTTTCGTTATCAGTTTAGTTTGTTGCATATATTCAAAAATGTCTTCTCGTAAGATTCTTGATGCTATACTAGAGCTACCATAAAAGTAGTATGTGAGAAAGAGAGGAATCTATATGAAACTATTACTAAGAAATCAAGCTTACAGAGTTTTGAGTTTATCACGATTTTTCAATGCTTTTGGAGCTTCCATTTTTAATTTAGTGTTTGTGGTCTATGCCTCAACTTTGCCAGAGGCTTCTGTTGCCGTTGCTATGGCGAATGTTGTGATGATGCTTCCAACTCTTTTTACAGTTTTTGTGGGAATTCGGGCAGATTACACGAGGGACAAGGTCAAATGGATGACCTATGTCGGTTTATTTCAGGCGGTTTTATTTTTTCTAGCAGCCCTAGTTGTTCAGCAAGCTAGTTTCTTTGCCTTTTCGACCCTTTGTCTCATCAATGTCATTAGTGATGTAGCTAGTGATTTTGCGGGTGGCTTGCGAATGCCTCTCGTTAAAGAAAAGGTAGCAGAGCAAGATTTGATGGAGGCTTACTCATTTTCCCAGTTTATTACCTATATTTCTGCTATTGGCGGCCAAGCTTTTGGAGTTTGGCTATTAGGGGTGTCAACACAGAACTTTTCGCTCGTAGCGGGAATCAATGCCATATTTTTCCTAGTGTCAGCTCTCATTCTCTTTTTAGGAAGGGCTGAATTAAGCTTATCAATTCCACTTGTTGATAGTAAATCACTGAAAAATGAGAAGCTTTCTATCAAAGATCAGTTTTTAACGATTTACGGAAACTTACGTCTCGTTTTTCTTAAAAGTGGACAGAAAAACTTTGGTTTTATGCTCTTTGCTATCTTGCTTATCAATGCTTTGGGTGGTGCCTTAGGTGGTATCTATAACATCTTCCTTTTAAATCATTCCTTACTGAATTTTTCCTACAAGGATGCATTGTTTATCTTACAATTGATTACCTTATTAGCAGTTATCATCAGTAGTCTTACGGGAAATGACTATTTTGGGAAGCAATCTTTGCCTAAATTGATGATGTGGGTTACATTAGGAGCCAGTCTAGTTGGTCTATCTAATTTGTTAAACCAAGTCTTGCTCGGGATGCTTTTCGTCTTTTTTACCATGTATATCTCTGGTAAAATTTCCCCCAAAATTAGTGCTATGTTGCTGAAAAATCTCGCTCCGGAGGTTCTCTCTCGCACCAGTAATTTTTTAGGTTTGTTGTTTACTCTATCTATACCAGTGGGGACGGCCTGTTTTTCACTGGTGGCGGTATGGGATATACAGTTGACTTGGATACTTTTCGTAGGTCTTTCTCTGATAGCTATTCTTCTGACAAGTCTCAATCTCAAAAATGAAATTTAGGTGTTCGTCTTCTTTTCAGACTGTCCCAATCCCTTCATTTATGGTAAAATAGGACTATTAAGTTATAAAGAGGATTCCCTATGAAATTACAAAAGCCAAAAGGAACGCAGGATATTTTACCTGCTGAGTCTGCCAAATGGCAGTACGTTGAAGGATTTGCGCGTGAAATTTTCAAACGCTACAACTATGCAGAAGTGCGTACTCCTATTTTCGAGCACTACGAAGTCATCAGTCGTTCTGTTGGGGATACAACTGATATCGTAACCAAGGAAATGTACGACTTTTACGACAAGGGCGATCGCCATATTACCCTCCGTCCAGAGGGAACAGCACCAGTCGTTCGTTCTTATGTGGAAAACAAACTCTTCGCACCAGAAGTCCAAAAACCAAGTAAGTTCTACTACATGGGTCCAATGTTCCGCTATGAGCGTCCACAAGCAGGTCGCTTGCGTCAATTCCACCAGATTGGTGTGGAGTGCTTTGGCTCTAGTAATCCAGCTACAGATGTGGAAACGATCGCTATGGCAGCCCACTTCTTGAAAGCGATCGGTGTTCAAGGTGTGAAACTGCATCTTAACACTCTTGGCAATCCTGAAAGTCGTGCGGCTTACCGTCAAGCCTTAATTGACTATTTGACACCGCTCAAAGATAGCTTGTCTAAGGATAGCCAACGACGCTTGGAAGAAAATCCTCTTCGTGTCTTGGACTCTAAGGAAAGGAAGACAAGGTAGCTGTGGGAAATGCGCCATCTATCTTGGATTTCCTTGATGAAGAAAGCCAAGCTCATTTTGATGCTGTGCGTCAAATGTTGGAAAACCTTGGAGTAGATTACATCATCGATACCAATATGGTTCGTGGTTTGGACTACTACAACCACACGATTTTTGAATTCATCACTGAGATCGAGGGCAATGCCTTGACAGTCTGTGCAGGTGGTCGCTACGATGGCTTGGTTGCTTACTTTGGTGGTCCTGAGACTGCTGGTTTTGGTTTTGGACTTGGTGTAGAGCGTCTTCTTTTAGTCCTTGAAAAACAAGGTGTGTCTCTCCCTATCGAAAACGCCCTAGATGTCTATATTGCTGTTCTTGGTGAAGGAGCAAATCTTAAAGCCTTGGAGTTGGTACAAGCTCTTCGCCAACAAGGTTTCAAAGCAGAGCGTGATTACCTCAACCGTAAACTCAAAGCGCAATTCAAGTCAGCCGATGTTTTTGCTGCTAAGACTCTTATCACTCTCGGAGAGAGCGAGGTCGAAAGCGGACAAGTGACAGTCAAGAACAACCAAACTCGAGAAGAAGTTCAAGTTTCACTTGAAACTATTAGCCAAAACTTCTCAGAAATCTTTGAAAAACTAGGATTTTAATAGTATTTAAAACTGGTCAGGATCTTATCCCTGACCTTTTTCTTTTGCAATATGACAAAAATCCTAAACTTTTTGACAAATATGCTTGTCAAAAAGAAAAAGATGTGTTACAATATAATCAAGTTAAGAGAAAAGGAGAAAGGAACAATTATGTGGGCATTAGGATTTGTACCTCTTGTGTTTATGTTTTATCTCTATCATACCCAAAGGGTCAAGAAACTAGAGAATAAAATCAAAAGAATTGAGCAAAAACAGAAAGGAAATAAAGAAATGTCAAGATTATTAAAAGAATTGATTGGGAAAAAACCAACAATCTTTGGACAAGTTTTTGGGACAGACAATTGGGAAGTTGTAGATGTTGATGAGGAGTGGGTCAAGCTACACCGTGTAAATAAAAAAGGAAAAGAAAAATTCAAACTACAACGCATTGAGGATATCCAAACCGTTGAATTTGACGGAGAGTAGGTGTGTAACATGCAATTAAAAAATCGTCTAAAAGAGCTTCGGGCTCGCGATGGTTTGAATCAAACTGAACTGGCCAAGCTAGCAGGCGTATCCAGGCAAACCATCAGTTTGCTAGAGCGGGATGAGTACACGCCCTCCATCGTCATTGCTCTGAAGATTGCTCAGATCTTCAATGAGCCAGTCGAGTCAGTTTTTCGCTTAGAGTAGGATGAGTGATGAACAAGTATAAAGTGATTTATTATCTCTGTATCGTTGTGTTTATCGTGAATCTTTTGGCTATGATTGGAAGCCTATTTGGTTGGTTTACAATCGTTGAAAGTAAGTATCTCTTCTGGATAAATTTAGTGCTACTATTAGTATTTAGATGGGTAGAGAGAAAGATAAAATTCAAAGAGCTCGTAAAAGGAGAGAAATGATGTTGAGATATAAACTGCTCTATTATGTAGCACTTGTAGCTTTATTGGTGGGTGTGTTTCTAATTGTTGGGACAGACTTAGGCTGGTTTAATCTGTATCAAAGTGAGCAATCCTTTTGGATTTACTTTGGCCTCATCCCAGTAGTTGAATGGATTGAAAAGAAATCAAAAGGTTTAGAAGTTGTAAGAGGAGAAAAATTATGAAAGAGTTTTTAGCAGGTTTTCAAGTCGATACTGAGAACAAAGAACTTGCAGGTGTTTGTGCAGGTTTAGGAAATTATTTTAACATTCAAGCCAATATCGTTCGTTTGGTGACAGTCTTCTTGTTTCTCTCTTCGACGGAGATTGGGATTATAACCGTGACTCTCTATGCTTATCTAGCAGGTTGGCTTGGGAATGAGCCCTTGGGAGATGGAGCGAAGAAAGCAAGAAACCAAGCTATTCTCTTATTAGTTGTTTGTTTGCTTTTGGTATCACTAGGAGCAGAAGGTTTGACAGCTATTTTTGAATCAGGGAAAGCCTTTGGTCAGTGGTTAGCTGGCTTGGTTTAGAGGGGGATGAAAATGAAAAAGAAACGTGGATTATTATTATTTTTAGCAGCTGTTGTCTTTGGAGGTTTCTTGGGCGGTTTTGTAGGGATGTATAAGGCCGGTGCCGAATCCTACGAAGTTATTTTAGATGTAAAAGTCTTGATACCCTGGATATCAACTATTTGTTTACTGTTAGGTTTCATTAGCATTCTTTTGACGTTCAATTTCTTAAAGAAAAGTAGAAAATTTCACTCCTTATATCAAGAGGAAATGGATGATGATCTGAATGAAACCTATTATGTGCAAATGTACCGGAATCTTGAGTTTGGAACCATTACTTTTAATATTACAAACGTAGCGATTTTATTGGCTCTCTTCATTTCAGCAAGTGAAGTGGTTATACTAAATAGAAGCAATCTAACCTTATCTCTTTCTTTTTTGGGATTAGTGTTGACTTTTAATGCTCAAAAATATTTTTATAAAACCATTGCGATTGTTCGCCAGTTTGATATGGTATTTTTCTCTATGCCAAAGGATATCTTAGATTATGTCAATTCTTACGATGAAGGGGAGCGCCAGGCTAATTTGGAACAGAGTTTTCGGATTTTATTCCAATTACATCAGTATGTCTTGCCAGGTCTCTACTTTCTGATTGCTCTCTTTTCTTTACTGACAGGAGAGATTCAGTTACTAGCCTTCTTGCTTGTAGGAGTAATCCATATTTATATCAATGTAATGCAGTTACCTATGGTGAAACGTTATTTCAAATAGGAAAGATCACTTAAACTATTTAAGGTTATTGGCTAGTTTAGATAGAGGTCAGAAAATGAATAATAATCGTAGATGGTGGAGAGTGGGAGTGTGTATGTTAAGTGCTTTTGTAGGAGTCTTTGCCTACACTCTTAGAGGTATAGTTGAGCAGATTCAAATATCACAAGTCTTACCTACTATTTATGGAATCGCTCTCGTTATTGGAGGAATTTCCTTCATCTTAGCTATGTATTATCTTGGCAAAAGTCGTGAAGTTTATACTCTTTATCAAAGGGTGGCAGAGGAAGAAGATAGTGATCAGACCTATGTAAGAGCCTATCGTTACTTAGATTATGGTTCGGTTTCTTCCAATGTTTTGATGATAGCAATGATGACCAGTGGGATTATACTGATTTCTCCGATATTTAAGAATACCTTGCTAATTCTTCCTGCTCTTATTCTATTATGCTTATACATTATTGTTGCCAATTACTTGTTGCGAACTATTTTTATCGTTCGACACTATAAACTGTCTGCTTATTACACTCCAAAAGATATTTTAGATTATCTTAACAGTTATGATGAGGGAGAAAAGCAGGCAGAGATGGAGAGTGCCTTTTTAACTCTGTTTAGGCTGGATCAAATTATACTGCCATTGCTCTATATTTTATTGATAGTATTATCAGTTATTTTACGAGAAATACAATTGGTCGCCTTAGTTCTTTTGATTATCATCCATCTTTACATAACTATTACACAATTACGAAAAACAAAACGTTATTTCAAATAGGAGAATCTTATGAAAACACTTCAAAATATCGGTTGGTATAGTCTTACTTTCTTATCATTTATTATGGTCTATAGTTTTATTCAGGGCGTAGGCTTAGAAGCCATGAAAATGGGTGCGCCTGAATATGTTGCTGTCCCAATTTATGTCTTATTAGCAGGAATTTTCACCTTCGTTACCTACAAGTGGTATAAGACAGGAACCGTTACGATTGAAAAAACAGCCCTTAACAAATACATCTGGTTGCCTGCCTTGGTATGGGCCCTTGTCATTGTTGCTCAATTCTTTTTGCCAAATGATCCATCAGTCAGTCAAAAGATGGTAGAAGAATTGACTCATAATCAACCTCTTTTCTCTTTCTTTATGGTGGTTATCTTTGCACCCCTAACAGAAGAATTGACCTTTAGAGGTATGTTAGCTCGCTTTGTCTTCCCCCAACAGGATAACATCAAGCAGACAGCTCTCTTTCTTCTTGTAAGCACTGTACTTTTTGCACTTGTTCATTTCCCTACTACTCCTCAACAATTCCTAGTCTATAGTGCCCTTGGTTTAAGTATGGGCTTGGCTTATATCAACAAGGGTGGTCTGGCTTATAGTATGGGATTGCATGCCTTGAACAATTTAATTTCATTTGTCATGATAATGATGCTATAATAGACTCAGGAGGAAGTCATGAAACGAGTGATATTATTAGCAGTGATTCAGGCAGTTGTTCTCTTCTTTATCATTGGAGCGCTTGCCTATGCTTTTAAAGGGGATTTCTTTTATAACTATTTAGCAGTTATCTTTGCACCAATCGCAGGTATTATGCGATTTGCAATAGCCTATGCAACGGAGATTGTTCTCCCTAAGAAGGCAGCAGAGATTGCGGAAAAGCGTAAAAAATAAAGAAATACTAAATCCAGCGAATGACTTTGCTGGATTTTTTCATTTATGAGAGGATTCTCTCAACTTTTCTGATGATTTTCATGAAGAGCCTGCGCTTTTATGGTAAAATAGTAACAGAATAAAAGAGGAGAGAAATCATGAAACGTAGTATGTATGCTGGTCGTGTTCGCGAGGAGCACATCGGACAAGAAATTACCTTGAAAGGCTGGGTTGCCCGTCGTCGTGACTTGGGTGGTTTAATCTTTATCGACCTTCGTGACCGCGAAGGGATCATGCAGTTGGTCATCAACCCTGAAAAAGTATCTGCAGAGGTGATGGCAACAGCTGAAAGACTTCGTGGCGAATATGTCATCGAGGTGACTGGTCAAGTTGCTGCACGTGAGCAAGCCAATGACAAGTTGGCGACTGGAGCGGTTGAACTGAATGTAATAGCTCTTACTGTGCTTAACACAGCTAAAACAACACCATTTGAAATTAAGGATGGCATTGAAGCAAACGATGATACGCGTCTACGTTACCGTTACCTTGACCTTCGTCGCCCAGAAATGTTGGAAATCTTAAACTCCGTGCCAAGGTAACCCATTCTATCCGTAACTACTTGGATGAGTTGGAATTTATCGATGTGGAAACACCATTCCTTTCTAAGTCAACACCAGAAGGGGCGCGTGACTATTTGGTGCCATCTCGTGTCAATAAAGGGCATTTCTACGCCCTTCCTCAAAGTCCGCAAATTACAAAACAGTTGCTGATGAATGCTGGATTTGACCGTTACTACCAAATCGTCAAATGTTTCCGTGATGAAGACTTGCGTGGTGACCGCCAACCTGAATTTACCCAGGTCGACTTGGAAACTTCATTCTTGACTGAGCAAGAAATTCAAGACATCACAGAAGGCTTGATTGCGCGTGTGATGAAGGAAACAAAAGGCATCGAAGTAACACTGCCATTCCCTCGAATGAAGTATGATGATGCTATGGCTTTTTATGGTTCTGACAAGCCTGATACTCGATTTGAAATGTCGCTTCAAGACTTGACAGATCTTGTCAAGGGGGTAGATTTCAAAGTCTTCTCAGAAGCTCCTGCGGTTAAGCCATTGTAGTTAAAGGCGCAGCAGACAACTACTCTCGTAAAGATATTGACAAGATGACAGAGGTAGCCAAGCAGTATGGGGCTAAAGGTCTTGCTTGGGTCAAGGTTGTTGACGGTGAATTAAATGGTCCAGTTGCTAAATTCTTGACTGGTATTCAGTCTGACTTGACAGCAGCACTTGGTCTTGAAGATAAGGACTTGGTTCTCTTTGTAGCAGATACGCTTGAAGTAGCTAATGCAACTCTTGGTGCCCTTCGTGGACGTATTGCTAAAGAACTGGGCTTGATTGATCAGGATAAATTTAACTTCCTTTGGGTTGTTGACTGGCCAATGTTTGAATGGTCTGAAGAAGAAGGTCGTTATATGAGTGCCCACCATCCATTTACCCTTCCTCAAGCAGAAACTGCTCATGAGCTTGAAGGTGATTTGGCTAAGGTTCGTGCTATTGCTTACGATATCGTCTTGAATGGTTATGAACTTGGTGGTGGTAGTCTTCGTATCAATCAAAAAGAGCTTCAAGAACGTATGTTCAAGGCCCTTGGATTCTCAGCAGAAGAAGCAAATGACCAGTTTGGATTCCTTTTGGAAGCTATGGACTATGGTTTCCCACCACACGGTGGTTTGGCTATCGGTCTTGACCGTTTTGTCATGTTGCTTGCTGGAGAGGAAAATATCCGTGAAGTCATTGCCTTTCCTAAGAATAACAAGGCTAGCGACCCAATGACGCAAGCACCATCAACAGTAGCTCTTAAACAACTAGAGGAACTTAATCTACAAGTAGAACAAGATGAAACAAACGAAACTAACTAAAAAGTGGTACCATTATCTTCGCCGCTTTGCTTATCGAGTAAAGATTTTGCGTGTTTTACAAAGTATTTCTCGAGAAAAATACGATGAAAAAATCTCAGCTTCTCTGGTATATGGTTTTCTATCAGCAGTAGCCGTCAATTTCTTTTTCCAACCAGGGCACGTTTATTCAAGTGGTGCGACAGGTTTGGCCCAGATTATTTCTGCCCTTAGTAATCACTGGTTTGGTTTTCATTTCCCGATATCGGTAGCCTTTTATGCCATCAATATTCCTCTCATGATTTTGGCCTGGTACCAAATTGGACATAAGTTCACGATTTTTACCTTTATCACGGTATCCATGAGCTCGCTCTTTATCCAGTTTGTGCCTGTGGTGGTCTTAACAGAGGATCCCATCATCAATGCCCTTTTTGGGGGTGTTGTCATGGGACTGGGGATCGGATTTGCACTACGTCATAACATCTCCAGTGGTGGAACAGACATTGTCAGCTTAACCATTCGTAAGAAGACTGGTCGTAACGTCGGAAGTATCTCTTTCTTGGTTAATGGTACAATCATGTTGATTGCAGGAGTGACCTTTGGTTGGAAATATGCCCTTTATTCCATGATTACCATCTTTGTCTCAAGCCGTGTGACAGATGCAGTTTTCACCAAACAAACGCATGCAGGCTATGATTGTCACTAGCAATCCAGATGCCGTCATTGAGAAGATCCATAATAAATTGCACCGTGGAGCCACTATGATTCATGATGCCGAAGGAACCTATAACCACGAACGTAAGGCTGTTTTGATTACGGTTATCACTCGTGCAGAGTTCAATGATTTTAAACTGATCATGAAGCAAGTTGATCCAACAGCCTTTGTTTCTGTTTCAGAAAATGTTCATATTCTAGGCCGATTTGTCGAAGTCGAAAACTAATACTCTTCGAAAATCAAATTCAAACCGCGTCAACGTCGCCTTGCCGTACTCAAGTACAGCCTGCGGCTAGTTTCCTAGTTTGCTCTTTGATTTTCATTGAGTATAATCAATTATAAAAATAGATTACAAAAAAACCAACTCTAAGCAAAAAATGTTAGAGTTGGTTTTTCTTATTTTTCAATGATTTCATGTGCAATCACTTGACGATAGCAGATTTGACGATTTTCTTTGACATCATTGATGATTTGAAGAATCGTCTCAAACGAAGTGCGACCAAGAGCAAGACTATTAATATTGACATAGGCCGCTAGGTTTAATCTTGGATTAACAGAGTCAAAGCTGAGGACAGGGACATTAAGCTGATGTTCGTTGAGGTAGTTACAAACACCTTCAGCTAAGAGGCTATCTATTGTGATAATAGCATCGGTTTTTGGATCGTATTCAAAAAAAGTTGTTTGCTAAAATTATAACCCTTTTCTTCAAGGAATTCATCTGCAAAGAAGGTACGATGACTATCAAGGTCTAGTTTGTGTTCTTGAAGGGCTTGCTGGTAACCTGTTAGACGATCCTGCGTAACGTAGAGTTTCTTGGCACCACCGATGAAAGCAATGCGGCTGCATCCTTTTTTAATGAAGTATTCGGCTGCATCAAATCCGGCTTGGATGTTATCGTTGTCAACAAGCGGAATAAAAGGTGATAGTGATTTCCCAAGGATGAGGAAGGGAAATTGTTCTTCAGTAACGAGTTTAACCAAGGGGTCATTTTCTTGGGCATACAAGAAGATAAGACCGTCTACACGCTTTCCATAGACCATCTGTGAAATTGCATTTAAGCGCTCTTTTTCGTCTTTTCCAGTTGCAATCTGGATAGCATAGTGATTTTCTGAAGCAACTTGTGCAATTCCTCTAAGGACAGAAGGAAAGAAAGGATTTTGATAGAAAACGTCTGAATCATCTGGAAGAACCAAGCCGATAACCTGCGTATAACTACTAACCAGGCTTCGGGCATTGAGGTTAGGGTGGTAGTTGAGTTCCTTCATAGCCTTTCGAACTCGTTTTTTGGTTTCATCGCTAATGGTTGATTTGTTTTGAATAACACGGGTTACGGTTGAGGGTGAGACCCCTGCAGCCTTGGCCACGTCTTTAATCGTAACAGGCATAATAATCTCCTACTTATGGTAGTCTGGATCACGGAAATGCGTTTTGTAAAAGATAGTGACCAGGTATAGAACAAATAAAATGTTTTGAACAGTAATTAAAGTTGCCATATTTTGGCCTAGGAGACCGAGAATCATGGCAAGTAAGGTTGGTAATCCTAAACAGTTCAAAATAAAATGATAGCACTCTTTATAGGTCTTAAATGAGAAGAGACGTGATTTTTTAGTGAAGTAGAGCAGAAGGCTAGCACCTAAAGCTACAATGAAAAAATTAAGTCCAAAGAGGAAACTAGCACCTAAGACCAGGAAGAGGCTGATATAGACACGGTTCTGTTGATACCAGTCTTTAGAAATGGCCTGAGTCAAGCTTTCCTTGCTTTGAAAACTTTCAGTCGTGATCGCATGATAGCGAATGCTGGTTAGTTCTTTTCCTTGCTTGCTGATGACGAGTTGCTCAGGTTCAAATGAAGAAGTAATTCCTCAGGGAAACTTGAACTAGAAGTATCTCCAATTTGAACAGAAGCTTGATGAGGAGTTGACCCCGTATAGCTTAGCTTACCATCTACAATCTGAGCATTCTTAGCTAGATCCTGAACGACTTCGTCCGTCAAAGGAGCGTAGACATCATCGATAAAAGTTTCTAAGGGATAAGTCTCTTGAGAGCTATTCTGAATGGCAATAGGGACCATAGACAAGCTAATCAAGAATATACTGGTAAAAATCAGTTGAAACCAGTTTAGACCAAAACGATGAGAGAGGGGCTTACGGAATCCCCAAATACTATTAAAATAAGAAAATGGATATGGTAACATAAATCTCTTTCTATAGGCATTTTTCTATACGAGTATTATATAGAGAAATGGATTTTATTTCAAGCGGGGATAGTAGAATCCTTGGTAAAAGTGAATGTTTGTTATGATTCATCCACTAACTAACAAGGAAAACTCAGCAAGCTCTTGTTGCTCACCAGACAATTGATGTACAAGTTCAAAAATGAAAAAGGGTGGCGGGGGTATATTACCCCTTGTCGCCACCGCTTGTAAGTCCTGAAACGAAGTTCTTTTGCAAGAAGAAGAAAAGTGTACAGATTGGAAGAGCGATGAGGATAGCACCTGCTGAGAAGTAGGCAATCTTCAAGTTCTTCGCATTGTTGACGAAGGTTTGTAGACCAACGGCAACTGTAAAGTATTCTTTTTCACGAAGCAAGAAACTAGAGAGGATATAGTCTCCGAAAGGTCCCATGAAGGCCCAGAGTGCTTGTACGGCAACCATTGGGCGAACAAGAGGGAGAACGATTTGCCAGAAGCGGCGGAAGTGTCCTGCACCATCCAGTTTTGCGGATTCATCAAGAGACATTGGTACGGTGTCAAAGTAACCTTTCATCAACCAAGCGTTCATAGGGATACCACCACCTACGTAGAGGAAGATGAGGAACCAGCTATGGTTAAGGGCGTTCAACATGAGTGCCATAACGAAGAAGGCAGTCAAAGCGGCCATTGTAGGTACCATTTGGATAATCAAGAAGAAGACCAAACTTTGCTTACGAGCCAAGAAGTTGTAACGGCTGTAGGCATAACCAGCAAGGACGATAATACTTGTCTGAACGACCATTGTGATTAAAGCAATGATCAAAGTATTAAGGTACCATGTACCGTATAAGGTTTCTGTAAAGAGCCCTTTGAAGTTATCAAGACTAAAGTTGACATTGCTGTCGAGTTTAAAGGCCACAACGTTACCAGCCTTGAAGGCAGACATAATCGTGATTAAAAGAGGATAGATGATGACGATTGAAAGTCCGATCAAGTAGAGGTAAGTGAGGGTTTGAGTCAGTCTACGTTTTAGTTTGATTGAGTTATTCATCTTAGACGTCCTCCATATCAAATGCGTGTAGTTTCTTGAAGGCAATCATAGAAATAGAGATGACAATGATTGAAATAATCAAGGTAACGGCAGCTGCCATAGAGTATTGTGGAGCCGTACCGGTTGTCAAACGGTAAATCCATGAGATCAAGATATCGGTTGAACCAGCTCCACCACCGACACTACCAGGACCACCACCATTGAAGAGGTACATGATAGAGAAATTGTTGAAGTTGAAGGTGTATTGGCTAATCAAAGTAGGTGCCGCAACTGCCAAAATCATTGGGAAAGTGATGCTGCGGAATTTTTGCCAAGCGTTTGCACCGTCGATATAAGCTGCTTCATACAAGTCGTTTGGAATAGACTGTAGGATACCGAGAGTTAGAACATAGATATAAGGGAATCCAAGCCAACCTTGCATCATAATCAAGGCAATTTTAGTCCAAGTTGGATTTGTCTTCCAAGGGATAAGAACGCCATCTAAGAAAGGAAGAACCTTAGCAAAAAGCGGCAAAACTTGAGTGTTGATAGCTCCGACACTATCGTTGAACATGTTTGAGAATGTCAAGATAGTGATGAAGGCTGGAACTGCCCAAGGTAGAAGGAAGATAACACCAAAGATACGTTTTCCTTTGATGAATGGTTGGTTAGCAATAATAGCTGTAAAAATACCGAGTACGATTTGCAAAGTAGATGCAGATAAAGCCCAGATAATAGTCCAAGAAAGAACAGAACCGAAGGCTGAACGGAAGGTACTCAAGCTCCAAATATTTGTGAAGTTAGTCAATCCAACCCAGTCCAAGAGTTTATTTGGTGGTAGATGTTGGAAATCGTAGTTAGTAAAGGCGATCATCAAAGTTACAATAACTGGGAAGATGATGGCAAATGTCATGGCAACGTAAGATGGGATAATGAGCAAGTATGGGAATCCATTTTCATAGATACCTTTAATCATATCCTTAAGTGTCAATGGGACAGGGATGCCATTATTGATACGTTTTGCAATAGTATGAGCATCTTTAATATTGAAAATATAAAATGCTAGATAAACAATTACAAAAATAGAGTGAAATGCACCACGAATCAACATAAATAGAGAGTTGTCACGGCCAGGTTTTTCACCGAGTGTGATCAAGTTGCTCAATTCAGGTGCTGCAAGTGCTATAAAATAGAGGACGAAAACTACTGTTACTGCAAGGAAGATAAAACCTTTAGCTTTTTGTTTGTTATAGATTTGCCCCAACCCAGGAATCAATGAAAGCAAGGCTGCTTTTTTTGGTTGTTGTTCCATGAGTGCTCCTTTCATAAGATACGAGCATTGAGCTCGATGCTAATCAGCAAAGTTACTGAAAACATTGTCAGTGTATCTAAAAATCAAGGGAGATGTTTAAATTATCTCCCTTGAAGCAATCAATTAGTTACCAAATTTTTGTTGGATTGTTTCTTTGATCAATGTTACAGCATCATTAGCAGCTGTTTTAGCATCTTTCTTACCGCTTACAGCGTCAAAGAGCATTGTTTTAGCTGGGTCCCAAACTGTTGACATTTGAGAGATGTTTGGCATTGGTTGAGCGTTCTTGAACTGTTTGATAACAGCAGTAGTCAACTCATCGTTTTTACCTTCAGCGTAAGTACGAGCTTCAGTGTTTGCAGGGATTTCGTTAGTTGCATCGTAGAATGCTTTTTGTTGTTCAGTTGATACAAGGAAGTCTACGAATTTTTGAGCTCCTTCAAGGTTCTTAGTGCTTGATGGGATGATCCAAGCTTTACCACCACCAAAGGCTGCGTAGTTTTTACCGTTTGGAAGAGTTGGGATAGTTGCAACACCGTAGTTTACTTTAGCATCTTTGAATGCTTGAGCTTTCCAAGGTCCATCGATGATAGCAGCTGTTTTACCTTCTTGGAATTGAGTTTGGATCAAGTTTCCAGCACCTTCAGTGTCTTGCATACCTTTAGGCCATTTGTCATACCAAGTTTTAGCGTAGTTGATACCTGCGATAGCACCGTCGTTTGCAAGACCGATATCTTTAGGATCTTTACCGTTGTCACCAAATACGTAAGCGCCGTTACCAGCAAGAAGTCCGTATGCGTAGTAGAAGTTAGTCCAGTCAGCTAGGAAAGCAGTTGTTTCCGTCTTCACCAGCGAAGGCATATTTGCTATCTTTAGCAAGTTCTTCTAGGTCAGCAAATGTCTTAGGAGCTTCTTTCACTAAGTCTTTGTTGTAGTACATAACAAGTGACTCGATAACAGCTGGAGCACCGTAAACTTTACCACCAACAGTTACAAGAGATTTAGTAGTATCGTCTGTTTTAGCACCGTCACTCAAAGTTACTTCTGAAAGTTGTCCGTCAGTACCAAGGCTACCTACACGGTCGTATGGTGCCATCATGACGTCAGCAGCTTTACCTGATTGGTTATCAAGTGAAAGGTTGTCAAGTCCACCTAATTGGTCACCTGTTTTAATAGTAACTTTTACACCAGCTTCTTTTTCGTAAGCTGCAGCAGCTGATTCTGCGAAAGCTTTATATTGGTCTTCAACATAGAAAGTGATTTCTTGGCTTCCTGATGCAGAAGAATCAGCGGCTTTGTCAGAAGTTTTGCTTCCGCAAGCTACCAAAAGTAAGCTAGCAAGAGTAGCAGTACCAAGTACAGCTGCGCTCTTCATGAATTTAGTTGACATAGTGTATTCCTCCTAAAGAATAACAAATTTTAATTTCGAGGAAACGCAAACGTTTTCCCTTATGACCATAGTATAGCACAAACAGAAAACGGTTGCAAGCGTTTTTTTGAAAAAATTTTAAAAAGCTTGTTACTAGCTAATTCCTAAAATTGTTTGTATAATAGAAGAGAAATAGGAAATCATGCAAATTTCGATTCAAAAATAATTGAAGGGAAACGATTGCATGATTGGGATGCTTAATGAAAGGATTTTAAAAATAAGAATATAGTAACTTAAAAAGTTTATCAATAAAAAAATAAATCATAAAAGTTTTTTTAAAAAACGCTTGCATTTCTTTTTGAAATGGGTTATACTTTACTTAGCGCAAACGTTTGCGCACAAATTTGAAACAATTAATTAAAAAAACACTTGAGGTGCTATTATGAAAAAACGTCAAAGTGGTGTGTTGATGCACATCTCATCACTTCCAGGAGCTTACGGAATCGGATCATTTGGTCAAAGCGCCTATGATTTCGTTGACTTCTTGGTTCGCACTAAGCAACGCTACTGGCAAATCCTTCCATTGGGAACAACAAGCTATGGTGACTCACCTTACCAATCATTCTCAGCTTTTGCAGGTAATACTCACTTTATCGATCTTGATATCTTGGTTGAGCAAGGTCTCTTGGAAGCTAGTGATCTTGAGGGAGTAGACTTCGGTAGCAACCCAACTGAAGTTGATTATGCTAAGATTTATTACGCACGTCGTCCGCTTCTAGAAAAAGCAGTTAAGCGTTTCCTTGAAGTTGGAGATGTCCAAGATTTTGAGAAATTTGCTCAAGAGAACCAATCATGGCTTGAACTTTTTGCAGAGTATATGGCTATCAAAGAGCATTTTGATAATCTCGCTTGGACAGAGTGGCCAGATGCAGATATTCGTGCGCGTAAAGCTTCTGCTCTTGAAAGCTACCGTGAACAATTGGCAGACAAACTTGTTTTCCACCGAGTAACCCAATATCTCTTCTTCCAACAATGGTTGAAATTGAAAGCATACGCTAACGAAAACCACATCGAGATTGTAGGGGATATGCCAATCTATGTTGCTGAAGATTCAAGCGATATGTGGGCAAATCCACACCTCTTTAAAACAGATGAAAACGGGAAAGCAACTTGCATCGCAGGATGCCCACCAGATGAGTTTTCTGCGACTGGTCAGCTTTGGGGTAACCCAATCTATGACTGGGAAGCAATGGATCGCGATGGTTACAAATGGTGGATTGAACGCTTGCGTGAAAGCTTCAAATCTACGATATCGTGCGTATCGACCACTTCCGTGGATTTGAGTCTTACTGGGAAATCCCTGCGGGTTCTGAAACAGCAGCACCTGGTAAATGGGTGAAAGGACCTGACTACAAACTCTTTGCAGCGGTTAAAGAAGAACTTGGTGACTTGAACATCATCGCAGAAGACCTTGGATTTATGACTGATGAAGTCATTGAGCTTCGTGAGCGCACTGGATTCCCAGGAATGAAAGTCCTTCAATTTGCCTTCAATCCAGAACACGAAAGTATCGACAGCCCACACTTGGCACCAGCAAACTCAGTTATGTATACAGGAACACACGATAACAACACTGTTCTTGGTTGGTACCGTGATGAGATTGATGATCCAACTCGTGAGTACATGGCTCGTTACACAAACCGCAAGGAATATGAAACAGTAGTACATGCTATGCTTCGTACAGCTTTCGCATCAGTAAGTTTCATGACGATTGCTACTATGCAAGATTTGCTAGAGTTGGATGGTTCAGCTCGTATGAACTTCCCATCTACTCTTGGTGGAAACTGGTCATGGCGTATGACAGAGGATCAATTGACTCCTGCTGTTGAAGAAACTTTGCTTGACTTGACTACAATTTATCGCCGTATCAATGAAAATTTGGTAGAATTAAAGAAATAAGACATTATCAGGAGACATAAAAATGTTACCATTAAAAGAATTTGTACAAAATCGTTACAATAAATCTATCGCAGAATGTAGCAACGAAGAGCTTTACCTTGCTCTTCTTAACTACAGCAAACTTGCTAGCAGCCAAAAACCAGTCAACACTGGTAAGAAAAAAGTTTACTATATCTCAGCTGAGTTCTTGATTGGTAAACTCTTGTCAAACAACTTGATTAACCTTGGTCTTTATGACGAAGTTAAGAAAGAACTTGCTGACGCAGGTAAAGAGTTGATCGAAATTGAAGAAGTAGAATTGGAACCATCACTTGGTAACGGTGGTTTGGGACGTTTGGCAGCCTGCTTTATCGACTCAATCGCTACACTTGGTTTGAATGGTGATGGTGTTGGTTTGAACTACCACTTCGGTCTTTTCCAACAAGTCCTTAAAAACAACCAACAAGAAACTATTCCTAACGCTTGGTTGACTGACCAAAACTGGTTGGTTCGCTCAAGCCGTAGCTACCAAGTACCATTTGCACACTTTACATTGACATCTACTCTTTACGATATCGATGTACCTGGTTACAAAACAGCTACTAAACCGTTTGCGTTTGTTCGACTTGGATTCAGTTGATTCTTCAATCATCCAAGATGGTATCAACTTTGACAAGACAGATATCGCTCACAACTTGACTCTTTTCCTTTACCCAGACGATAGCGATAAACAAGGTGAATTGCTCCGTATCTTCCAACAATACTTCATGGTTTCAAACGGTGCGCAATTGATCATCGATGAAGCAATCGAAAAAGGAAGCAACTTGCACGACCTTGCTGACTACGCAGTTGTACAAATCAACGATACTCACCCATCAATAGTTATCCCTGAATTGATCCGTCTTTTGACTGAACGTGGTATCGAACTTGATGAAGCCATCTCTATCGTTCGTAGCATGACTGCTTACACAAACCACACAATCCTTGCTGAAGCACTTGAAAAATGGCCTCTTGAATTCTTGGAAGAAGTGGTTCCTCACTTGGTACCAATCATCAAAGAATTGGATCGCCGTGTTAAAGCAGAATATAAAGACCCAGCTGTTCAAATCATCGATGAGAATGATCGTGTACACATGGCGCACATGGATATTCACTACGGATACAGCGTAAACGGGGTTGCGGCTCTTCACACTGAAATTTTGAAGAACTCAGAGTTGAAAGCTTTCTACGACATCTACCCAGAAAAATTCAACAACAAACAAACGGTATCACATTCCGTCGTTGGCTCATGCATGCTAACCCAAGCTTGTCTCACTACTTAGATGAGATTCTTGGACGCGAATGGCACCATGAAGCTTCTAAATTGGAAGACCTTCTTTCATACGAAGACAAGGCTGCTGTCAAAGCAAAACTTGAAGATATCAAAGCTCACAACAAACGTAAATTGGCTCGTCACTTGAAAGAACACCAAGGTGTGGAAATCAATACAAACTCTATCTTTGATATCCAAATCAAACGTCTTCACGAGTACAAACGTCAACAAATGAACGCTTTGTATGTGATCCACAAATATCTTGACATCAAGGCTGGTAACATCCCTGCTCGTCCAATCACAGTATTCTTTGGTGGTAAAGCAGCTCCTGCCTACACAATCGCTCAAGACATCATCCACTTGATTCTTTGCTTGTCAGAAGTAATTGCCAACGATCCAGAAGTAGCACCACACTTGCAAGTGGTTATGGTTGAAAACTACAACGTTACTGCAGCAAGCTTCTTGATCCCAGCATGTGACATCTCAGAACAAATCTCACTTGCTTCTAAAGAAGCTTCAGGTACTGGTAACATGAAATTCATGTTGAACGGAGCTTTGACTCTTGGTACTATGGACGGTGCTAACGTGGAAATCGCTGAGTTGGTTGGCGACGAAAACATCTACATCTTCGGTGAAGATTCAGAAACTGTTATCGACCTTTACGCGAAAGCAGCATATAAATCAAGCGAATTCTACGCTCGTAAAGCGATCAAACCATTGGTTGACTTTATCGTGAGCGACGCTGTTCTTGCAGTTGGTAAGATTGAACGCTTGGAACGTCTTTATAACGAATTAATCAACAAAGACTGGTTCATGACTCTTCTTGACTTGGAAGATTACATCAAAGTGAAAGAGCAAATGCTTGCTGACTACGAAGACCGTGACGCATGGTTGGATAAAGTCATCGTTAACATTTCTAAAGCAGGATTCTTCTCATCTGACCGTACAATCGCTCAGTATAATGAAGATATCTGGCACTTGAACTAATACTCTTCGAAAATCAAATTCAAACTGCGTCAACGTCGCCTTGCCGTACTCAAGTACAGCCTGTGGCTAGTTTCCTAGTTTGCTCTTGATTTTCATTGAGTATAAGATACGAAATTTTATAGTTATTACATATCTAGCAAAAAAGCGAGTTTCAAATGAAATTCGCTTTTTTTGAATGTTATGGATTTGAGGTTGACTGGTCTCAAAAGAAAAAATAATTTGTCAATAATTTCTAGACTTAAAAATCAGACCTAGAGAACACTAAGAAGGCTGGTTGTATTACCTTTAAACCTCAGGTTCTTCTTAGCTGTTACCTCAAATTTCTTGTATTCGTTTACAAACAGTATTATAATAGTATTGTAGTAAAGAAAGAGGGTGTTCTTATGTGGAAAAAATATTTTTCAAAATATAAATGGACTGATTTATTTTGGATTCTTTTTGTAATTTGGTCATGCCTTTATATGGGCAATAGTTTCTCGTTTCCGCTTACTCATCAAGAAATCTCTTTTCATGGATGTTGTTATGGGGCATCACTTGCCTTATATCACTTGCTATTTATTGATAAATTTGTCATTTCAAATCGAAAATAAATGGAGAGGTCAAAATTTTTTATACTTTTCGGAAAGACAGTGAAAAATCGTGTTTTAAACCCGCATCTCAAGAAGAGGTGCGGGTTTTGTCTTATCTGAAAGTTTTGTTTACAATGCTTTCCCAACCAAAATCTCTGCTTCGATGGTAATCTCAGTTAATTGGCTCCAGTCAATCTTGCTTTGGTCGACGTGAAAGAGGAGGGGTGTCATACTAATCAGGGCTTGGCGTTGCTCTGCTGTGATAGACTTGGTCAAGGAAGCAATCTGACTAGATTGGATGCTGAAATGTTCCTGGAAGTGTTCCTTGATATCTTGGTTAGAATAGTCCTTCTTTGTTAGCTGGTTCTGTACCATTTGGCGGATTTCCTTGAGGTGGTTTTCAGTCGGGATGGCCTTGATTAAGATGCCGTCCTTGGATAATACACGGCGGAATTCTCCGTAATTGGCAGGCGAAAAGATATCAAGCAGAATATCCATGCTGGTGTCTTTTATAGGAAGGCGAGCCAGGTCACCAACAAACCAGTTGACTGCCCAGTCGGGTTCACTCTTGGCAGCGATTTGAACCGAGTCTTTTGAAATGTCAAAGGCGTAGAAGGTCTTGTCAGGATGACTTTCTTGTAGTCTACGAGAGTAGAAGCCTTCGCCACAACCGATGTCCAAGATTGTTTTACTCGTTTCTAAGCTAGAAAGCATGGTTGATAAGGCATCTAGAATAGCTTGGTAAAAGCCAGCTTCTAGGATTTGCTGGCGGTTTTGAAAGTTTTCTTTATCGTAGTTGGCGGATTGTTTGATTTGAGGGACTAGATTGACATAGCCGAATTTTTGCTAGGTCAAAAGAATGCCGATTCTCACATTTAAGACTAGACTCTACCAAGGTCAGATTTTCTTGGCAAATGGGACAGGCAAAGGCAGTCGCAGAAGCAAAGCGCTGGAGTTTGGGTTTGAGATTTGTATTCATAGTTTAAGTGTATCAAAAGAGGCAAATGAAAGCAACTTTAGGAATAAGTAGATGGGAGATTCAGTAGAAATAAAACTAATTCTCCAATTTATAGAATGAAATTGCTTTTATATCTAAATTGCTATATAATAATGATAAGGAGGAAATAAGTATGTTAAAAGAAGTATTAAGCGTTGCAAAAGTTGCGAAAAAATCATCACTCTTTTTAGGTGGTGTCGCATTTGGTACACTTGGCTTGAAAATCTTAGCAAGTAAGGAAGCTAAAAAAGGTTATTCTAAAGCTTTGGCTAAGGCTTACAAATTGAAAGACGGGCTAGATGCATCTGTTTCTGTTGTGAAACAACATGGAGACGATGTCTTGCAAGATGCCAAATATTTGTACGAGCAAGAGAAAAAAGAAGAGCAATTAGATAGCCTTATAGGAGAATAATATGTCTTTTAAAGTGCTACATAGAGGATACCAACATATCCGACTATCATCTTCTTTTTCACTCACCTTGGATATTCAAGACTATCTTCGTTCCTTGGCGAGAGATGAAAAGGGGATTGAGTCTATCCAGTTTTACATGGATCAACAGCACTTTACTCTACGTATAAAAGAAGGCTTTTCTGTATTAGATAATGCAGAAGCCTTTTTAAAAAGAATTGATAAAGGGAAAGTTTCTGAGTTGATGACTCTTCCCATTCGTAGAGAAGAGAGTGCTTATTCTATTGTTTCAGGTGCAGCGATTAAGCGTATACTTTTTCGTAGTTTTGTTCCGTATCCTATTCGCTATATATGGACTTGTTATCAGGCTTTTGGCTATATTAGAGAAGCCTATCAAACACTAGCGCGTAAGGAACTAACGATGGAGGTCTTGGACTGCTCGGCGATTTTATTGTCCTTGTTTATGAATCAATCCAAGACAGCTAGTAACATCATGTTTATGCTTGATTTGGGGAATCATTTAGATCAGTGGTCCTTGAAAAAAACGGCAACAGATTTAGAACAGAGTCTTCTTGCAAAAGAGAGCGATGTATTCTTAGTACAGGGCGATACGGTTGTTAGTATCAAGAGTTCCGATGTTCAAATAGGAGATGTTTTGGTCCTATCTCAAGGAAATGAAATTCTGTTTGATGGACAAGTAGTTTCAGGTTTAGGTATGGTCAACGAAAGTTCCTTGACAGGAGAGAGTTTTCCAGTTGAAAAAAGAGAGTCTGATTTGGTTTGTGCAAATACAGTATTAGAAACTGGAGAGTTGCGCATTCGTGTAACCGATAATCAGATGAACAGCCGTATTTTACAGCTGATTGAGTTGATGAAGAAATCTGAAGAAAACAAGAAAACGAAACAACGCTATTTCATCAAGATGGCGGATAAGGTCGTCAAATATAATTTCTTGGGTGCTGGGCTGACTTACCTATTAACAGGTTCTTTTTCTAAGGCTATTTCATTCCTATTGGTTGATTTCTCCTGCGCTTTGAAAATCTCTACTCCTGTAGCTTATTTAACAGCTATCAAGGAGGGGTTGAATCGTGAAATGGTGATTAAGGATGGAGATGTTCTGGAGAAATACCTGGAAGTTGATACTTTCTTGTTTGATAAGACGGGAACAATCACAACTAGTTATCCTATAGTTGAAAAGGTGTTACCTTTTGGGGACTATAGTGAGGAAGATATTCTCAGAATCAGTGCCTGTCTTGAGGAACACATCTATCATCCTATTGCTAATGCCATTGTCAAGCAAGCTGAGATAGAGGGAATTGAACATGAGGAAATGCATGGGAAACTCCAATATATCGCAAGCAAGGGGATCAAATCTCATATAGATGGGCAACCAGTTCTTATTGGGAATTATGTCTTGATGCAGGATGAGCAGATTCATATTAGTTTGGAACAACATGCTTTGATCGAAGAGTACAAGAATCACTACAATCTTTTATTCTTAGCCTACCAGAATGAATTGATTGGAATGTTCTGCATTCATACTCCTTTGAGAAAAGAAGCTAAGGCAGCCTTGGAGAAACTTAAGGCACAAGGGAAAAAATTGATTCTGGCAACAGGGGACACCTTGGTTAGAACAGAGGAATTAGTCAAAGATTTGCCCTTTGATCAGGTCTATACAGACTTGAAACCTGATGGAAAATTTGAGTTAGTAGAGGAACTGCATAAAGCAGGTCACACTATTTTGATGGTTGGAGATGGATTGAATGACTCAGCGGCTCTAACCCTATCAGATATCGGTGTGGTGATGAATGAGAGTGCAGATATTTCTAAGCAGATGAGTGATATCTTATTGTTAGATAATCGCTTGGATTTCTTCCAAGAGTTGGATTCGCTATCATCATCTTTGCAAACACTCATCAAGAAGAATATTCAAGATACCGTTGTCGTAAATAGTAGTTTGATTGGCTTTGGCTTGTTTAACTGGCTCAGCCCTTCAAATCTTTCTATCTTACATAATCTAACAACCTTACGCATAGTCTTGCGTAGCCTGTCTATTAAGGCTAGATAGATGTGGTTATCAACAACAAAAAGGAGTTACCTTTCTCGAGGGTAACTCCTTTGTTTATAGGTAAATGTTTAACAATTTAGTAAGTCAATACAAAGTATTTTTCTTACCGCGACGGATAACAGTGAGTTCGTTCTCTAACTTATCTGCGTCACTCAAGACATAATCAAGGTCTTGGATGCGGTCGCCGTTGACGTAGATGGCTCCGTTTTGAACATCTTCACGAGCTTGGCGTTTTGAGTTAACCACACCAGAAGATACGAGAAGTTCTACGATATTGTGATTTTCATCTGCTTGTACTTGGTAGTTTGGCACGCCACGAAGTCCTTGTTTGAGTTCTTTGACAGAAAGGTTTTTGATATTTCCAGCAAAGAGTTGTTCAGTGATGTTAAGAGCTTCTTTGTAAGCTTCTTCTCCGTGAACAAGTGTTACGACTTCACGAGCGAGGACTTTTTGAGCCAAGCGTTCGTGTGGAGCTGCTTCAAATTGTTTGCGGATGTCTTCAATCTCATCCAGTGACAAGAAGGTAAAAATTTTCAAGAAGCGAACAGCGTCAGCATCCATGACGTTCATCCAGAATTGGTACATTTCGTATGGAGAAGTCTTTTCAGGGTTGAGCCAAACAGCATTCCCTTCAGATTTACCAAATTTCTTACCGGTTGCGTCTGTAATCAGTGGAACAGTAATTACATGACCAGTTTTGTCTGCCTTACGGCGCATCAACTCAGTACCAGCTGTCATGTTTCCCCATTGGTCAGATCCACCGATTTGCAGGGTAACATTGTGATCTTGGTTAAGGACAAAGAAGTCATACCCTTGCATGATTTGGTAGGCAAACTCAGTGTAAGAAATCCCTGTTTCGATCCGTTTTTTAACAGACTCCTTGCTCATCATGTAGTTGACAGTGAAGTATTTTCCGATATCACGGAGGAAGTCAATGAAGCTGATGCTGCCAAACCAGTCGTAGTTATTGACCATGACAGCTTTATTTTCACCATTTTCAAAGTCAAGAAAACGAGAAAGTTGTCCTTGGATAGACTTGACCCAGCCATCTACTGTGTCTTTTGTTTGGAGACTACGCTCAGCATCTTTGAAGGACGGATCTCCGATGAGACCTGTAGCACCGCCAACGAGCGCATAAGGTTTGTGACCTGCTAGCTGCAAACGACGACTTGTCAAGATTGCGACAAGGTGGCCTAGGTGAAGGCTGTCAGCAGTTGGATCGTAGCCAGTATAATAAGAAACTTGACCTTCTTCTAGGGCTTTACGCAAAGCTTCTTCATCAGTCGTTTGAAAAATCAAACCACGCTCTTTTAGCTCATCAAAAATGTGCATGTGTCTTTTCTCCTTTTTAAAATATTGTTTCTACCTATTTTACCATAAACTTAGCAAATAACCTAGTAAAATCGGGAAGAAAGTTGCTGCTTGGACTTTTTTGGAAACGAGTGAAATATGGTATAATAGCACTAGCTTATTTTCAGAGAAATAGATAAAAATCGTTAAGAAAGGGGCTGAAAGATGTCTCATATTATTGAATTGCCAGAAGTCTTGGCCAACCAGATCGCGGCAGGAGAAGTTATCGAACGTCCTGCCAGTGTAGTTAAAGAGTTAGTTGAAATGCTATCGACGCTGGCTCAAGCCAGATTATCGTTGAGATTGAAGAAGCTGGTCTTAAGAAAATCCAAATCACTGATAACGGGCACGGGATTGCCCACGATGAAGTCGAGTTGGCTCTCCGCCGTCATGCGACCAGTAAGATTAAGAGTCAAGCGGATCTTTTTCGGATTCGGACCCTCGGTTTTCGTGGTGAAGCTCTGCCTTCTATCGCATCTGTTAGTGTACTGACTCTTTTGACAGCAGTGGATGGAGCAAGTCACGGGACCAAGCTAGTGGCTCGTGGGGGAGAAGTAGAAGAAATCATCCCTGCGACCAGTCCTGTTGGGACCAAGGTTTGTGTGGAGGATCTTTTTTTCAACACACCGGCTCGTCTCAAGTATATGAAGAGCCAACAGGCAGAGTTGTCTCATATCATCGATATCGTTAACCGTCTAGGCTTGGCCCATCCTGAGATTTCCTTTAGCCTGATTAGCGATGGCAAGGAAATGACACGAACAGCTGGTACGGGTCAACTGCGTCAAGCCATTGCTGGGATTTATGGTTTAGCCAGTGCCAAAAAAATGGTTGAGATTGAGAATTCTGACCTAGATTTTGAAATTTCAGGTTTTGTCTCATTGCCTGAATTGACGCGGGCTAATCGCAACTATATCAGTCTTTTTATCAATGGCCGTTATATCAAAAATTTCCTGCTCAATCGTGCCATTTTAGATGGTTACGGCAGCAAGCTCATGGTGGGGCGTTTCCCACTAGCCGTTATTCATATCCATATTGATCCATATCTAGCAGATGTCAATGTGCATCCAACCAAGCAAGAAGTGCGGATTTCCAAGGAAAGAGAGCTGATGGCGCTAGTTTCAGAAGCTATCGCAAAGAGTCTCAAGGAACAGACCTTGATTCCAGACGCCTTGGAAAATCTTGCCAAATCTACCGTTCGCAATCGTGAAAAAGTAGAGCAAACCATTCTCCCACTTAAAGAAAACAATCTCTACTACGAGCAAACGGAAGCAACAATCTCAATTCCAGCTGAGGTTTCAGACAGTCAAGTAAACTTGACTGAAGAGAAACAGGATTTGAACCTCTTCGCCAAGGAAACCTTGGATCAGATGACCAAGTCAGCCAAACTGCATTTTGCAGAGAGAAAGCCTGCCAGCTACGACCAACTAGATCATCCAGAGTTAGATATGGCTAGTTTAGATAAGGCTTATGACAAGCTGGAACGAGAAGAGTCTTCTAGTTTCCCAGAGTTGGAATTTCGGTCAGATGCACGGCACCTATCTCTTTGCCCAAGGTCGAGATGGGCTTTACATCATAGACCAACACGCAGCCCAGGAGCGGGTTAAGTATGAGGAGTATCGCGAAAGTATTGGCAATGTTGACCAGAGCCAGCAGCAACTCCTAGTGCCTTACATCTTTGAATTCCCTGCAGATGATGTCCTTCGTCTCAAGGAAAGAATGCCTCTCTTAGAGGAAGTGGGCGTCTTTCTAGCAGAGTACGGGGAGAATCAATTTATCTTGCGCGAACACCCGATTTGGATGGCAGAGGAGGAAATCGAGTCTGGTATCTATGAGATGTGTGATATGCTTCTTTTGACCAAGGAAGTTTCAATCAAGAAATACCGAGCAGAGCTAGCGATCATGATGTCCTGCAAGCGGTCTATCAAGGCCAACCACCGTATCGATGACCACTCAGCTAGACAGCTCCTCTATCAGCTCTCTCAATGTGACAACCCATATAACTGTCCGCACGGACGCCCTGTTTTGGTCCACTTTACCAAGTCAGATATGGAAAAGATGTTCCGCCGCATTCAGGAAAATCACACGAGTCTACGAGAACTAGGCAAATACTAATACTCTTCGAAAATCTCTTTAAACTGCGTCAGCCTTACCTTGTCTAACTTAAGTTATGCCTACGGTTAGCTTCCTAGTTTACTCTTTGATTTTCATTGAGTATAAATTGAAGGGAAAATTATGTACGAATATCTAAAAGGTATCATTACCAAAATTACTGCTAAATACATCGTTCTAGAAGCTAACGGTATCGGCTACATCTTACACGTAGCCAATCCTTATGCTTACTCAGGACAAGTCAATCAAGAAGCACAAATCTATGTCCATCAAGTTGTTCGCGAAGACGCTCATCTCCTTTACGGTTTCCGTTCAGAAGACGAGAAAAAACTCTTTCTCAGCTTGATTTCGGTGTCGGGCATTGGTCCAGTATCAGCTCTGGCTATCATTGCAGCAGATGACAATGCGGGGCTTGTTCAAGCGATTGAGACTAAGAATATCACTTACTTGACTAAATTCCCTAAAATCGGTAAGAAAACAGCCCAACAGATGGTACTGGACTTAGAAGGTAAGGTGGTTGTGGCAGGAGACGATCTCCCTGCTAAGACTGCTGTTCCATCTAGCAGTGAAAACCAAGAATTGGAAGAAGCTATGGAAGCTATGTTGGCCTTGGGCTACAAGGCGACTGAGCTTAAGAAGATCAAGAAATTCTTTGAAGGAACGACGGATACTGCTGAGAACTATATCAAGTCTGCCCTTAAGATGTTGGTGAAATAGGAGATTTCTATGCCAAAACGCTGTGGCTGGGTTAAAATGAACAACCCTCTATATGTAGCCTACCACGATGAGGAATGGGGCAAGGCCCTCCATGATGACCGAGCGCTTTTTGAGTTGCTTTGCATGGAGACCTATCAGGCTGGTCTTTCTTGGGAAACGGTGCTCAATAAACGCCAAGCTTTCCGCCAAGCTTTTCATGGTTACCAAATTCAAGCTGTTGCAGACATGACGGATGAAGAACTGGAATCTTTGTTAGAAAATCCAGCTATCATTCGTCATCGCGCCAAAATTTTTGCGACGCGAGCTAATGCCCAGGCCTTTCTACAAGTTCAGAAAGAGTATGGCTCTTTTGATGCTTATCTCTGGTCTTTTGTAGATGGGAAAATCATCGTCAATGATATCCTGGACTACAGTCAAGCACCAGCCAAAACGCCTTTGTCTGAAAAAATATCCAAGGAACTCAAAAAACTTGGCTTCAAGTTCACAGGACCAGTCGCTGTTTTATCCTTTCTACAAGCTGCAGGGCTAGTTGATGACCATGAGAATGATTGTGAATGGAAAAGTGGAAATAAGTGACGTTAGATGTCTAGAACATCTGAGAATATAGAAGAAAGCTGAGAAATTCATCTCAGCTTTCTTTGTTATAGTCAAAGCGAATGACTTGCTCTGTTGCATCTACATGGGCGTGAACTCCAAAGGGGACAATTGCTCTTGGAGTCGCGTGACCAACATTCAGATTATAGACAATTGGGATATTGCTGTCAATGATATCCAATAGTGCCTCTTTATAGTCGTCATAGAAAGTTTCATCCATAGGTTTTCCGACCAAGAGTCCACTGATGACCTCGAATATGCCCGTGTCCTTTAAAGTCCGCAACATCTTTTTGAAGTCTTCAGGATTAGGCTTTTCTTCGCTGGTTTCTAGCAAGAGGATTTTTCCTTTCCAGTCGGATAAGTCAGGAAAAAGTTTGTATTTTTGGCATAGGTCTGTGCTATCTGCGTGTAGAGAGTTGTCAAAAATATCATAGAGAGACTCGAGACAACCACCGAGGATTTCTCCCTCAAACTGAGCAGTGCCTTGTAACAACTCAAAACCAGTATTTGCATGGCTGACACGAGGAGTTCCCAGTGCCTTGGGACTGAAGTCAGTTCTTTCCTCATACCAAACGTCACTAGGGCGGATTTCCGAGATTCTTCCCGTTTCAATCAATTCTTTGAAGTAGTGGAGGCTATATGGCAACATTTCTTTGTCTAACTCACAAATGTCTGCTAAAAATGATTGGCCGTAAAAAGTCTTAATTCCTAGTTTATGCAACATGAGATGGTTCATGGTCGTATCCGAGAAGCCAAGAAGAATCTTTTGTTTGATAACTTTTTCTAGTTGGTCATTTTCAAAAAGATAGGGTAATAAACGATAGGTATCGTCTCCACCGATGGCGCATAGGATCATGTCGATGCTATCATCAGAAAAGGCCTGAATCAAATCCTCTGCACGTGCTTCAGGATGTTCTTTGATAAAATCTAAGCCTTTTAGCGAATGGGGTAAAAAGATAGGATTGAGTCCTAGATCCTTGAGACGTTGAATACCCAAGTCCACTTCGTGTTTGACAAAGTCTTCTCCGATAATGCCACTAGACAAACTAACAATACCAATAGTAGAAATCATATCTCATCCTCCTAGAAATAAATTGATGCTATTGTATCACAAAAGAAGAGGGGAAACAACAAGAATTAGAATCAGAAAAAGGCTTTTAGATCACAAAAGTAAGCAAAAAAGCAACCGCTCGATGTGGTTGCATTTTTTATAGTAGTTGCATTCTTATAGAGCAGTAAGGAAGGTCAGTCCGCCAAGGATAACCCCAGCCGAGTTTGGAATGATTAGAATCCAGTCTTTCTTAGGCTCTTTTGTCCATCCATAAATGACCCAGATTAAGCAAGAAACAGCTGCTGATAAAGGTTGGAATGGTTGAGCTTTGTTCCCTTGTAAATTGGCAAAAATTTGGGGGATGTAGGCTATAAATACAATAATCCCGATAAAGGCACCAATTGAACCGACAATTTGATTAATTCTCTGTTTAGTCATATATATTTCTCCTTATTGCTTTATTAGTATAACAGAAAAACAGCTTGGATTCAAGGGTAAAACCTTGGGATTCTAAGGGAAGACTTTACATTAGAATGTTATTAGAAAATGTGGCTACTTTTCTTTGGAGAATCAAAAAATGATTTGGAACTACAAAAAAGTAGTCTGTCTACAAAACACACTACTTTTATTGTTTATCTTAATATCTAGCAGGTCCTGCACTTGCACTCTTGATGTTGAAACGTTTTTTGAGGTAGAAACGTAGGGCAAGGAGAGCTCCTCCAATCACCAACAAAACAAGTGGTGGGAGACTAATGTTGATGGCTTGTGGAAGGAAGTTACTCAAGAAGAGGATGAAGACCCAAGCAAACATAGTCGCTAACATGACCAAAAGTGATTTCCAGAATGGAGGACGTTGGCTACGGTCAGTATCTGGTCCGTAGTAGCGGTAGATGAAGTGATAGAGAAGGTAGAAGGCAACTCCACCAAAGGCTCCTACACTGATAAGTGTCACCAATCCGTAGGCAACGGGTTGGTTTGAGAAGAAGCTCATCAAGGCACTAACTACTGCAAACAGTCCTGTAATGAAAAGGGCTGAATCCAACATCATCAATTTTGGATCGTCGTTTTCTTTTGGATGTTCTTTTTCATATTGTTCTTTTTCGCTGAAGCTGTGAGCCCAGTGAGTTGGTGCTCCGTAGATAGAACGAGCTGTCACCCCTTTTGGTTGTTCTTCAATGATATGAGGAATGACTTCTTCAAGGATAGCCTTGATTTCAGCGTCAGTTTTTCCATCCTTTAGAAATTGCTGGGTTGCAATGTGGATAAATTCTTGGTTTTTCTTAGTTAATTCTTTTAAATCAATCTGTGACATAATAACTCCTGTTTAGAACCATTTTTTATGGATGAGGTAAAGAGTGAGAGAAACACTCATAGCAAAGGCGATGAAGACGATAAGCCAGAAAGCATGCGGTTCTCCGTTTAAAGGAATTTCATTATCCTTAAAGTTCATTCCGTAGGCTGAGAAAATCATGGTCGGGATGGACATAACGATGGTCACGAGGGCCAAGGTTTTCATGATATTGTTCTGGTTGTTTGAAATGATAGAAGCAAAGGTCTCTGTCATAGAGTGAAGGACGTTTCCATAGATGTCCGCCATCTCGATGGCCTGTTGCGTTTCAATCAAGGTATCTTCCAGTAAGTCTTCATCTTCGAGGTATTTCTTGATATTGCTAGTTGCGCTGGTCAATTTTTTAATCACGCGCTCATTTGTCTTAAGTGAAGCTTTGAAGTAGACGATGGTCTTTCCAACTCCATGAGTTCGATCAATTCTTCATTTCGAGTAGATTTATGAAGTTGACTCTCAATCTGCTCACTTTTACGTTCGATTGAACGGAGGGCGGTTAGGTAAATCTCCGCATTGCGGTAGAGGATTTGGAAGATGAAGCGCGAACGCATGAAGGTATAGAAATTTCGAAGCCTACGATTGATAAAGACATCAAGAAGTGGTAGAGGCTCCAAGCAAGTGGTAATAATAGCCTCTTCTGTGATGATAATCCCCAAGGGAATAGTCACATAGTAGGTCTGGTTGTTTCTTTCCTCTGTGATTGGGACGTCTACGATAATCAAGGTGTACTCATCTTCGATGGTGATACGTGACATCTCTTCCGCATCGAGCGGTGCACGGAGATCGGCGATATCAATATCAAAGGCTGAGGCGATTTCCATCGATTCGCTTTGAGTAGGATTGACGAGATTGATCCAAGTGCCCGGCTGGAGCGTATCAATCTCTTTAAATTCAGTTGTAGTTGAGAGAAAGACTTGCTTCATATCTCTTATCCTTTCCTAATCTAATCCGTGTTTCAGTGATTTTTGACACCGTACTATTATACTACAAAATCGGCTTTTTTGGTAATAGAATTTCACTTTTTTTGGTATAATGGAAAGCAACAATGGACTAGAAAGAAGTAACATGCAAGATAAGATTGTCATCCATGGGGCACGCGCCCATAATTTAAAAAATATTGACGTGGAAATTCCACGAGACAAGCTAGTTGTGGTGACGGGGTTGTCGGGTTCGGGCAAGTCCAGTCTTGCCTTTGATACTCTTTATGCAGAAGGGCAACGCCGCTATGTAGAGAGTCTATCAGCCTACGCTCGTCAGTTCTTAGGGAATATGGAAAAACCAGATGTGGACTCTATCGATGGTCTTAGTCCTGCTATTTCCATTGACCAGAAGACGACCAGTAAAAATCCTCGTTCGACGGTTGGGACAACGACGGAAATCAACGACTATCTGCGTCTCCTCTATGCTCGTGTAGGAACACCATACTGTATCAATGGACATGGGGCTATCAAGGCTTCGTCTGTCGAACAGATCGTAGACAAGGTTTTGGAATTGCCAGAACGCCAGCGTCTGCAGATTTTGGCTCCTGTTATTCGTAAGAAAAAGGGGCAGCATAAGACGCTGATTGAAAAGATTCAAAAGGATGGTTACGTCCGTGTCCGTGTCGATGGAGTTGTCTACGATGTGACCGAAGTTCCTGAACTTGAAAAGAATAAGCAACACAACATCGATGTGGTGGTGGACCGTATCATTATCAAAGAAGGTATCCGTAGTCGTCTCTTTGATTCCATCGAAGCAGCCCTCCGTATTGCTGAAGGATATGTCATTATCGATACTATGGATGATTCGGAGTTACTCTTTTCAGAACACTATGCTTGTCCAGTCTGTGGATTTACCGTTCCAGAACTGGAACCTCGTCTCTTCTCTTTCAATGCACCGTTTGGTTCATGTAGTGAGTGTGATGGTTTGGGGATCAAGCTAGAGGTTGATACGGACTTAGTCGTACCAGATGCTAGTAAAACCCTTGGTGAGGGAGCATTAGCACCTTGGACCCCTATCTCTTCTAACTATTATCCAAATATGCTGGAACAAGCTATGACAGCCTTCGGAGTGGACATGGATACTCCTTTTGAAGCCTTGTCAGAGGAGGATAAGAATCTCATTTTCTATGGTTCAGATGGTAAGGAATTCCATTTCCACTATGAGAATGAATTTGGCGGTGTGCGTGATATCGACATTCCGTTTGAAGGAGTTGTCAATAATATCAAACGTCGCTACCATGAAACTAATAGTGACTACACTCGCACCCAGATGCGCCTCTACATGAATGAGCTGACTTGCGGAACCTGTCACGGTTATCGTCTCAATGACCAGGCCTTGTCTGTCCGTGTGGGTGGCGAGCAAGGGCCACATATCGGAGAAATTTCAGACCTGTCTATCGCAGACCACTTGGACTTGGTGAGCCAGCTGACCTTGTCTGAAAATGAAGCGATTATTGCTCGTCCCATTCTCAAGGAAATCAAGGACCGTTTGACCTTCCTCAATAATGTTGGTCTTAACTATCTGACTCTTTCTCGCTCGGCAGGAACCCTATCAGGTGGGGAGAGCCAACGTATTCGCTTGGCGACTCAGATTGGTTCCAATCTCTCAGGAGTGCTTTATATCCTGGACGAGCCGTCAATCGGTCTTCACCAGAGGGACAATGACCGTTTGATTGCCAGTCTGAAAAAAATGCGCGATTTGGGTAACACTCTCATCGTGGTGGAACACGATGAAGATACTATGCGAGAGAAGCTGATTATCTGATTGACGTTGGCCCTGGAGCAGGTGTCTTTGGTGGAGAAATTGTTGCTGCAGGAACGCCTAAGCAGGTAGCTCGCAACAGCAAGTCCATCACAGGACAGTATCTATCAGGAAAACGCGCGATTCCTGTGCCGTCAGAACGCCGCGTTGGAAACGGTCGCTTTATTGAGGTGACTGGAGCGCGTGAGAACAACCTACAAAATATCACCGCTCGCTTCCCGCTTGGGAAATTCATTGCGGTGACAGGGGTATCTGGTTCAGGGAAGTCGACCCTCATTAACAGCATTCTCAAAAAGGCTATTGCACAAAAGCTCAATCGCAATTCAGACAAGCCTGGTAAGTTTAAAACCATTACAGGGATTGAACATATCGACCGTCTGATAGATATTGACCAAAGTCCAATCGGACGAACACCGAGGTCCAACCCTGCGACCTATACAGGTGTTTTTGATGACATTCGGGACCTCTTTGCTCAGACAAATGAAGCTAAGATTCGTGGCTACAAGAAGGGTCGTTTCAGTTTCAATGTCAAGGGTGGGCGCTGTGAGGCCTGCTCGGGTGACGGGATTATCAAGATTGAGATGCACTTCTTGCCAGATGTATACGTGGTTTGTGAAGTTTGCCATGGGACCCGCTACAACAGTGAAACGCTAGAAGTTCATTACAAGGAAAAGAATATCTCGCAAGTCTTGGATATGACAGTCAACGATGCGGTAGAATTTTTTTCCAACACATTCCGAAAAATTCAACGCAAACTCCAGACGATCAAGGATGTAGGTCTAGGCTATGTGACCTTGGGACAACCTGCCACAACTCTTTCTGGTGGAGAAGCGCAACGTATGAAGTTAGCTAGCGAACTTCATAAGCGCTCGACCGGTAAATCCTTCTACATTCTAGATGAACCGACAACTGGTTTGCATACCGAGGATATTGCTCGCCTACTCACCGTTTTGTCCCGCTTTGTCGATGATGGCAATACAGTTCTCGTCATTGAGCACAATCTAGATGTTATCAAAACAGCAGACCATATTATCGACCTAGGACCAGAAGGTGGTGTTGGTGGTGGTACTATTATCGCAACAGGAACACCAGAGGAAGTAGCTGCGAATCAAGCTAGCTACACAGGACAGTATTTGAAAGGAAAGTTACATCATGAATAAACGTGTGCAAGCATTTCTCGATAAAATGCAAGAAAAAGAACTAGATGGAATCATTATCAATAACCTTAAAAATGTCTACTATTTGACAGGATTTTGGGGTTCAAATGGTACAGTCTTCATCAGCCGTGACCGTCAGGTCTTGGTGACAGATGCTCGCTATATCATCGCTGCTAAGCAAGAAGTAACAGGTTTTGAGATTTTTGCAGAACGTGATGAGTTGGCAACTATCGCAAAGATTGCAAAAGATATGGGCCTTTCTCGTATCGGTTTTGAAGATGAAATTTCAGTTTCTTATTACCATCGCATGCAAACCGCCTTTGAAGGTTTGGAATTGGTTCCTCAGACTCAGTTTGTTGAAGCCCTTCGTATGATTAAGGATGAGACAGAAATTGCGACTATTCGCAAGGCTTGTTCCATCTCAGACCAAGCTTTCCACGATGCTCTTGACTTTATCAAGCCAGGGAAGACAGAGATTGAAATTGCCAACTTCCTGGACTTCCGTATGCGTGAATTAGGCGCTGCTGGTTTGTCTTTTGATACCATCCTAGCAAGTGGTATCAACTCTTCTAAACCCCATGCTCACCCAATGCACAAACCAGTAGAACTAGGCGAAGCAATCACTATGGATTTTGGGTGTCTTTATGACCACTATGTGAGCGATATGACACGTACCATCTACCTTGGTCATGTGAGCGACGAACAAGCAGAAATCTACAACACCGTTTTGAAGGCCAATCAAGCTCTGATAGACCAAGCTAAGTCTGGCTTAGGTTTCCGTGACTTTGATAAAATCCCTCGTGATATTATTGTGGAAGCAGGCTATGGAGAATACTTTACACACGGTATCGGGCATGGTATCGGACTTGATATCCACGAAGAACCTTACTTTAGTCAAACTTCCAAAGAAGTTATCAAAACTGGTATGGTCTTGACGGATGAACCTGGTATTTATATTGAAGGTAAATACGGGGTTCGTATCGAAGACGATATCCTGATTACAGATACCGGTTGTGAGTTATTAACTCTTGCTCCAAAAGAATTAATCGTAATCTAAGAAAAATGAGATAAATCGTTGACTTTTACTAGTTAAAGGTTTATACTGAAAGGCGAAAACGGTAGGTGAGGCTACCATAGGGATACGGATGACTACCGCAAAGCAGTGGAGACACTACTCGTTGGTCAACAGTCCTGGTCGCGAAGGTCAAGACTAAGCTCATTACATCGCCCTATGGAGTTAAAGCTTGAACGAAAACAGATAATAAGTTTTTTAGTCCTGCCATTTTATGGCAGGATTTTCTGCTGTTTTAGAACAAAGAAAGGAGACAAACGATGCAAATTGACGATCATCCAGAACCGCACATACACAGCCAATCGCTGATTTGTGTCGTTTTGTCCTTATAAAGTGATTGGACTCTGTGTATGAAATCACCATTCATACAGATAGGAGAAACCAATGAAAACTACAAAAGAAAGACTAGCAGCAGCTATTCAAACTCCATTCAAAGAGAGTCTAGCTTTTTACCATACAAGTCTAAAAGGCTTAGATTCAGAACAAATTGAAGAAAACCGTGACCTATATGGTGAAAATACCATTACAAAAGGTCAAGAGGATTCCATCTTAAAAAAGATTTATGAGTCCATTATCAATCCTTTCACAATCATTTTGCTTGTGATTGCCTTTATCTCTCTCGTTACAAACGTCTGGCTGGCCAAACCTGGTCAAGAAGACCCAACAACCTCTATCATTATTGTTGTTTTGGTTTTGATTTCAGGAGGTATCCGTTTTGTCCAAGAGTTGCGGAGCGACAAGGCAACAACCAATCTTTCAAAAATGATTGTCAATACTGCAACTGTTATTCGTGATGGTCTTGAACAAGAGTTACCCATCGATGAGTTGGTTGTGGGAGATCTCGTGAAATTAAGTGCGGGAGATATGATTCCAGCAGATGTCATCTTATTTGAATCCCGCGACTTTTTTGTTCAACAGTCAGGTTTGACTGGAGAAAGTGATGCAGTCGAAAAACTTGCTTTAAATAAAGCTACTAATCAAAATGTAGAGAGTCTTTTAGAAGCAGAATCTTTAGCATTCATGGGGACAAACGTTATCTCAGGAAGTGCTACAGCTATGGTTTTAGCTGTTGGCGATGACACCATGATGGGAGCTATTGAACAGACTCTCAACACCTACGATGAACCAACTTCTTTTGAACGTGAAATGAACAGCATTTCTTGGCTCTTGATCCGCTTGATGCTTGTCATGGTTCCAATCGTGTTTTTCGCAAATGGATTGACTGATGGAGACTGGCTAGAGGCTGGAGTATTTGCCTTGAGCGTCGGTGTCGGACTTACACCAGAAATGCTTCCAATGATTATCACAGCCAGCTTGGCCAAAGGTTCCATTATTATGGCCAAGGAAAAGGTGGTTATCAAAAAACTTAATGCTATTCAAGACCTAGGAGCAATTGATATCCTATGTACAGATAAAACTGGAACTCTAACGCAAGATGAGATTGTCTTAGAATACCCTTTGGATATCCATGGTGATTTGGACATGGCAGTCTTAAGAAGAGCTTATCTAAATTCACATTTCCAAACAGGTTTGAAAAACTTGATGGACCGTGCCATTATCAGTAGAACTGAAAAAGAAGCTAAAGAACACGTTATTCTACAAGATTTGGATAACATCTTCCAAAAGATTGATGAACTGCCTTTTGACTTTGAACGCAGACGCATGAGTGTCATCGTCAAAGACGACAGCAATGTCGTTAGTATGGTGACCAAAGGCGCTTTAGAAGAAATGTTGAACATTTCGACTCATGTGGAATATCGCGGAGAAATCATTCCCCTAACCGAAGACATTCGCCAAGAAGTATTAGCAGAAGTTGGTCAATTAAACCGTCAAGGTTTGCGTGTTTTAGGTGTTGGTTACAAGTCAGGTCTACGTGAAGATTATGCCTATGCTGTGACTGATGAAAGTGACATGATCCTTACAGGTTACCTTGCCTTCTTGGATCCGCCAAAACCATCTGCAGCACCCGCTATTCAAGCTCTGCTTGAGCATGGTGTCAAAACAAAAATTTTAACTGGGGATAACGAAAAAGTAACCCAAGCCATTTGTGAAAAGGTTGGTTTGGACGTTGAGCATATGCTCTTAGGGGCTGACATTGACCAAATGACTGACCAAGAATTGGCAGAAGCGGTTGAAAGTGTAACAGTATTTGCCAAATTATCTCCTGATCAAAAAGCTCGTATCATTTTACAGTTAAAGAAAAATGGTCATGCCGTTGGTTATATGGGAGATGGGATCAACGACGCTCCATCCATGAAGGTGGCAGATGTCGGTATTTCTGTAGATACAGCGGTAGACATCGCCAAAGAAACAGCGGATGTTATTTTGCTAGACAAGGATCTCATGGTTCTTGAAACTGGTATCGTTGAGGGGCGTAAGGTCTACGCCAACATGACCAAGTACATCAAGATGACCGTCAGTTCAAACTTTGGTAATATCTTCTCACTCCTTGTTGCTAGTATCTTCTTGCCATTTCTGCCAATGGCCCCTGTTCATCTCATTGTCCTAAACCTAGTCTATGATTTGTCTTGTGTGGCATTGCCATTTGATAATGTGGATCAAGACTTCCTTAAACAACCCCATACATGGGAAGCAAAATCCATTACGCGATTTATGGTTTGGATGGGTCCAATCTCATCTGTCTTTGATATTTTGACCTTTATCTTCCTCTACTTTATCATTGTTCCCTTGGTGACAGGTCATCATTATGTTCATGGATCTGAATCTGCCCTTCAGTTTATTATCTTGTTCCAAACAGGATGGTTCATCGAATCTATGTGGTCTCAAACCATGGTCATCCATATGCTTCGTACAGCAAAAGTTCCTTTTCTACAAAGCAGACCAGCTTGGCTTGTGATTTTGATGACTCTGGTTGCAGCCTTTTTCGTAACCAGTCTACCTTATGGACCACTGGTAAATATTCTTCGTCTAGCACCCTTAGGACTTCCTTACTTCTTGTTCTTAATCTGTATTATTTTCTTGTATATGTTTAGCGTTACAGTTATTAAGAAATTTTACATTAAGAAATATAAAGAATGGTTATAGTTCGTGTTTTGTCAAGAAAAAAGTTTAAAAATTGACAAAAAAGTTAAAATTTTTTAAAAATAGGTCGCAAGTCCGATGTTTTTTATGGTATAATAGTCTAAACTGATAGTAACATGTAGCGAAAGGGGTAGGTACATGATCAAAATTTATACAGTCTCAAGTTGTACTAGCTGTAAAAAAGCGAAGACCTGGCTCAATGCCCACCAGTTAAGTTATAAAGAACAAAACCTCGGTAAGGAAGGAATCACGAGAGAAGAACTACTTGATATTTTGACAAAAACAGACAATGGAATTGCAAGTATCGTATCATCGAAAAATCGTTATGCAAAGGCCCTTGGTGTTGATATCGAAGATTTGAGTGTCAATGAAGTACTCAACCTAATCATGGAAACACCACGTATCTTGAAAAGTCCGATTCTTGTAGATGAGAAACGCCTACAAGTTGGCTATAAAGAAGACGATATCCGTGCCTTTTTGCCACGTTCTGTCCGTAATGTGGAAAATGCAGAGGCGCGTTTACGTGCGGCTCTATAAAGCATCAAGGCTGGGAGTGACTCCTGGCCTTCTCTAATATTTAAATTGGATAACATGTGAGGATTTATGAAAAAGTTAGTCATTGGAGCATTCGCAGCACTATTTTTGCTCGTTGGATGTGGTCAGAAAAAAGAAACAGCAGCTTCAACTACTGAGAGTTCTCAAGAAGCTCTACAGTCTACCTTGCCCGTATTAGAAAATGCAACCAAGAATACAGTTGTTACTAAGACCTTGGTTTTGCCAGCTGATGAGAGTGGAGCACAGCAAACTCAAATCATTACCTACAAAGGCAATCAATTTTTAAGCTTGACCATTCAGCAAAAGCGTCCTGTATCAGAAGATTTAAAAAATTATATTTCTGAGCGAGGATTAGATGAAGCTAAAAAAGCTCTAAAAGAAGCTGAGGACAAGGATGAGTCTGTTCAAGCGGCTCGAAAAATTTCAGGATTTACCATTGAAACGACTCTTTTAAATGAGAAAGAAATGGAAACCAAGACTAGCTATGATTTCCAAACGATGGATATTAAAAAAGCAAGTGAAAATGAATATTTGAAGAATGTTGGACTGGAAAATCTATTGAAAAACGAACCAGAGGACTATATTGCTAATCGTGTTGCAAATGGGGCAACAGTCCAGTAAAAAGTCAGAGAAAATCAGCAGAATCAGACTGTGTGATTTGTAGAACGACCGCGAATGTGCTATAATAGTACTATTCTAAGGAAAGAGGGTGTTAGAATGGGATTTACTGAAGAAACTGTACGTTTTAAATTGGACGATTCCAATAAAAAAGAAATCAGTGAAACATTGACAGATGTCTATGCTTCTTGAATGAAAAGGGCTATAACCCTATTAACCAGATCGTGGGCTATGTTCTCAGTGGAGACCCAGCTTACGTTCCTCGTTATAACAATGCACGAAATCAAATCCGTAAGTATGAGCGAGATGAAATCGTTGAAGAATTGGTTCGCTACTACCTTAAAGGACAAGGAGTCGATCTATAATCTATGAGAATTATGGGATTGGACGTTGGTTCCAAAACGGTAGGAGTAGCGATTAGCGATCCGTTAGGTTTTACGGCACAAGGGCTTGAAATCATCCAAATCAATGAAGATCAAGGTCAGTTTGGTTTTGAACGCCTCAAGGAACTCGTTGAAACCTATAAGGTAGACCGTTTTGTTGTTGGTTTGCCTAAAAACATGAACAATACCAGCGGACCGCGCGTGGAAGCCAGTCAAACCTATGGGGCTAAACTAGAAGAACTCTTTGGTCTACCAGTAGAGTATCAAGATGAACGCCTAACTACGGTCGCTGCAGAGCGTATGTTGATTGAGCAAGCGGATATTAGTCGCAATAAGCGTAAAAAAGTTATTGATAAATTAGCCGCTCAATTGATTTTGCAAAATTATTTAGATAGAAAATTTTAAGACAGAGGAGAAACTATGTCACACGATCACAACCACGATCACGAAGAACGTGAACTTATTACACTTGTAGATGAGCAAGGAAACGAAACTTTATTTGAAATCCTTTTGACTATTGATGGAAAAGAAGAATTTGGTAAAAACTATGTCCTTCTTGTACCAGTTAACGCAGAAGAAGATGAAAACGGCGAAGTTGAAATCCAAGCTTATTCATTCATCGAAAATGAAGATGGAACAGAAGGTGAATTGCAACCAATCCCTGAAGATTCAGAAGATGAATGGAACATGATTGAAGAAGTCTTCAACAGCTTTATGGAGGAGTAAAAATGTTCAGTGAACATTTTTACCCTTACGCTAAAAATAAAGACCGTAAGTAAGTCCGTGGGATGTTTTTACCCCTGCTTCTAGAAATAAGAAAAAAGCAGGAACGTTCGGAGAACGGTTTTTAGCCCAACTCCTAGAAACTGGAGAGAGTTGGAACGTCCAGTGGATGTTTTTACCCATGCTTCTAGAAATAAGAAAAAGCAGGAACGTCCGGGGAACGTTTTTACCCCAACTCCTAGAAACTGGAGAGAGTTGGAACGTCCAGTGGATGTTTTTAGCCCAACTCCTTGAAACAAGAGAGAGCTGGCGAGTCTGGGGATGTTTTTACCCCCAACTCCCAGAAGCTGGAGAGAGTTGGAACGTCCGGGGGACATTTTTCTCCCATACTAGAATTAAATACTAGCTAATGAAGTAAAAAGCGAAGATTCTCTTCGCTTTTTTGTTAAGGATTAAGGAGATTAAGCGTGTTTGAAGTAGAAAAATGGCTTCATAGTCGAATCGGTTTGAATTTCAGATCAGGTTTGGGGCGGATGCAGAGAGCGATAGACTTGCTGGGGAACCCTGAGCAAGCCTATCCTATTGTCCATGTGACAGGGACAAATGGAAAGGGTTCAACCATCGCCTTTATGAGAGAGCTCTTTGTTTCTCATGGTAAGAAGGTGGGGACCTTTACTTCGCCCCACATTGTTAGCATCCATGATCGGATTTGTATCAATGGTCAACCTATATCGGACGTAGACTTTATCCGTTTGGCAAATCAAGTTAAGGAAATGGAGCAAAGACTTCTAGAAACACATGACCAGTTGTCTTTTTTTGAGTTGTTAACCGTGATTGCTTTGCTTTATTTTAAAGAACAAGGGGTGGATCTAGTTCTATTAGAAGTTGGAATTGGTGGCTTGCTTGACACGACCAATGTGGTGACTGGAGAGATCGCCGTTATTACATCAATCGGCCTAGATCACCAGGAGACCTTGGGCAATAGTCTGGAAGAAATCGCTGAACAGAAAGCAGGAATTTTTAAGCAAGGAAGAGCAGCAGTGATTGCAAACTTAGCTCCTGAAGCCCAGCTCGTTTGTCAAAAGATAGCAGAAGATTTAGATGTCACTCTCTACCAATCTGACCGAGATTTTTCTTTCAAAGAAGGCCAGTTTTCTTCATCTCTTGCGGAACTGAGCCAATTAAAACTGGGTTTAGAAGGAGCTTATCAAGAGGAGAATGCTGCTTTGGCTTTGCAGGCATTTCTGTTGTTTATGACAGAGAGAGGTGAAAAGGTCAATGAGGAAGCTATCCGGTGTGCTTTGAAAACAACCAGCTGGGCTGGGCGTCTAGAAGCTGTTACGGAGCATATTTATCTAGATGGTGCCCATAATCTACCGGCTTTAGAACGATTGGTTGAATTTATCCAGGAAAAAATTCAGCAAGGTTATCAACCTCAAATCCTTTTTGGAGCTTAAAGCGTAAAGATTACAGTGGCATGCTTGGTTATCTGACAGCTCATTTACCTGATACAGCTCTCTATGTGACGAGCTTCGACTATCAAGGCTCTTTGGAAGAGCAGGATTTGAGCGGCTATCATAGAGTTGCTTCCTATCGAGACTTTATAGATGATTTTGAAAAGTCTGCAGGTGAGAAAGATTTACTGTTTGTTACAGGTTCCCTCTATTTTATATCTGAAGTTCGTGCCTACCTTATAAAAACATAGTTGCTTGATTGACCATGTTTCCTTTATTTGATATAGTATAAGTGGAATAGTTCTGCAGTTTTTCTGCCTTAGCTCCTGAAAGAAAGGAGACATTATGTCACTAAAAAAAATTACACTTTCTCTTGCTACTGTGGCAAGTCTTAGTCTTTTAGTTGCTTGTTCGTCAACAGCTAAATCGACACCTTCATCTCAAGCAAGCACTAGCTCTGAGGCGAGCACTAGTCAAGTGTCAGAAACCAGTGCTTCTAGTTCTACTATTAGTGCAAAGACTGACACGACTACTAATATAGATGGGACCTACAAGGGACAAGACGAGGGTGATAGCATTACTCTTGTAGTTACTGGAAATACCGGAACGTGGACAGAAGTTGAAGCGGACGGAGATCAAGAGGTTAAGAAGGTGACCTTCGAACCAGAAAATCAGAAAGTCATCATCGGTGATGATGTCAAGATTTATGTGGCAGAAGAGAACCAGATTATTATCGATGACATGGACCGCGATGTTTCTGATCGTATCGTTTTAAAGAAATAGACATCATTTGTTGGGATTTGGATCTGTGAAAGACGGATTCAAATCCTTTTTTCATTGACTTTGAGCTCAAAAAAATTCCATACTTTTAAGGTCGCTAATGTCTACCACAAAAGTATAGAATGAGTAAAATTAAAGAAATCGTTCTTGTAAAAACTGAGCGACGCCATCTTCTTCGTTGGTCAATGGTAATTGCTCGTCTGCGAAAGGTAACAGAGCAGGATTTGCGTTTTTCATGGCATAGCCTTTACCTGCAAAAGAGAGCATTTCTTGGTCATTATGTTCGTCGCCAAAAGCAATCAAATTCTGTTTGTCTATATTCATGACATTGAGAAGATATTCAAGGGCAAAGGCCTTGTGAACTCCTTTGGGAGTGCATTCGAGAATGTTCAAAGGGCCACCCCAAGTGTTAATATTGAGTTGGTGCTTGTAGAAGCTGTTCATCTCTTCTGCTAGTGCATATTTATCGTCTGCCCTAGTTTGTAATAGAATACAGTTAGGCCCCTTGGTCACTAAATCAGACTGGAATTGATTTTCAGGGCGAAAGTTTTCAACACCAAATAATTTAGGGTTGGCAATTTCTTTGTCTGGAGCCGTAATGTAAAACTTTTTACGGTATTCACCTGCGATAAAGTCTGCCTCAATATCCTCTTTTCGTTTCACGATATCCAAGAGGTATTTTTTGTCCACAGTCAGACACTTTTCATGTTTCCAAGTCTTACCTGGTAGGTGAGTGAGTGAACCGTTGAAGTTAATCATAGGGGTTTCAAGTTCAAGTTGATCATAAAAATCTTTGGCTATACGGTAAGGGCGACCAGTTGCGATAACAACTTGGTACCTTTTTTAGAAATTTTCTTAATCGTTTCAATAGTAAAATCAGAAAGTTTGCTTTCAGAGTTGAGCAAGGTTCCGTCCAAATCGACGGCAATCATTTTTTTAGTCATAAAATCCTCCCGAATCTAGTTTCAGATAAGATGTTTTCTATTATATCAGAAAGTGACTAGAAAAGCTGATAATAAGCGAAAATAGAGACAATAATATCTCATAAGAATTTTTAAAATTAGAAAAAACATCTTGAAAAGATGAATGATTGGTGATATAATGGTAGTATTGTTCGTAAAATGACAAAGGAGATTAAAAATGGACAAACTATTTAAACTAAAAGAGCACGGGACAGATGTCCGTACAGAGGTTCTTGCTGGTTTAACAACTTTCTTTGCAATGAGTTATATTCTCTTTGTAAACCCTCAAATGCTTTCACAAACAGGAATGCCTGTTCAGGGTGTATTCTTAGCGACAATTATCGGTTCTGTTGTGGGAACTTTGATGATGGCCTTCTATGCTAACTTGCCATATGCGCAAGCTCCAGGTATGGGACTAAATGCCTTCTTCACATTTACCGTCGTATTTGGGATGGGTTATAAATGGCAAGAAGCCCTTGGAATGGTCTTCATCTGTGGGATTATTTCATTGATTATTACATTGACCAATGTTCGTAAAATGATCATCGAATCTATTCCTACAACTCTTCGTTCAGCGATTTCAGCAGGTATTGGGGTTTTCCTTGCTTATGTTGGGATTAAGAATGCTGGTCTCTTGAAATTCTCGATTGACCCAGGTACTTATACAGTAGCAGGTGAAGGAGCAGATAAGGCTCAAGCAGCACTTACTGCAAACTCAGCAGCTGTTCCAGGATTGGTAGACTTCAACTCTCCAGCTGTCTTGGTAGCTCTTGCAGGTCTTGCTATTACGATCTTCTTCGTTGTTAAGGGGATCAAAGGTGGTATCATCCTTTCTATTTTGACAACGACAGTTCTTGCCATTGCTGTTGGTCTTGTTGATTTGTCTAGCATTGACTTTGCAAGCAATAATCTTTCATCAGCCGTTAACGACCTAGGAACTTTGTTTGGTGCTGCTCTTGGTTCAGAAGGATTGGGATCTCTGATTTCAAACACTTCTCGTTTGCCAGAAACCTTGATGGCCATTCTTGCCTTCTCATTGACAGATATTTTTGATACTATCGGTACTCTTATCGGTACTGGTGAAAAAGTTGGTATCATTGCAACAAGTGGTGAAAACCATGAGTCAGCTAAGTTGGATAAGGCTCTTTACTCTGACTTGGTGGCAACTTCAGTAGGTGCTATTGCAGGTACTTCAAACGTTACAACTTATGTTGAGTCTGCAGCGGGTATCGGTGCTGGTGGCCGTACTGGTTTGACAGCATTGGTTGTTGCCATCTGTTTTGCCCTATCAAGCTTCTTTAGCCCACTTCTAGCAATCGTTCCAACAGCTGCAACTGCACCAATTTTGATTATTGTCGGAATTATGATGCTCTCTAACTTGAAAAATATCCCTTGGGATGATATGTCAGAAGCTGTTCCTGCTTTCTTCACTTCTATCTTTATGGGATTCAGCTACTCAATCACTCAAGGGATTGCCGTTGGTTTCTTGACTTACACTTTGACAAAGATTGTTAAAGGTCAAATTAAAGAAGTGCATGTCATGATTTGGATTTTAGATGCTCTATTCATTTTGAACTACATTAGCATGGCTCTAAACTAAAGACCAAAACTTTAAAAAAGAAGGAGGAATCTCCTCCTTTCAGAACGAAGACAAACGCCAAAAATGACGTTTGTCTTTTTCTGTTTTCAAAAATAGTTTATCTCATCATCTACTAATCTATCCAAAAATCTGAATTTGAGCAAAATAAAAAGGGATATTCCCTATCCATTTCACTAATTTTTTGATATTTAAACACGCCAAAGTAAGCCCAACCTGATCCTCCATTTTGGACTTTCCTTTCTCTCTAGTGTATCTCAAATTATGGTATTCCTTAGCCGTTCCAAAGAGCCGTTCAATTGTTTCTTTGCGCTTCTTATAGAGCTCTTTCATTTCTCTTTGGTGACGAATCTCCTCACAAAATTCAAGGGCATCTTTCCAGACATGTCTCGTTACTACTTTTTGAAAATTCTTGCTTTGGGTACAAATGGATAATAAAGGACAGGAAACACATACTTTAGGATTACTCTTATACTCACGGTAGCCTTCTCGAGTGGTTGTGCGATAGCTTAATACTTGATTCTCTGGACAAACATAATGATCATAACTTGCATCATAAACAAAAATTACTAGTACTTTAAGTTCCCCTTTTACTCCCTTTGGACGAGTATAAGGAAAAAAACAGGAATGATATTTCGCTCTAATAAATAATGGGCAATAGCTGGGGTCTTGTAACCTGAATCCGCAATAATATAGTGGGGCGAGAATGGCTCTAACTTTGAAAATAGGGCAGGGAAAGCCTGACTATCATGAACATTTCCTGCCTCAACCGTATAAGCCAAGGCCCAACCATGCTTATCACAAGCAACTTGAGCAGAATAGGCAAATACTTCCTTATGTTCGCCCTTGTGAAACCAACCACACTCGGGATCTGTCGTTGAGATTTTCTTTTCCTTAGCCTCACTTTCTTTTTGCGGGCTTTAAGGACTTTTTCGTGTTTTTTTCCTATCTAAATCAATCTCAACTGCCAATTGTTCACTCATAAATTTAGCTTGTTGGTCTACCATTTCCTTACGATACTTGTGACTATTAGCCGCCGCTTTGATATGGGTACCATCCACAAATATTTCAGAAGGATCAATTAAGCCAGCATATAAAGCTTGGCTGAGAACTTGGGAAAAAATCTCAGAAATGAGTTCTTTATCTTGAAAACGACGGCTGTAATTCTTTCCATAGGTAGTAAAATGAGAGACCTTATCATCTAAAGTTAGTCCAAGAAACCAACGATAGGCTACATTTACTTCAATATCTTTCATGGTTTGGCGCATGGAACGAATGCCATAAAAACATTTCATCAAAGGAATTTTGACTAGCATGACGGGATCAAGACTAGGACGACCATTATCTGGACTATAGGTATCTTCTACCAAGTCATAGATAAAGTCAAAATCAACCTTTGAATCTACTTGTCGAAGAAAGTGATCTTTTGGGACCAATTCGTCTATTGTATAGAAACCATATTGCTTACGGTTATAATCAGGTTTTTCTTTGTGAAACATAGGGATTACCTCACAACTCTTCTTACCTCTATTATACGACTTTACACAAAGAAAAGCCCTTAGAAACTTGGGTTCTAAGGACTTTGTCTTCAATCTGGAAGGAGGAATCTCCTCCTTTTTTATTACTAGAAATGTCGCAAAAGAAAACTTTTTGGTATAATATTTACATGTACACAAAAAATGAAGATGAACTCATTGCTCTTGGACAAGAGCTAGGCTCTTTACTAGAGGAAAATGATGTATTGATTTTGACCGGTGAATTAGGTGCTGGTAAAACAACGCTAACCAAAGGCCTGGCTAGAGGCCTAGGCATTCATCAAATGATTAAAAGTCCTACTTATACTATTGTTCGAGAATATGAAGGACGTCTACCCTTGTATCACTTGGATGTTTATCGTATCGAAGGAGATGCAGATTCTATCGACTTGGATGAATTTCTTTTTGGTTCAGGTGTAACGGTTATTGAGTGGGGACATCTATTGGGGGAAAATCTTCCATCAGATTATCTGGAGTTAGAAATCCTTAAAAGAGATGAGGGACGAGAAATCGTCTTTCATGCTCATGGCCAAAGAGCGACAGAACTTTTGAAAGGATTGACGGATGGAGTATAATCTTTTAATCCGTGAAGCGAAAGCCCAGGATGCTTCAGCGGTCATTGCTCTCTTAGATCAAATTGGTCAAGAGTCTAGTTTTACCAGTCTGGATGAAAATGGGATTGCAATGAGTGAGTCTGAAATGCAACATTTTTTGGATAAGCAGGCCCAGTCGGATAATCAAATTACCCTACTCGCTTTTTTGAATGATGAGTTAGTAGGAATCATCAATACAACAGCTGATCAACGTCCGCGAGTCCGTCATATTGGAGATGTCTTTTTAGGAATAAAAAAAGCTTACTGGGGAAATGGTCTCGGTAGTATCTTGATGGAAGAAACTATTGAATGGGCCAAATCAAGTGGTAGTATTCGACGTTTACAATTGACAGTTCAAAAAAGAAATCTTGCTGCGGTGCATCTGTATGAAAAAATGGGCTTTAACATAGAAGGATTACAGGAACGTGGTGCTTGTATAGAAGGAGGAGAGTTTCTAGATGTTTACCTAATGGGTCAACTGATAGATGAATAAAAGTATGGCAAAAAAGATAATCGGAATGTTTTTAGGCTTTGTTCTTGTGACAGTACTTGGTGTGGGAGCTTATGCCTATACGATCTACCAACAGAGTACACAGACTTTGGCCAAAACCTATAAAAAAATCGGAGAAGAAACCAAGGTCATTGAAGCGACCGAACCTCTGACGATTTTGCTTATGGGAGTGGATACGGGGAATGTTGAGCGTACAGACCCATGGGAAGGTAATAGTGATTCAATGATCTTGGTGACAGTGAATCCTAAAACCAAGAAGACAGTCATGATGAGTTTGGAGCGTGATATTCTCACACAAATCAAGCAGCCGGATGGTAGTGTAACGGAGGCTAAACTCAATGCTGCCTATGCCAATGGTGGAGCAGAGTTGTCTATTTCAACGATTCAAAAAATGATGAATATCCATATTGACCGTTATGTGATGGTCAATATGCATGGACTTCAAAGAATGGTTGATGCAGTAGGTGGAATTACAGTGAACAACACTCTAGGTTTCCCAATCTCTATTCAAGACCAGGAGGCTTTTAATACGATTTCTATCGGTGTTGGTGAACAGAAGCTAAATGGTGAAGAAGCCCTTGTTTATTCACGTATGCGTTATCAGGATCCGGAAGGAGACTATGGTCGTCAAAAACGTCAGCGTGAAGTGATTCAAAAAGTTGTCGAGAAGATTCTTAGTCTGAACAGTGTGAGTCACTATCAAGAGATTCTGAAGGCTCTTAGTGACAATATGCAGACCAATATCGAGATTACGACAACAACCATTCCTCAATTGATGGGTTATCAAGATTCATTTAAGAATATTGAGTCTCAACAATTGCGTGGAGAGGATGCAATGCTTCAAGGGACATCTTACCAAATCGTGACATCTGAGCATATGTTAGAGATGCAAAATCTTTTACGCCGTTCACTCGGGCAACCAGAAGTTACGAATTTGGAGACCAATGTAGTTTTGCACGAAAATCTGTATGGCCAAGGTCAGTTACCACAATCTACTAGTGTTGCAGTGGAAGAGTCAGAATAATAAGAGACTATTCGTCAAATCGTAGGAATTATCCTGCGATTTTTTCAAAGAAATCCGAATAGGTAAGTAGGAGGAAAAAATGAAAGCAGAAATTATAGCTGTTGGAACAGAGATTTTGACAGGTCAAATTGTCAATACCAATGCGCAATTCTTGTCTGAAAAGTTGGCTGAAATCGGAGTAGATGTCTATTTTCAGACGGCCGTAGGAGATAACGAAGCTCGTCTCTTATCCTTGTTAGAAATTGCTCAGAATCGCAGTAGTCTAGTTATTTTAACAGGTGGCTTGGGGCCAACGGAAGATGATTTGACCAAGCAAACTTTGGCCCAATTTTTAGGACGTGACTTGACTTTTGATCCTCAGGCTCAGGCTAAGCTAGATGACTTTTTTTGCTCATCGACCAGACTATGCTAGAACTCCAAATAATGAACGCCAGGCTCAAATCGTTCAAGGTTCAACTCCATTACCAAACGAAACAGGTCTGGCAGTCGGTGGCATGATCGAGGTGGCTGGGGTAACCTACGTCGTTCTACCAGGACCTCCAAGTGAATTGAAACCTATGGTCTTAAATGAGTTGCTTCCAAGATTGACAACGGGATCTAAGCTCTATTCACGTGTGCTACGTTTCTTTGGGATTGGTGAGAGCCAGCTAGTGACCATCCTATCAGATTTGATTGACCAGCAGACGGATCCAACCTTGGCACCTTATGCTAAAACTGGGGAAGTGACCCTTCGCTTATCGACCAAGGCTAAGAGTCAAGAAGAAGCGGATCGTGTTCTAGATGTTTTAGAACAAAAAATCCTTGAAAGAGAAACCTTTGAGGGTGTTTCGCTTCGAGAAATTTGCTATGGCTATGGGGAAGAAACCAGCTTGGCTAGCCTGGTAGTAGAAGAGTTGAAAAAGCAAAAGAAAACTATCACTGCAGCAGAAAGCTTGACTGCAGGTCTTTTTCAAGCTACTTTGGCTGATTTCTCAGGTGTATCTGCTATCTTTAAAGGTGGTTTTGTGACTTATAGCCTTGAAGAAAAAGCTAAGATGCTTGATATTCCACAGACTGAATTGGAAAAACACGGAGTCGTCTCAGCCTTTACTGCTGAAAAAATGGCTGAACAGGCGCGAATCAAGACCCAGTCAGATTTTGGAATTAGTTTGACAGGAGTGGCTGGACCAGATAGCCTAGAAGGACATCCAGCAGGTACAGTCTTTATCGCTTTGGCGCAAGCTTCGGGGACAGAAGTTATCCAGGCCAATATCGCAGGCAGAAGTCGAGCTGATGTCCGAGAAATTGCAGTCTTACATGCATTTAACCTAGTTCGCAAAGCTTTATTAAGTGCTGGAGATTTGTTATAATAGAAGAAGGTCTAAGGACTATTAGAATACAGGAGAATAAAATGGCGAAAAAACCAACAAAAAAATTAGACGAAATTGGCAAAAAATTTGGTGCTGATCGTGAAAAAGCCCTAAACGATGCCCTTAAATTGATTGAAAAAGACTTTGGTAAGGGTTCAATCATGCGCTTGGGGGAACGTGCAGAGCAAAGGTCCAAGTGATGAGCTCAGGTTCTTTGGCTCTTGATATCGCACTCGGATCAGGTGGTTATCCAAAGGGACGTATCATCGAAATCTACGGTCCAGAATCATCTGGTAAGACAACGGTTGCCCTTCATGCGGTAGCGCAAGCGCAAAAAGAAGGCGGAATTGCTGCCTTTATCGATGCGGAGCACGCTCTTGATCCAGCCTATGCAGCAGCTCTTGGGGTTAACATTGACGAATTGCTCTTGTCACAACCAGATTCAGGTGAGCAAGGTCTTGAAATTGCGGGGAAATTGATTGACTCAGGTGCAGTTGATCTTGTTGTTATCGACTCAGTTGCTGCTCTCGTACCTCGTGCGGAAATCGATGGTGATATCGGAGATAGCCACGTTGGTCTTCAAGCTCGTATGATGAGTCAGGCTATGCGTAAACTCGGAGCTTCTATTAATAAGACTAAGACAATCGCTATCTTCATCAACCAATTGCGTGAAAAAGTAGGGGTTATGTTTGGTAATCCAGAAACAACTCCTGGTGGACGTGCCCTTAAATTCTATGCTTCTGTCCGTTTGGATGTTCGTGGAAGCACACAAATCAAGGGAACTGGTGACCAAAAAGATACGAGCGTAGGTAAGGAAACCAAGATTAAGGTTGTTAAAAACAAGGTAGCTCCACCATTCAAAGAAGCCTTTGTTGAAATCATGTATGGTGAAGGAATTTCAAGAACTGGTGAGCTTTTGAAGATTGCAAGTGATCTTGACATCATCAAGAAGGCAGGAGCATGGTATTCTTACAAAGACGAAAAGATCGGTCAAGGTTCTGAAAATGCTAAGAAATACTTGGCAGATCACCCAGAAGTCTTTGATGAGATTGACCACCAAGTTCGTGTCAAGTTTGGTTTGATTGAAGATGATGCAGTAGCTGATGAAAAAGTAAAGGCTCCCGAAGTAGAAGTAGCTAATCAAGAAGTAACTCTTGACCTTGGCGATGATCTTGAAATCGAAATTGAAGATTAAAAAGTAAAAGTGGCGGAGGAATCCCCACTTTTTCTGTTCTATGGACTAAAGAACTGATACTCAATGAAAATCAAAGAGCAAACTAGGAAGCTAGCCGCAGGCTGTACTTGAGTACGGCAAGGTGAAGCTGACGTGGTTTGAATTTGATTTTCGAAGAGTATGAAACAATGAGAGCTTAAGAATTGCTAAAACTAGCATCTTCGGATAAAAAGTAGAAAGACTATTGAAAAAGATTTGATTTGATGATAAAATAAATAAAAAGAAAAATTAGTATAAGGAGATTATTATGGAAAAACGTTTAGTTCGTAACGTTCAAGATAAAGATTGCTGGTGTTTGTGCAGGTCTTGCTGACTACTTAGATATGGACCAAACATTGGTTCGTGCTATTTGGATTCTCTTTACATTGCTAGGTGGATCAGGAATTCTTGCTTACCTCATTCTTTGGCTCATCATGCCAGAAGCTGGAACAGAAGCGTAAACTTAGTGCATCTTTATAAGATAAATCATGATAAGGCTGAGACAAAATTGTTTCAGCCTTATTTATGATGAGCTAGGGATAGTTTTTTCCAAATTTTCATCTTCTTTGGGAATAACAAAAAATCACCTGCAGACAGGTGATTGTATATCGGTTATAGAGAAAATTACAAATCTTTAATGGAGATTCAAGGTTGCAATCTAGATTAGTGTTCACTAAAACGTCGGTATTTGATGCGAAAGTCGAAGTAATTTTCTTCTTGCAATTTTTGAAAGATATTGCGATAGGCTTCTTCATCAAAATGGTCACCGCGATAGAGAATTTCAAAACTCATTCCCTCATATTCTAAGAAGGCGTTGGCAGTTTTAAAACCATTTTGTAGGTAGAAGTCCATGCGAGCTTTTCGTTGTTCGAGGTTATCACAATCTTCGTCCAAACGCTCCACTTCAAGAATCATGGTACGTTGGTAAAAATCAATGAGTTTTTCAATGATTTCTCTCCCGTAGCCATGACTACGGAGATGAGGCATAATGGCAAAGAAGCTAATGTAGAAAGCTTTTTGGTTGGAAATGGCAAAAGCGAAGCCGACAAATTCTTCCTCGTTATAGAAAGCGAAAAAGTGAGCATCATCTCTATCCTGGTAACTTAAAAATTCTTCCAAAGGGACCCGTTCTTCTTCAGGAAAGGCTTCCTTGTTTAATTGGTCAACTTTCTCAAGGTCTGGGAATACATCTGTAATTAACTGGCTGGTTAAGCTCATACATAGCCTCCTTTTCTGTCACGATTATACCAGATTGTTCGTAACTAGGCAACGCTTTCTTATCCAAACTCCCTTGTTCCCCTACTAGAAAGCTGATATAATAGCCTTATGAATAAAAAATCAACGGTGGACCTGATTCATGGTCCCATCCTTCCCGCGCTAATTAGTTTTGCATTACCGATTCTACTGTCCAATATCTTTCAGCAACTTTACAATACGGCTGATATCTTGATTGTTGGGCGTTTTTTAGGGCAAGATTCCTTGGCGGCAGTCGGAGCAACGACAGCCATTTTTGATTTGATTATCGGCTTTGCCCTCGGTGTTGGAAATGGGATGGGTGTTGTTATTGCACGTCTTTATGGCGCTCGTAATTTTGAAAAGATTAAGGAAGCTGTCGCAGCAACTTGGATTTTAGGGATTATCTTGAGTGTGCTTGTCATGTTGATGGGCTTTTTTGGTCTTTATCCACTCTTACAGTACCTAGAAACACCTGCAGAAATTCTCCCTCAGTCCTATGAATATATCTCCATGATTGTTAGCTGTGTGGGAGTGAGCTTTGCTTATAATCTTTTTGCAGGTTTGCTACGCTCTGTTGGTGATAGCCTTGCTGCGCTTGGTTTTCTTATTTTCTCAGCCATCGTTAATGTGATTCTGGATTTGTATTTATTACACAATTGCAGTTAGGTGTTCAATCTGCTGGTCTTGCAACTATTATCTCGCAAGGTTTGTCCGCAATTCTCTGCTATTTCTATATTCGCAAGAGTGTTCCGGAGCTCCTTCCTAGGTTGAAGGATTTCAAATGGAATAAGGCCCTCTATGTCGATCTCTTAGAGCAGGGGCTAGCTATGGGCTTGATGGGTTCAATCGTCTCTGTCGGAAGTGTCATTTTGCAATCCTCTGTCAATAGTTTTGGAGCAGTCATTATCAGTGCTCAGACAGCAGCACGCCGAATCATGGCCTTTGCCTTATTGCCAATGACGGCTATCTCAGCATCGATGACGACTTTTATCTCTCAAAACTTTGGTGCAAAACGTCCAGATCGCATTGTCCACGGTCTTCGACTAGGGAGTTATATCAGTATGGCTTGGGCAAGCTTTGCTTGTGTATTCCTATTTTTTGCAAGTCCTAGCATAGTTTCTTTCCTGGCAAGTTCGACAGACCCTTACTTGATTGAAAATGGGGCTTTGTACCTACGCATCAGTTCTGTATTCTATCCGTTTTTGAGTCTTTTATTGATCTATAGAAATAGCTTACAGGGGCTAGGTCAAAAGCTCCTACCTCTCGTATCTAGTTTTATCGAGTTTTTTGGGAAAATTATTTTTGTGGCTTTTATTATTCCTTGGACAGGTTATACAGGTGTGATTCTATGTGAGCCCCTTCTCTGGCTAGTTATGACTGCCCAACTTTACTTCTCGCTTTCCAAACATCCATGGATCAAAGAAGGCAAAAAACTCTTGGCTACTGGCGGGAAATCCTAGCTTAATTTACAAAAGAAAAATCCATTTCCTCTAGTGAAAATCGGATAGACTTGTGTTATAATAAGAAAGATTAAAATGTGAAAAAAGGAGATTCCTAATGGGACGTAAATGGGCCAATATCGTAGCCAAGAAAACGGCTAAAGATGGAGCTAACTCTAAAGTATATGCAAAATTTGGTGTAGAAATCTATGTAGCAGCTAAAAAAGGTGAGCCAGATCCAGAACTAAACACTGCTTTGAAATTCGTTATCGATCGTGCCAAACAAGCGCAAGTACCAAAACACGTTATTGATAAAGCAATCGATAAAGCAAAAGGAAACACAGACGAAACCTTTACAGAAGGACGTTACGAAGGATTCGGACCAAATGGTTCTATGTTGATCGTTGATACTTTGACTTCAAACGTTAACCGTACAGCTGCCAACGTGCGTGCTGCCTTTGGTAAAAATGGTGGAAACATGGGAGCTTCAGGTTCTGTATCTTACCTCTTTGACAACAAGGGAGTTATCGTCTTTGCAGGTGATGATGCAGATGCTATCTTTGAACTCTTGCTTGAAGCAGATGTCGATGTAGACGATGTAGAAGCAGAAGAAGGAACAATCACTGTTTACACAGCTCCAACTGACCTTCACAAGGCTATCGTTGCTTTGCGTGAATCTGGTATTGAAGAATTCCAAGTAACTGAATTAGAAATGATTCCTCAATCAGAAGTTGAGTTGTCAGGTGATGACCTTGCAACATTTGAAAAACTTTACGGAGTACTTGAAGACGACGAAGACGTACAAAAAATCTACACAAACGTAGACGGATTCTAAGAATAGAAATAACCCCTTTGAAAATTCAATATTTTCAAGGGGGTTGTTTATCCTGTGATGACAAAAGGGCAGGAAAGAGACGAAAATCTCTTTTGCTCAAAACGTTATTAGTAATCTACAATCGTTTATAATCCAATGGATTGTGGAAATATCGTGGTGCGAGGATTTGGAAATGGAGACTAGGTCTACCGATTGTTATTCCAGTACCTTTTTTAGTTATGTTAAACTTTCACTCCTGAATCAGTTTGTTCTTTTCGGTCCAGTCCAACAGCAAATTTACGGATTAGAAGAAACTGGCCATTTTCTTGTTTGACGAACGTGAGCACAACTGTCTTAGGCTCTGAACTGATGGATAGATAGGTGATTCTTTTTATTTCATAGTCTCCCATGACTGAATCTGTTTCTGAATCTGGGATTCCGTGTTTCCTGATAATATCTTTGTAGTTGCTGCCACCTTTCCCGCTATCAGAAGTGTCCCCTTCTACCAAGGCATCGAACTGTTCCTGGCTCCAAGTGAAGAATTCGCTATCCTCTTCGTCATCTTCCTCACCTGTACTACTATCAGGAAGTTCACCATAATCCTCAGTATCAGTTGAAGAAGTGATGTTTCTATAGGGGTGACTAAAGGTTCTGGCAAGGTCAGTAAAGACAGAAGTAGATAGAACTTGAGTGATTAAAACAAGGACAATGGAAATAAGACCTAGGGTTGTCCCGATGATAGCCAATGTTTTACGGTTTCTGAGATTGATGGCAATGCCAGAAACTCCTAAAATCAAAGTGGCAATGGCAAGGAAAAATGATAGGATGTTGACGATAGGTATCCAAGAACCAAGAAGTGCCAGGGCTCCAAAGATGATGGCAAGGATTCCTAAGATTTTCTGTTCTTTTTGTTTCATGTGTGAATTTCTCATTTCTAGTAAACTGGATTCGTGTTCGTGTGAGATAGTGTTTATTATAGATAAAATACTACCTAATGTCAATTTCTGCTTAGATAGTTCTCTAGGAAACTTTTTTCTTGACATCTTATACTCAATTATTTTCAAAAAGCAACCTTGTCCATTGTCTGCTGACAGTAGACTTTAAAACGCTTTTTTCCAGTCCTAGAATAACTTCTTGAAGCTTATCAATGACGGCTTCCAATGTTTGGAAAGCCTTATTTTTAAAACCTCGTTTTCGAATTTCTTTCCAGACTTGTTCAATAGGGTTCATTTCTGGTGTATAAAGTGGGATAAAAGCCAATTCAATATTACTTGGAATCTCTAAGGTACTTGATTTATGCCATATAGCATTATCCATGACAAGTAAAATATAGTCATCTGGATAAGCTTGTGAGACTTGCCGTAGAAATTCATTCGTCCACTCAGTATTACATCCTCCAGCAATAAGGAAGAAGGAATCTCCTGTCTGAGCATCTACTGCCCCATAACAATAGCGATATTCTCGCATATAATGACTAGGAATGCTAGGTCGAATTCCTTGAGGAGCCCAACAAGAACTCATCTTACTGATCCTCCCGAAACCAGCTTCATCTTGGTACATCAATCGTACTTTGTTATAAGTCCCCTCCTCTTTAAAGCGCTTACTTAAGGTCTCGAATGTAGATTTTATTTTTTTAGACGTCTCAATTGTCTGAGCGCCTGCCTTCTTGGGATGTTCAGGTCGAGGAGTGACCGTTCGCCAACCATGGCGTTTCAGGAGATAATAGAAACCATCACGTGTGGAAGTGCGACCAATCTCTTTTTGATAGGCTTCAAATAACTGATTGACAGTTACAAATTTCCCCAGCCTGAGCAGCTTCTATATGACGTTTTTAGGAATGCTTGTTCCTCTTCGTAAGTCATATATTCTCGATGACGTCCACCACGGGTTTCTTGAAGAAGAGCTTCTAAACCAAACTTCTTATATTTTTTTTCAAATTCCTCCAAACAGTTGTTTTATTACAATCTAGGAGATCCATGATTTCCTTATAACTCTTTTCTTTTGAGCGAAAAATAAATAATCTGTAGACGTTTGTGATATTTGGCGTACGATGAATCTTTTTAAGAGTTGTTCAATTTTTTTGTGTTTCTTCGTTTGTAAGTTTCATAACTACTATTATAAGATGTTTTTTGATTTTAGTCCAGTATTAGTTGAAAATGATAAAATAGTTCTCGTGGAAACTTAATTGTTCTCTAGAGAACTATTTTTATTTAGAAGGGAGAAAGCATGGATAAACCGATGTTGGTCTTTAAACGTTTTGGGCATCAGGTCCACCTCATGGTACAAAAGGAAGCCAAGCGTTGTGGTATCGAATTTATGGGTGGGCCGCAAGGACAGGTTCTCCGTTTTTTAGATCGTCGTGAGCAGGATCAAGAATTGACACTTATCAAGGATATTGAACAAGAACTCAATGTCACCAAGTCAGTTGCCAGCAATTTAGTGAAGCGTATGGTGCAAAATGGTTTGGTAGAGTTGGAGGCAAGCCCAAGTGATAAACGAGCAAAATTTGTTCATTTGACTGGAAAATCTCGCTCTCAAATGAAGCAGGTCAAGTCTTTCTTTGATCGAATTGACCGCAGTTTACTCGATGGAGTATCTGAGGAAAAACTAGCTATTTTTGAGGAAGTCATGGGGCAATTACAAGCCAATGTAGAAAAAATAGGAGGTGAAGATGAAGAAACTCGCTAAGCGTATCACAAGAAAAGAGTGGGGAATGATTCTCCTGACTGTACTCTTTACCTGTTTCTCGGTCTATCTAGAGTTAGAAGTACCGACTTATATTTCAGAAATTACAGCATTACTTGGGACACCAGGGACGCAGTTGGATGAACTTTGGTCACCAGCTATTAAGATGATGGGCTTGTCACTCTTGGCCTTCCTATCATCTGTCACAGTTGGATTTTTTGCAGCTCGCGTTGCAGCATCCTACACGGCTCATCTGCGTAGTGATATTTTTAATTGTGTCTTGGATTACTCTCAGACAGAGATCAAACGTTTCTCTATTCCTAGTCTTTTGACTCGGACGACCAATGATATTACGCAGATTCAAATGCTCTTTACTATGGGACTCCAAGTGGTCACTCGAGGGCTATTATGGCTATCTGGGCCATTGGAAAAAAATCCTTGGCAAATCTGAGTACTGGCTCTGGGCAGTAGTGGTTGCTGTTATCGTCAATGTTCTGATGACAACTGTTCTCATGACGCTTGCCTTTCCCAAAAAACAATCTGTCATCCAGAAATTGACAGATAAACTCAATAGTATCACTCGTGAAAGCTTGACAGGGATTCGAGTGGTTCGTGCTTACAATGCCGAAGATTATCAAGATAAGAAATTTGAAGAGGACCAATGATGAGGTCACTCGTCTCAATCTCTTTGTCAATCGATTGATGGCTATTATGAATCCCATTATGATGGCGATTTCGAGTGGCTTGAGTCTAGCTATTTATTGGATTGGTGCCTATATCATCAATGATGCTAGCCTGACAGACCGTCTACCACTCTTTAGTGATATGGTGGTCTTCATGTCTTATGCCATGCAGGTCGTGATGGGCTTCTTGCTCATGGGAGCTCTCTTTATCATCCTTCCTCGTACCTTGGTTTCTGCAGGACGTATCAATTAGGTGCTAGACTTGCATTCTTCTATTGAAAATCCTAGTCAACCACAAACGGCAGATTCATCTATTCAAGGTCAAGTGGAATATCGTGACGTAACCTTCCGTTATTCAAAAAATTCAGAAGCAGTTGTGGAACATGTCAGCTTCAAGGCAGAAGCTGGTCAAACGGTTGCCTTTATCGGTTCAACTGGTTCTGGTAAATCTACGCTTGTGAACCTCTTGCCTCGTTTTTATGATGTATCAGATGGGGAAATCCTAGTAGACGGTGTCAATGTGCAGGATTATGATTTGGAAGACTTGCGGAATAAAGTCGGCTATATCCCACAAAAAGCTGTTCTCTTCTCAGGAGATGTCAAGGGGAATCTAGACTTTGGTAAGAGTTCAGAAACTCCGCTAAGCGAGACTGCTATGTGGCAAGCTCTTGAGTTGGCCCAGTCTAAAAGCTTCATCGAAGATAAGGAAGCAGGTCTAAACTCAGAAGTGGCTCAAGGGGGGACCAACTTCTCAGGAGGACAAAGACAACGTTTGGCCATTGCGCGTGCCTTGGCTCGTAAACCAGAAATTCTCATTTTTGATGATTCATTCTCAGCCTTGGACTACAAGACAGACCGTATCTTGCGCCAAGTATTAGCTGAAGAAACACAATCCATGACCAAGTTAATTGTTGCTCAACGTATCTCAACCATCATGGATGCAGACTTGATCTTAGTCTTAGATCAGGGTAAAGTCGTGGGACAAGGCACCCACAAAGAACTTCTTGCTACTAATGAAGTTTACCAAGAAATTGCCTATTCACAACTATCGAAGGAGGAATTGGAACATGGAAAATAAGAAGACGTCCCTTTGGAAACAATACAAACCTTTCTAGCAGGTCTCCAACTTCCTCTACTAGTAGCTGTCGTGGCTGCTGTATGTTCAAGCATCATCACGGTTTATGGACCAACTAAGATTAAGGAAATCACCAACTTGATTTCAGATGGTTTAACTACAGAAATCGACTTAGGGGATGTAACAAGTATCGCCAGCTTTTTAGCTGTTTTGTATGTGCTTGGTGCCATTCTCAACTATACACAAGCCTATATCTTTTCAACGAGTATCCAACATTTTTCAAAACGCTTGCGGACAGCTATCGCTGAAAAAATTAACCGTCTGCCACTTGCTTATTTTGACCGTCATTCTCAAGGAGACACCCTTTCTCGTGTTACCAATGACGTCGATACGGCGGCTCAGTCTCTCAACCAAAGTCTGGGAACAGTTCTCTCAGCTAGCTTTCTACTGATTGCTGTTTTGATTACCATGTTTGGCATGAACTGGATTTTGGCATTGGTAACAGTAGTTTCAACCCTTGTAGGTTTTGCTGCTGTCTCAGTCATTATGGCTAAGTCACAAGGTTATTTTAAAGCCCAACAAAACAATCTAGCAGCTGTCAATGGTTATGTGGAAGAAATGTACTCTAGCCACAATGTGGTGACCAGCTATAACGCTGTGGATACTACTAAAGAAACATTCGCAGGATTGAATCAAGACCTACATGATAGTATTTGGAAATCTCAATTTATTTCTGGAATCATGATGCCAGCAATGATCTTTGTTGGGAACTTTAGCTATGTTTTGGTGATCATCGTCGGTGCAGTTCAAGCTCTTGAAGGCCATATCAGTATTGGTATCATCGTAGCTTTTATGGTTTATGTTCGTACCTTCTCTCAACCCTTATCACAGATTGCCCAAGGGATTACTAGCTTACAACAAGCCAGTGCAGCTATGACCCGTGTCTTTGAATTTCTAAGTGAAGCTGAGATGGAAGACGAATCTCATAAGGAAACACAATTGACTGATACGAAAGGTGAAGTAGTCTTTGATCAAGTTTCCTTTGGATACACACCTGAGCGAACCATCATTCATGACTTTTCTGCGACAGCTCATGCAGGGCAAAAGATTGCCATTGTTGGACCGACCGGAGCTGGGAAGACGACCATTGTTAATCTCTTGATGAAGTTCTATGAGATTGATAAGGGAAGCATTCGCATTGATGGTGTGGATACCAAGTCTATGAAACGTTCAGAAGTACACGATGCCTTTTCAATGGTTTTACAGGATACTTGGCTCTTTGAAGGAACCATTCGAGATAATCTCATATACAACCAAACAGGGATTAGTGATGAACGAATGATTGAAGCAGCAAAAGCAGTAGGAATCCACCACTTTATCACAACCTTGCCTGATGGATACGATACAGTTTGGATGATACAGTGACCTTGTCAGTCGGGCAGAAACAGCTCTTGACCATCGCTCGTGCCCTGCTCAAAGATGCTCCGCTCTTGATTCTTGATGAAGCGACATCTTCAGTCGATACACGTACAGAGGAGTTGATTCAAAAGGCTATGGACCGTTTGATGGAGGGACGCACATCCTTTGTTATTGCCCACCGCTTGTCAACGATCCGCAATGCTGACTTGATTCTGGTCATGAAGGACGGAAACATCATCGAGCAAGGCAATCATGAAGAGCTTATGGCTCAAGGTGGTTTCTATGCTGACCTCTACAATAGTCAATTTACAGAAGATGAAGTAGAAGAATAAAACCAAAGAAGGCTTGACGGCCTTCTTTTTCTACACTATACTAGAGTAGGAGATGCTAGTAGGCTTCTTGTGTAAAATCTAAAAATAACGAGAAAATATATGAAAAACTATCAAGAGTGGTACGATAAAACAAAATCAAGTCTCCTTCGACATCCACAGCTATTACAATTGATGCGTATTTTTAATCGCATGATGACAGTTCTGATGCCCCTAGCTTACTTGACCTTGTTGGGAACAGCTTTTATGAACAAGGGCTTGGGGAACGACTTTTACGCTTATATCTTAGTGCCAGCATTGGGTTTTGTTCTATTGACGCTGGTGCGTAAGTGGATTAATCAACCACGTCCTTATGAGGCTTGGGAAATTATCCCTCTACTAGACAAGGACAGTTCTGGTAATTCAATGCCCAGCCGTCATGTCTTTTCAGCAACCATTATTTCCATGGCTTGTGTGCATGCAAATCTGCTTGCAGGGTTGATTTTATTGGTCTTATCAGCTCTTCTCGGTCTTGTGCGGGTCTTAGGAGGCGTTCATTATCCCAAGGATGTTCTGGTTGGCTATGCCTGTGGGCTCATCTGGGGAATTCTTTTCTTTATTTTGTGAAATGCAAAGCAAGTGGGCCTGGCCTCGTAACCACTTACGGGTCAAAAGTGACCACTTGCTTTTTTGCCCTTGTAAAGTCCTCTGGCCTTTGGTATAGTAGATGCAGAAAGGAGATAGGATGAAGTTACGAATCGAGATTGATAGTGAATTAACTGAGACAGAGATTGTCATCAAGGCTGCAGCCCTGACAGATGAAATAGCTGATTTGCAACGACTCTTGCAAGAAACCAAGGCTCCTAGGTTGATCTTTTACAAGGGGACGGGTGAGTACTACTTAGACTTGTCAGAAATTCTCTTTTTTGAGACAGAAGGTAGCAAGATTTACGCTCATACCCAGAAAGAAGCCTACGAGGTTCGGCTCAAGCTTTATGAGTTGGAGTCCATTCTGCCCCGCTATTTCAGTCGGGTATCCAAGTCTACCATTGCCAATATCCGGCAGGTTTACTCGGTGGACAAGTCCTTCTCAGGGACAGGCACTATTTCCTTTTATCAGACCCACAAGGAGGTGCACGTGTCACGGCACTACCAATCCCTCCTAAAAGAAAATCTAAGAAACATGAGGTAAGAAGATGAAAAAGAAAGCATTTGGTATTGTGTTGCTAGTATTGGCAGCTTTAGTGTTATTGCAGGGGAATTTTGGAATCCCTTCTCTGGGAGGGCACATTTGGCCCTTGATCGGTATTGGATTTTTTGCCTACCAATCAGTTGAGGCTTTGTTGCGTCGCCACTTAACTTCAGCCTCTTTTACAGCCCTAGTAGCTTTGATGATAGCCAATCATTTTTATGACATTTTACCGATTCCCAATCAATCATTGTTCTGGGCGGGAGTTCTAATCGTTCTCGGAGTAAGTATGCTGACTCACTCGAACAAGACATGGAGTGGAAAGACATTGTGGATCAATAGAGAGAAAAAAGTTTCTACTGATAAGGAAATCGTTTTTGGTAGTGGGACTTTTTATAATCAAGATCAAGACTTGGTAGAAGACCAAGTGGAAGCTGTTTTTGGAGATGCTAAGATTTACTATGATAATGCAAATATTCTAGGTGATGTAGCAATCTTAAGTGTGGACGTAGTTTGGAAGTGCAACCATTTATATCCCTCAACATTGGAAAGTGGATCTTAGGGTAGAATCAGTGTTTAGCAATCCGCAGGTCGAAGTGGCGACAGTCCCAACCAGCAAAACTTTGATTATCCGTGGAGACGTTGTTTTTGGGAAATTAGAAGTTGTTTACGTTAAATAAAAAAATATTCCAATCCCCTTGCCAAAAAAGAGAAAGTGTGATAACATAGTACAGTATGTGGTGCTAGCACATCCGCTATATTAGATCTAATAGGAGGAAAACACAAATGGCTAAAGTATGTTACTTTACAGGTCGTAAGACTGTATCAGGAAACAACCGTTCACACGCGATGAACCAAACAAAACGTGCCGTAAAACCAAACCTTCAAAAAGTTACTGTACTTATCGATGGTAAACCTAAAAAAGTTTGGGCTTCAGCTCGTGCTTTGAAATCAGGTAAAGTAGAACGCGTTTAATAAAGAGTAAAAGGCCATCAGGTCTTTTTCTTTTGCTCTGAGTTCAAAAAGCCTCGTCAAAGGAGCAAATATCAGCCGATACAGTATTCTGCTTTTACACTTGGCTTGAAATATGATAAAATAGAGTATCAACTAGTTGAGGTAGAAAAAATGACTGTAAAAATTAATACAAAAGATGGTCAAATCGAACTAACAGATGAAGTGATTGCTACCGTTGTAGGCGGTGCAGCAACTGAGATTTTTTGTGTGGTCGGTATGGCAAGTAAGAAAGCCCTCAAAGATAATTTCCAAGCCCTTCTTGGGAAGGAAAATTATTCTAAAGGTGTCGTTGTAAAAGCGGCCGAAGATGGTAGTATTGTAGTTGATGTATATACCGTGTTGAGCTACGGAACTAAGATTAGTGAAGTCTCAAAAAATATCCAAGAGCGTGTTCGCTTTAGTTTGGAAAACCAACTTGGCATCACTGCTCAAACTGTGAATGTCTACATTCAAAATATCAAAGTTGTAGGAGAATAATCGTGTCAAATATTACTACAAGCTTATTTCAAGAAATGGTACAGGCTGCATCTACTCGTTTGAACAAGCAAGCCGAATATGTCAACTCATTGAACGTCTTCCCGGTTCCAGATGGAGATACAGGAACAAACATGGGAATGACTATCGAAAATGGTGCCAAAGAAGTAGCAGACAAACCAGCTTCAACTGTTGGTGAGGCTGCAAGCATCTTAGCCAAAGGTCTTTTGATGGGTGCGCGTGGGAACTCAGGAGTTATTACTTCACAGCTTTTCCGCGGATTTTCGCAAGCCATCAAGACAAAAGAAGAGTTAACAGGGAAAGACCTAGCTCTTGCCTTCCAATCTGGTGTTGAAGTAGCCTACAAAGCCGTTATGAAGCCAGTTGAAGGAACAATCTTGACCGTATCACGTGGTGCTGCCATCGGTGCTAAGAAAAAAGCCGAGCAGACAGACGATGCTATTGAGGTGATGCGCGCTGCCTTAGAAGGAGCTAAAACAGCCCTTGCTAAGACTCCAGACATGCTTCCAGTATTAAAGGAAGTTGGAGTTGTAGACTCAGGTGGTCAAGGTTTGGTCTTTATCTATGAAGGCTTCCTTTCAGCTCTTACTGGTGAATACAGTGCGTCTGAAGACTTTGTTGCCACTCCAGCGAATATGAGTGAAATGATCAATGCAGAACACCACAAGTCTGTAGCTGGACATGTGGCAACAGAAGACATCACTTTTGGTTACTGTACGGAGATCATGGTTGCCCTCAAACAAGGCCCAACTTATGCTAAAGAGTTTGACTACGAAGAATTCCGTAACTACTTGAACGAACTTGGGGACTCATTGCTTGTTGTCAATGACGATGAAATCGTTAAAGTTCACGTCCATACAGAAGATCCAGGTCTTGTTATGCAAGAAGGTCTGAAATATGGTAGCTTGGTTAAGGTTAAAGTCGATAACATGCGTAACCAACATGAAGCACAAGTGGAAAAAGAAGCTAAAGTCAGCAAACCAGCTGAAGAAAAAGAATATGCTCTTATCGCAGTAGTAGCTGGACAAGGCTTGGCAGACATCTTCCGCGCTCAAGGTGTAGATTATGTTATCGAAGGTGGACAAACCATGAACCCTTCGACAGAAGACTTTATCAAGGCTGTTGAGCAAGTTAATGCTCGCAACATCATCTTCTTGCCAAACAACAAAAATATCTTCATGGCAGCTCAATCTGCAGCTGAAGTTTTAGAACAACCAGCTGTTGTGGTAGAAGCTCGTACTCTTCCTCAAGGATTGACTAGTCTTCTTGCCTTTGACCCAAGCAAGTCTATCGAAGAAAATAAAGAACGCATGACTGCAGCCCTTGGCGATGTTATCAGTGGTAGTGTAACAACAGCCGTTCGTGATACAACTATCGATGGTTTGGAAATCCATGAAAATGATAATCTTGGTATGGTAGATGGTAAGATCCTCGTATCAAACCCTGATATGCACCAAACACTGACTGAAACTTTGAAACATATGTTGGATGAAGACAGTGAAATCGTAACCTTCTATATCGGTGAAGATGGAAGCGAAGAATTGGCTAACCAAATCGCCCAAGAAATCGCAGAAGAATTCGAAGATGTAGAAGTAGAAATCCACCAAGGTCAACAACCGGTGTATCCATATCTTTTCAGTGTGGAATAAGAATTAAATAGAAAACGAAAAAGGTCGGGAAAAGATTCCCGATCTTTTTTGATTTATGTGACTATTAGTCCGTCTCGCTCCGAGAGGTGCGAGACAAATAAACCACCCGCTATGCGGGTGCGCGTCGAAGGTTATACCAAAAAAACTCCAAACGCGATACAATAAAGGTGTTCAAGCCAATTGTAAAGCGAAAGGAGAAAATCATGGTACAAAAATCTCATAGTTTATCACACACAAAGTGGCACTGTAAGTATCACATTGTGTTCACCCCTAAGTATAGACGAAAAGTCATCTATAATCAATATCGAAGTAGTTTGGGAGAAATATTTCATCGTTTGTGCAGTTATAAAGGTGTTGAGATTATCGAAGGTCATTTAATGCCTGATCATGTACATATGTTGGTAAGTATTCCACCGAGGATAAGTATTTCAAGTTTCATGGGTTATTTAAAGGGTAAAAGTGCACTCATGATGTTTGACAAACACGCCAACCTCAAGTACAAGTTTGGAAATCGATATTTCTGGGCGGAAGGTTATTATGTGAGTACAGTAGGGCTTAATGAAGCCACGATAAGGAAATACATACAAGATCAGGAAAGCATGATATAGCACTAGATAAATTAAGTGTGAAAGAATATGAGGATCCCTTTAGGGATAGTGGTAAGTAATACTCACGCCTCTTTAAGAGGCAAGTGACGAGTCAAGAGCAATGAGGCTTGAACAACGTGAAAGCCAGCGTCTTTAGGCGCTGGCTGGTAATTTGGGCTTATAGCCCTGGTGCAAACCACCCGTTAGACGGGTGGTTATGATTTGCAATGAGTTTTTGAGCTGGTAGCTGACTGGTGCTAGAAAATCAATCCAATCTAGTAATTTCTGTTCCATCATTTTTAATGACATTTGTCATATCTCCTCATGACAGAAGCTTCTAGTGGTATGACTCTCAAAGAATTATACTAGATGTATCAAATGGAGGAAGAAAAAATGAAACATAAAGTAATTGTCGCAATGAGTTTAGTAGCAGCAGGAGTCATGACTTATCTCATGTTTTCAGGATTGGACCAAGGCTTCTATCATTTTCCTTGGGAGCTATTTGCAGGATTTGGAATCATGTCTTGGTTGATCCGAGAAGGTTTGAAATTGGTCTCAGATGTGAAAAAGGAGTTTGAAAAATGAAAAAGCGATTCTCTATCTCTTTATTGCACTATCACTAGTGGTATGGTTGATTGAAATGTTTACAGGGTGGTTTGACCAAGCCTTCCTTCACCAAGTCATTCGCGGTGCTTGGGGTCTAGGATTTATGATTTTTATCGCCTTTCCGATGGGGAAGGAGTGGTTGAAAGGAGAATATCATGAACATGATTAAGGTAGAAAGCCTAAATAAAAACATCAAGGGCAAGGCTATTTTGAAGGATATTTCCTTTGAGGTAGCAGAAGGCGAATGCGTCGCCTTGATTGGGCCCAATGGTGCTGGAAAGACCACACTCTTGGACTGTTTGCTTGGAGATAAACTGGTCACAAGCGGTCAAGTATCCATCCAAGGCTTGCCAGTGACGAGTTCTCAGTTAGACTATATTAGAGGCTACCTCCCTCAAGAAAATGTCATTGTTCAGAAATTAAAGGTTAAAGAGTTGATTGCTTTCTTTCAAAGCATTTATCCAAATCCCTTGAGCAAGCAGGAGATCGATCAACTATTGCAGTTTGACAAGCAGCAAAAAGAACAATTAGCAGAAAAATTATCAGGTGGGCAAAAGCGTCTCTTTTCATTTGTCTTGACCTTGATTTGACTGACCAAAGCTTGTCTTTTTAGATGAGCCAACTGCGGCCATGGATACTTCAACCCGTCAACGTTTTTGGGAAATTGTCCAGGAGCTAAAAGCTAAGGGAGTTACCATTCTCTATTCGTCTCATTATATTGAGGAAGTAGAGCATACAGCCGACCGGATTTTGGTTTTAAATAAGGGAGAGTTGATTCGTGATACGACACCTCTAGCCATGCGCAGTGAGGAGATTGAAAAGCACTTCATCCTACCTCTGGCTTACAAGAAAGTCGTTGAGCAGTCTAACTTGGTTGAAAACTGGTCACAAAAACAAGATGCCCTGCAAGTAGTCACACGTGAAGCGGATGCTTTCTGGGAACTGTTAGTACAGGCAGGCTGTAGGATTCAAGAAATTGAAGTCAATAACCGTAGCTTGCTAGATACAATCTTTGAAGAAACACAAAAGGGAGATGACTAAGATGAAACGATGGATCGCACTAAACAAGATAGAATTTCTATTGACCAAACGACAATTAGTCTATTATCTATTATCCGTAGGGATGCCGACAGCCTTCTATCTATTCTTTTCAGGCATGTACCAGGATACACCAGATGGACCAGTTAATTTTATGCGCGACTACCTTATCTCCATGACGGCCTTTTCCATGATGTCGACAGCTATCTTTTCATTCCCAGTTGTTTTACATACCGATAAAATCAACAACTGGCAGAAAACATTACGCCATACTCCAGTAAATATGGTAGAATATTATCTATCAAAGATAACAAGTATGATAGTTGATTATTTGGTTTCAATCCTGGTTGTTTTCTCAGTTGGGCACTTGGTCAGAGGTGTGGATATGCCTTTAGGAAGCTGGATTGGGGCTGCGCTCTTGCTGATAGTAGGAAGTGTAGCTTTTGTAGCTCTTGGCTTGACCCTGACTCTCTTACCGTCTAGTCAGTTGATGTCTGTCGTAGGCAATCTTCTTTACTTTGGCTTGGCTGTGTTAGGCGGACTCTGGATGCCTGTCTCTTTATTTCCAGACTGGATGCAAGCAATCGGGAAGCGTCTACCAAGCTATCAGTTGATGGAATTGATCAAGACCTTCTTAAATGAGGGTGGCATCAATCTATCAGCTACAATTTATCTACTTGTTTTTTCAGCAGTTTTATTTGGTTTGACTATTTACCTTCAAGGTCATAAGGAGAATGCTTAATGCTTGAAAGACTGAAAAGCATACACTATATGTTTTGGGCCAGTTTGATTTTTATGGTTTTCCCTATCCTACCTGTAGTGACTGGGTGGCTTTCTGCCTGGCATTTATTGATTGATATTCTATTTGTAGTGGCGTATTTGGGTATTTTAACAACTAAGAGCCAGCGCCTATCTTGGCTTTTCTGGGGGATCATGCTGACTTATGTAGTTGGGAATACTGCCTTTGTTACTGTTAATTATATCTGGTTTTTCTTTTTCCTATCCAATCTCTTAAGTTATCATTTCAACGTAGGTGGTTTAAAGTCTTTACATGTCTGGACTTTTCTTCTTGCTCAAGTCCTTGTTTTGGGCCAACTTTTGATTTTTCAGAGAATCGAAGTTGAGTATCTATTCTATCTACTTGTAATTCTTGCTTTTGTCGATTTAATGACTTTTGGCTTGGTTCGGATTCGTATTGTGGAGGATTTGAAAGAAGCTCAGGCTAAGCAAAATGCCCAGATAAATCTATTGCTTGCTGAAAATGAACGTAGTCGTATCGGTCAGGATTTGCATGATAGTCTGGGACATACCTTTGCTATGCTGAGTGTCAAGACAGATTTAGCCTTGCAGTTATTTCAGATGCAGGCCTATCCACAGGTGGAGAAGGAATTAAAAGAAATTCACCAGATCAGCAAAGATTCCATGAATGAAGTGCGAACCATTGTGGAAATCTGAAATCACGGACCCTGGCTTCAGAGCTTGAGACTGTCAAGAAAATGCTGGAAATTGCTGGGATTGAGGTTCAAATTGACAATCAATTGGACAAGGCTAGTTTGACCCAGGATGTAGAGTCGACGGCTGCCATGATTTTGCTAGAACTGGCGACCAATATTATCAAGCATGCCAGAGCTGAAAAAGCCTATCTAAAACTGGAACGTACAGATCAGGAATTGGTCCTGACAGTTAGAGATGACGGGAAAGGTTTTGCAACTGTAAAAGGAAATGAACTCCATACAGTCCGTGACCGTGCAGCAGCCTTCTCAGGTCAAGTAGAGCTGGTCAGTTTGAAAGATCCCACAGAGGTGTGCGTGCATCTGTCTTATAAGGAGAGAAAGTAGATGAAAGTATTAGTCGCAGAAGATCAAAGTATGCTTAGAGATGCCATGTGTCAGCTCTTGAGCTTTCAGCCAGATGTAGAGACTGTCTTGCAGGCGAAAAATGGAGCCGAGGCTATCGAGGTTTTGGAGAAAGCAGCAGTAGATATTGCTATCCTTGACGTCGAAATGCCAGTCAAGACAGGACTCGAAGCACTTGAGTGGATCAAACAAGAAGTGCCTGAAACCAAGGTGGTTATCGTTACGACCTTTAAACGCCCAGGTTATTTTGAACGAGCTGTCAAAGCAGGAGTTGACGCCTATGTCTTGAAAGAGCGAAGCATCGCTGAGCTCATGCAAACCCTGCATACGGTGTTAGAGGGACGTAAGGAGTATTCTCCAGAGCTGATGGAAGTCATGATGACCCACCCCAATCCCTTGACCGAGCAGGAAGTCGCTGTTTTACATGGAGTAGCCCAAGGTCTCTCCAACCAAGAGATTGCGGATAAGCTCTACCTCTCAAACGGCACCGTCCGTAATTACATGACCAACATCCTCTCCAAACTAGGCGCCAGCAACCGAACTGAAGCAGCCAAAACTGCCGAAGAAGAAGGCTGGTTGTGAGGGGAGAGAAGAAAGAAAAAAGAGGATGGGTAAAAAGTCTTTAAAATAAAAAAACGCATAATATCAGGTATTGAAAAAACTTGATACTATGCGTTTTATTGTGGAAAGATTTACTTCATTTTCTCCTGAAATTTTAGTATCAGGATTTTTGAAAGATCGAGTTCTAGATACATCTTTTCTGAAGACAGATCGTTTTTGACCACCGAGCAAGAGATTTTCAAAAAAAGCTGTTAAAAAAACTCAGGACGTCTCTGTAGAATCTTTGCATTATCTAATACCAAGGCATCACGAAAAATACTTGGCATGTTGCTGAAATGGTGTATTATCAATATCAAAACCAAACTCACGAAGATACTGAATCAAAAAGATCATTACCGTCCGAGTATTTCCTTCGCGAAATGGATGAATCTGCCAGATTCCTGAAATAAAACGCTGAATTTGTTTAACCATACCCGCCTGGGTTAGTGTCGCATATGCAACTTGTCTTTCCTGATTAAAATCATAATCCAAGGTCATTTGAATCATAGAGAAATCAGAGTACACAACACTTTCACCATTCAAAACAGGCTCATTCTTTGTGATATTGGTTTGACGAAATTGCCCCACTGGAATAGAGGGTTCAAATATATCTTGAAACAACTCCTTATGAATAGCAAGTAAGGTCGCAGGACTGAAGCTAAAGCCTCTTCGAGACAATAGTTCTACAATACGCAAAGAAACCAAGTCTGCCTCCTCCGTACTTGCATCAATGGTATGATGATAAGCCGTTGCATCTTCATAAACCTGCTCGTAAGTCAGTTCACCCCGGGCCTGCTTCTCAGCCAAAGATTCCATATACGCTGATGGCACTAGATTATCAACTTTCTGCAGACCAAAACCTATCCGCCATAAGTCACGCTTAGCTTCATAAGACAAGTTTGGGTTGTCAATGTTGTAAGTTGGTTGCATAAAAAGTTCCTTTCAATTCTTTTTTCTGTGTCATCGGTAAATGGTGAAATGGGTATGGAATTGGCGTAAATTATAAAGCATTCACAATAAGTTATACCCAACAACCCATGCACTCATCTGGAGTGTCCTTTGGATGAATGGTTTGATAAAACGAATAAATTTGGCATGCATACTTATCAAATTCATTGGCATACACCACTCTGAACTCGTTGGTCTGTTCAAATCCCAACTCAATTTCCTCAACACCTGAGAAGAAAGCTGCAATATTGTACTTCTCAGGTCGGTTCGAATTTAGAGGGTTTGTTGTGTAGTAAGCTGGTTTTTAGAATATTGGCATAAAGATTAGTATAAAAATGATATCTAAATAATTTATTCTCTTGATGAAGTAACTATATAGTACTAGGAATAGAACATATGAGAAATAGAAAAATCAGCGGGAAATGTAGCAGTTAATACATAAATGTTAAAAAGATAACTTAATTATAAAAAAATAAGAAATACTTGCTGGTAATATAAAAACATAATAAATTCCTCATAGGAAAGAGCGATATCTTAATCTATTAAACAAATATAGGTTGTCTATAAGTACGGAATTAAATTAGATAACATTTATTATCTACTGTTTACTTTTTCCAGAGTGCAAGATTATTAAAAAAATTATTTGTTGATAAATTGAATAAAAATGCATCAGATAAAGTTTTACCATTAACGTAATTATGGATATGTGTTTCAACATCTAAAAAGTTCTTGTTCATTATTTGCGTTATGAAAAAAACATATAAATAAAAACCATACTCGACTAATCTGTTCTCTTCTTGTAAATGTTTTTGCATATCTATCAAGTTGTTTAATTCCTTGTAAACATTTATTTTTGTAATTTATAGAAACTTTTTCCTTCATAAATAGACCTTAAAAAATGAAAAATTTCACTTCTATAATCGCTTGTTCTTGACCATCATTCAAATAAATATCCACAGATTCCTCATCTCTTATAATCGATGTACAGTATTCAATAGAAACTTCACCTTTCATTTTATTTTTTTAAAAAAATTCTAATAAAAATATTACGTAATTTCTGCTCTTTTTATCTCAGCTTTAATTTTTTTCCGTTGGAATTGAAACATTCGCTATAATAGTACTCTTGATATTGACACTCTAGATTAAAGGTTTCAAACACTTCTTTTAATTCTGAAATTGGTTTTAATAAATTTAATTGCTCTTGCATTGTTTTTAGTCTTTGCTAAGCATGCATCTACCTCTGTGTTTATCTTACCATTTTGAGCAATTAGTTTTATCCCTTCATTTACAGCATACACAATACAATTTTTTTCCTTAGAAATATCTAAAACCATATTAATAAATTCAGAATCAGAAATTTTACTTAAGGCTATTTCTTTAGAAGTGAATTCAGATTCATTTATATCGATACAATGTATCTTAGCAATAGGTAAGACCAGTATTTCTGACAATAACTCATCCAATTTTTCTGTAATACTTAGATTCGATTGTGTACAGATAACGACAACTTTATTATGTTCGGCAAAGATATCTAATAATTTAGTCTCACTAATTACACTTTCTGTCTTTGAAGCTCTTTTGTAAAAAAATTTTTTTCAGCATCAAGCATTTATCTCTTTTTCCTTTCAGATATTCTTCGAAAAATATAGTCTAACCAAGCAATAAATACATCGTATTTGTCTAGATCGACATTAGATGATTTTTGCTCTTTTTCTGAAAGTTTTCCAATAATTTATATAGTTGGTTGTTATTCAATGAAATTTTAGTTTTATTTCTACTCAAGGCATCTTCAATATTTGGTTCATTAAAAAAATAGACAAAAATAATCTCATCACTATATGATGAAATCATATTTACAAAGTAAGAAACTGATTTTAAGTCATCCTTAAATTTTTTTAGATCTTCCTTTATTTTTTTACTACACTCTGTTACAAATTTATCGCAAATGTTGATTTTAAAACTATCGAGGGAAATATAATCTTGAGAGTTTAAAAATTCCAATGTATCTTCCATTTGATATGTATTAACTGTTCCAACTTTAGAATCAATTATCAATTCATCTAGAATTTCATTTTCATCATCATTCAAGAATGAATTTGAAACTATGAATATATAAATATAACGGAAAAAGTGAGTTTTTGTTATATTTTTTTAAATCTAAGCGAATATAAAAAAAGTGACATATAATATTTCAGTTTTTTTGATTCATACTATCTCCTTAGCAACTTGTAAATATCCAATTTTTTTCTATCTCTTTATATTGTTTATTTGCATGCCTTGAAATATCTAATAAATTAATAATTTTAATTGAACTATTTTTTTCTTTATGAGCGAGTTTACCAATGAACTATTACGAGCATTAGCAGAAAGAAATAAAGTATTCCCTGATTCTAAGTAACTATTAAAAAGTATCGACCGCATTTTCTTCAAATAAATAATCTAGAGTACTATCAGGTGTTTCACTCATAAAATAAGTATCTTTATGAAAAAAACTCTAGTGTAGCTAACCTGAAAGCCATATCAATGAAAAATTCTTTGTGACTCTGACAGTGATTCTTCGCTTTCTCGTGCTGAATTATTTAAAAAAAGAATTTAAAAAAAGCGTGTTCTCTCCACTACCAACTAATTCTAATCTAATATTTGAATCATTTCCTAAAAAAAGAATAGGCGTATTTGTAAAATATTTTACTAAAATTTAAAAAAATACACTTTTTTTATGCTTTTGATCGATATCATCTGCTAATTGATTTTCTTTTTTTCTTAGTTTCCTCTAATTTATTTAAAAAGAGCTCTTTTTTTCACGATTCAATTGGTTATATTTCTCAAGATTATCATTAGACACACTATCCATTTTTTTCTTTTAATTTTTTTAATTTTTTTCTTTAGTTATTTCAAAAAGTTCACTTTCTCCATCTTTTTACTGAGTTGTTAATAACTTCAATTTCTTTGTTCAACTCCTCATACCTTAAATCTAACGTTTTCTTTTTTTAATTTGTAGATTCTTTTTGCTTTATCTCTATTTCTGTTAAATCTACATCCGTATTAATACTTATCCTACTCTGACAAAAACACTCTAAAATATCAATGTGAAAATCAATATGTTCAGTTCCACAGAATGGACATACTCCCGAACTTAAAAATTGGAGTAAATTTATCATAAAAGTCTTGATAGTCGTTAGGAAAAAAATATTCTTATACCACTTGTTTTTCAAGAACTGCAAGTTCTGATCTAAGTCTATCTATTTCTGATCTATTCTGGAGTCTTTCTTGAGTTCTTTTTATTTAAGAGTTCTCTATATTCATGAATTTTTTTGTATTGATCGTTTTAATTTTAAATTCCACATTTTCCAAATCTTTAAGAGAGTATACGTTATAGCCAGATTTATTTAAGTCCTCTCCTAAAAAAATTCTTTTTACCATTGACATTTTATATGATCGCAATCTAGCCTGGCTATCATATTTTTTTCATCAATTTCTGAGTCTCACTGTATTCAAAAATACTTCTCTTTTGGCATAAACTTACTCAAAAACCAATTTACTAAGATTTTCATCCCAAAACACAAAATTTCTTGCTTCCGAGAAAAAAACATTATCTCAGTTAACATCAAAAATAAATGAGTTTATATCTGGAAAAACCTGAAGATTTAATTAACTCTTTATGATACTTATTAATCAAAAGATTCGCTTAGTTGTTTATCATTGATTGAAGAGAAGTATTTTTCTTTCATACTTTTCATAATCCAGTTCTTTCTCTCTTTCTTCCTCTTTTTTTCCATTAACTCTAAAAACTAATTAGCCTATGTGAATATAAACTGTGCTTTGTTATAAATGTATCATTCGCAATAGAAAAATTCAACTTCAACTTCTGCCTCATTTAAAGGAACTTGCATTCGATTTTTTTAAAATAATCTCTATCAAACATAGGACGTCTGGATTTTTTTGCTGATCCTTATAATTCCTAACCTGTTCTCTTCCTTTATATAGTACTATTATGGAATACCTTATTATGTTTAGTAATGTTGTTTTTTTCCCAAACCATTAGTTCCAAATATAATATTTAATTTATCTGATAAGTCTATTTCAAGAGGACATTTATATAAATCAAAAATTATCAATTTTTAGCCGTTTAATCTTTGGTAAGTAGTAGTTAAATTCCATCGTATTATTTCTCCAATACTATTACACCTTCAAGTAATTTATCAATCTTTTTCCTTCTGCTGAGGACTTGGATTTAAGTAACGCGCTTTTTCTTATTTCAACAACTTCAAATCCTATATTTTCAGCAATTTCAGAACAAATTTCCAAAGTATTAATTAACACTCCAAAAATAAGCAGAATTTGAAACATTAAAAATAGATCCGTCGCCCTTTTTTTGAGCTTTTTGATACATTCCATTAAAAAAATGGTTTCCATATCTTCAAAAATAAGCAATAATCATATTTGGAATTTCCGTATTCCATACTGTTGAATCTCTGCTTAGGGATTCTATTTTTAGATATTGTAGCTTTAAGAATGTTACTTTGTATCCCTTTTTAAATTTTGTATTTTTTTAATTGAACATGTGAACGTATAGTCTGTTCTCGTAAATTTTTTTATTTCATTATAATTTGTTAAAAAAATTTAGTGCTTTCAATTCCAGCATATAGGAATCTGTATAATCTCTTGAATTTAGATAAGGAGGGAAGTAATAATTAAATCTACAGAGTCATCATCCACATTTTCAAAAAAATTAATTTCCTAGCATCACCTAAAAAAACAATAAATTATGATTAGAGAAATTGTTTGTTTCAATATTCTCAAGATCCTCAATAATGATATTATTAATAAAAATTAAAAAAACTAGTTATTACTTGTTCTTGTGAATATAGATTATCTTTCCAACCTTTTTTTATAAGACAAACATTTACCATTTCGATATAAATTACTATATTCTAACAATATATTTGCTAAACAAACAATGTAAAGTTCTTTATATAAAATTGTAGACAAACTATCAATGGCAGTCTTTAGTTTTTCAATTGCAATAAAGACTTCGAGGTCAATATTCCATTTCTTCTTTTCTTCTCCCTCAATTAATGTGGAAAATCTACTATATGGATTAATCTTATCATCATCTAAAGAAACTATGTATTTTTTTCATTTTAAGAATATGAGACTTGATCGTACGTTGTTTATATAAAAGAAACTTTTAGTTTCGCTTTGGATAAAAGTAAACATAAAAGGGTTTACCTCAAATGATATACAATTGATTCCCTTTGTAGATAACTCTAAAGCAGTTGTTCCACTTCCAGAGAACGGTTCCAAGCATAAATCTACCTTTTGGGTCTGCTCGTTTACTATTGACTCAATAAATTCTTTGGAGTAACCCTCAACAAAAGGATACCACCTATGTATACGAAGTTCTTTATTCTTATTGAATTGCATAATTCTTCTATATTCATTAATATAATCTGCATATCTGTACTTCATAGTTCTCACTTTATTCAATTCATTTTATTTAAATTATACTTAGCTACCATTATACCAAAAAACACGGTTTATCACCGTGTTTCTGTGTTTATTTCACCAACTTCTTCATCTCATCAATACGAGCTACGGTCGCGTCGTATTTGGCTTGGTAGTCGGCTTGTTTGTCGCGTTCTTTTTGAACGACTTCTGGTTTGGCATTGGCTACAAAACGTTCGTTAGAGAGCTTCTTACCGACCATGTCCAGTTCTTTTTGCCATTTAGCCAGTTCCTTGTCTAGACGAGCCAGTTCTTCTTCGACATTGAGGAGGTCAGCCAGTGGCAAGTAGATTTCTGCTCCTGTGATGACGCTTGACATAGCGAGTTCAGGTGTAGGGATGGTTGATGCAATTTCCAAATGCTCTGGATTTGTGAAGCGTTTGATGTAGTTGACATTACTGTTAAAGAAGGCTTCCAAGTCACTATCGCTTGTCTTTACAAGAATCGTGATTGGCTTGCTTGGAGCTACATTTACTTCTGCACGCGCATTACGAACAGCACGGATCAAGTCTTTGAGGCTTTCCACACCAGTGTGAGCTGCGAGGTCTTCAAAGGCTGGGTTAACAGTTGGGTATTCTGCTATCACGATAGAGCCTTCTGAGATTTGTCCAAAGATTTCCTCTGTCACGAATGGCATGATTGGGTGAAGGAGACGAAGAATCTTATCCAAAGTATAAAGGAGAACAGAGCGTGTGATGACTTTCTCTTCTTCATTATCGCTGTAAAGGACTTCCTTGGTCAACTCAACGTACCAGTCCGCAAACTCATCCCAGATGAAGTTGTAGAGGATGTGTCCAGCGACACCAAACTCAAACTTATCAAAGTTGGCAGTTGCTTTTCCAATAGTTTCATTGAGGTTGTGGAGAATCCAGCGGTCAGTGACATTTCCAGCTTCCTTGTTGACCACTTTTTCGACATTGGCAGTTGCTTGCTCAAGGGTCAATCCTTCATTATTCATGAGGATGTAGCGAGAGATGTTCCAGATCTTGTTGATGAAGTTCCATGAAGCATCCATTTTCTCGTAAGAGAAGCGCACATCTTGACCTGGTGCAGAACCGTTTGAAAGGAACCAACGAAGGCTATCTGTTCCGTACTTATCAATAACATCCATTGGATCAATCCCGTTACCGAGAGATTTAGACATCTTGCGTCCTTGCTCATCACGAATGAGACCATGAATCAAGGCATTTTTGAATGGCGACTTGCCAGTAAATTCCAAACCTTGGAAAATCATCCGAGACACCCAGAACGGAATAATATCATAACCAGTCACCAAAGTTGATGTTGGATAATAACGTTTAAAGTCTGCTGAGTCGACATCCGGCCAGCCCATGGTAGAGAATGGCCAAAGAGCCGAACTGAACCACGTATCCAAGACGTCTTCGTCCTGAGTCCAACCGTCACCTTCTGGAGCTTCTTCGCCGACATATATTTCACCCTCAGCATTGTACCAAGCAGGGATTTGGTGACCCCACCAGAGTTGACGAGAAATTACCCAGTCGTGGACATTTCCATCCATTGGAGGAAGGTATCGTTGAAACGAGGTGGGTAAAATTCTACCTTATCCTCTGTATCTTGGTTGGCAATGGCATTCTTAGCCAATTGGTCCATCTTGACAAACCATTGCGTAGACAAGCGTGGCTCAACCACTACACCTGTACGCTCAGAGTGACCAACACTGTGGACACGCTTTTCGATTTTAACGAGGGCACCAATTTCTTCCAACTTAGCAACGACTGCCTTACGAGCTTCAAAACGGTCCATGCCTGCAAATTCAAAGGCCAAGTCATTCATAGTTCCGTCATCGTTCATAACATTGACTTGTGGCAAGTTGTGGCGTTGACCCACCAAGAAGTCGTTTGGATCATGGGCAGGCGTGATTTTAACAACACCAGTACCAAACTCAGGATCGGCATGTTCGTCTGCAACGATTGGGATGAGTTTATTAGCGATTGGAAGAATAACATTTTTACCAATCAAATTCTTGTAGCGTGGGTCTTCTGGGTTGACCGCAACCGCAACGTCCCCAAACATGGTCTCAGGACGAGTTGTCGCAACTTCAAGGGCGCGTGAGCCGTCTTCTAGCATGTAGTTCATGTGGTAGAAAGCACCTTCGACATCCTTGTGGATAACCTCGATATCAGAAAGGGCTGTGCGAGCCGCTGGGTCCCAGTTGATGATAAACTCACCACGGTAGATCCAGCCTTTCTTGTAAAGGTCCACAAAGACCTTACGAACAGCTTTTGACAAACCTTCGTCAAGAGTGAAACGCTCACGAGAGTAGTCTACAGAGAGACCCATCTTACCCCATTGTTCCTTAATAGTAGTGGCATATTCGTCTTTCCATTCCCAAACCTTGTCAAGGAATTTTTCACGACCTAGGTCATAACGTGTAATGCCCTCTCCACGCAAGCGCTCCTCAACCTTAGCTTGAGTTGCAATCCCAGCATGGTCCATACCTGGAAGCCAAAGGGTATCAAAACCTTGCATCCGTTTTTGACGGATGATGATATCCTGCAAAGTCGTATCCCAAGCGTGACCAAGGTGAAGTTTACCAGTTACGTTTGGTGGCGGAATCACGATTGAATAAGGCTTAGCCTTTTGATCGCCTGAAGGCTTGAAAACATCCGCATCAAGCCATTTTTGGTAACGACCAGCCTCAACTTCGGCTGGATTGTATTTAGGTGAAAGTTCTTTAGACATGTGTTTGTCCTTTCTAGTTAATATCTTTAAATAAAATTAAGTATGTAGGAGATAGGCTTTGATTCAACTCATCTTGTTTTTCTCATTATCTTCTATAAGTAAAGAAACGGTGAAAATTTTACATTAACTTTCTCTCATTATCTTCATAATATATTTATCAAAGTCTGATATAATTTTGTTTGAGTTCGGTTAAATTTTTTTCATACTCCTGAATGGCTTTTTGAGTCTGCTTGTTTCTTGAAATACTTCCTTTTCCTTCTAAAAATTTCGTACTCATTAAAAGATAGAAAAACGATCAATACTATCTGCCAATCCTCGCATTGTAAAAGTATTACGTCGCTCAACCAAACCCTCGATATAATCAAAATAGGCTGTAACAGTTCGCTCTAGTTGTCGAATTTCTTTTTCTTGCAAATAATTTTTGGCTACAGTTACATCTGATTTGAGCACTCGTCCATCAGGTGCATTCTTCCAAGAAGTTAATCCCATTTTTTCTTTACTAGCATCGGCTTGTTGATAGATAATTTCTGCAGCAGTACTTCCAGTAATTGCATAATGAAATTTATTTTGCACCATAGCATAGAAATTTTTAGTAATATCTGAGTTTTGATCATAATCTATGGCACATTCAGCAAAGATATCCGTAATTTGTTGATAGATTCGGCGCTCGCTAGAACGAATAGAGCGAATTCGTTCTAAAAGTTCACGAAAATAATCTTTTCCGAAAACTGTCTGTCCTTGTTTCAAGCGCTCATCATCTAAAATAAAACCTTTGATGATAAATTCTTTCAAGGTCTTAGTTGCCCAAATTCTAAATTGAGTAGCCTTGCTGGAATTTACGCGATAGCCAACTGAAATGATAGCATCCAGATTGTAATATTCAAGTTCACGCCGGACACTTCTATTTCCCTCTTGTTGAACCTGTGCAAATTTTGCACAAGTTAATACCTTATCTAACTCACCACTATCATAAATGTTTTTTAAGTGCTTTGTAATGACACTTCGTTCAACTCCAAAGAGCTCTGCAAGACCTTTTTGAGTCAACCAAAGATTTTCATCTTGTAAAAGGATATCTAGCTGAACATCGCCATTTGGTGTAGTATACAGGATGAAATTAGAAATTTCATTCAAGACAATTTCACCTCCCCCCCCTTCCATAAACAATTACTTCTCGTTCTTAAACTTTATGCCGTTTTCTTTCAGCTTTTTAACGGTTACGGGACCAATTCCCTTCAAAGCGAGAACTTCTTTTTCTGTCCATTTTTTGAAATCTGAAGACCTACGAATCCCATTTTCAACAAAGATGTGAACAAAATCCATCCGAATTCCCTTCATTTTTTCCTCATTCATAAAGGAATGCCAGTCAGTGACCTCGGATAAATTTCTTATCATACTAGAATGAGCCGAAAAGACTGGTTTACGACGGAACTTCCTGGCTTCGTTTGTTAAAAATTTTGTTAGAATAATATTTTCTAGTAAATAATCAAACAGAGGATACAAACTAGCTTGTAGCGATTCAACTGAATTTGGACAATAGCATTCTTGATCTTCTATATCTATAACTTTGAATTGCCAATCTTCCTCTATAAAGAATTCAACAGCTTCATCATTGATTTCCACTAATTTTGCAAATAGCTGACTGGCTTCCTCAATTTTTCCTTGAGAAAAAGCAGAGATGATGGCATGAATAAGAATGGTATCGTCCCGTTTCCCTTTATTTAATTCTTCACGATAGAAACGTTCAACCTTTAGTTCCTGACCAGTAATATGATACAAGGAAAGCATGCAGAAGACAAAATTAGGAGGAAAACCGTTCTGGTCGCTTACTTAAGTATAAGTTAACCAATTCCAAAGCCTTAAAATAAATTTTTTCTGTCATATAATATTCAATCAGAAACATCAGAGAAGACAGGATAGGGCGTGCTTCAAAATAATTCCAACTATTGTATCCATTCATTTTCCATTTTTCTAAAACTAGAATTTCAAAATCCAATACTTTTTTAAAAGTTGACAAATCAAAATCTTCAACTTCTGATAAGAATAAATGAAAATCAGCAGCAAAATAATCTGGATTTATTTTTAAAACTTGTTTTAACAGTTTATTTCGCTTCTGTGTATTTGGAGTATGCATAGCTTCTCTAAATAAAGCGTGATCCTGACTCCAATCAAAAGTCCTATTTTTCAGTTGGTAATTGATTAGCTGAACATCTGGATACTCTCCGTGTTCATCAGCATATTGCATCACTGCTGTATGCAGTTCATCGAAATTTTGAATGGTACGACGTTCTACAAAAGTTGGATTTTTGGCCATAATTTCTGTCCAAGCAGCCTCTTCTTCAGAAATAACTTTGATATCCAACTTTTGCTGGCGTTTTAATTCTTTTTTTCTATTTTTCTTTTTAGCCATCTATTTTCTCCTCTAACTCATTCTTCAATAGATCAAACTCTACCTCTGCTGTATTGGATATTCTTACGACCTCGGATACAGGCTTTAATGGTAAATCTCAGCTTCTTTGTGATTCATTTGCTTTGAAGGTTGTACCCCAAGCGTGACCAAGGTGAAGTGTACCATTAACATTTGGTGAAAGGAGTCATGAGTGAAATAAGGCGGAAGCTATTGAACCGTCTTCTTAAAGTTGTTTTGTTAACGACCAGCCTAAACATAGGATGGATTGGATTTAGGTGGAAGTTATTTAGACATGTGTGTATCCTTTCTCTATTGTATTCATTTTATCTTGAATCTGCTTAGCAACTTCGGCTGCAGACAGATTCGTATTATTTATTTTAAGGTAGTGGTGCAACTCATTCGGTTGATGTTGGGAATTTAATCGAAGGGTTTCAGCAGTCTCTAAAATTTCTCTTTCAGATACCTCAATATGCCGTTTCAAGGGCTTGTGCTTCAACCGATTCTCCGTTCGATTTCGACGTAAACGCTCTTCAAGGCTTGTTTCCAATTCAACAAAAAGAAGCTCTTGATGATAGTTATCCAATAAATCCTGAATTTGCTTTAAATACATCAGTTGGTACTGATTTGAAAAATCAATTACGTCAGTTAAAATTACTGATCGCTGATTTCTTGCACTTGATCCAAGGAAAGAAAAGGTGATTCCACGAACAAATTCCCACATTTCCTCTGTAAAGTCCTGATAGATTTCTAATGCAAAATCGATGGCTTGATGGTTATAAAAGAGGGTAGAATCCGTCAGTCGAGACAGTTCTTGACCAATCGTCATTTTTCCTGAGGCTGGAGCCCCAATGATGAAAAGATGCATTAAATTACCTCCCACTCACTCCTCAGCAAGCCATATCTCAAATCATCACAGCGATTGCCTTGAGCATCTTTTCGGTCTCGGATACGAGCTTCGAGGGTAAATCCAAGTTTTTCTGCGACTCGTTTACTTTGGAGATTGTAACCAAAGCAAGTCAGCTCAATCTTATGAAGACCTAGTTCTCTAAAAGCTAGATCAATCAAGGCACGCGCTGCTTCTGGTACATAGCCTTGCCCCCAATAGTCTGGATGCAAGGTATAGCCGAGCTCAAGAACATCATCTTCGTGACGGTGATTGAAGTCAACAGAACCAATGACTTTATCAGTTCCTTTGACGACAATCCCATAGCCAGCTGGGAGATTTCCTTTTGATTGCGTTCGGGAAGGATATGCTCCAGATAATAGATTTCATCTTCCAAGGTCTTGACGGGCGGAAAGCCCGCTGGGTAAGCGACCTCCGGCAAACTAGCGTAGGTATGGATATCCTCAGCATCTGCCACTGTACGAACTCGTAGGACGAGTCGTTCGGTTTCTAATCGTTCTGGTAATTCAGCTCTTGACATCCTTCATCCTCGCTTTCTTGATGAAGCTCCCCATAGGGTCAACACGGTTATCTAAATAGCGATAAACGCGCTGGTGACCGTCCCCCATAAAGTAAGTCGGTGAAAAACAGTCATTTTTAAAATGTCCCTTATCATCCAAGAGTTCAGGATTAGCCAGTCGGTCCAGAATCTTGGCAAAGATATGACAGATTCCATCTTCCTCGATAATCCGATCTACCTGACAGTCCAAAACGACTGGACAGGCCTCTAAAATCGGTGCCTGAGTTCGTTCAGAAATCTCGTAGTCTAGCCCTATGTGTTTCAGTTTCTCTCGACGACTGATAAAGCCGGCCTGCTCCATCGCAAGCATAGAAGTTTCATCAGGAATATTTACGGTGAACTTTTGATAATGCTTAATCTGATCAGCCGCATTTTCCTCAGAACCAACACCGATAACTAGCCAATCTCCCAGGCTATAAGATGAGCTGCAAGTCGTTATATTGTGTCCAAAATTCTGGTCCTGATACCCCAAAATGAAGATCGGAAAACCATAATATAGTTTACTTGTGTTAAAAGATTGCTTCATGACAACCTCCTTTGACCAAGATACAAAAGAAAAGCCCTGCCATCTACATGACAGGGACGAATGTGTTTATCCGCGGTACCACCCAATTTCGGGCAGAGATGCCCGCAGCTCTTGTCTTTGAAGGATATACAAAGACACTTTTATTTCATTTTTCATCCATCAGCAACCAGTTTTGACACATTTGTGGACTTCTCAGCACCGCCACTTTCTGTAAAATGTGGGATTCAAAACACCTCTGATGGCTTTATTGTAGCAAGTTTTTCTTGGAATTGCAAGGGACAAGAAAGATTACTTGAACTTAATGCCGTTTTCTTTCAATTTCTTGATGGTAGCTGGGCCGATTCCTTTCAAGGCAAGGAGTTCTTTTTCAGTCCAATTTTTGAAATCTGACGCAGACTTGATTCCTTCATCATAGAAAGTTTTGGCACGGTCAAGTGGAAGTCCACCCAAGTTTGCTGCAAAATCTTCTACAGAATTAGCTACTTTTTGAGCTTGCTCTTTGGTAGCTTCGACTGCTTGTTCAACTTTTTTAGAAACAGCCTTACCAGCTTCGCTTGCTGACTGCTCAGCACGTTTTACGACTTTTTTTGTCTCTTCTACAACCTTCGTCACAGTACTTGAAAAAGCACCTGCACGACGGAGGCTATTTCGTAATTGTTTTTTACGATTGAGTTTCTTTGACATGATAAAATCCTTTCAATAAAAAATCCCTGCTCTGACAAGGATTTAATATAAATATTCTATCAAGATTTTAGTAAAAAATCAAGAACCTTTCTCGTTTAATAATTTCGCTCACCAAACAAGCCATCTGGCAAATCATGGAATCCCTTGCCTGCTTTGAAATTATCAAATTTTCCAAGCAAGAACTGATAGGCATCCAAGCGGCTTTCGTAGCGAATCATAGCATCTTTGGCACGCTCGTCTTGGTCTTCTTCGTAGACTTTTTGACTTTCCTTATGCGCCATGTCGTTGATCATGATTTGGGTATTGACCCAAGCTTCAAATTCCTTCATAAATTCTTGTTCGTAACTCATTTTTTCTCCTTATTCTAATCCACGGAAATAGTCCGTGTCAATCTCACGGTAGGGCTGAATATCCTGAACGTACTCCAACACACCTTGGAATTCTCCGTTTTCATCGTGCACTGCTGCGTAGGTGATGTGGACAAACTTGCCTCGCGACTCAGACTTGAACCACATTTCATACTTGTCCTTTTTACCTTCACGAAGACCTTTCATAACGGCCTTCACCTTTTCTAGGTACTTGGGCGGATGGCAGAGTTCAACATTGCGCCCAACTTGGGACGGGGTCCGTTTGAAAATCATCTCATCAGCTGGCGTATTGTCATTGTAATACTGGAAAATATCGTCTTTATTGACAAAGGTAATCTCCATAGGAAGATGATTGAGGATGAGGTTGGCCTGCTCGACTGAGAGATAGCCATTCCCAAAAGCCTGTTGACTATGGCGGTCCAGCACTGCTTCCTTTTCCTTAGGGGTAAAGGTAATAGTAAACTGGCCTTCTGGCGTATCGATAACTTGCTGAACTTGACCCTCTGCCGTATCTAGCTGTACGGGCTCTTCTGCACTCTTTTCCTCAACAAAACTCTGTCTTTCTGGCACCCATTTTTCTGACGGACGGATGATGGCATAGCCGTAGGCATCACTCTCCTCCGCAATCTGAAGCCAGTCATCCTGAGTAAAGGACTCAAGGAGAATCATGAGGAGGATGGACTCTTCCTTGAAAATCATACTTTCAAACTCTGTCGCAAAGGCTTCAAAAGCTTCTTTTACAGTGGAAATCGGCACTTCAGGGAGTGACTTGGCCGTCGCTAAAGCTGTTTGAAAGAGTTCCCTAATCTGGTCATCCACTCCCCACATGACCTTAGGAGGCGAATCGTGACCATAGCGCTCCATGATAGGAAAGAAAAGTTCTTCTTTACGTTGGTAATGAATATCAAATTGACCTACAAGTCCCATCTGACGCACCAAACCCTTGTGCATCTCCGCAAGCATTTCTTCATCTTCAATAGACTCATATGTATCTAACAATCTCCGAATGCGAATCAAGGCCGCACGGAGGGCCAGATTTTCTTCCTTAAATACCCGAACTGGGTGGCCAGGGTGTTCGGTATCCTCTACTTCAACACCTTTGATAGCATTTTTAAAAAGATTGGCATGGACATCACAGAGTTCCATGACATCTTCAAAAGTGACGCCCGAGTCTGAGTTCATCAGCTCGTGCTCCATGAGGGAAATCTCTATGGCTGAGACACCCGCAAAGGTCGCATCAAAACGCTCCTGAACCGACTCAGGAGAGGCACCATTGTGCAATTCTAACAAAATATCCCGTAGGACATGAATCCGTTCATCTGCCATTAGTCTAATCCAATCACTTCGTAGCCATTCGCTTCCAGTGTACGGACAATCTTGTCCATAGGAGTTCCTTCCAGCTTAGAACCCTGTTTAAGTGATACCTTGCGACCAACTGTATTGCGCATCAAGGGATTAGCAAGGGGTTTAAAACCCAGCTCTACTAGGATTTCCAAGACTTCTGGATGCTTGTCCACCACTTCTGCAACAGGAATTGACACATCGATGATATTGTCCATGACGACCTCCACTGAATGTTTTAAAATGATTTTACTGCTTATATTATACCACAAGGAAAGAGATTAAAAACTAGCAGTGGAGTTCCTGCTAGTTCTCTGCGATTTTGATTACCATCTAAATAAGTTTAAAGAGCCAATCCAATAGTTTAAATAATAGCTTGTAAAACAGCAATTGGACCGCAAAAGAGATGATCATCCAAACGAATTTCACAATCCCAATAATCGGTTTAATAAAAATAATAGCAAGAAGACCCAAAAAAAATTTCATTTTCTATCCTCTGGTTTGATGAGCCACCGAGCCGTATCCATTAGCTTGTCTGCAATAAAGAGTTTCCCTAGACCGACAACGACATGGTCATCTTTCTTTATCGTTCTCATTACTTTTACACCTTGCATGGTCAAAAAGTAATTCCCGTAAGTTTTAGCTAGAATTTTTATGAGTCCCATATTACTCTCCTTCGATGATTTCAGCTTCTTTTCGGATTGTTTCAACATCTTCTTGATATTGAACTTCACTATAGTTGACTAGCTTGGACAATTCTTTCTGCAAACTTTCCCCCATTGGTTTCATAGTTGCAAAGGTTAAACCACCTGAAATGATACCTCCCAAGATAGGTATGAATTTCCCCATTCCTTTGGCTAACCCTCCCTTGGTCAGATTCACACCAAATATTTTTAAGACTTTTTTCAAAATAGGGTACCAAAGCGTCTTTGTTAAAGCTTTATTAGGCACTGTTTTCATTACCTGTTTGGCAATTGTTATACCACCAGCACGTAGCAAGGCAGCGGTTCCATTTACCCCCAACATGACACCTAGATAAAGCAAGAGGGTATTTTGAGCATCTTCACTCAACTCCTCGCGTGAAGCCCAAAGATCCTCATAACCATAAATATAACCTAATTCTTGAGCCAATTTCAGAGAGAAACCATAAAATTGAGCCACATCAGCTGGAATGGTAATTGCCATAGCAATCCCTCCAGGTAATCCTGCCAAAACAGAAGTTCCACTCGCTAATAAAACATTATCCCGAATACAAGCATTAGCTACACGATCTAAGATTTCTTGAGATAGAAGAGTCGTTGGACCTTGTTCCAATAAGGTAGGAATATCTTTTGGATCCAATTCTTTGGAAAACTTATCTACTAAAAATTTCGAACGATCAACCTTAACGATAGGTAGTTTCACCACTTGTTGCAATACTTGCATAGCTAAGTCTTGTTCAGCCATATAAATACCTCTTTCTCTTGTATCTTTATTTCATAATATCACACTATCTAAATTTTATAAAGTTTTTTAATAATTTTTAAGTCTAGAAAGATTTCCCAGTATGTTTTGTAGCCATTTCTCCACCAAAAAAGAGGGTTCCCCCTCCTTCTTAGTTCTTATCCAGATTGCGTAGCATTTCGTCAATCTTGTTTCCATACTCGATGGACTCGTCTTTGACGAAGGTCAAATCTGGGATTTTGTACAATTTCAAATTGCGACCAAGTTCACGTTTGATAGTACCAGTTGCTTTTTCAAGCCCGATTTGAGCTTTTTGATTATCCGAAGCAAGGTTACTCAAAATGGTGTAGTAAACCTTGGCAACAGACAAGTCACCTAGCATCTGAACATCTGTTATGGTCACACCTTGGACACGCGGATCACGGACTTTCTTTTGCAAAATCTCATTGACTTCACGCTTGATTTCCATGCCCACACGATCCGTACGGAAATGATTTGCCATGATATTCCTTTCTCTACTTTGAACCAAAGCTAGGCCAGCAGACCTAGCTATTTCTATTAGATAGAGGAACTAGAGCCATTTGAATCTAGGAAACAAGCCTTAGATAGAACTGAAGTTCATCAAGGCGATGTTGACAACGAGTCAAATGAGCTATCGTTTCTCTATTATCGTTTGATTTCTTCCATGACGTAGGCCTCAATCACATCATCCATCTTGATATCATTGTAGCCATCGATCATCAAACCACCTTCACGTCCATTTGTAACTTCTTTGACGTCGTCTTTGTAGTGTTTCAAGCTTGCAAGTTCACCATCATAGATAACGACACCATCACGAATAACACGGACTTTAGAGTCACGGGTAACCTTACCGTTGATAACCATGAATCCACCGATAGTTCCCACTTTAGATACCTTGAAGGTTTCACGAATAACTGCTTCACCGATAACTTTTTCTTCGAATTCAGGATCAAGCATCCCTTTCATGGCTTCTTCCATCTCTTCGATAACCTTGTAGATAATGCTGTGGAGACGGATTTCCACATCGTCAGCTTCAGCTTGTTGACGAGCTTGCGGTGTAGGGCGTACGTTGAAACCAACGATAAAGGCATTTGACGCTTCAGCAAGGGTCACGTCTGATTCGTTGATGGCACCGACTGCTGAATGGACGATGGTAACTTTAACACCTTCCACATCGATTTTTTGAAGTGAAGCAGAAAGGGCTTCAACAGAACCTTGTACGTCAGCTTTGATGATAACGTTAACTGACTTAAGTTCACCAGCTTTAAGCGTATCAAAGAGGTTTTCAAGGCTGACACGTTGGGTAGCTTGACGTTGTTTCATAAGGGCACGTTTGGCACGTTCTTCACCTGCTGCACGCGCAGATTTTTCATCTTCGTAAACGGCAAAGTGGTCACCCGCCATTGGAGCTTCGTTCAAACCTGTGATTGACACTGGTGTTGATGGCCCTGCAACCTTAACACGACGACCAAGGTCGTTGGTCATAGCACGAACACGACCGAAAGTATTTCCGACAACGATTGGATCTTGGACATTCAAGGTACCTTGTTGAACAAGAAGGGTTGCGACCGCACCTTTTCCTTTATCCAAGCGCGCTTCGATAACTGTACCGATCGCACGCACTGTTGGGTCTGCCTTGAGTTCTTGGATTTCAGCCACAAGAAGGACTGTTTCCAACAATTCTTCGATATTTTGGTTGAACTTAGCTGAAATTTCAACAAATTCAGAATCTCCACCCCAAGCTGTTGACATAACACCATGCTCTGCCAATTCACCGATAACACGTTCTGGGTTGGCACCTGGCTTATCAATCTTGTTGATAGCTACGATGATTGGAACGTTGGCCGCTTTTGAGTGGTTGATGGCTTCGATTGTCTGAGGCATAACCCCATCGTCTGCCGCTACGACCAAGATAGTAATATCGGTAACAGAAGCACCACGCGCGCGCATAGATGTAAAGGCCGCGTGTCCTGGTGTATCAAGGAAGGTAATCTTCTTGCCATTTTCAACGATTTGGTAGGCACCGATATGTTGCGTGATACCACCCGCTTCACCTGTCGCAACACGAGAGTTACGAAGGGTATCTAGGAGTGTTGTTTTACCGTGGTCAACGTGTCCCATGATGGTTACAACTGGTGGACGCTCAACCAATTCATCTTCATTAAGATAACCATCTTCGACAAAGAAACGTTCGATGTCAGCATTATCCACTTCAACCTTTTGCTTAGCTTCAATACCGTAATCCACCATGAGGAGTTCAATTGTTTCTCCATCCAAGGATTGGTTTTGTGTGGCCATGACACCCATCATGAAAAGTTTCTTAACGATTTCAGCTGGTTCACGTTTGATACGTTTTGCGATTTCCGCAACAGTCATACCATCTGTATATTCAAATTCTGTTGGCAATTCATGGAATTTGCGCTCCGTAACAGGTTTTGGAGTCTGATTGCGGTTGTTCTTGTTATTGCCTTTTTTGTTCTTTTTGTTGTTATTCCAGTTACTATTCTTTTGATTTCTCACTTGATTTTGACTACTTCGATTCTTTTGTTGTTTTCTAGGACCATCTTCTTCGTGATCATAATCGTCACGATTTTTGTCTGGTCGAGCTTGTTTTTTACGACGTGTATCCACTGCAGGTTCTTTTTTCTCAGGGACGACTTCAATCACTGCTTGAACTTGCTGTGCTTGTTGCGCTTGTTCAGCTAACTTAGCCACTTCTTCAAAGATTTCCTCTGGCTCCTTGCGTTTATTAGCTTGGGCCAAGGCTTCTTTGGCAGCCTGAGTCTGCTTGAAACGCTCCTCACTTGAACGGGCATATTCTGCATTTTGCTCTGCTTTTAGGGCTGCTGCACGGGCTTTAAAGTCAACACGTGGAGCCGCTTGATTTGGACGTTTGTCCTCTTGTTGACGGCGCTCATTACCACGATTTTGCTGACCTTGCTGTTTCTTAGTTTGGTCGTTAAAGCGACGATTGTCGCGGTTTCCTTGACCTTGTTTTCCACCATTGCGGCCGTCGTTTTTCTGACGGTTCCCGTTTTGTTGTTGGTCACGGTTATTGCCCTTGTTTTGCTTGCGTCGTTCTGCCTGCTCTTTGGCACGGGCTTCACGCTCAGCCTTAAAATTACGGCTTTGCGGTTTAGCTGCTACTTTTTCTGTTTTAGGAGCGACTGGCTCAGCAGGTTTTGCCTCTTCCTTAGCTACAGCTGATTTAGCTGGCTCAGATTTTTCGGCTTTCTTTTCTGCACTTGCTTTTGGTGCTGCAGGTTTTGCTTCTTCTTTCGGAGCAGCTGCAGGCTTAAAGCTGGCAGCGATTTTTGCAGCGACAGCTTCTTCCACACTTGATGAGTGGCTTTTCACATCCAAGCCCAACTCTTTTGCACGCGCTACAACTTCTTTACTTTCTTTTCCAAGTTCTTTTGCGATTTCGTACAATCTTTTCTTAGACAAATCATGTCCTCCTCTTCTATTCCATAAGAGACCTCATTTTCTTTGTAAATCCAGCATCTGTTACAGCCAAAACCTTTCTCGATTTCCCGACTGCTATGCTTAATTCCAGTGTTGAAAACACGGTTACAATTTCTACTTGATAATAATGACTTTTATCTTGAATCTTCTTGGTTAGATTGGGTCCAGCATCATGGGCTAGAAAGACCAACTTGGCCTTGCCGTCCTGAATGGCCTTGACCACCAATTCTTCACCCGATATGATTCGGCCTGCTCGCTGAGCAAGTCCCAAGAGATTGCTTATCTTTTGCTTATTCAAGTCCTAACTCTCTTCTTTTCACTTTGTGATCCACATAAGCGATCAACTCGTCATAAAAGCTTTCATCCACTTCCATGCTAAAGCTGCGGTTAAAGACCTTCTTCTTTTTCGCCTCTAAGGCTTCTGCATTGTCTAGCTTGATATAAGCGCCACGGCCATTGGCCTTGCCTGTCGGATCGATAAAGACTTGTCCTTCTTTGTTTTTGACAATGCGGAGCAAATCACGCTTATCAATCACTTCATTGGACACAACAGACTTGCGCAAAGGGATTTTTCTCGTTTTCATCTTTCCCTCCTCTAGCAGCTTTTATTCTTCTACAGTATCGTTTTCTGCTTCCAAATCTACCGAACCAGCTGCTTCCATGGCTTCAAATTCGCTAGCAGACTTGATGTCGATACGGTAACCAGTCAAGTGAGCTGCCAAGCGAACGTTTTGCCCACGACGACCGATAGCAAGAGAAAGCTTGTTATCTGGAACAACCACCAAGGCACGTTTGCTGTCGTTTTCATCAAAGATAACTTGGTCAACCTCAGCAGGAGCGATAGCATTGTAGATAAATTCAGCTGGATCTGCTACCCACTCGATAACGTCGATATTTTCTTCGATTGGTACCATGCGGTCATTTTTAGCATCGTAGCGAGCTGGGTGGAATTTGCTGGTAATCTTCTTGATATTAGCACCACCACGTCCAACGATTGTACCGATAGCGTCCACGTTTGGATTATGGCTACGAACTGCAACCTTGGTACGGTCACCAGCCTCACGAGCCACGCTCATGATTTCAACAGTTCCATCATAAACTTCTGGAATTTCTTGCTCCATCAAACGTTTGATCATTTCTGGATGGCTACGGCTAACAAAGACGTTGACACCACGAGGGTTGTCTTCAACCTTGTAAACATAAACTTCAATACGATCATGAGAAGCAAAAACTTCTCCAGGGATTTGGTCTTGTTTTGACAATTGGGCTTCGATGCTACCAAGGTTGACATAAATAAAGCGGTTGTCAAAGCGTTCTACTGTACCAGACATGATTTCTTGCTCATGTTCTTTGTAAGTGTTATAGGTAATGGCACGTGTTTGCTTGCGCATTTTTTCCATGATGGTTTGTTTGGCAGATTGGGCTGCTACACGACCAAACTCAGCTGGTGCTTCTTCAAACTTGATTTTATCACCAAGTTCATAGGCTGAATTAATGGCAAGAGCATCTTTCAAGCTGATTTCCAAACGGCTATCAAATACTTCATCAACCACTTCACGGACAGTATAAACAGTAAAGTCACCTGTTTTTTCGTTGAAGTCAATAGCTACGCTATCAGATTGACCATAGCGTCTGCGATAAGCGGAACGAAGCGACTCTACTACTGCGTCGATGATATCTTCTTTTTTGATTCCCTTGTCTTCTTCCAAAATGCGGAAGGCCTCTAGCATTTCTTTACTCATGTTTTCTTCACTTTTGAATCCTCAAAAGCTATCCTTTCTTTTTCTATAATTTAACTGCTAAACGTGCTTTTGATACTAAACTGTATGGAATTTGGACAGTTTTCTTACGCGTCTTGTCCATATATTCCATAGTCAACTCGTCCTCTTCGAAGGCCAACAAGGTTCCTTCAAAGACCTTTTGCTTATCGATGGCTTGGTAGAGCCCGACATGGATGTATTTCCCAACAGCTCCAGCAACGGCATCCTTGGTTTTCAAAGGACGTTCCAAGCCCGGACTGGTGATTTCTAGGAAATATTGTTCTGGGAAGGGATCTGGCTTGATGGTGTCTAGGACAGGACTGATTATTTCTGTCAAGTCTGCCGTGTCGTTCAAGGTAATTCCTTCAGGTTTATCTACAAAAATACTGAGAATCATGTCACTGCCAATCTTTCCATACTCGATATCCACGAGTTCGAAAGGCGCTTCTATGACAGGTTCTACAACTTCTCTGACTAATTCTACGATTGTTGCGATTGCGTCCACCTCCTCATAAGCAAGAGGCGAAGATATTTCCCCGCCTCACTTTTCATATTCTTACTATTAGTATAGCACGTTTGCCAACTTATGTAAAGCAAAAGCACTCATACAGCCTGATTTCAGGCTATTTCTTAAAACTGAGCCTCAACTCGGTAGATAACTTGCCCCTTGTTGGAGAATTTTTGTTCGTATTCTGTCATGATATTGCCTTCAAAATAACTAGCATGTAAATCAAGCCAGACACCATTGAGTTTCATGCCATATTGAGAAAAGCTCACTAAACTGTACTCAAACAAGCCACGGTTATCCGTCTTGAAATGAATTTCTCCATTTTCAGGCAAGATGCGCTTGAAGGTATCCAAGAAGGTCTTGTAGGTCAAACGACGCTTTTCATGGCGCTTTTTAGGCCATGGATCTGAAAAGTTCAGATACAAGCGATCAATCTCACCGTCTTCAAAGTAGTCAGTCAAGTCAGAACCATCTACCCACAAGAGCTTGATATTCGGTACTCCAACTTCAAGAACCTTGTCCAAAGCATAGCTCAAAACAGACTTTTGAATATCAATCCCGATATAGTTGATATCAGGGTTTTGCTTGGCCATACCTGAAACAAAGGCACCCTTTCCACTTCCAACTTCCACATGAATGGGATTGTCGTTTCCGAACAAGTTCCGCCATTTTCCCTTGGCTTCTAAGGGATTGAGGACTACATACTGGGGATTTGCCTCTAGTAATTCTGTCGCCCCTTTACGATTTCTAACTCTCATCTTCTCTTTCCATACTTGTCTCGGAAGTGACGCAAGCCATGAATCTCCCGATTGACATTTTCTAAATCTTGGTTCATATAATACTTGGAAATCTGGCTCAAATAAGACAATTGACCGTACCAATACAATTTATTTAATACCGTTTGATTATACTTATAGCCGTAGTAGGTCAACCATTCCTTCCACTGATATTCTGGAATATAATGGCAGAGCATATGGGCCACATCCAACATGCGATCGGTCAAGCGAACCGAATCCCAATCTACCAAATAAATCAAGCCACTATCTGTCTCAATCCAATTACTATGTCGTACATCTCCATGGACAATGGTCGCATAGTCCTCTCTAAATCCTGGAATAGTCTGACGTAAATCAGCCATCACTTCACTGATAAAATGATTTTTACGCAAAGCATCTGGAGCCGTTTCCTGCCAAGACTGTAGTAAATCTACAGGTGTTTCCATGGCATATCCCAAACGACTCAACTGTGTCATCAACGGACGTGAGCGATGAAGGCGGGTTAAAATATTGACGATTTGTTTACGATTCATATCATAGGGGGTCAATATCTTGCCTGTCAACCATTCTTGAGCACACATATCACGCCCATCTGCCAAACGGCGACTCCATAATAATTGTGGAGCAATTTGTTCTCTAGCTAGACCAGGTAGGATTGGAGAGGTGTTCATTTTTACAAAGATGCGCTTCCCATCAGGATAGCTACCCATATAAGCCTTGCCACTTTTCCCAGGTATGGGAGTCAGTGTTAGCTCATTATCACCCAAATCCATTTCTTTCCTCCGTATAAAGTTTCCTTACTATTCTACTAGTTTTTGGTCTATTCGTCAACCGCTCCACGCCCGATTCTCAAAGAAAAGCCTCTGGATTGGCTTGGGTATCATTATAGAAAGAAAAAGGCAAGCACCGTCTTCTGCTTACCTTTTCATGATTTTTATAAATAATATAAGAGTGGCAAACTGTTGTAAAACATATGGACTAGAGTAGAAACCCATAGGTTTTGGCTTTTTTTATAAGCAAAGCCCAGTAACAAGCCCCCAAGTAGATAAAAAATAAACGAAGGGACATTAGAAGGACCATGCATGAAAGAAAAGAGAGAGGAAGTCAGTACAAGCCCTAACCAAGAATTGTCAAAAACGGCACCTTGAAGAAGTCCTCTGAAAATGAGTTCCTCCTGGATGGGGCCAAAAACTGAGGAAGTCAAAATCAAAGACAGGGAAATTCCTCTGCTGACTTCCGCCAAGTGTTGAACTCCTGCGCCAGAAGAAACAGCGAAGAAATGAATATAAACTAGCGTCTCAAGAACGCTTAGAAGAAAGATTGCAATGAAAAGCAAAAGTTGTTTCTTGCTTAACATCCCAAAAGAAATCATTTCAAACTGTCTAGCATAAACAACACTCAGCGAGGTTACTAGAAGACTTACAATAATCAATTCAGATTCATTTTGAAAAAAATCCCCATGGTTAATCGTATAAGGAACTGTAATGACGATTAGTAGTACTAAAAATCCAAAGCACAAAGCATGAAATTTATCAAAAAACTCCATAAAGATACCCTCCTCACCAAACAGACTTCCTACACGTCATTCTTTAGCTTTAGTCTTTCCAAAACAAACCATTTTATACTCTTCGAAAATCAAATTCAAACCACGTCAACGTCGCCTTGCCGTACTCAAGTACAGCCTGCGGCTAGTTTCCTAGTTTGCTCTTTGATTTTCATTGAGTATTAGTAACCAAAATTCGACCACATAGCCAGCCCCCTAAGAATATAACCATTAAAGATAGCATGGGGTTTAGGAAATAAAAGGCCACAACAGATACAAAGGTTAGCACAAAAACATTAAAGGCAATGGTGTCAGAAGCCAAGACTAGAATATAGGGCGTCAACCAGTCTAAGGTTTTGGAATCTAGGAAAAATAAGTGTTTATACATGATGACCTCCTCTATGGCTGAAAAGAAAGCCTTTGGTTTTTTTACCCCAAGACCCTATGTAGAAAAGTGAGCAAAAATGGTAATGTCGCGAAAATATTATTGATCACATGCACCGCATAGGAAGGATAAATGCTCTTGGTATAGCGGGTCAAACTAGCAAAGATGATGCCAGATGCTGCAAAGATGAAGATATCTAACAAACTAGGCAGGCTTGAAAAATGAGGAAGAGCAAACAAAATGGAAGGAAGAAGCAAATCAAGGCCAAATCGCGAATGCTTAAAGAAGGCGTGTTGCAGTAATCCCCTATAAATCAACTCTTCCATTAGTGGAGTCAGGAAAAACAGGGTTACATAGATACCTAGCTCAGCAAAGTTGGTCCCACTATAACCGATCAATACGGCCCAACCTTCAGCAGTTGACTGAACATGTTTAGCTATCTGAACGTTAAAAGAGATCTGGAGCACTAGCACTAATACTGTCAAAATCGAATACCAAAGCCATTTTTTTCTTGGAATGTGAAAGAGATAACCATGACCTGTCTTAAACAGAATCCAAATCATGACTCCGATAAATAGTAAACTCAAGATATTTTGAATCCAGACGAAATTGCCAATCTGGGAAGAAAATTGCCAATAATTTTGGACTATAAGCGTTAGCTGAGAAAGGCCAAATACGAAAAATAGGTAAGACAAGACTGCACTTATTTTGAAGACAAACTGATACTTTTTCATAGAAATCCTCCCCACTATGACATCCCCTTGTCAGGGTCTACTACTGCAAGATTAAGAAGGCAGTTTGTTCTTTTTAAGGCTAACCTGACTACTAGATAATAGATACATTAAGGCATTAAAGACAATGAAAATATGGCCATAGAATAAAATCAACCTCACATCCAAACCAAGATAAAGTTTGATTATCAAAAAGATGAGCAAAAGAATTTGAAACCATAAGGTTTTTCCAAAAATAAATTTAAAGCGGTTTCGGATGTCTACTTCCTTGATTTTTACCGCCACCCCTTTATTAGCAAGAAGGAAAACGCCTGCTTCAAATAATCCACTGTAGAGAACAATCCAACCTATCGATACATTAGAGATTTGTAAAAATGTCCCTAAAAGAATATTCAACATACTACTCAAGAAAATAACAAGAAATAATCTATATTTCATATTAAATACCTCCATTCACTTATTTCACGGACAGTTTAATAGAGCCTTCTAATAAAGATTCTGTCAGAAGAGGAAGGCAAGCTACTTTTTATAATACTTCAAACCCCAAATGAGTAGAAGCATGATGATCAAGCAAAGAATAGCACCAATATAAGCGATTAGTTGTTGATAAGATTCTCCTGCTGTGATCCCTCTATACAAACAAATAATAGACATAAAGCCTGTCAAGCCGATATACATGAGTTGATTGGTTCTAGGACTAACCAAATCATCATCTTCAAACTCTCTGATTCTCATTTCCCTAGTGAGGTAAACAGTAACCAAAATAGAAACCAAGTTAATAACTACCAAGAGAAATTGGAAAACCAAGGAAAAATTTAAAAACTGACGAGATAGAAATAGATAAGTAGAGACAAGTAAGGGCAACTGCCCTAGGAACAATCTCGCAAGGAAGATGTTCCGTTTTTTAGCAAGAAAAGTTTTCATTTCTTTGCTCCTTTCTTTTTAAGAATAGCAAAATAAATCATAGCTGCAATCACATAGGCTATAGTATAAAATAGCTGATACCAAGCACTCTCCCTAAGCGGATATAGAAAGATGGACATGATCAGATACAAGATGAAAATGACAAATATTTTTTTCTTCATAAGATTTCCTCCTGAATGTTTGTTGAGCTAGAACCTTTACACTGCTAGTATAGCACTCATTTTGACCTTGGATTACTCAAATCATAAATGGTCATCAAAACATCTTGAATTGTAAAAAATTTAAAAAAGCAAGCATGAAAAACATACTTGCCCTTTACACCATATTGATACCAACTTAATTTGTAGATTTTTTATCCTGCTATCACATATCATTTTGACAGGCGAAACAATATTAAAGAAACTCCCCTATAGATTAAACTAGCGATAAAAAATCTCTTTATCTAATTAGATCTATCTTTATTCTTCTTTGGAGATTTTAAAAATTTTTCCCTAATTAAATAAGTAATAAAAAAAGAAACAAACATGCCAACAACAAAAAAACAATAAGAAAAAGTTTTTGAAATCCATAATTACCTCCAAGTACAGCTCCTCTACATACAAGCTCAAGCCTTTAAGCAACCATAATAGCCAATTGTAACATTGTTTTTTTGCATTCACATAATACATCACTTTTTCAGTCACGGAACAAGTTTAATATAAAAATTATCAAAAAAATATAGGCAATAAAAAGAAAAATTAATTTATCATAGATTAGAAATAATATGACAAAACAATTCAATGATGTTAATTCAATGATCCTTTGTTTTTTATCAGAGATACTTAAAGATAGATAAATAAGATAGGTTTGAAAAGCGAAGAGAATAATATAGAATATATCTTTCATAAAAATACCCCTTTACATTTGTTAGTTTTATCTTACCTTATTTAAGCTTACAAAATCACTCAAATCACGAATAGTCATCAAAACATCTTGAATTGTTAAAAATAAAAAAAGCAAGCATGAAAAACATACTTGCCCTATGGAAACTTAACAATGTGAAAATACAAAATAGAAAGCTATTCAGCCTTACTTCCGTATGTTCTCATATATTCTCATGATCGCAACAAGGATAGCAGCTGTCCCACTTGCCAAAGCGATAAGGGTAATGATAATGTTGAGGATTTCAGGCGTACTCCCTATTCTGTTGATAAGACGGAGTAGGGATATAACTGTCAACTGAATCAGGAGTATTGATTCTACTCTTACCAATGAAGTCAGTTGATTTTCAACCGCATATAAAAATGCTGGTAATAAAACACAGGCTATAGCAATCACAAACAGATTGCTCCCTGTTTCTTCTCCCTTGTTCACAACGGAAAGCATGAGAAGATTCGATGCTATGATCAACGTAGAACAGATGATAAAAAAGGATTTCTTATTCATATAGGATACCTCATATACTATGGCATTTTAATTGATGACTACAGGCAGTACTTCTTTCCACAAATCTTCTAATCATCAACTGACATTGAGTGAACTGTTAAAATCTGACGAAAGACTTGATTTTTGCAGGTGGTATTGAGACTGGTATTGGGATGACTTTCCACAATTTTCATGACGGTATAGAGACCAACTCCTCTCTCCTCCCCTTTAGAACTGGCTCCAAAGGAGAAGATTTCAGAAATATCGATGCCCTCTTCTTTGATGGAATTTTCGATGATAAAGGTCTCCTGTGCCCCATTTTTTAAAAATGCGATTGAAACATGAGGTTGACAGGCTTCTACACTAGCTTCAATAGCATTGTCACAAAGGATAGACACAATGGTTAGAAAATCAAGTAGACTCATCCCCTCTACCTGAATCTCCTCTGGAACTTCGACATTAAAGACAATCTTCTTATCTCTAGCTTTTAGAAATTTCCCTGCTAGAAGACTTTTGAGGGCACGGTCCCGAATATTTACCAATCTGCCAAGGTCATATTTGTTGTCCTGCAATTTCTGACTAGAATCCTTTAAGACCGAGTCGTAGACCTCTTTTATCTGCTCCATATCCTCCTCTTCAATGCCCAGACGTAAACTGGTCAAGAGGTTGGTGTAGTCATGGCGAAAACTCCGGACTTCCTTGTAAAGTTCCTCTATATGCCGACTATAGCGTTCCATATCTCTGTAGCGCAAGGCCTGTTCTTGGTCCAATCTCTCATGGAGTTTGTCCTTCAAATAGGTATCTAGCTTCTTGATAATACCCATAAAAAAGAGTAGGTAAAAGACTAGGATGAGATGGCGAACAGTCGTTGATTGAATACCTTGTTCATATTCAAAGAAAGACAGACTTTGCATCACTAGATAGTAAGCCCCCATTATCCAGTTAATCGTAGTCAGGGACTTTTTGAAAACCTTTATCGAGAGTCTCCTTCTCAAACTAGTAAAATCATAGTCTAACCATTTCAAAAAGGCTAGAGAAATAAAGCAAATGAAAATTTTTATACATAACCAAATAAAAGAGCGGTCATCATACACATGCCCTTGCCCCAAAAATGGAATCACAAAATAGGAGACTACCCTGAAAAAAAGATTCACCAACATCATTGGGAAGAGACCATAAAAGAAGAGTAGTTTTTTAGGAAGCCCTCTTAACAATAAGAAAGATAAACCAATGCCGTACAAGGGTTCCATAAAATAAGTTAGGTAAGTATTTCCTACTATATAGCTAATCGTTACAAAAACAACTGCTAAAAGTAGCTTAAAAAGAAAGGACTTAAAAACTCTCTCCAGAGTTAGAACAATTCCATCCACCTTAAAAAATATAAACAATTCCAATCCAGATATCAAAAACACATATACTATCTTCCAAACTAATTCCATTCCAGCACCTCACTCAATGTAAGTTATTGATGGCCTCAGACACTTCTCTGACCTTATAACGCGCAATCATACAGCTTCCTCCATTGGGAAAGAAAAGGAGTTTCTCTTTCTTATCCAAACGAACTACATTGGCAGGATTAATGAGAAAAGAGCGATGGCACTGCAAGAGACGGGGCTCCTGCTTGAAAACCTCCTCTAAACTCGCTGTAAATTCCAACCTGTCTGTCTTGGTATAGAGAATAACACGATGGGCTCTGGGCGACGTTTCGAGATAGTAGACCTCTTTAAAAGGATACTGGAATTGAGCAAATTTTGATTTAAAGTAAAAGCAATCTTCCGCCAGACTTTTACTATCCTGACTATTGGCATAGAGGAGGGCTGTCTCGATCCGAGATTCAAACTCCTCTGCCGAAAGGGCCTTATCAATGTAGTCCAAAGCAGACACTTGGTAGCGAAAGGACAAGGGCATAAACTCCGAGTGAGTCGTCACAAAGACAATCAGGGCATAGGGGTCTCGATCCCGAATCTTTCTAGCCACTTCCAGACCCTTCATCTCCTCATTTCGAATCTCAATATCCAAAAAGAATAGCTGATGGGCTCCCTTCTCATGCACCTCTGCCAGCAGTTGGTCTGGCTTACCAAAGACTTCAAAAGAACTGGGAGTGATATGATGTTCCTTCAAGAGTTTCTCAATCGTCGTTTCAATCCTAGTCTGTTGGGAAAAATCATCTTCTAAAACAAATATTCTCATCTTTTTACTCTCCTTGTTTCGATTTCTTCCTAAAAAGAGAATAGCAAAAATACTATGATACAAGCCCACCAAATCTTAAACAGGCCTTCAAAGCTCCTGAAAGGTGTCTAATTCCTCAAATAAGCATGATAATTTTACCACTATTTTATCATAAAATCTTAACAGTACCATTCAGGAAATTTCAAGGACAATTAAAGATTTGATGGTGAAAAAGAAGATAAAAGTGATAGACTGACAGTATCAAAACACAGTTGCTAGAAACAAGACTAGCACCCAGATTAGAGGAGGAATTCTCATGACAGATACAGACCCTATCAAAAGAGCTCAGACTTTGATTACTGACTTAAACAAAGCCTATCAAGCATGCAAACAGGCAACCGCTGACGACGTCCGCTTTCAGGAGCAATTAAACTCTATTCTTGGTTTTCTAGCCAAGGCTGAAACAGTGGATAATCGAGTCTTGATTGAACTGGAAAAATTTTACCAGACTTCCAGTCTGCTCATGGGACTCAGCGCTCTTGATCCAGATGCTCCAACTCGCGCCGCTTGGCGGGCCTATGACCGTTTCCACTTTGACCAAGTCAAGACCAAGTTGAGTCTCTACGGACCAACCATTCTCTTGTAAAAAATAAAAGAAGCTGAGCTAGACTGAACTCAACTTCTTTTTTAGTATCATACAAGCAAATTTTAATCCTGCATCTGACGTTTCACCTGATAAGGAAGATACAAGACTTGTAAAGCCAAACCAGCTCCCAGCAAGGCTAAAAGGGCAAGTTTTTCTTGGAAGGTCACAAGACCGACGACTAATTCCACAAGTAAAACAAAACTGGTCAACCCTCGAACTACAGCCTGCAAGCCTTTTTCCTTTTGCCCCTTGTCCAGTGGAAAAAGTTGGGTCAAATACTGGTAGTCAAAGGCATGATAGAGGGCCAACAACTGGAAGAGCAAGAGGTAGTCAAAGAGAACTACCACTGCTGTCGCAATCCAAGCTTGCTCGATAAAGACCTGCGCCAGTATGGAAAGCAAGAGCAGACGAAGACTGAGGGCAAAGAGGTCTCCATTTCGCAGATAAGATCGCAGATAGAGATTTTGCCAAATCTTCCCAGGCACCTTCTGAACAGCCTTTAGGATAAAGTCCAGATAGGCACGACGCTTGACGCTGTTTGAAATTCCCTTGACCTGCGTAAAGAGGCAAAGAAACGAAGCAAGACTTGTTTGCGCTTGCTTTCTTGAGAAATAACATAGTCCCAGTCCAGTCCAGTTTCAGTGAAAAAATTGCTGGCCTTTTGACTAAAGAGGAAATATTTTCCTACTCCCAATAAAAGCACATAGACCAGAAAAACAGGCAAGCCATAGCCCATGGCTAAAAATAAGGGCGCAAATAACAGCAAGAAAAGGGTCTGGACAAAGAGCCAAAAGACTAGGGAAATGCCAGTTTGACGCTTGAGATGGAGCTTGATTTCCTCTTCTCCGACCAAGAGAAAGAGCTTGTCTGGAGCCTCCATATAGGTGGCAATTCCACCCCAAAGCAAAAGTAAAACAGACGTAATTCCCACAAATAAAAGGATGGCCCAATGATTTTCAGGAAAATGTTGTAAGAGTTGACTGTACTGGTAGGCTAAAAAACCCAGCAAGACAAGCAGGAACAAGACAAAGTGGTCATTGAGAACATAGCGCAAATAACCAAGACACTCCTTACGAAAAGCCTGCTTTCTCTTTAAAAACAAGTCTTTCATAGCTCCTCCTCTTTGGTCAGAGCCAAGTAAATATCATTCAAACTAGCCTCAGGCATGTCAAAGGCTTCGCGCAGTTGCAGGAGATTTCCCTTAGCACGCACTTCTCCTTTGTGAAGAATGACAAAAGCATCACACATCTTCTCAGCCGAATCCAGCACGTGGGTACTCATGAGAATAGACTTACCCTTTTGCTTTTCCACTTCCAAAAGCTGAATCAAGTCTGCAATAGCTAGCGGATCAAGACCAAGGAAAGGCTCATCCACGATGAAGAGACTCGGATCCACCACAAAAGCACAGATAATCATGACCTTCTGCTTCATCCCTTTGGAGAAATGCACTGGAAACCAGTCTAATTTTTGATCCAGACGGAACATTTTCAACAAAGGTTCTACTCTATCAAAAGCAACTTTTTGCTCAATACCATAGGCCATAGCCACTGTTTCGATATGCTCTCTAAGAGTCAATTCCTCATACAGACTAGGCGTTTCTGGGATATAGCCAATCTGCTTGCGATAGTTAGTCGCATCTTTTTGCAAAGTCAAACCGTTGATATTGATAGATCCGCTATAAGGTGTCAACAGGCCGATAATTTCATTGATGGTCGTCGATTTTCCAGCACCATTGAGACCAATCAAACCGACCAACTGCCCACTTTCAACTGCAAAGGACACATCTTTCAAGACAGGGACATGAACATAGCCACCTGTCAGGTTTTTAATTTCTAACATATTTTCTCCAAATCTGATATAATGTAGCTATATTATATCAAAATTCAATACAGTAGAGGTAGATTTTATGTCAGATTGCATTTTTTGTAAAATCATCGCAGGGGAAATTCCTGCTTCAAAAGTATACGAAGACGAGCAGGTTCTTGCCTTTCTTGATATCTCTCAAGTGACACCTGGACACACCTTGGTCGTACCAAAAGAACACTATCGCAATCTTTTGGAAATGGATGCTACTAGCGCCAGCCAACTCTTTGCCCAAGTACCAAAAGTAGCTCAAAAAGTCATGAAAGCCACTAAGGCCACTGGTATGAATATCATTGCCAACTGTGAAGAAATCGCAGGGCAAACCGTCTTCCATACCCATGTGCACCTCGTGCCTCGCTACAGCGCTGACGATGACCTCAAGATTGATTTTATCGCCCACGAACCAGACTTTGACAAACTTGCTCAAGTAGCTGAAACTATCAAAAACGCCTAAGGAGTTACCATGAAATTATCCAACCTACTGCTATTTGCAGGAGCTGCAGCCGGAAGTTATCTGGTCACAAAAAATCGCCAAATCATCACAGGTGAAGTCTTAAATACCACTGACCGCGTTCAAGCCATCAAAGATGATATGGATATTATCCAAAACAGCCTGCAAATCATCGACCAGCAAAAAGAACTCATCAAAGAATACCAAGAAGACCTGACTTACAAATTTAAAGTCTTGGAAAAGGATATCCAGACTAGACTAGCTGTTATCAAAGAAACACAGGAAACTGAAGATAAGTAAAAGAGCCACTCGGCTCTTTTTTAAAACGTAAACAAGTTATATCCCATCAACTATACATCATAATTTAGGCAACTCATTCACCATTTCACAACTAATACTCTTCGAAATTCAAATTCAAACCGTGTCAACGTCGCCTTGCCGTACTCAAGTACAGCCTGCGGCTAGTTTCCTAGTTTGCTCTTTGATTTTCATTGAGTATAAATCGAATACTTCCCCAGACTTTCCACCGTAATGAAAACACTTGAAACAGCTTGGTTTCAGGTGTTCGGAAACTTTGAGACCTAGGCTCAAAGTTTAGGTATGGGATTTCGAAGAAGGTCGCTACCGTCCGTCATTACTTAAGGAAAGTTTTAAAAAATCTATAATCAAAAAGAGCCCAACGGCTCTTTTTACTTTTATTCTCCATCAAAGGCATCTTTAATATGATCAAAGAATCCCTTTTTCTTTGGATTGACTTTTAAATCACCAGCAGCTGCGAATTCTTTAAGCGCTGCTTTTTGGCGTTCGTTCAAACCTGTAGGTGTTACGACATTAACGGTAACATATTGGTCACCAACTGCACCGCCACGAAGGCTCGGAGCTCCCTTGCCACGTAGACGGAATTTCTTACCAGTCTGCGTTCCTTCTGGGATAACCAATTCAACATCACCGTGAACAGTTGGAATATCTACCGTATCACCAAGAGCTGCTTGGACAAAGTTAAGGTTGAGATTGTAGAAGATAGTCGTTCCTTCACGTTCAAACTTGTCGCTGGCTTCCACAGAAACCACTACATACAAATCCCCATAAGGTCCACCGTTAAAGCCAGCTTCACCTTGACCTGCTAGGCGGATTTGTTGACCTGTTTCCACACCAGCAGGAATTTTGACATGCACGCTATGCGCTTGTTTTTCATGCCCTGTTCCGTGACATGTTGTACATGGATCTTTGATTTCTTTTCCGCGACCATGACAGACATCACAGGTTACTTGACGACGCATCATACCAAGAGGAGTTTGTGTATCAACGTTAATGACACCAGCTCCATGACAGCGTCCACAAGTGACTGGACTTGTTCCTGGCTTAGCACCTGAGCCATTACATGTACTACAGCTTGCTTCACGATTGTACTTAACTTCTTTTTCAGCTCCAAAAATAGCTTCTTCAAAGGTCAAATTCACACGATACTGGAGATCATCCCCTTGACGAGGAGCATTTGGATTGCGCGAAGCACCGCCTCCGCCGAAGAAACTTGAGAAGATATCTTCAAAACCACCGAAGCCTCCTGCCCCATCGAAACCGCCGAAACCACCAGCTCCACCAAAACCACCATTGGCACCCGCAGCACCATATTGGTCATAGGCAGCACGTTTTTGGTCGTCACTCAAAGTCTCATAGGCTTCTTGAACTTCCTTGTACTTTTCCTCAGCACCAGGCTCCTTGTTGATATCTGGGTGATATTTTTTAGAAAGCTTACGATAAGCCTTTTTGATCTCGTCTGCCGAAGCGTTTTTTGACACCCCCAGACGATCATAAAATTCAGTATTGTTCATAATTCAAGATACAAAGGGCGTCAAACGGACACAGCCAAAATAGGGGTTTTGACGACGGACGCTTGCGTCCTAGAAAAAACTATCTTTTTGGCACAGTCCGTAGCCCGTGTTCAGTTACGAACACCCTTGTTCCTTTCTGTTATTGTTGCGGAACGAAACCTCGATTTAGGTCGGGTTCAATTCCTTTCTTTTATATTGAGTCAGAAATTTTGGAACCCGTGTTCAATTCCCTGAACACCCTTGTTCCTTTCTATAATTTTTATGTAAATCTTTAGAGGCTGTTTTCTATACTCTGCTTCACTTGATTAAACTCTTCATCTGATAGAGTAAATATCAAATCCTCTTCAGCATACTCGTTCTGTTCTTTAAAATAGTTGTCCGTATTCTCCACCAACCCTAAACCGAAAATCACTTTTCTTGCAAACTCTTGATGTGCAAAACCGATAGCCGTAATGATTTGTTTATCTTGGACAAGAACTTTCGGTTGGAAATTTTCACGTGGAAGAAATTCAAAATAGTCAAAGAAGTTTTGCCAAATTCCACCTGTAAATTTCGTGTCGTTCAACAAGCCTGCTTTCGCCAATAAAAGGGGCGCTGAAGAAATTGCTGCAATTAGGATATCTTGCTCATCAAGACTTCTCAAAAATGAGATCAATTTCTCATCTTGTAGAGCAGAACCTATATTTACCATTCCTGGCAAAATCACACAAGAATAATCTTCTATACGGATTTGATCCAATGTTTTCGTCGGTCGACAAGGCAAACCATCCTCAGAGACCACCATCGAATTCTCAGAAGCTACATAATCAATCGTGATATCAAAAGACAGAGCTAAAGTACTTGTTAAAGTTGTTATCTCATAAAGAGAAAAATTAGGATAAATGACACAAAGTACTTTTTTCATACGCAACATCCTCTATTTTATCGAAAAACAGAGGCTGGGTTGCAACCTCTGGATTTCTTCCTATCATTACAACGTTCAAAAACAAAGTCGATTATACTTTGTTTTTGAACTAGTAAGGCGTTTAGGCAAGTCGCCATAGCGATTGCCGTAGAATGACAATCACTTTAGTGATTAGTCATTCTTAACGAGTTATTTTTCCGTAAACTCTCCGTCTACGACGTCATCGCCTGCGTTTCCTGTTGCTTGTGCGCCTTCTGCTCCTGCTTGAGCTTGTTGCGCTGCTGCGGCTTGTTCGTAGAGTTTAACAGCAAGTCCTTGAGCTTTTTCGTTCAATGCTTCAAGTTTTGCTTTCATATCGTCCAAGTTGTTGTCTTCTTGCGCTTTCTTAAGGTCATCAAGAGCAGCTTGGGCTGCGTCACGTTCTGCATCGAAGCCTTTGCCTTCAGTTTCCTTGATTGTCTTTTCAGTCGCAAAGATAGCTTGGTCTACTTCGTTACGAAGATCAACTTCTTCTTTACGTTTCTTATCTGCTTCAGCGTTCGCTTCTGCATCTTTCATCATGCGGTCAATTTCTTCGTCAGTCAAACCTGAGTTCGATTGGATCACAATAGTTTGTTCTTTTTGAGTTCCAAGGTCTTGGCCTTAACAGAAACGATACCGTTCTTGTCGATGTCAAATGTTACTTCGATTTGAGGAATTCCACGAGGTGCAGCTGGGATATCTGTCAATTGGAAACGTCCAAGAGTCTTGTTATCTGCTGCCATTGGGCGTTCACCTTGAAGAACGTGGATATCAACGGCTGGTTGATTATCTGCTGCTGTTGAGAAGACTTGTGATTTAGAAGTTGGGATTGTTGTGTTGCGGTCGATGAGTTTTGTGAAGACACCACCCATTGTTTCGATACCAAGTGACAATGGTGTTACGTCAAGAAGGACTACGTCTTTAACATCACCAGTAATCACACCACCTTGGATAGCCGCACCCATGGCAACAACTTCGTCAGGGTTTACTGATTTGTTTGGTTCTTTACCAGTTTCAGCTTTAACAGCTTCTACAACGGCTGGAATACGAGTTGAACCACCAACAAGAATCACTTCGTCGATTTCTGACAAGCTCAAACCTGCATCTGAAAGGGCTTGACGAACTGGAACTTTTGTACGTTCTACAAGGTCACGAGTCAAATCATCAAATTTCGCACGAGTCAAAGTCATTTCCAAGTGAAGAGGTCCAGCCTCACCTGCAGTGATAAATGGCAAGCTGATTTGTGTTGAAGTTACACCAGAAAGGTCTTTCTTCGCTTTTTCAGCTGCATCTTTCAAACGTTGCATTGCCATCTTGTCAGTAGACAAGTCAATGCCGTTTTCTTTCTTGAATTCTGCTACCAAGTGGTCGATAATTTTTTGGTCAAAGTCGTCACCACCAAGTTTGTTGTCCCCTGCAGTTGACAATACGTCGAAGACACCGTCACCCAATTCAAGGATAGATACGTCGAATGTACCACCACCAAGGTCAAATACCAAGATTTTTTCTTCTTTGTCAGTCTTGTCCAAACCGTAAGCAAGGGCTGCTGCAGTTGGTTCGTTGACAATACGTTCTACTTCAAGACCAGCGATTTTACCAGCGTCTTTTGTTGCTTGACGTTGAGCATCGTTAAAGTAAGCTGGAACTGTGATAACTGCTTTAGTTACTTTTTCACCAAGGTAGTCTTCAGCATAACCTTTCAAATATTGAAGAATCATTGCTGAGATTTCTTGTGGAGTGTATTCTTTGCCGTTAGCAGAAACTTTTTCAGAAGTTCCCATTTTAGATTTGATAGAGATGACTGTATCTGGATTTGTAACTGCTTGACGTTTTGCAGCGTCACCAACGATGATTTCGCCGTTTTTAAATGATACTACAGATGGAGTTGTGCGGTTACCTTCTGGGTTTGCAATGATTTTGCTTTCAGTTCCTTCAAGAACTGCAACTGCTGAGTTTGTTGTACCTAAGTCAATACCGATAATTTTAGACATGTGTTTTTCTCCTTGTTAGTTAATTTTCTTTTTTTATATTTCCCTTAAGTGGTGGGGACGTGAGCAACTCCCTACGGGATTTCATCACTTATTTTTGAGCCTATTGTCTCAAAAATCCCCTGTTTCAGTAGCTTTTGCTACTGAAACTTTCACCACGGTTGGAAATATCTTCCTTGCAAGCCTCCGGCTTGCCTCTTATCTTTCTTCATAGTTTATTGTCGTTTCGGACAAGTTTTTTTAAGCTATCTAGCCTAGTTATAAACAACCACCATGGCTGGGCGTAGAATGCGGTCATGGAGTTTGTAGCCTTTTTGGAAAACTTGGGCGATGGTATCTGCTGGGTGTTCATCGTCTGCTGGGAGAGTTTGGATAGCCATATGGTAGTTATGGTCAAATTCGCCGTCAGCTGCGATTTCTTCGATTCCTTCTTCTTTCAAAGCGTGAATCAAGCTTTCTTGCACCATCTCCAATCCTTTTTTGACATCGTCTGTCAAACCCTCAACCGCGAGTGCACGCTCAAGGTTATCCAAAGAAGGGAGAATCGCTTTTGCCAAGTCTTGGCTACGATAACGTTGCAAGTTTTGACGCTCTTCATTGGCACGGCGTTGGATATTTTGCATTTCTGCATGAGCGCGAAGATATTTGTTTTCGAACTCATCTGCACGTTCATTTGCCAAATCCAACTCAGACTTCTCAGGAGTTGCTTCTTCTACCGTTTCCACAACTTCCTCTTCTTGGACTTCTTCTACTTCTTCATTTTTTTTATATCTTGGGCCATTTTCGCCTCCTTTAATGATTTCAATCTTAATGTACTTCGTAATGATTACTGCTGAGATAGCGGTAAAAAAATCTGTCAACTTCATGGTCAAAAACACGGTTGACTACGTTGACTTGGTTGATTAGCTGTTGGTAATCCAGATTAACCGGACCGATAATTGCCAGAATTCCAACTCCCCGATAAGGAATGAGGAACTTGCTACTAATCACCGCTAGGTCGGCTAGACAGGACTCTTGACTGTCTGCAACACGAACGTTTTGCATCTGATCTTCACGCAGACCCTCACGAATCTCCAGAGCCACCTTTTGCGGTTGGTCAAAGAACTGATAAGCTGCCAGATTGGCAAAATTCAAGAGATTGACCTTGCCCGCCACCACAATGTTTTCGTTGAACATTTCCTTAAAGATATGTTCAAAGAGATCGATAACATTGTCCGTTGTTGTAAAGTAACGCTGGATAATCTGCGGAATCTCCGTCCGAATCTTGTAGTGAATATCTAGAACGGTGTGGCCGAGGAAACGTTCCTGAATGATGCTCTTCAGTTTCAGCAAATCCTCCTGCAAGAAGTTCCTTGGAATCAGAAACTGACTGGTGACCGTTCGCGACTCGTCTAAAGTGAATACTGCCAAGGCTGTATGTTGCCCCAGAACGACGATATCAAAGGCTGTCAGACGTTGCCTGCTCGGCTCAACATCTAGCGCCACTACCGTACAGCCACTCAGGTCTGTCAGTAGGTTAGCAGCCTCTTGCAGAATATCCTCCAATTTGAAGAATTCCTGATCAAAGGCTTTGACAATCTCATAAACCTCATTTTCAGCTAGTCGGTCAAAATCCAGTGAGTGTTTTACATAGTACTGAAAACCAGCAACACTTGGCATTCGACCACTTGAAGTATGGGCCTTCTCAAGCAAACCTTGCTTTTCTAGAGCTGCCATATCATTACGAATAGTTGCACTGCTAGAGTTAATAGACTCTTGCAAAGCTTTGGATCCGACAGGTTCGTGCGTTTTGGTAAAGATGTCAATAATCAGATTTAAAATATCCTGCTGACGCTCTGTAACCACCTCATCACTCCTCTCTGTCTGATCGATTAGCACTCGATACGCTCAAGTGCTAACTTATGATTCTATTATACACCCTTAAAAGAGAATGTCAAGACAAAAACTCAAAAAATTAGCACTCTTTTATCAAGAGTGCTAAAAATCAGTCTGAAGACCTAGAAGCTTACTGTTTATCTACTCGGTATTTCCTTTTTAGTCTGAAAAAACCATGGATTAGATAAGAAATCATGAGAGCATATAGGGCAAAAATGATGAAGAAAGACATAGAGAGATCTTCTCTAAACAAACTCATACAAACAACTAGACCACCAGAGATAGAGGTTACACATGAACGAAATCCTGATTTCACACCTTCCCATCTAAGTCGATTATCTATAAAGGATTGATCGTTTGAAACTATATCACCAGTTGCCTTTCGGAAAACAAAATAAGGACATCGCTCCACAAACTCCCAGCCTCTATCCTTAATACTTTGCAACACTATCTCATTCTTTCTAAGGTAGCTAGTATTCCATACACGGTACATCACATCATCTGGTTGACATTGGTCAAAATAGAAAAAACCAAAACGACTCGTTCTATACCTCCAACCTTTCAAATGCATTTCATGTAAATATTCTTCCTCCTTGTCCAAATCAAGAATGGTGAAAATTCGAAATTGTAGTTTATTTTTCATTGTCTTACCCCAAAATTAGAAAACATGCTTGGTGTTATTTATTAGATAATTCTTTCCACTTTTGACTCAATCTCCAAAGAATATAAGAAACCTGAATCGCAAAAACTATCAATAAAACACCATCTATTATGAAAATCAAAAACAATGCCCAACTGAAAGAACTAACTCCACTGACAAACTTTGAAAAAATCGGTAGTAGAGCTGCAAAGAGAAGCAAGATAGGAAGTATCCGCATTGTTAAAATGCGTTTGACCATAGCTAACTTCCCGGCCGCGTCATTATAAATTTCAAACTCGGCATCCGACTCAATTCCAGAATGAAGTTTTCTAAAGTAGGAAAAACCATTAAAGTCTGTAATATGCTCCCAGTCACAGTCTTTAAACAGTTGTAAATAGGAGGCTCTCTCTGACTTTTCCATTGGATAAAAATCCAACTGATAAGAAACTTGCTCAGGGTGACACTCTTCAAAGATATACTTAACTGCAAACAACAAGATAGAATAGCTTACTTTCCTAAGTTTCCAGCCCTGAGCATGCATTTCTCTGAGATAGAAAGCCTCTCTATCATAATCCGCAATGGTACAAATTCTATAAACAACCTTCTTTTCCATCAGAGCTCCTCCCGACTGTTTCTATAGAGCCGTTCAATACGCTTCAATTCAATATCTAAGACTTTTCGTCCCAAGTCTGTAATATGATAGATTTTCCGTTTTTCCTCTTCGCGAACAAAGGAAATCAAACCATCCTTTTCCATCTTTGACAAGGTTCCATACATAGTTCCAGGACTAATCGAAACTTGCGAATCTGTCATCTCCTTGACCTTTTGCGTAATACTATAACCATGACCTTCCTTTTGCAGACAGAACAAGATATAAAAACCCGTTTCCGTCATTGGAAGATAAACTCGACGAATCTTATCCGTCAATTCCATTTATAACCACCTCCTATTCAGTTCGATATATCGCACTTCGTTATACAAACTGTATCACACCTCGATATAAAAAGCAAGAAAAAAAGATCGCCCTCAGGCAATCTTTCTTCTATATTAGTATTAGTAAAGGTCTAAATAATTATCAATTTCCCATTGTGAAACGAAGGTTGCATAACTTGCCCATTCAATTCGTTTTGCTTCAAGGAAACTAGTATAGATATGTTCTCCAAGAGCTGCTCTGACAACCTCATCTTCTGTCAAAGCTTTCAAGGCGTTGTGAAGAGTTGATGGAAGATCTGTAATGCCAGCTTCCTTACGCTCTTCTGCTGTCATGATGTAGATATTTTCTTCGATAGGAGCTGGTGCTTCGATTTTGTTTTCAATACCATGCAAACCAACTTCCAAAAGAACCGCCATAGCGATGTATGGATTTGCCATTGGATCCACTGAACGTAACTCAAGACGAGTTCCCATACCACGTGAAGCAGGCACGCGCACAAGTGGCGAACGGTTACGACCAGCCCAAGCAATGTAAACAGGAGCTTCATAACCTGGAACCAAACGTTTGTATGAGTTAACTGTTGGGTTCATGATGGCAGTATAGTTGTAGGCATGCTTAATCAAACCGCCAAGGAAATGGTAGGCCGTTTCTGACAACTGCATTCCTTTGGATCATTTGGATCAAAGAAGGCATTGTTTCCTTCTGCATCAAACAAGGACATATTACAGTGCATACCTGATCCAGCAATACCAAATTTTGGTTTGGCCATAAAGGTTGCGTAAAGACCATGTTTGCGAGCAATAGTTTTAACAACAAGTTTAAAGATTTGAATCTTATCACAAGCACGGAGAACTTCATCGTACTTGAAGTCAATTTCATGTTGTCCAACCGCAACCTCATGGTGACTCGCTTCTACTTCAAATCCCATTTTGGTCAAGACATTGACAATCTCACGACGTGTATTGTCCGCAAGGTCAGTAGGTGCCAAATCAAAGTAGCCACCCTTGTCATTTACTTCAAGTGTTGGGTCTCCATTTTCATCCAACTTAAATAGGAAGAATTCTGGCTCTGGCCCAAGGTTGAAAGATTTGAATCCTACTTCTTCCATGTGACGAAGAGCACGTTTCAAATTGCCACGAGGGTCACCTGCAAATGGTTCACCTTCTGTTGTATAGACATCACAGATTAAACCTGCAACACTTCCATTTTCATCTCCCCAAGGGAAGACTGTCCATGTATCCAAGTCAGGGTACAAGTACATATCTGACTCATTGATACGTACAAAACCTTCAATAGAAGATCCATCAAACATAGCCTTGTTCGACAAGACCTTATCTAACTGTTCATCTGTAGCAGGAATTTCGACGTTTTTCATAGTTCCCAAAATATCTGAGAACATGAGACGGATAAATGTAACATTTTTTTCCTTGACTTCACGACGAATATCTGCAGCTGTGATTAGCATGAGTTTTCTCCTTAATGTATGACTACTTGCGGTTGGCTAACCGCGACCAAAAGGTGATCGTACCGAAGCAAAGCGACCCTGTTGGAGGAGTTCATTGTGAAGTGCACGACGCACCTCAGTCTGACTCACCGCTTTCTTGGATTTCGCTTCACGTTCAGCATATTTTTTCTTAATGGCAGCGATATTATAACCTTCAGAGATATAATCTTTGATTTCAAGCAGACGATCCATGTCATTCAAGGAATACATGCGACGGTTCCCTTCGTTTCGATCAGGCTTAATCAACTCTTGATCTTCATAATAACGAATCTGACGCGCCGATAGATCGGTCAACTTCATAACACTGCCGATAGGAAAAACAGCCATATTTCGGCGAAATTCTTTTTCCTTCATTTACAATTTCCTTCTTTCTGTCTATTATAGTCTAAAAAAAGACAAACGTCAATTGATAATGTTATAAAATGTAACATTATTTTTCTTTTTTCTCTAAAAAGAGCCGAATACGATCAATATCGTAATTTACGAGAATTGCGACAAAAACTCCCATGAAAGTTTCTGATACACGCGCAAACACGTACAAAATTGTTTCGCCGCTCGGAATCGATAGGGTAATGATTAACATAGCCGCTACACCACCAATTACACCTGCTTTATTATTCATGGCTACATTTGTCATAATGGTTAACATGGTGCAAATTGGAACAACAACCAAGGTCACCCAAAAGGCTTCGTGGAAAAAGGTATTTAATAAGAAGAAAACCAGGGCATAGAGGCCACCGATACTATTTCCTAGAATACGCGAAGTCCCAAAATGAACACTCTTATCAAAACTCTCCCTCAAGCTAAAAACGGCTGTCAAAGCACCGATTTGAAGACCTTTCCAGCCAAAAAAGCCAAAAATCAAGAGAACTAGAAAAAAACAGCAATACCTGTTTTAAAGGTTCGCATACCAAGTTTGAACTGGGATTTATCGAATTTATATTTTTTAAAATAACTCATAATCTCAACTTTCTATTTCCATTTTATCATAAATCGGTGATTTTTATGAGTAATAGTTGAGAGGAAGCGTTTTTATTTTAAGCAAAAGAAAAGAGGAACTTTCATCCCTCTTCTTTTGATTTATTTAGAAAATCTTATTTTTTTCTGTCAAGGCTGCAAGTCCTGGAAGAACTTTACCTTCAAGAAGTTCCATTGATGCTCCACCACCAGTAGAGATCCATGAGAATTTATCTGCACGTCCAAGGTTGATTGCTGCGGCAGCTGAATCACCACCACCGATAATTGATTTAACGCCTGGTTGTTTCACGATAGCGTCCATCACACCGATTGTTCCAGCTTGGAAGTCAGGGTTTTCAAACACACCCATAGGTCCGTTCCATACAACTGTTTTGGCACCAGTCAAAGCTTCGTCAAATTTAGCGATAGATTTTGGACCGATGTCAAGACCAAGGAATCCTTCAGAAACTGCTTCACCTTCAGTGTCACGCACTTCAGTGTAGCCAGCAAATGCGTTAGCTTCTTTTGAGTCAACTGGCAAGATCAATTTACCGTTAGCTTTTTCAAGAAGAGCTTTAGCGACATCCAATTTGTCTTCTTCTACAAGTGAGTTACCGATTTCGATACCTTGTGCTTTGTAGAATGTGTAAGTCATACCACCACCGATAAGGACTTTATCAGCTTTTTCAAGCAAGTTTTCGATAACACCGATCTTGTCTGAAACTTTTGAACCACCAAGAATGGCTACGAATGGACGTTCTGGAGTTTCAACTGCTTCTTGGATGTAGGCAATTTCGTTTTCAAGAAGGAAACCAGCAACTGCTTTTTCAACGTTTGCTGAGATACCAACGTTAGATGCGTGTGCACGGTGAGCTGTACCGAAAGCATCGTTTACGAAGATACCATCTCCAAGTGATGCCCAGTATTTACCAAGTTCAGGATCGTTTTTAGATTCTTTCTTGCCGTCAACATCTTCGTAACGAGTGTTTTCAACCAAGAGAACTTGTCCATCTTCAAGAGCGTTGATAGCTGCTTCCAATTCAGCACCACGAGTGACACCTGGGAACACAACATCTTGACCAAGTTTTGCTGCCAAGTCTGCTGCTACAGGAGCAAGTGATTTACCAGCTTTATCAGCTTCTTCTTTCACACGTCCAAGGTGAGAGAAAAGAACTGCACGTCCACCTTGTTCGATGATGTACTTAATAGTTGGAAGAGCTGCTGTGATACGGTTGTCGTTAGTGATTACGCCATCTTTCAATGGTACGTTGAAGTCAACACGAACGAGGACTTTTTTTACCTTTCAAGTCAACGTCTTTAACAGTAAGTTTTGCCATGTTACAAAAAAACCCCTTTTATTTATTTTATTCGAAACTATTATATCACACTTTGGAAATATAAGGAAAGATTTCACAAGATTTTTTTCGATATTTAATCTTCATTTAATATTCATGTCATGTTAGAGTGTATTATTTTTTTACTTTTTTTCTCACGAATTTTTCTTTCTAAAAATCTTAGCTTAACACTTGTTAGATTTACTTTTTATCCTTTAAAAATAGAATAGGAGAAATTCCGTTATTATTTTTTTCGGAGGAAAAAAAGAAATGTCCATTAATTGGCAGGAAATTTTATTTCACTTTTTAGGTGGTCTGGGACTATTCTTATATAGTATCAAGACCATGGGAGACGGTTTGCAACAAGCTGCTGGAGATCGCCTTCGTTTTTACATTGACAAGTACACTAGCAATCCCTTTTTAGGTGTTCTAGTCGGAATTGTCGTGACTGCCCTGATTCAGTCAAGTACAGGGGTTACAGTCATCACGGTTGGACTGGTCAGTGCTAGCCTTCTAACTCTTAGACAGGCTATCGGAATTATCATGGGAGCCAACATCGGAACCACCGTTACTTCCTTTATCATCGGTTTCAAGCTTGGTGAGTATGCTTTACCCTTGATTTTCCTTGGAACCATGTTCCTCTTCTTTACCAAAAACAGAACCGCAAACAATATCGGGCGAATCCTGTTTGGTGTAGGGGGAATCTTCTACGCCCTCAACCTCATCAGTGCCGGTATGAGTCCTCTTAAAGATCTACCACAATTTCAAGGAATACATGGTAACCTTTGGGACAAAAATCCTGTGTTGGGAGTTTTTTTGCCGGTGCAGTGATTACCGTTCTCATCCAAGCCTCTTCTGCGACAATCGGGATTTTTGCAAGGTCTCTATGCAGGTGGGATTCCTTGACCTTAAAGGTTCGCTACCAGTTCTCTTCGGGGATAATATCGGGACAACCCTAACAGTTATCATCGCGGCAGCTGGAGCCAATATCTCTGCAAAACGCGTTGCTGCAACCCACGTTACCTTTAACGTTTTGGGAACTATTCTTTGCTTAATCTTATTAGGTCCATTTACGTCTATGATTGAGTACTTCCAGGCACTCCTTCACCTCTCACCTGAGATGACCATCGCCTTCTCTCATGGTGCCTTTAACGTAAGTAACACTATTGTACAATTTCCATTCATCGGAGCCTTGGCCTACTTTCGTAACCAAGCTCATCCCTGGTGAAGATGAAATTGTGAAGTACGAGCCACTTTATCTTGATGAACATTTGATTAAACAAGCTCCATCAATCGCCCTCGGAAATGCGAAGAAAGAGCTCCTTCACTTAGGGAAATTATGCTTCTAAAGCCTTTGACCTTTCTTACAACTACATCATTGACCTTAATGAAAAGGTTGCTGAAAAAAAGGACACAAGACAGAAGAAGCTATCAATACCATTGATGAGAAAATTGACTCGTTACCTTATTACTCTTTTCAAGTGAGGCCCTTAGCCAGAAAAGAAAGTGAAGTGTTGACCAACATCTTGGATTCATCCCGCGATTTGGAACGGATTGGGGATCACGCAGAAGCGCTAATCAATCTGACTGACTACCTTCAACGGAAAAATGTTGAGTTCTCTGAAGCTGCTTTGCAGGAATTGGCTGATATCTATCAAAAAACCACTGGCTTTATCAAGGATGCCCTTGATAGTGTGGAAAAACAATGATATTGAAAAAGCTCAAAGTCTGATTGAACGCCATAAAGAAATCAACAATATGGAACGTGTTCTCAGAAAGACTCACATCAAACGCCTCAACAAGGGTGAGTGTTCAACACAAGCTGGGGTCAACTTTATCGACATTATTTCCCACTACACTCGTGTATCTGACCACGCTATGAATCTAGCTGAAAAGGTCATTGCTGAACAAATCTAAGTACCAAGAAGCTATCCTGAATAGGATGGCTTTTTCTTCTCCTTATAAAGAATTACTTTTCTACCCTATAGAAAAATGCTTTGATTCACAATGGAATCAAAGCATTTTTAAAGAGCTCCCCATACATAATCGCAGAAGCTGCAGTTCCTCTGTACTTTGCTTCTTCTCTTTTAATAAAGCGAGCCAAGTTGAGCAACTCAGGTGCCGGATGTTTGGGATTTAGGAGCAATTCACGATTGACCAGATCTGAGAGACGAACTGCCAGCAATTGCTCATTTGTAGTAGGCAGTTTTTTAGCAGTCTCTAGGAGAGCAGCAACTAAATCTTCACTCAAATCATGTCGAGCATGATTGTAAAGATCTTTTATAAGGCTTTCTAGGTTTGGTTCTACCATCCCTACCACCTCCCTTATGGTTTAATAATTTTTAATCAAATCAACCGTTGAACGATCCAATTTCTTCACCAAGGCTTGTAAGAAAGCTTGCGCTTCTAGGAAGTCATCCATTGCGTAGAGGGTTTGGTGAGAATGGATATAACGAGCGCAGACACCGATAGTTGTTGATGGAACACCACCATTTTTCAGATGAGCTGCTCCTGCATCCGTTCCGCCTTTTCCACAGTAGTATTGGTACTTGATACCAGCTTCCTCAGCTGTTGTCAAAAGGAAGTCCTTCATCCCTGGGAGAAGCAAGTGTCCTGGATCGTAGAAACGAATCAAGGTTCCATCCCCAATCTTGCCTTGACCTCCATAGACATCGCCAGCAGGTGAGCAGTCAACTGCTAGGAAAACTTCTGGATCAAATTTAGTTGTAGAGGTATGAGCACCACGGAGACCAACCTCTTCTTGGACGTTAGAACCTAGATAGAGTTCATTTCCGAGTTTTTGACCTGAAAGAGCTTCTGCCAACTCACTAACCATAAGCACACCATAGCGGTTGTCCCAAGCTTTTGAAATGATATTTTTTTCATTGGCTGTCAAGATCGCAGAACTATCTGGTACAATGGTATCGCCAGGACGGATACCAAAGCTTTCTGCCTCAGTCTTATCTGAAAAACCACCATCAAAGACGATATCTGCAATAGCAGGCATGGTTGGTCCACCCTTACCACGAGTCAAATGTGGAGGGACAGAACCTGAAATCACAGGAATTTCACGACCATCACGTGTTAAGAGTTTGAAACGTTGGCTACTAACTACCATTGGGTTCCAACCACCGATTTCAACGACACGGAAGGTACCATCTGGCTTAATTTCGCTGACCATAATCCAACTTCGTCCATGTGAGAAGCGACCAAGACACGCGGTGCATCTGTAGCTTCTGAATGTTTGATACCAAAAATACCACCCAAGCCATCTGTCACCACTTCATCCACGTTCGGTGTCAACTTTTCACGAAGATAAGCACGAACAGGTGCTTCATGACCTGAGATCGCAGCAAGTTCTGTTACTTCTTTGATTTTTGAAAATAATGTTGTCATTTCAGTTCCTTCTTTCTTTCATCCATTTTACCACTTTTTATAGGAGAAGGATAGCGGGAAGGTGGATTTCTAAATTAGTATCTTAGTCTTACTGTATCTTAGAAAAGCTTGTATTTTCTTGCATGTGAGGTAAAATCTAAGAACTATTCCAAGACCAACCAAACTATTAATTCCAAAACAAAAAAACAATTCAATGCTATATTTGTTTAGTTTTTTTCATGAAATTTGCAGAAAAATAGTTGACTTTCGCCTTCTTATTTCTTTTAAAAATAGTACAAAAACTAGGAAAAAGGAAAAAAATCATGACCAAAACAATTCTTGTTACAGGTGGAGCTGGCTACATTGGCTCCCATACCGTTAAAGGCTCTTTTTAAATGCTGGCTATCAGGTACATGTCCTCGATAATCTCTCTACAGGAAATCGTTCAGCTGTAGATAGTCGTGCTAGCTTTAAACAACTGGATGTTTATGACGCCAGTGCCTTAAAATCCTACTTGGAAGAAAAACAAGATTGACGCCGTTCTCCATTGTGCAGGTGAGATTGTTGTGAGCGAAAGTATTGAAAATCCAAGCAAATACTTCACTGCCAACGTTGCGGGTATGAACCAAGTTCTCAAAGTCTTATCTGAAGTTGGCATTCAAAAAATCATGTTCTCTTCGACTGCTTCCCTCTATGGTAATAACTGTATTGACAAGCCTGCAACTGAAGATACCCTGCTCGACCCTGTCAACCCTTATGCAGAAACAAAACTGATGGGCGAACGAATGATTTACTGGATGGCTAATCGTTACGATTGGAAATATGTTATTTTCCGTTACTTTAATGTTGCTGGGGCTGAAATGGATGCTTCAAACGGCCTGCGTGTAAAAAATCCAACTCACATCATTCCCAATATCAACAAAACCGCATTGGGACAAAATGATAGCCTAAAAATATTTGGAGATGACTACGATACACGTGACGGTTCATGTATTCGAGATTACATTCATGTCTTGGACCTTGCACAGGCTCATGTTAAAGGAATGAACTACCTATTTCAAGAAGACAGTTCTTCTCAAATCTTTAACTTAGGAACTGAAAAAGGCTATACCGTCAAAGAAATTTTTAAAACTGCTGAAGAACTACTGAATCAAGAAATCCCACACGAAATTGTTGCTCGTCGTGCTGGTGATCCAGCTAGCGTCCTAGCAGACGCATCAAAAGCTAAAAGATATCTGGATTGGAAAGCTAGCTACTCTCTAAAAGATATTATTTTATCGGATTATCATTGGCGTGTTAAAGAGGGTAAAAACATTTTGGAATAGGATAACAAAGGAGAAAGCCTTGGCGCTCTCTCCTTGTTTTATTCATTAAATTGTCAGAAAATTTATTGACAGATTAAAGAAATCGTGTTACAGTAATATCCGCAGGTATCTTTCGGTACCAAATCTACATGAAAGGATGGGGTATGAAACTTTCTCATTATTTAATTGGCTTACTTCTACTCCTAGTCTTTCTCTCTATTAGCATTGGGACCAGTGATTTTTCGTGGGGAAAGCTCTTTGCTTTCGACCAGCAGACCTGGCTTCTCTTTCAAGAGTCCCGTCTTCCAAGAACTATCAGTATTCTCCTTGCGGCCTCTAGTATGAGTATGGCAGGACTTCTCATGCAGACTATCACTCAAAATCAGTTTGCTGCTCCGAGTACAGTTGGAACGACTGAAGCTGCCAAACTGGGAATGGTGCTGAGCCTCTTTGTCTTTCCGTCGGCTAGTCTGACTCAAAAGATGCTCTTTGCTTTTGTTTCATCCATCGTATTCACCCTCTTCTTCCTAGCCTTTATGGCCATTTTTACTGTAAAGGAAAGATGGATGTTGCCTCTGATTGGGATTATCTATAGCGGAATTATTGGTTCTGTGACAGAAGTTATCGCCTACCGTTTCAATCTGGTTCAGAGTATGACAGCTTGGACCCAGGGCTCCTTCTCCATGATTCAGACTCATCAGTATGAATGGCTCTTTTTAGGCCTCATTATCCTGATAGCCGTTTGGAAATTATCCCAAACCTTTACCATCATGAATCTAGGCAAGGAAGCCAGTGAGAGTTTGGGGATTTCCTACTCCCTACTTGAAAAACTGGCCCTCTTTCTGGTGGCGCTAACGACTAGTGTCACCATGATTACCGTGGGTGGCTTGCCATTTCTCGGGGTCATCGTTCCCAATCTTGTTCGCAAGCACTATGGAGATAATCTAAGTCAGACCAAACTCATCGTCGCACTGGTCGGTGCCAATCTAGTCCTAGCCTGCGATATCCTATCCCGAGTTCTAATTCGGCCCTATGAACTGTCTGTCAGTCTTCTACTAGGAATCATTGGTAGCATCATCTTTATCCTACTTCTATGGAGAGGGGGACGAAAAGATGCAGTTTAAAAGCAAACATACCAAGCTCTTCTGCCTTCTCATTATTCTGGCCATCGGAGCTTGTCTCCTCTACTTTTGGCCCATCACTCACTTGTCAGCCTTTGCTTGGAAGCTGCGTTCCCAAAAGATCATCGTTTATCTCTTGGTAGCCATCGCGACTGGGATTTCGACCATTAGTTTTCAAACCCTGACGGAAAATCGCTTTCTGACGCCAAGTATTTTGGGAATTGAATCCTTCTACGTCCTACTACAAACCCTACTACTGGTTTTTGAAAGTAAGTTTCTTCAACTTGGCAAGTCTCCTATCTTAGAATTCCTAGTTTTGCTTCTGCTTCAATCCCTCTTCTTTCTTGCCTTACAAGGCTACTTGAAGACACTGATGAAACAAGACCTGGTCTTCATACTGCTAATCTGTCTAGCCCTCGGAAGTCTCTTTCGAAATATCAGTACCTTCCTTCAGGTCCTGATGGATCCAAACGAATACGATAAACTGCAGAACAGTCTCTTTGCCTCCTTTCAACATCTCAACACTTCCATCCTAGCCATCAGTTCTCTGATTATCCTTGCTTTGACAATCTTTTTTTCTTTCGGAAAGCAGTCATTCTGGATGTCTTGCATCTGCAAAGAGAAACAGCTCAGATATTGGGACTCGATGTTGAAAAAGAACAGAAAGAACTCCTCTGGGGCATCGTACTTTTAACTTCAACGGCCACTGCCCTGGTAGGACCTATGGCCTTCTTCGGTTTTTATGTTGGCCAACCTCACCTACCTAATCGTCAAAGACTATCGACATAAGTTACTCTTTATAGTGGCCATTCTGGTTGGATTTATCAGTTTGACCTTGGGGCAAGCCCTGATTGAACGAGTCTTTGCGCTGGAAATTCGCATCAGTATGATTATCGAGAGCGTAGGTGGTCTCTTATTCTTTATCTTACTCTACAGGAGGGCGCGTCAGTGAAACTGGAAAACATTGACAAATCCATTCAAAAACAGGATATTTTGCAAGGCATTTCGCTTGAAGTCAGTCCTCAGAAACTGACAGCCTTCATTGGTCCAAATGGTGCTGGAAAAATCGACTCTCCTCTCCATCATGAGCAGACTGACCAAGAAAGATCAGGGAATTCTCAGCATCAAAGGCCGTGAAATCGAGAGTTGGAATTCACAAGAACTGGCTCAAGAACTGACTATCCTAAAGCAGAAAAATCAATTACCAAGCCAAATTGACGGTTGAAGAACTGGTCAGTTTTGGACGTTTTCCCTACAGCCGAGGTCGACTGAGACCAGAAGATTGGGAAAAAATCCGAGAAACTATGGACTATTTAGAACTAACCAACTTAAAAGACCGCTACATCGATAGCCTGTCTGGAGGACAACTCCAGCGGGTCTTTATCGCTATGGTACTGGCCCAGGATACAGACTTTATCTTGCTGGACGAACCACTCAACAATCTCGATATCAAGCAAAGCGTCAGTATGATGCAGATTCTCAAGCGACTGGTGGAGGAACTCGGAAAGACCATTATCATCGTCCTCCACGATATCAACATGGCCAGTCAGTATGCAGATGAAATTGTCGCCTTCAAAGATGGCCAAGTCTTTTGCAAAGGAACGACAAATCAAATCATGCAGGCCGACCTGCTCAGTCAACTTTATGAGATTCCCATCACGCTAGCTGATATCAATGGCAAAAAGATCTGTATCTATAGCTAGTAACATAGAAGCTCAAGTTAGAGAACCTTCAGTCTCTTAGTCAATAAGACCAAGAGACTCCCTAAATCGTTATCACATTTTAAAAAAAGGAGAAATCATGAAAACATCCCTTAAACTTTTATCTCACTGCCCTAGTGGCCAGCTTCTTGCTCCTACTTGGTGCATGTAGTACAAACACAAACTCAAGCACTAGTAAGTCGGAAACAAGCAGCTCTGCTCCAACAGAAGTGACTATTAAAAAGCTCACTAGACGAAGTCAAACTTTCAAAAAGTTCCTGAAAAAAATTGTGACCTTTGACCTCGGTGCTGCGGATACTATTCGCGCTTTAGGTTTTTGAAAAAGAATATCGTAGGAATGCCTACAAAAAAACTGTTCCGACTTACCTAAAAAGACCTAGCTGGAAAAAGTTAACAATGTTGGTTCTATGGTTGAGCCAGACCTAGAAGCCATTGCTGCTCTTGAACCAGATTTGATTATTGCTTCACCACGTACCCAAAAATTTGTAGATAAATTCAAAGAAATCGCCCCAACCGTTCTCTTCCAAGCAAGCAAGGACGACTACTGGACTTCTACCAAGGCTAATATCGAATCTTTAGCAAACTCCTTTGGTGAAACTGGTTCACAGAAAGCCAAGGAAGAATTGGCCAAGCTAGACAAGAGCATCCAAGAAGTCGCTGCTAAAAAAATGAAAGCTCTGACAAAAAAAGCCCTTGCTATCCTCCTCAACGAAGGAAAAAAATGGCTGCCTTTGGTGCCCAATCTCGTTTCTCTTTCTTGTATCAAAGCTTTGAAATTCAAGCCAACTGATACTCAATTTGAAGACTCACGCCACGGACAAGAAGTCAGCTTTGAAAGTGTCAAAGAAATCAATCCTGACATCCTCTTTGTCATCAACCGCACCCTTGCCATCGGTGGGGACAACTCTAGCAACGACGGTGTCCTAGAAAAATGCCCTTATCGCTGAAACTCCCGCTGCTAAAAAAATGGTAAGATTATCCAACTAACACCAGATCTCTGGTATCTCAGCGGAGGCGGTCTTGAATCAACAAAACTCATGATTGAAGACGCACAAAAAGCCTTGAAATAAGCAACTTCAAACTTAACTAACAACTTTACACGATAAAACGCATCCAATCAAGTTCACTCAAATCTGATAGGATGCGTTTTTATCATTTCACTAAAATATTTTTTTACCCAGCCTCATTTTTTTCTTCTTGATTCCGTTTAAGGGAAAAAAATGGTCTGGGACAGGGGTCCTACCCGTTTTTAGACCAGGGGATGGCAACGTAAAAATCCGCGCTAATCCCATCAAAACACCCTTAAAGCCATGTTTTTCAATAGCCTGAATCATGTAGTTTGAACAGGTAGGCTCAAAGCGACAAGAGGGGGGAAAGGCTGGTGAGATAAAACGTTGGTAAAAGCGCACAGGCGCTATTAAGATTCGTTTCATTATTTCTTGGTTACAGCCATGGTGTGTAGTTGGCTGATTTCTTTTTTGTTAAGACGACGGGATTCACCTGGACGGAGTCCTGTCAAGTCTAGGTGTCCAAAACGGGTCCGTGATAACTTATCCACTTGAAGACCGACAGCTTCAAACATCTTTTTAACCTGATGGTTACGTCCTTCATGGATGGTCAACTGCACTACAGAGCGGTTTTTAACTGGGTCCACTTTGAGAATTTCATAGACAGCCGGCTTGGTTTTCTTACCATCAATCTCAAGTCCACGGGTCAAGGGACGGAGATTATCCTTATTAGCCACACCTTTAACACGTGCGACATAAACCTTGTCAATCTCATTACGTGGGTGAATCATCTCATCCGTAAAATCCCCATCATTTGTCAAAATCAAGACTCCTGATGTATCCCAGTCCAAACGACCTACAGGGTAGATGCGCTCTTTCACGTTGGGCAAGAGGTCGACAACCGTCTTGCGGCCCTTGTCATCTGTCACACTGGAAATGACACCGCGTGGTTTGTTAAGCAGATAGTAGACCTTTTCTTCGTTGTAGATAGGTTGACCTTCAACTTCGACCTTGTCGCCTGACTTGATGGTCGTTGCTAGTTCACGCACCACTTGGCCATTGACCGTCACCAAAGCCTTGCTTGATCAACTCTTCTGCTTTTCTCCTACTGGCCACACCTGCGTGGGCAATATACTTATTGATTCTCATCTTCTTCTATCCTTTCACCAAATAATTGGCTTTCTTGGGCTTGAATTTCAAGCTCATCAATCACTGGTAATTCTTCCAAATGATTTATCCCCATGTAATCTAGGAAATAATCCGTAGTCACATAGAGGTTGGGGCGCCCCAACACTTCTTTTTTTCCGTCTTCTCGTATCAAGTCAAAAGGCCTGCAACTTTGCTAAAAGCCCCACTCGAGTTGACACCACGGATTGCATCAATTTCTATCCGTGTGATAGGCTGCTTGTAGGCAATGATGGACAAGGTCTCAAGGGCAGCCCGAGATAAACTCTGGTTGATAGGTGCCTTAGAGTATTCCTTCAAAATCGCTGCAAATTGAGGCTTGGTCACCAATCTGTATGCACCACCTGTCTCTATCAGGGACAAGCTCGAATCTTGGTCTTTTTCATACTTCTGGGCTAATTTTTCTAAACTCTGTTGGATGCCTGTCGGTGGCAGAGAGAGGAGTTCAGCTAACTGGCGGACTCTAATCCCATCTTCACCCGCTACAAACAAGAGCGCTTCTATTTTTTTGCTAAAAGTACTCATCTTTCCTCTCTATCAAGTCTAGCTTTTGGGCCACTTGACTTTCTTCCTTCTTTTCCATGAGATAGATATCTCCGAAACTCTCCTCTTGCACGAGGATCAGCTCCTGGGTTTTGATTAACTCTAGGGTTGCCAAAAAGAGGGTGATGACCTCTTGGAGATTCTGAGCTTCCTTGAACAAATCCTGCAAGCGCAACTGATGTCGTCCAGTCAAGGACTCTTTCACGATAACCATCATGTCCTCAATCTTATACTCATCCCGCAAGATAGTCGTATGATTCTGTGCAAACTCCTCTTTTTTCTTGGCTAGGATATTTGAAAAAGCCAAAAAGAGGTCAATGGTCGTCTTGTCATGCACAAGCTCCGCATCTTCGTAAATCAACTCTGTCGGCGCTTTGGAATAATACTGGGCCCGATCTTGGTGCTTAGCTTCCAAGTGCTCACCCAAGAGCTTGAATTTGCGGTATTCTTCGATTTGAGAAAGAAGATCTTGCTCCAGATCATCTTCCAAGTCTGTCACTTCTGCTACCTTTGGAAGGAGTTTGCGACTCTTGATCAGCATGAGCTGACTGGCCATAACCATGTACTCACCCGTCACTTCCAGACGCATGGCCTGGAGGGTTGAGACATAGGCGAGATACTGTTCGATGACTTCCGTAATGGGCACATCGTAGATATCCATCTGATACTTAGAAACCAGGTGCAAGAGCAAGTCCAGGGGCCCTTCAAAATCTTTTAAGTTTAATATCCATTATCTATATTTTTCTAAGGTCAGGACTGTTTTTTTAATCCTAATTTTTTTGCAATCTCGTACAAATCGACCTTGTTTTCTATTTGTCTTAGAAATGAACTGTTCCCGCAAGGCTTGGGCTGATAAGGCTGGAAAAACCTTTCTCCTTGACAAAGGATTCTAGCTGACGGAAGGCCCACTGACGAGAATAGGCTTTCCCTCCCCTTTCAAAGAGATAGGTCTGCCCCATCAAGGGTTCTAGCTCTGAAAGCAAGGTCGTGGGAATGCTGACAATCCTCTGTTGAGAAGCCTTCTTGATTCGCAACACCTGAAAAATCCAGATTGATATCCTCAACCTTGAGAGCTAAAAATCTCACTCGGCAAGAGCCCCAATTTCTAAGATAAGAAGAGCCAGTAAACGCCCCTTCTGGATAATTACTTTCCTGCCCAAAAAGAGTCTAGGTTTAACAGTTCTGGTTTTTGAGGTCTTCTTTTTCAGCTTGTTTAGCTAATTCCAAACGATAAAAAGCTGTCCACCTCTCCTTTTTGATAGAGAAAGTAGAGAAATTGATTACAGGCCGAAAGTTTCCGTTTCTGGGCGCTGATTTTTAGATTGGCTAGCTGGGCTTGGTAAATCTTGAGACTAGTTTCAGAAACCCGCTCGCCTACAATATCTAAAAATTGTTCCAAATCATACCTATAAGACTGCTTGGAATTGGCAGATAAAGCCCTGCTTTTTCCTCTAAGAAATCTGAAATCCTGTCTCTCATTTGCATCGAATCTCATATTCCTTACTAAAAGTCATGCAAGAGGGCATTCACTGCCTTGAGGATAGACTTGCGCGTGATAATCCCTTGGAAAATCCCTGACGCATCCACAACCGGCAAGAAGGACTCATCTACCAGCTTGTGCAAGACCTCCGTAATGGTAAAATCAGGCGAGACGACCGCTACGTCCGTTCTCGTCATATGAACGATATCCGTATCTGACATGATTTCTTGACTCAAATCATGCTCCATCTGATAAGCCATAATATCTCTGAGCCCAATCGTCCCAACAAACTGTTTTTCATCTGTCACAACGGGAACACGGGTATAGGTCATCTGACTGAGCAAGAGGGTAGCGTGATCCGCATTGTGGGTATCAATCAACACAGCCAGATTTTTAGCAGGAGTCAAAAATGTTTCCTCCTGCCCCAACAAGAAAGTCTCAAACTCCTTGGCAATCATCGGCTAAACTCCTTGGACAAGCCCGGATACACCTCATGGTCTCGTGTCAAAAAGTCGACTTTGAAGTAACTATCATCAATCTCCACACGAGCATAGAGACATTCTCTGATGGTCCCACGTGGTTGACTGATGGAACCTGGATTTAGAAAGAGGGTCTTGCCTTCCATCCAAGCACTTGGCACATGCAAGTGACCATAAAGACAGATATCGGCCTCTTTTTCCTGAGCCCAGTAGTCCAACTTTTGAAAGTTGAAATTGATGTCAAACAAGTGACCATGGGTTTGGATAATCTTAGTCGAACCAAGCTCAGTCACCAAACGTTCTGGGTAGCCGGCGTAAAAGTCCATGTTCCCTTTAACAACACGGATGCCTTTCCAAAGGGGAGAATCAGGACGCAGTTCAGAATCGCCATTATGAAAAACGGCATCAACTTTGCCTACATAGCGATCACGGATTTCTTCCACAATCAAACTATCGCCATGGGAATCACTCATTACAATGATGGTTTGCTTTGCCATGATGGAAATACCTCCAAAAGTTTCTTAACGGCTAAGGCGCGGTGAGATTGGCTATTTTTTTCTTCAAGGGTTAATTCAGCTGAGGATTTGCCTGTCTCTCCTACAAGGAAGAGAGGGTCATAGCCAAATCCATTTTCACCCTTAGGTTCAAAGTTAATGTAGCCTGGCCAGTCTGCTTCAACAACCAAAGCTTTCCTTGTTTGGGACTGGCTACGACTAGGGTTGTATGGAATTGAGCCGAGCGGTCCTTGAGTTCAAAGACCATGGCCAATTCGTGCAAGAGTTTGGCATTGTTTTCACGGTCAGTAGCTCCCACTCCTGCGAAACGAGCTGACCAGACACCTGGCAAGCCACCAAGGACATCGACTTTGAGACCTGAGTCATCTGCCAAAACCATCTTGCCCGTTAATTGAGAAATGGTTTCTGCCTTGAGACGGGCATTTTCTTCGAAGGTCATGCCTGTTTCTGCTACTTCAGGCAGGTCAGGATAGTCATTAAGATTTTTCCACATCGTAGCCTAGCTTGTCAAAGATAGCTCGGAATTCCTTTGGTCTTACCTTCATTCGAGTCGCAATCAACAGGGTTTCTCTGACCTTGCTTGTCTCAAAGAAATCATGAACATTGACCCCTTCTTTAGGCAATTCTACATGCAGGAGTTGCCCATTTTCAATCAAGAGCAAAGCTCCCTGACGTTGAATGACTTCCAGATTTCGTCCCATTTCTTGGTTGAGGATATCTACCACAAAAAGACAATAAACGGTAGAGAGAACCATAGCGTAAAAACAGTAACTGAAAGTGGAAAAACCTCGTTCCTCGTCTCGAAAGATTTTGGGCCAAATCCAAACTAGAGGAAAAATCCAAGTCTTCATCAGTCAATGTCCGGACACCACCAAAAAAATACTATAGGAGCCCAACATACCAGTCCTGGTCATCCTTGTATTCATAAATTTTATTTGTCATAATTCTACATGCTCCACATAAATCTCTTTTTTTCCAGCCATTCTTCACCAATTTGTGCAAAAACTTTGGCTGCTGGCTGTTGTGTAAAAAAACGGTGATGGAGTGGTCCAGCATCGCGACCACGATTGATTTCAAAAATAATTAAGTAAGACTGAGATGTCCCGTACGCACTCTGCTCCACTATCGATGAGCTGAACCTTTGGTCCCATGACATTTTGAATAATGGGTCTAAGAAGCGGATAATGGGTACAACCCAAAATCAGGCTATCCACCTTTCCAACCAAAGGACGCAGGGTTTCATAGACCACTTTCTTAGTGACACTGGTTGACAGGGCACCCTGACTCAACCAAGGGAGCAAACTTGGGACAGGCCAAAGCTCTCCACCTGTAAGTCCGGATCCAGATCATGGATTTTCTGACGGTAGATGTCTGATTGGACCGTCATGGGCGTTCCAATCACTCCGATTTTCCCACCTGGACTGGACTTGATAGCTGCCGAAGCTCCTGGCAAAATCACACCCAGGACTGGTATATCTAGTTGAGCCTTGATTTCTTCCCAGACGACCGCAGTCGCAGTGTTACAAGCAATGACAATCATTTTGACATCCTTGGTCAAGAGAAAGTTGACCAGCTGCCAAGTATATTCACGAATTTGCTCAGCAGGACGGGGACCCGTAAGGGCGCCCGTGCCGAATCTCCCAATATAGACGATTTCTTCATGGGGAAGCTGGCGCATGAGCTCTCGCACAACGGTCAAGCCCCCGACACCCGAATCCAAAAAACCAATTGGTCGATTATCCATACAGTCTTCTTTCTAGTCTTTTTTCTGATTGATAGTTCATTATGATTATTTATCCTTATGAACTGAATGACAGCCTAATCAACAGCTATCTCTCTTAATCATAATCAAATATCAATAGAATGCAAGGAAAAAGTCTCATCCCTAAACCATAGCCAATATAGTGAGAAGTCTGGAACTTTCATCCCAGACTTTTCCTTATTTATTTTTTTCTTTTTTTATTGTTAGCAAGGGCTGCCTTTTTGTTGGCGGATGATTTGGTGGTAAACTTGTTGTACCTTAGCTTCGCTTGGTTTTTGACCATTTGCACTCAAAAGAGTACGAACTGCTTCAGCATTCAAACGTGGGTTGTCAGCGAATTCTTTTTCAATTTGCTTACGAACCAAGTACATTCCTCCAAGAGCTCCTCCTAGAAAAGCTAGCACAATCAATACAATTGCTAAAAGTAAATCCATCATTTTTCTCCTGTTTCTTTTTGAGTCCCTTTCATTATACCACAAACTAGCCACCCTGACTAGTTTGTTCTACACTTTCAGGAATGGAATAGACAGCAAAAAGAACCCTGCTTTTCTGAGAAAGAAGGCTCCTTGCTGAGTTTAATTTACATAAATAGCCAGTGTTTGATACGGTTTGAGTAGAATTTTTCTGACACTTCTCTTGTCTTGTTATTTAAAATCAAATAAATGCGTTCCATAAAATTAATATAGGAATGATAAAACAAAAGAGAAGAAAATTATTTCCTTGGCTAGCATCTAACTCATTAAACTTTCGTTTAGAATAAGAAAACTTATTATCCATTGCAATTACATAAATGATAAATAACACTGATAATTATAGGTGTTTAAAAATTCATTCATCAAATTAAGTCAACTAGAATGGACTTGTTCGGTATCTTGTTGAATCTTTTCAACTACAATCTATAGGTGTTATTATGGATTATTCCAACTAATTTAAATATGTAAAAAAACTAATGGCTAGTTGGAACATTAAAAAAATTCAATTTCTAAACAGCTAATCTTGCTTCAAATAGTTATCGAACAAGTCTAATAAGACAACAATTAATACTAAAGAAGGTCAAACATAATAAACTCTACACAAAAAGAGCACTTGGGTACTTAACTTTATCCTCTATTCTCCATATTTGGTAAAGATAATCTAAATCGAATAATAATCATCCTAATAATAAAAACCTAAAATGAAGATTATTATAAACGTCGAAATTCTAGAAAAAAACCTATAAAATGGGTCAAACCATAGTACGAAAGTCCTACAGCAAAAAGATAATAATGCATAGATATCCTCTTTCAAGACACTAGGAACCTCATTAATTAATAAATCTCTTATTATACCCCCACCAGCTCCAGTCAAACATGCCAATAATCCAGCTGACATTAAATTGAGTTTAGCTTCAATTAAAACTGTCGGTCCAATTAAAGAAAATATAATTAAGCCAATCGAGTCAAAGATTAAGTAGGCTTCGCGTAACCATTTATATGTTTCTGAATTATAGCCATAATTTGAACGATTTAAAACAACAAAAATGTACATTATAATTGCAACAAATATCGCAAGATAAATCGAACTGGGATCAAAAAGTGCCGAAGGAAATCTACTTATTATCGAATCACGTAAAATACCGCCTCCAACAGCTGTGACAATAGCCAACAAACTAATCCCAAAAATATCTAGATGTTTATCAAAACCTTTTATAGCACCAGATGCTGCAAATGCAATCGTTCCAATATAATTACATACTAAAAGGAATAGGTCAAAATCCATTTTTACTCCTCAATTATTTTATTCACCCTTTCTGACTTCTTGAAGGTATTTATATATACTAACTTCTGACATTTGAAATATAGAAGCAACTTTTGAAATAGAATCTTTAAATTCAAAAAAACCTTTTTGTATCTAGTACTTGAACTATTGAAATTTTTTTCAGATTTACTTAATTTATATTGCGATAAGTCTTTCCCATTTGTTTCTTTTAAAAAAATCAAATCATCTATTAAAGAATCAACTGAGTGATTAAAGTTTTCTACTATAGTTTCATCTGCAGATGTTTTATCATTATCACCATCACCGAGTAGATTTTTCATCAATGATAGATATTCCTGATTCAAACAATTTTTTTAGAGATATCATTTTGGATTTATCACTATTTATACAAATCATCCCAACCAATTCATTGAGTTCATCTTTAATAAAGTAGCTTGAAGAATATAGATTTTTTTACCTGAATGAGTTCTACTCCGATAATTTACTAAATAATCACTCTCAATGTAAATTTTATTTCTGACAATATCTAAAAACAAAAATCAGTTGCAGGTGACCCTATTTCCCTATTTGATAAATTATTTTTAATATAGACTAAGGAATGATCAAAAACCATTCGTAAAATCTTGTAGAACAACTTCTGTATCTTTTCCTAGAACAGTTGCCAAAAAATTGATTAAAGGGATATATTTTTTTAGATCCTTATTCATTATATTTCCTATCTCTATCTAATGCATTTTTCGTAAAGTCTATCATATTAGAATTAATTTTACAAATATTTGAAACGCTTATTCAGCCTTACAAATTAGTTCGAATAATGCTTGAGCATAGATAGCTGTAATCAATACTAAATCATTAACCGGAATAAACTCATTAGCTTGATGCATTGTATCTTCTGTACTAGGAAATAATGCTCCGAATGCAACTCCTTCTGACAACAAACTTGCATACGTTGATCCACCTATAACTTTTGTATATCCTTTATCACCTGTTTGACTTTCATAAATTTTTAAAAGAGTTTTTACCAACTTAGTATCTGAAGATACAAAATGTGGATCTTTCTTAACAACAATACTCAAAACCTCATCTTCAAAATACTTTTCTAAATGCGATTTAATTTCACTAGATGACTGACTAAATGGAAAGCGGATGTCAGTAACTATTCTCCCTCCTAAACTACAATCATAATTTGCAATTCCCACATTAAAAGTCAATTCACCTATTTCTGATTGATGGTTAATACCTAAATTTTTACCATCAGTTGTTTCATGAAAAGATTCTGCCATATGATTTAAAAAAGACTTCCCATTTTTAACAGGATGCTGACTTAAAAACTTTGCTAAATAAGTCGCAGCATTTACACCTTTACTTGGCGTTGAACCATGAGCAGATTTACCATATAGAGTAATCTTTAGCTCTTCATCATTCTGATCTACTTGCCCAGATACATTTGGGTGCTCTACTAAAAATCTTTGGAAGCTATCGGTAATATCTGATTTAGATCCCCCTTTTAGACGGGCTTCCGCTAGACCTGGAACCATATTTTCTTTAGTGCCACTCTTAAATTCTACTAAAAAATAAGTCCCAGTTTGAGAGTCATCTTTCCCCTCTTCTATCGTAAAGTGAATTATACCTTTTTCTCCATTAACCACTGGAAAGTAAGCATCTGGAACGAAACCTTCCCTTGGAAGTTTTTCAATAGTTTTATAATAATTCAAACATTCCCAATTTGTTTCCTCATCACTGCCTACAATCAGTTGTAGTTTCCTTTTGGGAAGATAACCACGTTCCTTCAACAACTTCATAGCAAAAAAAGCACAAACTAGAGGGCCTTTATCATCCAAACTACCTCGAGCAATTAATTTACCGTCCTTATAGGTAGGTTCAAATGGATTACTATCCCAACCAGTTCCGACAGGAACCACATCTACATGACCTAAAACTCCAAAAGGCTCCCCAGTTTCTCCCCAGTCAATACGAGTAACAAGTGGTCCGTAATCATTTACCTTAAAACCGGCTTCAGAACCCATTTTTTTGATTTCATCAATCGCTTGTTTGGGTCCTTCTCCAAGTGGGGCACCATCTACCGGATCACCTTTTACCGAATTGATACGAAGCAAGCGTTCAATATCATTTAGAAGATCTTCTTTTCTATCTTCCACTACATTTTTCCAATTAATAGTTTCCATCTTTACACCTCCATAATTAAAAGAAAAACACAAAATTTTACAGATTCAATACAAATGATATTGTAAAATTTTGTGTTAGATCTTTAGCTTTCCAATGCTTGTTTGAAATCTTCGATTAAATCCTCGATATTTTCAATACCACAAGAGAGTCTTAATAAGCCATCCACTACACCTTGCTCCAATCTTTCTTCTGGACTAAGGCAGGCATGAGACATTGTTGCTGGATGAGAAAGGATAGATTCAACTCCACCAAGGCTAACCGCTAAGATAGGAATACGAATTTTTTCAGTAAAAGCAATCAATTCTTCTTTTGAAGACAATTCAAACGATAGTACTGCTCCACCATTTTTTGATTGACCCATATGTACTTCATGATTCGGATGTTCCTTTAATCCAGGATAGTAAACATGTTTCACCCTTGGATGATTTTGCAAGAATTCAGCCAATTTTTGGGCATTCTTAACTGCATGATCCATACGTATTCCCATTGTTTTCATACCACGCATGATTAACCAAGCATCTTCAACTCCAAGGATTCCCCCAAAGTTCTTTTGGAACAATTTTAATTCTTGATAGTATGTTTCACAATTAGTAGCAACAAGACCTGCAATGACATCACTATGTCCATTTATAAATTTAGTAACACTTTCAACTACTATATCAACTCCTAGTTTTAGAGGTTCTTGCGCTAAAGATGTCATAAAGGTATTATCAGCCACAGTAACCAAATCATGCTCCTTAGCTAATGCCACAATCTTTTTAATATCGCAAACTTTTAAAAGTGGATTTGATGGAGTTTCAAGATATATCATACGAGTATTCTCACGTATGGCTTTTTCTACTGACTCTATGTCAGCCATATCTACAAAAGTGTATTCAATCTTGTATTTTGGCAGGAGATTATTTACAAACTGACATGTACCCCCGTATACTTCTTTAGGTAAGATAACATGCTCTCCAGCATTAAGTAACATTAATACATTCGAGATTGCAGCCATGCCTGATGAAAAACTAAGGGCATATTTTGAATCCTCTAGACTTCTAAACCCATCTTCAAGTGCGTCTACTGTTGGATTTGAAAAACGAGTGTACAAATATTCTTGACTATCGTCATAGAGATGTTTGTTATGAAAAGTTGATGTTTGGTAGATAGGAATAGAGGCAGCACCAGTATAAGTATCTAATACTTTATAGCCATGTAATAGTTTGGTATTCTCTCTCATTCATCTACCTCCGCAATTGCTTCAATTTCTACCAAAGCCCCCATTGGAAGAGCTCCAACTTGGAACGCTGTACGCGCTGGATAATCTCCGTTAAAGAAACCTTGATAAACCTCATTGAACGCTTTAAAATCAGTAATATTACTCAAATAAACAGTTGTTTTGACAATCTTATCCATAGAGGAATGATTATCTTCTAAATCGATTTGATATTGTTAAGAGATTGACTTACTTGCCATTCAATAGTATCTTCATCGATTTTCCCCGTTGAACGGTTAATTGGTAGTTGACCTGATGTAAAAATAAGGTTACCTACAAGTGTTGCTGGGGAATAACTACCTACTGCTGCTGGAATTTTTTCACTACTTAATCGTTTCATTTTATGCCTCTTTTCTTTCTTTTACATTTCTCCAAATCATCAATCCTACTGGTAAAACAAGGTAACCAATAATCATTGCTACGATAGCAAATGTATTCAATGATACGTCTCCTGATTTACTTACGATTGTAAATTGTGATGCCCAGTTAAATTTATATAATAAAATTACTGTTAAAATACATCCAAAGAATGGAACGATAACATCAAATACAAAGCTCTTCTTAGCAGTTGCAACAATTTCTTCTTTTTGTTTTCCAAAGTAGAATACCATAACAGCCAGAGGAACTATGATAAATTGGATAAAACGTGAAATTGAACTTAGAACAATAATACTAGTCATATTATATTGGAATGCCATAGGAAGTAAGATTGCTGCTCCAATCGTCACTAAAAATGCACGAAGCGGAAAATCTTTGCTAGTTCTAACTTTAAACCATTCTGGAACTTGATTTTGCATTGCCATTGCTTCCAAGATACGTGGAGTGTGGAATGATGCAGCTACGTTTATACCAAACATAGAAACCAAAGCACCTACAAGAATGATTGTACGAATAATTGGATTTGAGAATACTGCTGCAAGTGCTACTACTTCTTTTGTCGTCACAATAGCAGATGGATTAATCATCATAGCTGTCCCAACAATACCTAGATAGATGACAGCTATTATCCCAATTGCCAACGGAATTGCCTTTGGAAGATTTTTCTCTGGTTCTTCCATATCTTGAGCACCACAGGCTACACTTTCAAAACCAGTGAAGGCATAAAATGCTGCAATAACTGCCATTACATAGGCTGAAATATCCATATTTTCGCCCAACTTAGCCCCAGTGCTATCAGTCAGATTTTTAATTGCATCAAATTCATTGACACCAGTAAATAACACAATTGCTAATCCTACGAGAATGGTTGTAACAAGAGCTCCTACTTTACCAATAGTAGACAAGTTATTGATAAGCTCAAACAAACGTGTTCCCAATAAATTGATTACAAGAAGAATTCCCATTAGAATAACGAACCCAATTGTAACGTAGGTCAAGTTGCTATTATCAAACCCAAACATATTAAGAACTGTTTTAACTACCGCAGTTCCCATTACACCCCACGCAATACTTGCTGCAATGTAGCGAGTAATCCCTACATAGAATCCGATGTTATCTCCAAATGCAGCTTTAGCATAAGCATAAGAGGCTCCACCTTTGGAAACATACTTAGCCGCTGATGCGAATGTTACTGCTAAAACAGATGCAAATACCGCTGCCATAATATAAATGATAAGCGCCTTATCTCCTGCTTTGGCAACAACACCACCAGGAGAAAGGAAAATTCCCGTACCAATAATAGAGTTAATTGTCAGAAGGACAATCGAATAAAATCCTAGCTTTTTTTTCATTATTTTTCTCCTATTAAATTTCACACATTTGACAATCTTTACGTGCATTATTAATCAATGCAGTAAATAACAAGTTCATTTGCATTGATTTCTTGTGCATCATTTCAGGATGCCATTGTACCCCAATTAACATTGGGTAATCCTTATGTTCAATTGCTTCTACAACACCATCCGCGGCTCTAGCCACAACATTAAAATCAGATGATACATTTTTCATAATTTGATGATGAAATGAGTTAACCATCACTCTGTTTACTTTTATAATCCTATGCAACAGTGAATCATCAACAATATCTACTGAATGAGTAACTTGTTCTGGGAAGTGGCCTTGCCAATGTTTTACAGCTGCTGTATCACACATTGAGACATCTTGATAAAGAGACCCGCCATGATAAACATTAATAACCTGTGCTCCACGACAAATACCAAGAATTGGGATGCGTTTTTTTTCTGCACGTTCTAATAAGGCAAAATCGAACTTATCTCTTTCTGGGAATATATCTCCCATCTTAGGACAAGGCTCTTCGTTATAATTCATAGAACAAACATCGTGACCACCAGATAAGATCAATGCATCAATTTTATCAATATAACTATCTAAAACTTCAGCGACATCTGATACAGGTATAATAACAGGTATCCCACCATTTTGGATTACAGAATTAACATAATCTTCATTGACATAGCTTCTATGATAACCAGGAAACATTCCTCCCTGATCAATCATAACACTACCTGAGATCCCAACTATCGGCATCTTATTTACCATAAGATAGACCTCCTTTTGAAAAATATTTTTTTATTTTATTATAAAAATTTTTATAACTCATTTACAATTTCATTATACAATAAAAAGAATCCGTTTTCAACAAAAAAATTATATTTTTTTATAAAAAAATATAATTTTTTTGTTGAAATACTCTTAGATATAGCATATTGAAACTAGAACAGTACGATACGACTGCTAAAAATGTTTCTATAAATTAATATTCCTTTCCTAATTGATTTGCTCATATTTTTATTCCAATCCACTATATAACAAAAAAGATAAGGTCTGATTCAGATCTTATCCTTTCTAGTTTTGATACTCTTCACAAATCAGTATTTTAGGATATATGAACATTTCTTTCCCACGTTATCGTTACATAATCTTCATCACTACTACGAAAAACGTTCAAATACTTTAGATTTCTGAGACACCTTATACACTATATATGCCTTACTATCACACTTCTGTTCGTATAGGCACGATTTTTCTATCCCTTCCTCTGACGATTATTATTTCCAGCGTCAGGCTTGAGAGTCGCTATTGGGTTTACCGGTAGCGGGTGCCCACGGAGGACTTACACCTCAGATGCACGACATGCCCGTCGTACCTAATAAAAAGACTGAAACACTAGATTTCAGCCTTTTT